>Ga0079224_100014738_pt1 | contig 10929 bp, 10 predicted proteins | sample Stecom2015_FD_80414 | JGI IMG/M metagenome (GOLD analysis project Ga0079224, IMG submission 80414) | Agricultural soil microbial communities from Utah to study Nitrogen management - Steer compost 2015 | ecosystem: Environmental > Terrestrial > Soil > Agricultural land | place: USA: Utah...
CAACGATATACACACTCTGACTGGCGCCGGCAGAGTCCCGTCGCTCTCGGTCGCTCGCTGAACCAGGCCCGTCGCTCACTAGTCCTCTCGCGACGCCGCCTCCACCGGGTTCGGCGTCGACGCGGCCTTCGGGGTCGACCGCTCCACCGGGGTCGGGGTCGACGAGGCCGCCGGGGTCGACGGCTCCACCGGGTTCGGGGTCGACGAGGCCACCGGGGTCGACGGTGCCGCCGGGCTCCGTGCCGCCTGGGGGCTCCTCCGTGCCGCCAGGAGAGGCGATTCAGAGCGAGCCGGGAGAGCCCTCGGCGCCGCCTACGACGCCTCCTGGGCCGCCCTGGGAGCCACCGGAAGGGTCTTCGGAGGGTTCGCGATGAACGTGGTCGGGCTCGAAGGCGTCGCGGCGCGCGGCATGGTCGGCTGCGACAAGGAAGGATGGGAACTCCTCGTCGTGTGGGCGACGACGACGTTCGTGCTGCCGGCTCCGGCCGCGTCGCAAGTCGAGGTCTTGCACCCGTCCGAGGTGCTCGTTCCACCGCCCGCGGAGAACGTGCACGCGGGCGAGCCGGGGCACTCGACGTTGCTGCTCGAGGCTCCGTTCGCGTACACGCGGATGGGGACGGACGTGCATTGCATCGCGCGCGCGCACGCTCCCGTCGGGCATCCGGCGACCGAGGTGCAGGTGGGCGTGCGGGTGGGGCCGTGCCAGCGCACGGCGGTGGTGTTCGGCGAGCGCCGATGGACGCGGCGGATGTCCCCGGGCGCGCCGGCGCCGTTCGAGTCGCTTCCGCTGTGGTGGGAGTACGCCTACGGCGGCACGGTGCCGAGTCAACGCAATCGCATGGAGGGGCGCAACCCGATCGGGCGAGGGCTCTATGCGACCGCGGAGCTCGCGATCGGCGAATGTCTGCCTGCGATCGAAGACCCAGCGCATTTGATGCGATCGCCCGACGATCGCCCGGCGCCCGTCGGCTTCGCGCTGCAAGCCCCGCATTGGCGGCCGCGTGCGACGTATGCCGGCACGTACGACGAGGTCTGGGTGCAGACCCGGGCGCCGCTTTGGCCCGCGGATTTCGATCCACGCTTCTTCCAAGCGGCGGCACCGGGGTTGACCGTGCCGGGATTCCTGCGAGGGGGCGAGTCCGTCGTGTTGGTCGGGCTCCACCCCGACGGCACGATCGCGTTTTCGCTGCCCACCGTGCGCTTGGTCGTGGAGACCGAGCTCCGCATGCGCCGCGACCGGCGGATGCCGTCGCTCGACGTCGTCACCCTCGATACCGAACGCGGATTGCTCATGCTGCAGTGGCGCGCGACGATCCCGATTCACGGCGAAGTCGCCGAGCATCAGGTCAGCGTGGTGCGAGCGCTGCGTCCGGACGAAACCCTCTGATTCGGGTGAGCCTGGTCACGGCTCGAGGATGTCGGCGACGCGCCAGACGTGATGCACTTGGAGCGCGGTGTGTTCGGCCACGGCCTGGGCGAGGCGCTCGAGGATCCCGGGGTCGTCGGAGAATGCGTAGACCTGGATCGGATCGCCGCCTGGAATCTGCGAGCAGACGGCGGCCGCGAGCTCGTGACGATAGTAGCCGTGCGAATGCACCGGTATGGGCTCACGGGTGAATCCCACGGCGCGGAGGGTTTCGTCGAGGCGTTCGCGATCCCCGTCCTCCGGTTCGAGCACCTGCCCGAACAGTTCATAGGTGAATCGGTACGCGACGAAGTTGAAGAATGCACAATTGACGATGAGGGCGCCGAGCGATTCCGCCAACGGTTCGAGCGGGGTTTCTTCGGGGCGCGCCCACGCTCCGAGGACGCCGGCGGTCATCGTCTGCGCGACCCAAGGATGCTCGCGCGTCGGGTCGTCGACCAACATCGTCACCACCGGCGTGTCCGCGTCGCAGCCGAGTAGGGAGAGGGGGGGGCCGAAGCGCATGCCTTCGCTCTGGTAGAAGGTGAGCAACGTCGACGCGCGCACGTCCATGCCGATGAAGCCGCGGAACAACGCCGCCGGCGCGCCACCCATCGTCATCAAGAGATCGCGTTGCGGGGCGCCGAGTGGGCGCGCCGAGATGCGCTCGAGCTCGCGCAGCTCTTCCGGTGAAGCAGGCGTCAGAGAGCCGCGATGGCCCGGAGCCCAGGATTCGACCCACTCGAGCGCGTCGGCCAGCTGCATGCCGCGATCATGGTGCGCGGCCCGTCGGGAGGCAAGGTGGATGGTCAGGCGCGCCGCATGCCGAGATCGTGCTCGAGCTCGCCTGCGAGCGTGCGGAGCGTGGAGGCGTGATAGGCACCGAGGTTCACCGTCGCGGGTTGACCCGGCTGCTCCATCGCCAACGCGGAGGCGTCGTTGCGGGTGTACACGGAGCAGTTGCAGCCCGACAGCGGATGGCGCTCGAACCCGAGACGTTTGAAGGTGCGGTGCGCGTCGGCGAGGAGGCCCTGGCGAAGCCCATGCGCGCCGACGAAGGCGGTCGCGCCCATGCGTTTGAGGTGGACCTGTAGGAACAGCTTGCCGAACAAGATGGCCGAGAACGGCGCGCCGAGATCGATGAGCGCCGGTCGAACCTCCTCGAAGGTGCCCGATTGCGCGAAGGGGATCCGCACCACGGAGGGCTCCGGACCCTCGGCGTCGCGCAGGTAGAGGTCGTAGTCGAGGTCGACGTTCGGCTTCACCGCGGCGATGAGCAGGTACTCCGCCGGCGGGAGCCACTCGCCGCGGCGATAGACCTCGAGGAGCGGCTTCACGGTGGGATCGGTCTCCCATAGATCGAGGTCGAACCGCTTGCCGCCCCAGCGGAGGAACGCGCGGTAGGCTTCGGGCAACTCGCGCTTGGCCATGCGCGCGAGCTTGTCGATCGCCTCGTCGTCGACGCCTTCGAAACGGTCGATCACCGCGGGATCGAACGCCGCGAGGGCGGCCGGGACCTGGGAGACACGGACCGCGTCGGAGCTCATGGCGCGAGCCTATCGCAGGTTTCCCCGCGCCGGGAGTCGCCGCGGAGCGCGTTCAGACGACGTGCGCGTCGACCTGCGGCGCGCCGCCTCGCTCGGCCTGCTTGGCGCGCGATTTCTCCGAGCCTTTCGGCGGAGGTTCGGGGCAGAGCAGACTCGGAAGCACTCGACGACACGTCGCGCACGATTCGTAGTGATTGCCGTCGGTGTAGGGACCCGCCGTGGGGCCGCGCCAGAACTCCGTCATCGCGACGGGCTTGAGGCCCTGCTCGATCGCCGCGACGATGAGTTTCGGCGCCGCGCAGTTTCCGGGTGGCTGCGCGTCGTCCGGGTTGGGGTGGATCATGATCGTTCGGCCACCGACCGTCTTCCACGGGTTCTTGCCGATGAGGTCGAGCTGGGGATTGGGGATCGGGAGGAACCCCTCCGGCGTTCGCCCCGACGCCGCGCGCAAGACGATCTTGCGACCGTTCTTGTCCTTGGCGATGAGGTTGCCCGCCATGTAGCCGCTCGGTTGACCGCCACGGCCCATGCGCGACGCGGGCGCGTTCTCGTAGCTCGTTTCGGCTTTGCTTTCGCTCTCGCGCGTCGACGGCAACGGATGGCCCGCCTCCTTGCCGCACACCTGACACGGCGCGTCGTCGCCGTAGCTGAGACCTTTGCTCGGCGTACCGAGGGCCGCGTTGCCGCCGGTGTTGATCTTGTTGCCGTTGTGCAGGCAGATCTCGAGGAAGCGAACGACACCCTTGCCCTCGAACTTGACGTCGCTGCTCTGGGTGGCCCAAGTGACGGTGCCCTTGATCTTCGAGGAGATGATGCCGCCGCCGGCGGTGCCGGCTTCGTCGCCCGTGCTGGTGCTCAGCTTGGCGCCCTTGATCGCGGCCATCTTCCCTTCGACTTTGACCTTCTTGCTGCCGTTCGAGAGGTCGCCGTCGCGGGCGAGGTTGATGTAGGGGATCGGCACCGGGCCGCCCGGGGAAGGCGTCTTGCACACGTCCGGCGTCGGGCAGGTCTGCACGAAGCCATCCCCTTTGTGCAGGATCGATCGACCATTGGCGAACACGGTGCTCATCGGTCGTGCCTCCGCGTCATCGTATCAGCTCCGACCGCCCGCATCCGCCGTCGTCCGCCCCCATGCCAGGTTGGGCGAGAAACGGGCGATCACGCCGCGAAACCGCGGCGGAGGCACTCACGCACCGTCGCCCTGGCTGCGCAGACCCAATTCCTTCATTTTGGATTGCAGGCTGCGGCGGCTGATCCCGAGCAGGCGTGCGGAGCGGGTCACGTTGCCTTGGGTGCGCGCCAGGGCTTCGGTGATGAGGGCTTCCTCGACCATGCGCGAGCCTGCGCGCACGGCTTCCTTGAGGTCGAGCCCGAGGCTGCTGAGCGGGAGGCGCAGGAGCTTCTCGCCTTCCCCCGCGGAGACGGGGCCCGCGGTCGCGGGCGGCTCGTGCTCGGTGGTGCCTTCGAGGTAGGCCTCGGGCAGGGCGTCGAGCTCGATGATCGGACCGGAGGCGAACAAGACCATGCGTTCGACCAGGTTCTCGAGCTCGCGGATGTTGCCGGGCCAGCGATAGCGGGCGAGCGCGTGCAGGGCTTCGTCGGAGAAGCGCTGCACCGATTTGCCGAGGCGATCGTTGCAGCGCGCGATGAAGTGCGTGACGAGGAGCGGCAGGTCCTCGACGCGGTCGCGGAGCGCCGGCAAGGCGATCGGCACGACGTTGAGGCGATAGTAGAGGTCCTCGCGGAACCGCTTGGCGCGGATGTCGGCTTCGAGGTCGCGGTTGCTGGCGGCGATGATTCGGACGTCGACTCGGATCGTCCGCACCCCACCGACGCGCTCGAACTCCGATTCCTGGATCGCGCGTAGGAGCTTGACCTGGATCTCGAGCGGGATCTCGCTGACCTCGTCCAGGAACAGGGTGCCGCCGTGGGCGAGCTCGAATCGCCCGGCACGCGAGGAGATGGCGCCCGTGAAGGCCCCGCGCTCGTGCCCGAACAGCTCGCTCTCGGTCAGCCCCGCCGGGATCGCGGCGCAGTTCAAGCGGATGAAGGGCTGCTCGCGACGCGGCGACCCGCGATGGAGCGCGCGGGCGACGAGCTCCTTGCCGGTGCCGCTCTCGCCGGTGATGAGCACCGTGGAGGGACTCGCGGCCGCCGTGCGAATGATCCCTTGGACGTCGCGGATCGCCGCGGACTGCCCGATCATGCCGACTTCGGTGATCGGATCGGGGCGATCGTCGGCCTCCGCCGGCGCGGCATCGGGGCTCGCGGGCGGTTGGGGTCCGAGCGACGCGCCGTCGACCTCACGCGCGGCGACGGCACGTTGCACGACGTGGCGGATCTGGTCGCGATCGAACGGCTTCTCGAGATAGTCGAACGCGCCGAGCTTCACCGCTTCGACGGCGTTGTCGACCGAACCGTGCGCCGTGAGGATGATGACGGGGAGCTGCGGATCCTCGTGGCTCACGGCCTTGAGCAGGGCCATGCCGTCGAGGCCGGGCATGCGCAGGTCGGTGATGACGGCGTCGAAGGTGCCCGAGGGGGCGCTGCGGAGGCGGGCCAAGGCCGCTTCTCCGTCGGCTTCCGCGAGAACTTCGAAGTTCTCCTGCTGTAGCAGCGCACCCAAGACCTTGCGCAGGTTGGGTTCGTCGTCGACGAGGAGGATGCGAGGTCGATCGTTCATGATGGTAGCCCCGAAAGGGAGGAGGGAACGGGCGCTGGCGTCTCGGTGGGCGAGTCGGCCGCGGGCAGCACGACGGTGAATCGTGCCCCGCCTTCGGCGAGGTTACCAACTTCGATGATGCCGCCGTGATGCTCGACGATGCGCTGGCTGATCGGGAGGCCGAGCCCCGTTCCGCCGGTCTTGGTGGTGTGAAACGGAATGAACAGGTTGGTCAAGGTTTGCTGGGAGAGCCCGGGCCCCGAGTCCCAGACGGTGAGTGCGACCGCGTCTGCGCGGAGGAGCCCGCGCCTGCGCAGGCTGAGTTCGATGCCGATGCGAGGCAACGGCGGATCGTCTCCGGGATCGCCCGGCGCGAGGTGGATCGCGTCGAGCGCGTTGAGCACGAGGTTGTGCACGACTTGCCGCAGCGCATCGCCGTCGCCGCGCACGAGCGGGAGTTCGCCCTTGGTGGTGACGACGATGTTCTGGCGATCGCTCTCGCTCAGCAGACGCAGGGTCGCCGTGACGACGCCGCGCAGATCGACGCGGCCCATCTCGCCCTTGAACGGGCGCGAGTAGGTGAGGAACTGCGTGACCACGCGATTCAAGCGGTCGACCTCCTCCACGATGACGTCGAGGAACTCGGCCGTGTGCGGGGCGAGGTCGGGGCGCGCCGCGTCCATCACCAGCACCGCGCCCTTGATCGCGCCGAGCGGGTTGCGGATCTCGTGCGCGAGGCCGGCTGCCATCTCGCCGAGCGCGGCCAGGCGCTCACGTTCCTTGCGAGCCTCGTACACCTCGGAGTTTTGGATCGTCGTGGCCGCCTGCGCCACGACGCCCTCGAACAGCTCGACCTCTTCGCGGGAGAACGGCTCGAGCAGGCGTTCGTCGTCGACGAACAGGGCGCCGAGCATCGTCGGCTCCTCGAGTTCTTCGTGATGGCGACCGGCGCGACTGATGATCGGCAGGGCGAGACTCGCCCGGATCGCGGCCATCGTTTCGAGCATGTCGTTGAGCTCCGCGCGTTCGTCGGCGCCGGCACGATCGCGCTCGCGTTCGAGCACGTCGCGCAACACGGGGCCGCTCGCGAGCATGCGCTCGAGCAGGGGGCGCCGCGTCGCGAGGTCGAGGCGCGGGAGCGGGGCGGGGCCGAGGTGCCCGGACAAGATGAGGCTCGTGCCTTGTCGATCGAGCAGATAGAGGCTCGCGCGGGTGACGCGGCTCGAGGCTTCGAGCTCGCCCATCACGAGTTTGGCCATCGCGTCGGGGTCGATGACGCCGGTCAGCTTGTGCCGCAGTTGCACGAGGATCCGGCGCAGCACGGGGCGATCGCGCAGCAACCAACGTTCGAGCCGCGAGTCGATCTCGGTGCGGACGGGCTCCATCAACACGAGCACGGCGAACGAGGCGACCGCGGCGTTGAAGATGAAGAGGGAGCGATTGCTGGCGTCACGCGCCGGGATCCACAGCAGCAAGATCGCGTAGAGCGTGGTGACGACGACGATGAGCACGCTCATGCTCGCGATCCGCAGCGCGACTTCGGGCAAGTCGAGCAGACGCTCGCGGACGAGGGTCTGCGCCACGAAGTAGAGATAGACCGCGGTGACGATCGGGCCGACGGCGGGCACGAACGGCGAGCCGAGGGCGAGGGCGATGACGCTCGCGTAGAACAGGTAGCGCAGGCGCGGCGCCATCGCGGTGCCTTCGGCCGCCCGCGCCGCTCGCCACACGCGGGTGGCCGCGTAGAGGAGGCCACCCATGACGTAGACGCTGACGAGGATCGGCACCACCTCCCACACCGGGAGGTCCTCGAGGTCGGGGAACAGGAGCGCGGCGGTCTGGGCGAAGACGAGGAACAGCCCGGCCACCGTCTGGACGCGGCCACCTCCGCGATGGTCGACGGTGGGCACGAAGCTCGAGAGCGAACGATCGGCGCTCCAAGGGAGCAACAGGCTGATGGTGAGCGAGCACCACCCGAAGACGTCGAACTGCGAAAACCCGTAGAAGAAACGGGACAGGTGGAAAAGGCCCAGATTGAAGCAGAAGACGGCGAACAGCACGAATTGCTCGCGCCGGCGGTCTCGCAGGACCACCGAGGTGCCGATGGCGAAGGCCACCGTCGCCGCGAGCAGAGAGCTCAGGCTTTCGCTGAGCGAAGCACCAGCCATCGGTGCAGTGTATCGGCTGCGGCCACCGAGGACCTGGCAGCGCGATCTGCGTCATGGCATCCTGTGGCCATGGCCGGTCCTGCGCTCATCGACAACGAACGACGCGCCCAGCAGAAGGCGCGCGCGATTGCTTCGGACATTTATCTCTACAACAAGTCGAAGATCGAAGAGGCCCTGCTGAACGACACCTTCTTCGACATCGAGGAGCTGACCCAGCTCATCACCGAGGGGCGCGACCTGTTCCGCCAAGGGGTCACGCCGGAGATGTTCAAACGCAACTTCTACGATCGCGCCATCGTCGACCGCGTGATCAAGCCGATGGCCGGCCTCAAGACCCCGATTTGGTGACGCCGCCGACGAACGCGGGGGTGCGCGTGCGCGTCGACGCCTCTGCCCTCGGCGAGCGCTGGGACCGAGCTTTGGTCGTCGCGCTCGCCCGCGCGGGGGTTCCGTGCACGCGATCGCAGCTCGCTCGCGCGTTCGCGGCGGGGGACGTCCGCACCGACGATGGCCGCGCCGTGCGTCCGGGGCGGCTCGTCGACGAAGCGACCTGGGTGTCGGTGGCGCTGCCCGACTCGCCGCTCTACACGGCGGAACCCGAAGCAATCCCCCTCGCGATCTTGCACGAGGACGCCGATCTCCTCGTCGTCGACAAACCCGCAGGCATGGTGGTCCACGCGAGCGTCGGACACGACGCGGGGACGCTCGTCGGGGCGGTGCTGCACCACCTCGGCGTCGGCGCGGAGGCCCTCCCGGTGCTGCCCGGCAACGACGCGACGCGGCCCGGGATCGTGCATCGGCTCGACAAGGACACGAGCGGCGTCATCGTCGTCGCGAAGACGGCCTTCGCCCAAGCCCGGTTGGCGGAGCAGTTCCAGGCGCATCGCATCGATCGCCACTACCTCGGCATCGTGCTGGGGTCCCCGACGTGGACCACGCGGACGCTGGACACGCGCCACGGGAGAGATCCGTACGACCGTCGCCGGTTCAGCCCCGACGTGGCGCAGGGGCGGCGGGCGGTGACGCACGCCACGGTCGAGAGCGTCGGGCCGCAGGCGGCCCGCGTGCGCTTCGAGCTCGAGACGGGCCGCACCCACCAGATCCGCATGCACGCGCGCGCCTTGGGACACCCGATCTTCGGCGATCGCCTGTACGCCAAAGCCCCGCGCGACCCCGAGCTGGGGCCGTTGTGGGAGGCCTTGCCGCGTCATGCCCTCCACGCGGCGCGCCTCGGGTTCGAGCATCCGCGCGGGGGCTGGGTGCGCTTCGATGCGCCGCTTCCTCCAGCCCTCGTCGCGTTGGCCCGGGCGTTGGCGATACCCTGAGCGCGATGCTGGAACGATCGCCACGGTTCACCGCGCTCGGGTGGGTGCACGGCTTCACCACGCGCTTGGGGGGCGTCAGTACGGGGCGCTACGCCACGCTGAACATGGGCGGCAAGTGGGGAGACGATCCTGCGGCGGTCCTCAGCAATCGCGCGCGCGTGGCTGCGGCGGCGGGGTTCGATCCGGACGATCTCCGCCTCGTGCGTCAGGTCCACGGCGCGGCCGTGGCTCGCAGCGCACGGGCGACCCCGGACACCGAAGCCGATGCCGTGTGGTGCCATCGCGACGACGGCCACGACGTGGTCGCGGTGCTCACGGCGGACTGCGTGCCGATCCTCCTCGCCGATCGCGACGGGCACGTCGCGTGTGCGGTGCACAGCGGTTGGCGGGGCACGGTGGCGAACGTGGTCGGGGCGGCGGTCTCGACGTTGCGGGACGAGGCCGGCATCGCGCCCGAGCGGTTGGTCGCGGCGATCGGTCCCTGCATCGAGCGCGCCGCGTTCGAGGTGGGCCCCGAGGTCGCGGCATGCTTTCCGGAGGCGTTCGTGGAGCGCCGTGGCGCCGCGCTGCACGTCGACCTCGTCGCGGCGGTGCGTCGGCAGCTCGAGGACGCGGGGGTGGCCGCGGACGCGATCGAGCGCGTGGGCGGGTGCACCCATGCCAACCCCGAGCGGTACTTCTCGTATCGTCGCGACGGCGCCGGGATCGGCCAGATGATGGCCTTCGTCGGTCTTCCGCGCGACGTGGCGCCTAAGCGCACAGGCGCTTGAGCGAACGGAGCACGCGCAGGCGCGAGACGAGCTGGTGCTCGACGAGCGGCTTGGCGGCGAACAGCACGTCGCCTTCGAGCTCGAGCTCGGTGCGCTGCAGGGCGCTCGCGATGAGCAGGAGCGGGAGATCGCGGTAGACGGTCCGCAGATGTCCGACCAACTCGGACCCGGACATCACGGGCAGATCGAGGTCGACGATGGCGGCATCGAAGCCGAAGGGATCCGCACGGAACTCACGAAGAGCCGAGAGACCATCCTCGGCCATCCGTACATCGACACCTTGGCTGGTCAAGGCACGGCGAACCCGCATGCGGGTCATGGGATCGGCGTGCACCCAAAGGACGCGGGGGCGTAGCGACATCGAGAGCAAGGTGCGGTCCGGCCGAAGCTGCGGCAATGGCAGTTTTGCCGCTCGGGGCGCAGGACCGTTCCAACGGCTCGCGCGGGCCGGAGAAGCGCCCGGAACCCGCGTTTTCACGATTTTGAAACCGTCGCCCGACGGAGCGCTGCACCTACTGCTGCGCCGGCGCGTTGTTCATCTGCTGGTAGCTATCGGCGAGGCCGGCCTTCTTCGGCATGACGATGCCCATCGCGGCGAAGCCGACGATCCACAGGAAGAATAGGCCGAAGAAGCCCATCAGCGCGATCTGGGCCAATCCGGCGGGAGTCGTGAGCGGCGGCTTGGTGGCGGTCAGCTCCCATTTGTTGTCAGCGATGTCGGCGGCAGACATGTGTGGTTTCTCCTGGGCTTGGCCTGGCGGTCGGCGGGGGTGGGGGAAATCGCGACGAGCCCCCGAGACGGCGTTGTCGGCTGAATAAACTACCATGTTCGCCCGAACGGGGACAACCGTGACCGAGCCGAGCGCGCGCCCTGCCTGCGGTCTACATGTTGAGGGGAGCTACAGATTCGTCAAACTCGGCGCAACGCTCCCGGCGCTCGCGTCCACGCGCGTGGACCGGAACGGGTGCGACGACCGTGCGCCTCAGGATCCGAGGCCGTAGGCGGGCAGGATCTCGCCGGTCAGCGCCTGGAGCTGCACGAGCGCCTTGAG
>Ga0079224_100014739_pt1 | contig 10929 bp, 10 predicted proteins | sample Stecom2015_FD_80414 | JGI IMG/M metagenome (GOLD analysis project Ga0079224, IMG submission 80414) | Agricultural soil microbial communities from Utah to study Nitrogen management - Steer compost 2015 | ecosystem: Environmental > Terrestrial > Soil > Agricultural land | place: USA: Utah...
CGACCTGTTCGCCGGCTCCGGGGCGGTCGGGTTGGAGGCCTGTTCGCGCGGCGCGGACCACGTCCTGCTGGTCGAGTCCGACCCGAAGGCCGCGCGCAGCGCCCGGGCCAACCTCACCACCCTCGGGGTCGAGGATCGGGTACGCCTGGTCACCCGCTCGGTCGACCCGGTGCTGGCCGCCGGGCCGGGAGAGCCCTACGACATCGTCTTCGCCGACCCGCCGTACGCCTATCCCGGCATCCGGCTGGCCGCCCTGCAGCGGGCCCTGATCGATCACGGTTGGCTCGCCCCGGGCGCGCTGGTGGTGATCGAGCGCTCCCGACGCGCGGACCCGGTCAGGTGGGTGGAACCAGTCACGGCCTTGCATGCTCGCCGGTACGGAGAGACGATGCTTTGGTACGGTCGGCGATCATGAAGCGCGTGGTCTGTCCCGGTTCGTTCGACCCGGTCACGAATGGTCACCTGGACATCATCGGCCGGTCCGCCGAGCTGTTCCCCGAGGTGATCGTCGCGGTCCTGGTCAATGAGGCGAAGCAGGGGCTGTTCAGCGTCGAAGAGCGGATGGAGATGCTCCGGGAGACCACCGCCGATCACCCCAACGTCAGAGTGGAGTCGTTCCGCGGACTGCTGGTCAACTTCTGCCGGTCCCGCGATGCCCGGGTGGTGATCAAGGGGATCCGCGCGGTCAGCGACTTCGACTACGAGTTGCAGATGGCCCAGATGAACCTGGGCCTGGCCGGGATCGAGACCCTGTTCATGCCGACCAACCCGCTCTACTCGTTCCTCTCCTCCAGCCTGGTGAAGGAGGTCGCCAAGTGGGGTGGCGACATCTCACCGCACGTCCCCCCGCCGGTGGCCGCCCGACTCACCGCCCGCCTGCGCTACCCGGACGCCGCCTGATACTTCCGGGCGCCGCCGGAGGCGGTCCCGTCGCCGCCCGATGCGGGGAAGGCCCCGGATACGGGGAGAAGCGCCAGGATGTCCGTAACGGTTTCGACGCGCCATGAGACGATCGGATGGCGCCGGTGTGACCCGGCCGGCCGCATGATGGGGGGGAAGCGCGCAGGGGGGCGCGCGCGTATGGGGGAAGCACTGAGACGACGGGAGATGGCTGCCGGTGGACCCGCTGGACCGTATCGACGAGATCGTCGCCACCGTAGAGGGTGCGCGCGCGGTGCCAATGTCTCGTAACTGCCTGGTCGACCGCCACGAGTTGCTCGGGGCGCTGGAGGAGCTACGCGCCGAGTTACCCGCTGAGCTGCGCCGGGCGGCCAACCTGCTGGAGGAGCGCGACAAGATCATCGGTGCCGGCAAACGGGAGGCCGACCGGATCATCGCCGAGGCCGAGGAGGAGCACGCCCGGCTGGTCTCGGTGCACGAGGTGCTGGTCTCGGCCGAGCGCGAGGCCAACCGCATCCTCACCGAGGCGCGGGATGAGGCCCAGCGCCTGCGGGATGAGGTGGACGACTACGTCGACACCGCGCTCGCCAACTTCGAGCAGTTCCTGACCCGGGCGCTCGCCTCCATCGAGCGAGGCCGGGACAAGATGCACGCCCTGCGGGAGATCGGCACCTTCCCCGGCGACGGCGAGGAGGATCCGGCCAAGCGGTCGCTGAGTTTCTGACCGTGCCCGCGGCCGGCCGGGGCGCCGGTGGAAAGGCGCCCCTCAGCTCGGGTATGCTGACGTGTCGGCCTTTGACCAGGCCGGAGTCCTACGATGCGAAACCATTCCGTGACCTACCTTGACCCGCGGTTGCCGCTGGTCCTCGACACCGCTTCATTGCCCCGTCAGCCCGGGGCGATGCAGACGGTTCACCGAGTGGTCTCCGCGCCGGCGGACCTCGGCGTGGCGATGATCGGCGTGGCGGAAGGCTCCGACCTTCAGCTCGATCTCCGGCTGGAGTCGGTGTCCGAGGGGGTGCTGGTCTCCGGGACCGTCTCCGCGACCGCGACCGGCGAGTGCTCCCGCTGCCTGCGGCCGATCAGCGTCCAGCTGGAGGTGGTGAGCCAGGAGCTGTTCGCCTACCCGGACAGCACCACCGACGCCACCACCGAGGACGACGAGGTAGGGCGGCTGCAGGGCGACCTGATCGACCTGGAGCAGACCGTGCGGGACGCGGTAGTGCTCGCACTGCCGACCAGCCCGCTGTGCCGGGAGGACTGCCCGGGGCTGTGTCCGCGGTGTGGGGCACACTGGGATGACCTGCCGGCCGACCACCGCCACGACGAGCGGGTCGACCCGCGCTGGGAAGTACTCAAGCAACTGAAACTGACCGAGGACCGGACCGAGGAGTAGAGCACCGTGGCCGTACCCAAGCGCAGGATGTCGCGCAGCAACACCCGGTCGCGCCGGGCGCAGTGGAAGACCCGCCCGGTGCGGACAGAGCCCTGTCCGCAGTGCCGGGAGCAGAAGCTGCCGCACGCGGTCTGCCACGTGTGCGGCACGTACAACGGCCGGCAGTTGATCGCCCTCGACTGAGGCACCGCGCCGTCGTGAGTCGTCCGCCGGAGGCTGTACTCGAGGCCGCGTTGGGGGTGTCCCTCGACGCGGAGCTCCTGCGCCGGGCGCTGACCCACCGTTCGTACGCCTACGAGCACGGTGGTCTGCCCACCAACGAACGGCTGGAGTTCCTGGGTGACGCGGTGTTGGGGCTGGTGATCACCGCCTCGCTCTACCACAACCACCCGGACCTGGCCGAGGGGCAGCTCGCCAAGCTGCGGGCGAGCGTGGTCAACATGCGCGCGCTCGCAGACGTGGCCCGCAGCCTGGGTCCGGAAGGGCTCGGTCCCTACCTCCTGCTCGGCAAGGGCGAGGAGGCCACCGGTGGGCGGGACAAGGCCAGCATCCTCGCCGACACCTTGGAGGCGTTGCTGGGCGCTATCTACCTCCAGCACGGCACCGAGTGCGCCGCCCAGGTGGTGCACAAGCTCTTCGACCCGCTGCTGGCGGAGTCGGCCGCCCGGGGCGCCGGCCTGGACTGGAAGACCAGCCTGCAGGAGCTCACGGCGGAGCGGTCTCTGGGTGTCCCGGAGTACCAGGTGGACGAGGCCGGTCCGGACCACGCCAAGACGTTTACGGCGTGGGTGGTGGTCGCGGGTAAGCGGTACGGCGGCGTGACCGGCGCCAGCAAGAAGGAGGCCGAGCAGCGCGCGGCCGAGGCGGCCTGGCGGGAGCTGTCGGAGGCCGACCCCGGCGATGCCTGAGCTGCCCGAGGTCGAGACCGTACGCCAGGGGCTGGCGACCTGGGTGGTGGGGCGCGAGATCGCGGGGGTGGAGGTGTACCACCCCCGCGCGGTGCGTCGCCACCTGCCCGGGGCTGACCACTTCACCGCGGCGCTCACCGGCCGGCGCCTGTGCGCGGTACGCCGGCGCGGCAAGTTCCTGTGGCTGCCGTTGGACTCCGGCGACGCGCTCCTGGCCCACCTGGGTATGTCCGGTCAGCTACTGCTGCGGCCGGCCGGCGCGCCGGATGAGACCCACTTGCGGGTGCGGTTCCGTTTCGCCGACGCCGGGCCGCAGCTTCGCTTCGTCGACCAGCGCACCTTCGGCGGCCTGGCGGTCTCACCGGGCGGGGCGGAGCTGCCGCTTGAGATCGCCCACATCGCGCCCGACCCGCTGGAGGAGGCGTTCGACGAGGCGGGCACGGTGGCCGCGCTGCGCCGGCGCCGGACCGGAGTCAAGACCGCCTTGCTGGACCAGCGCCTGATCTCGGGCGTCGGCAACATCTACGCCGACGAGGCGCTGTGGCGATCGCGGCTACACGGGCAACGCCGCTGCGACGCGCTCACCGCGGCGGCGGCCCGCCGGCTGCTCGGCCACGTGCGGGACGTGCTCACCGAGGCCATCAAGGCCGGTGGCACGTCGTTCGACGCGCTGTACGTCAACGTGAACGGGGAGAGCGGCTGGTTCGACCGGTCGCTGGACGTGTACGGGCGGGAGGGGCTGCCGTGCCGGCGCTGCGGTGCAGCGATCCGGCGGGAACCGTTCGCCAACCGCTCCTCGTACTCCTGCCCTCGGTGCCAACCGCGCCCCCGTACTGCCTGACGAGGGTCCTCACCAGCCCGCGCGTACGCGACACCCGGCTCGCGCCCCCGAGAATTTCCCTGCAAATACCGGCGCGTTTTCGAGACCCGACATTTCACCATCAATACTCCTACAGCAGTAATGTAGTTATTACCGTTTATCGCATTCCCCGCCGGGAGGAGGACCATGTCGGTCGAGGCGCCGCGCGCCCCGGCGGCGCAGACTTCTCCAGTCGCCGGTCCGCCCCCGCCGTCCCGGGGGCGCCGCGATACCAAGGTGGCGTGGTGGCTGCTCGCCGTCCAGCTGGTGCTGGGCGTCGTGGCGATCGTCGTGCCGCTGTCGATGACCGCGCCCGTGATCGCCCTCATGGTCCTGATCGGGCTGGCCTCGATGGTGGCCGGCATCCGCCGGCACCGGCCAAAGCCGGTGGTCGCGTGGTGGCTGCTGTTCAGCGCCGGGGCCACCAGCCTGCTGGCGGTCATGGCGGTGGTGGCGGGCGTGGGGTTTCATATGCTGCCCCCGGACGCCGTCCGGGACCCGGCGCCTGTTCTCACCTCGCTCTCCAACGCCACCTTCGCCGTGTCGTACCTGCTCTCGGTGGCGGGATTCGCGCTGGTCGGCCGGCCGCGTGGTAGCCGGACCGGCTGGATCGACCTGCTCGACGCCGGGATCGTGGCGGCCGCGGCGTTCCCGCTGCTGTGGCTCATCGTGATCGGCCCGTGGACTTCCACGGCGACCGCCAGCCCGATGAGCTTGATGAGCCCGCTGGTGGCGGTGGTGACGCTGGTGCTCGCTGGCAAGCTCGGGTTCAGCGTGGGGCTGCGGAACTGGTCCGCGGTGTGGTTGATCGTCGGTGCCGCCTCACTGCTCGCCGTGAACCTCGCCCTGGCGGTGCCGGCGCGGCTGGAGGGGATCGGCGTGGCGGCCGTGGCCGGGACGTTCATCTGGGTCGCCTTCCCAGCGGCGGTCGGGCTGGCGGCGCTGCACCCCTCGGTCACCACCGCCACCGCGCCCCCGCACCGCCCCGACGCTGACTCGGTCCGCCGGGCACTGATGCTCGGATCGCTGGCCGCGCTGGTGCCGCTGGGGATCGTGCTCTACCGGATCTTCATCGACGACGACCGGCTGGCCGACGCGGGCGACCTGGCGGCGTTGCTCGGCCCCGTGATCGTGGTCGCGGTGCTGCTGGTGGTCCGCCTCGCCGCGCTCGCGCAGGTCTCCACCCGTCGAGCGGCCGAGCTGGCCCGGCAGACCCAGGCCCTTCGCCAGGCCATGCGGGAACAGGACGCGCTGCGGCAGCAGCTCACCTACCGCACCCTGCACGACCCGCTGACCGGGTTGGCCAACCGGGTGGTGCTGGCCGAACGGCTGGAGTGGGCGCTCACCCGGCGTTCCGGCACCGGCCGGCACGCGCTGGTGCTCTTCGACCTCGACGGGTTCAAGGACGTCAACGACACCCTGGGCCACCAGGTGGGGGACGAGCTGCTCATCGCCACCGCGCACCGGGTACTGGCGCTCATACCCGAGGATGGGCTGCTCGCGCGGATAGAGGGGGACGAGTTCGCGGCGTTGCTCGGTGACGTACCAGACGCCGAGACGGCCCAGGAGTGGGCCGAGCAGATGCTGCGGACCCTGCGCCGCCCGTTCACCGCCGACAGCCGCATCCTCTACCTGACCGCCTCCGCCGGGATCGCGGTACTGGAGGCCGGGTCGGGCGACGCCACCGCGTCGAGTGGGCTGCGCTACGCCAACCTGGCGCTGCGCGCGGCCAAGCGCGCCGGCCGCAACCAGATACGCCGGTTCGAGCCGGCGATGGTGGAGGCCCGGCTGACCTACAGCCGGCTCTCCGCCGGCCTGCGCCGGGCGCTCATGGCGGACGAGTTCCACCTGCACTACCAGCCGCTGGTCGAGCTGGCCACGGGGAAGATGCGGGCGGTGGAGGCGCTGCTGCGCTGGGACCCGCCCGGCGAGCCCGCGGTGCCGCCGGAGAAGTTCGTCCCGGTCGCGGAGGAGACCGGGTTGATCGACGAGATCGGCGCCTGGGTGCTGCGCCGGGCCTGCGCACAGGCCCGGCCATGGCACGCCACTCGGGGGATCGCGGTCTCGGTGAACATCTCCGGGCGGCAACTGGTCTCCGGTGACCTGACCGGCACGGTCGCGGATGCTCTCGCCGCCAGCGGCCTGCCCCCCGAGGCGTTGATCATCGAGGTGATGGAGACCAGCCTGCTCGCCTCGGCCACGGTGGAGCGGGCGGTGGCTCAGCTCGATGAGCTGCGCCGGTGGGGGGTCCGGATCGCGATCGACGACTTCGGCACCGGGTACTCGTCCCTGTCCTATCTAGCCCGGTTGCCGGTGGACCTACTCAAGATCGACAGGTCCTTCATCGCGCCCGGGCCCGCGTTCGGGCCGGACGACTGGTCTTTCGCCCGCGCGATCACCGAACTCGGCCGCAGCCAGGGGTTGACCGTGGTCGCCGAGGGGATCGAGACGCCGGAGCAGGCCGACGCGCTCCGCCAGCTCAACTGCCACCTCGCCCAGGGGTACCTCTTCTCCCGCCCGGTCGAGTCGGAGCAGATCGACCGGATGCTCGACCTCCCGCTGCCCGCCGGGGCCGGCGGCTGACTTACCGGAGCGCCGACGGCCGGAGGCTCGGCGGATCTGGCTGGTCCTGGCGCGGCGCCAGCAGCCAACCGGGGGCCCCGGCGTACGGCGCCGGCGGGCACCGGTCGGTGACCAGCCCCCAGCCGGCCCGCTCGCGCAGCAACGCCCACGCCCCGGCCAGCCCGGCCGCCGGCACCGAGTGGACGAGGTGACCGTCGCCGGGGAAGGAGCCGGCGCCGTCCCAGCGCTGGTACTCCTCCCAGCTCCCCTCGAAGGTGCAGACCGGAAGCTGTAGTCGCCGGTAGAGCCGGTCGGTGGGTACACCGGGGTGGAGCACCACCGTGGCGAGCCCGGCCCGCCGGGCGGCGCGGGCCGCCCGGGCCACCGGGCCGAAGCTGAACGGGCTGGTCGGTGCCTGGTCCAGGAAGACGCCGCGCACCCCGGTGGCCGGGTCCCGGGCCCACCGCCGTACCTGCGACTCCAGCTCGTCCACCGGCCGGGTGGCGAAGTCCAGGTCCACCCGGGCGAGTACGCGCACCCCGGCGCGGGCCAGGGCGGCGGTGGGCGGACCGGGTGCGTCGACCACCACCGTGGCGGTCCGGCCGAGCTCGGCGGCGGCGCGCCAGGCAGCCGGGTCCCGCGACGGGTCCACATAGAGCGGGAGCAGGATCGGCGTCATCACGGGCTCCTCAGTGGGCACCTGGGGCGTGGGGTGAGCGCCCGCCGGGCGGCTATCCCCACCCGCTCAACGGCCCCGGCCGCGACCGGGGCACGCGCGGACCCGTGCCCGGGGCCGGCGGGCACCGCGCGGCATCGCCGCGGGTGTCCTCACCGGCCGAAGTTCTGTGTCCAGTACGGCCGGCCGGACCCGTCGTAGGCGAGTCCCACCCCGATCGCGGTGAGTCCGCAGTTGAGGATGTTCGCGCGGTGACCTTCGCTGTTCATCCAGCCTTCCATCACCGCCTGTGGAGTCCGGTACCCCATCGCGATGTTCTCGGCCGCGCCGTTGGCGTATCCGGCGTCGCGCATCCGCTCGAACGGCGAGCGGCCGTCCAGGCCGGTGTGGCTGAAGTAGTCGTTGGCCGCCATGTCTTCGCTGTGTGCGCGGGCGGCCTCGCGTAGCCGCTCGTCCGTGCGCAGCTCACCGCAGCCGGCGGCCGCACGTTCGGCGTTGGTGAGCGCCGTGACCTCGTCCTCCAGCGCGGCCACGCCGGAGGAGTTCGGATCCCGCGGCGGGGGTGGCGGGGGCGCGGGCGGAGGTTCCGGTGGGGCCGGCGGCGGGCTCGGGGTCGGGCTTGGGGTGGGGGTGGGAGTGGGGGATGGGCTGGCCGCGCCGGTGGGGGAGGGGGCGGTGCCGAGCGCCGCGATCGAGGGCGCCTCCGGCTCGGGCGGCGTCTCGGAGGACGACGCCCCGGCGGTCAGGCTGATCGCGACGCCGCTGCCCAGCATGAGCGCGAGGGAGGCGAAGATGCCCACCAGGGTGGCCCGACCGGGCAACCCGACGCCTTCGGCTCGGCGCCCCGGCCGGCGGGTGCGGCCAGCGCGGTGCCGCCCGCGCGGCACCTCGGAACCGGATGAGGGGGTGGGCACGGCCACGAGCGTAGGCAAACCCGCCTTTCGCGCCAAGTTATCCCCAACTTAAGTTTCGGTTAAGTCCGACGCGTTCGTGCCTGGCTTGACTAACACGGGTCTGGAGGCGGAGAATTAGTTGTGGCGCCAGTCGCGCCTGATCCTGCGCTTCGGAGGTTCGACACCGGACGTCTGGGCAGGATCGCCGCGAAATGCGAGGCGCGCGTGAGCCGGTGAGACCGGTAGCGCACTACGAGGAGACGATATGGCGAAGGCCCTCTACGGCCACGTCGCTGCTGCGCCGGACCGGCGTTTGCTGGACGAGGTCACCCGTTTGCGTGCCACGGTACAGGCACTGCAGTTCGAGATCACCCGGTTGCGGGCGGAGAACGACCGGTTGGCGGCGGCGGTCGCCGACGTCGACGCCGACATCCGGCTCGCCGAGCCGGCCCTGACATGACCGCCTGACCGGACCCGCAACCGTATACTCGCAGCTGCTGTTGCTGGCGCGCCGGCACCCCACGGTGACGGCGCGCACAGTTTTGCGAGGGCCGGTGTCGTGGCGCCACGACGGGTAGCGACCCGGTGACGAGGGGGAGACAGGCACCGCGTGCATCTGAAGAGCCTGACGGTCAAGGGTTTCAAGTCGTTCGCCTCCGCTACCACGCTCGTGCTGGAGCCTGGGATCACTTGCGTGGTCGGCCCCAACGGCTCCGGTAAGTCCAATGTGGTCGACGCCATCGCCTGGGTGCTGGGCGAGCAGGGCGCCAAGAGCCTGCGTGGCGGCAAGATGGAGGACGTCATCTTCGCCGGCACCTCCGGCCGGGCGCCGCTAGGTCGGGCTGAGGTCACGCTCACCATCGACAACTCCGACGGTGCCCTGCCGATCGAGTACACCGAGGTGTCGATCACCCGCCGGATGTACCGCTCCGGCGAGAGCGAGTATGAGATCAACGGATCTCAATGTCGCCTGCTGGACATTCAGGAACTGCTGTCCGACTCCGGGATCGGTCGGGAGATGCACGTCATCGTCGGCCAGGGGCGCCTGGACGCGGTTCTGCACGCCAAGCCGGAGGAGCGGCGTGCCTTCATCGAGGAGGCGGCCGGTGTCCTCAAGCACCGCAAGCGCAAGGAGAAGGCGCTGCGGAAGCTCGAGGCGATGTCCGCCAACCTGAACCGGCTCACCGACCTCACCGCCGAACTCCGGCGGCAGCTCAAGCCGTTGGGGCGCCAGGCCGAGGTGGCCCGGCGGGCCGCCAGCATCCAGGCCGACCTGCGGGACGCCCGGCTGCGGCTGCTCGCCGACGACCTCACCACGCTGCGGGAGACGCTGGACAAGGAGATCGCCGACGAGGCGGCGCTCCGGCAGCGCCGGGAGGCGCTCGAGCGGGAGTACGAGCAGACCACCCGGGCGGTCGCCGAGCTGGAGGCGGCGCTGGCCGCCGACGCGCCCGAGCTGGCCGCCGCCCAGGAGACCTGGTTCACGCTGTCCACGTTGCAGGAACGGTTCCGCTCCACCGGGCAACTGGCCGCCGAGCGGTTGCGGCACCTGACCGCCGCGGCCGCGCAGGAGCACTCCGGTCGGGATCCGGAGGAGCTGGAGGCCGAGGCCGAGCAGGTCCGCCAGGAGGAGGCGGCGCTGCGCGAGGTGCTCGCCACCGAGGCCGCCCGGCTGGAGGAGGCGGTGGCCGCCCGGCAGGAGCTGGAGCGGGCGCTCGCCGCCGCGGAGCAGCAGCTGATGGCCGCCACCAAGGCGATCGCCGACCGCCGGGAGGGGCTGGCGAAGCTGCGCGGTCAGGTGGAGGCGGCGCGCAGCCGTACCACCGCCGCGGCCGACGAGATCGCCCGGCTCAGCGCCGCCGAGGCGGAGGCCCGCGAGCGGGCCGAGGCGGCCCAGGCGGCGTACGCGCAGGCGGCCGAGGGCGCGAGCGAGCAGGACCGCGACACCGCCGAGCTCGACATCGCCCACGAGCAGGCCCAGGCGGTGATGGAGGAGGCCAGCCAGGCCGTCAACACCCTGGCGGCGGCCGAGCGGGAGGCGGAGAAGGAGTGCACCCAGTGGCAGGCGCGGGAGGAGGCGCTGTCGCTCGGGCTGCGTCGCCGGGACGGCGCCGGGGCGCTGTTGGCCGCCGGTGACCGGGTACCCGGCCTGATCGGCAGCGTGGCCGCGCTGCTGGGGGTGGAGCCCGGTTGCGAGGCCGCGCTCGCCGCCGCGCTGGGTGGGCTCGCCGACGCGGTCGCCGTCTCCGGGGTCGGTGACGCCACCGAGGCGCTACGGCTGCTCAAGATCGAGGACGCGGGCCGGGCGTCGGTGCTGATCGCCGGGGGCGACCAGGTGGCGGCGGAGCCGGTTCCGGCCACGCCCCCGGTGACGCTGCCGGAGGGTGCCCGGTGGGCGGTCGACGTCGTACGCTGCCCGGTCGAGCTGCGCCGGGCGGTGGCGCACGCGCTGCACGGGGTGGTGCTGGTGCCCGACCTGGCCGCGGCCGGTCGGCTGGTCGCCGCCCATCCGCAGCTGCGGGCGGTCACCCCGGACGGCGACATCGTGGGTGGCCACAGCGCGGTGGGCGGCTCGGCCCGGGAACCGTCCTACCTCGAGGTGCAGGCGGCGGTGGAGGAGGCCGCCGGTCGGCGGGCCGAGGCGGAGGCCCGGCTGGCGCGGCTGCGGGAGGAGCTCGCCGCCGCCCGGGAGGAGCTGGCAGAGGCCAAGCACCGGGTGAACGCCGCCGCGGCCG
>Ga0079224_100014740_pt1 | contig 10929 bp, 7 predicted proteins | sample Stecom2015_FD_80414 | JGI IMG/M metagenome (GOLD analysis project Ga0079224, IMG submission 80414) | Agricultural soil microbial communities from Utah to study Nitrogen management - Steer compost 2015 | ecosystem: Environmental > Terrestrial > Soil > Agricultural land | place: USA: Utah...
CGCCTTTTTCTCATTTCTCACCAAAGTTACTACCTGATCTTGTACATCTTTTAATTCAGCATAACCCTCCTCGGTCTTACCGGTTACAAGCGCTACCACATAGGCATTGTCCAACTCGAAGATTTCGGAAACATCGCCCACAGAAGCATTGGTAAATGCCCAGCGAACCACCTCTCTCGCTCCAGTCAGGTTGTTGATATTTCTCGCATTGGGTGAAAGACCGCCAACGTTGATGACTCTGTACCCTTCTTTCTCAGCATTTGACCGGAACTCGCTGGCATTACTAGAATTAGAAGCAAAGAAATCCGCGTTTCGGAAAATGTCATTTCTGGTAACATCACTCGGCAAAAGCTCTAACTCAATCGACGCCAATTTATAGGTGGTTGTCTGTGGAAGCTCTGTTACATTTATAATATGATAGCCGTACTCCGTCTCCACCAGCCGGTTGATAACCCCAGTAGCGTTAGCGGAGAAAGTCGCGTTGGAGAATTCCTCAATAAAGTCTTCGCTAGCAAACCATCCAAGATCACCACCCCTCTGGGCTGTGCCATCCTGGCCATATTGTTGAGCGGCAACGGCAAAGTTGCCGTTGGATTGTACCTCTTCTAGCACCTGCTGTGCCTGCTTCCGTACTTCCTCTTTAGCTACATCATCTAAACCCTGCGTGCTAAGGAGAATATGAGATGCCCTCATCCTGGGTACACCATCGAATCTATCTGAAATTTTAAAAGACACATAGGAAGAACGGTTCGTCAAGTAAGGCCCATAGACAGCACCTACCTCTGGATTTTCGACGTTGGATGTCAACTCATTTGGAAGTGCCTCTCCGGGCAATACTGTTCTAAAAGCTTGTGGTCCTTCTGAATTTCTAAAGGCGAAGACCGAATCATCTTCCGCACTTCTCAGCTCCTCGGTCAATCTCCTGATCTCACTGATCGTAGAAGCCGAATCTTCCGCGCTGGGTGTCAGACTAAACTGCACATATTCCAAATCTCTTGAAGTAGTAACCTTAAATTTCTCCCGGTTATCTTTGAGATAATCCCTCATTTCCTTTTCTGAAACAGAAACTAAGGAATCAGCAACCGCATAATAGGGGATAAACAAATGGGCAACATCAGCCGTAGTATTGGCCATCTTGTGTTCCATTTTACCTTCTATGGTCGTGGCATAATCAGATGTCCCCAACAAGTTATCATACTTAATCCTTAAGCGTGCGTCGGCAAATAGTTTCTCCTGCTGTGCCCAAAAAGCCTGCTGCTGGGGATCTGCACCCTGCAATGATTGCAGGAAAGAGATCAATTGCTGACGGTCAAATTCTCCTGTCTCAGGATTGGTAAGTTGCTGGCGTAATTCCGGGACGATGTTCTTTCCCTGGACCATATCTATCAATTCTGCGTCGCTTACGGTCAAGCCAAGTTCCGCATATTGTTCTGAAAATACCCGCTCAACAATCAATGCCTGCCAAGCCTGCTCCCGGATACTGTTCAATTCATTCTCAGAAGGATTTCTTCCGGTGTTCTGCTGAAAAGAAAGCTTGGCCTGTTCCACCCTCTGCATATATTCCTCATACGAAATCTCCTCTCCGGCGATCTCCCCGACGGTATTTCGGCCGCCGCCCAAGATGGTAGAGTTCGGTCCCAACAAATCCCCTCCTACAACGAAAAATATTAAACCTACTGCAATCACGCCAATTGCAAGACCTGTTCTCTGTCTGATTTTTTTAATTAAAGCCATTCTTCTAGTTTTTGAAGTGCCGCAAAATAATTACATCCAACGTTAATTTCAAAATATTTCCGTTGGGAATAAATTGCAGTGCTATATTGATGAGGTATTTATTTTAAGTTTTACGGTATCAATCCGATGGTCTACTTTGGTCATGATGGTAAATGTAAATTCTCCGATGGTTATTGTATCTCCCTTTCCGGGAATTTCTTCAGTCATCGAAAGTATTAAACCGGATAGGGTTTCATAGTCGCCTAAAGGAAGCCTCAATTGATACTTTTCATTCAAGTAATCAATTTCATGGCGGGCACTCAACAGGTATTCCTGTTCTGAAATCCGTTGTTCCAGCAGGTCATCGCTATCGTATTCATCCTCTATTTCACCAAAAATCTGCTCTATGACATCCTCCATGCTGACGATGCCTCCAGTACCTCCAAATTCATCAACCACGAGTGCCAGGCTCTTTCTCTCCGAGATGAACTGCACGAGCAGGTCGTTGGCTAAGGCAGTTTCAGGTACAATGATAATCGGAGTTAGAATGTCTTTAATTGTCTTCGGTTTTTTAAAAAGCTCTAAATGGTGGCAATATCCGACCACCTCATCGATATTATCTTTATAAACAATAATTTTGGAGTGCCCGCTTTCAATAAACACTTTACCTAGTTCGCTGATCGGCTCGTCAATATCCACTGCTACAATGTCGGTTCTGGGCACCATACAATCCCTGATACGGATGGTTTTAAATTCTACGGCATTCTCGAAGATTTCAGCGTCTATTTCTAACTGTTCCTCCTTATCATCCGTTTTCAGATTGTTCTGTATAAAACTATTTAAGTCGGTGATCTTGAATACAGGTTTGTCGACACTGTAATCCATCCTTAGCACTTTGCTGACCAGCCAGCGGGATCCGCTCCTGATCAGCCATACCAGGGGATACATTAAATAATAAACGAATAGAAAAGGAACTGTGAAATAAGACAGCAAAACGTGTGGATTAAGCCGAAAAATGCTCTTTGGGATATACTCTGCTACTACAAGCACCACCAGCGATGACCATATGACCTGCACCAAAAGCACCGCTCCAGGGTTATCCAAACCCTCCGGCAAAAGTGAAAGGATTACAGACTCGAAGAGATAGAACATCGCAATCCCATACACCACCAGGGAGATGGTGTTGCCAACCAAGGTGGTACCCACAAATTGAGAGGGCTTGTTCATTATATTGGATAAAATCCTGCCATTCAAGGTCCCCAATTTGCTTTGCAGTTCGATATGCAGCCGATTGCTGGTAATGTAAGCCACCTCTAAACCTGAAAACAAGGCTATGAAGAGCAGCGAAAGTAGGGCAATTATTAGGTACTGAGTCTCCATTATCTTCGCCTTTTTCTCTTTTTTCCCATTTGCTCTGTAGGAGCTGTCTTTTCTTCCCGTTGGGTTTTCCGGTACTTAAACCATAACAGCAATGCCACCGCCAACATGAATATTGGATACGACGCGACTACACCCTGTGTCCAAGTTAGGTGGGCGCCGATGATCACGAGCGCTGCTGCCAAGGGCAATAAGACAATATCAATTCCTTTCATTTATCCGTAACTACAGGATATTATTTATTACACCCGAAACCTTGTCAAAACGATAATCGTTGAAGCCCTCATCGGCTTCCATACCGGTCCCCTGGATCAACCTATTTGGTTCTTCTACCGTCACAAATTTATCGGTATAAATTATCTTCTTGTTGGGGTCCCAAAACAGTTCTTCCGAGGAGAGCTTTTGTTCTTTGGGAATATTGTGAACTCTTACATCCCCTTCCCCTCTATACAAATTTAACCGGCGTTCGTAATATCCCCTATCAGCCCTGATGGTACTGCTTAACTCACCCGTATTTTCGTAAAAATGGATCAAAATACCTTCCGGAAACTGGATATCGCCATTTTGAAACTCAAGCTGCTTTGCTGCCACAAGCTTAACGACCACTACGGCGGAGTCACTGTGCAATAGCTCAATATTTTGGCCGATCCTCATTGGACCGTCATAATACTCCAGTTGGCTCTTATCGACGTCCTCTCGGCAGGATACAGTTAATAAAAGGCATAGTAGCAGGCAACTGAGAATTCTCATGATGCAAATTTACCAATTAATTTGAGCTTATATCAATCCGGCGGGAACAAACAAAAAAGAGGCAGCTTTTAAGTCTGCCTCTTTGATATTCGAATATAGTTCTAGTTAATCCCGGGTAGCCAAGGTTACTGTCTGACCGATCCAACATCCAGTGTTGATAGTCTCGCCGACTTGGAACCCTTCGGTAAATAACTCCTCTTTTGACGGGAAGCGTTGTTTAGCTTGGCTCATACCTTGGTTATTACCCGCTCTCTGGAAAGCATCATAAGCAGCAATAAAGATGGAATAATCCTTAACTCTACTCTGGCCTCCTTTACAATCATTAGTAGAAGAAAGGTAAAGATTGCCGATCACTGTCCAAGCGTCAGCAGCCACTTCACTGCTGGTTTCTGCCGCCTTAAGAGCCGACGCCCTAGCTTGGGATTTTCTGCCTTGTCCGGAGTGTAGTTTGGCTAAGTCCAAATGTACATCCGCTCTTTCTTGATCAGTAGTGGCCAATGTCAAAGCTTTTTCAAACATTTCCTGTGCCTTAGCGAAATCGCCGGTCTGCTGATACCTTCTGGCAATCACCTGCGAGGTGGAGAAGGTAGGATCATTCTCATCGATGACTTCCAGTGCCGCCATGAAAGCAGGCGTAGTTGTACATTTATACTGAATAGAATACTGGAAGATCTGCTGAGCCAACTGCATATTGGAGGGATCTGCTGCAAGTTTGGGTCCCATATTGTTTTCTATGAAGTCACAGTCAATGATTTCCATATGAATCAACAATTGGTCGAGTGTTCCCTTGGGAGCTGCTACATCAGTTCCCTGGGCAGCAGCATCATCCAATATAGCCATGAGCTGTTCGTATTTGGCTAGAATTTCTTCAGGAGTATAGGCTTTATTATAGGCGTAATTTCTATAGATCAAATCAAAGTAGGCGCCTATCAAGCCCGGCATTACAGTGCCGTTAAGTTCTAAAGCCCTATCAAACATGGCGGCAGCCTCTCCTACTTTCTCTTTATCATCTTTATAGAAACGATAAGCGTAATAAGCTTTGTTTTCTATCCATTTAGCCTCGTTTTGATAAAGTTCCTGCCGCTTGTCGTAAAGCAACATGACCGAATCCTGGTAAACCTCCTTTTGTGCTTCATCGGTGGCAGCGTCTGCGGCACCAGCGTAGACTTTCACACCATTGATGTAGAGTGCCTCATTAAGATCTGGAGCATTGACCAAAAGCCAATGCAAGGGCTTGGTGGCGTTTGTATATTCCTCAGCCTTAAGGTAGTCGTTGTAAGCAGCATTATTAGCCCTAGCAACATTTTCAGCTTGAGCATCAGAAGGCCACTTCCAGTTGTCCTGGGCTTGCGCTAGTCCTATTATTGCAAAGGACATTAATCCCACCAAGTTTGCAATTTTCATTTTCATAGTTGTGAATTTATTCGAATACTCTTTTGTAAAACCATGTATTATCGTTAATGGATATTCCCAATGAAATCTTGAAGTAATTTTCCTTTACCAAGCCGTTGGCAGTGCTTCCCCTTGTTCCGTATTTCAAAGCGATATTCATCAAAGACAAATTGTTCATCGGAATCGACCCTCCAAAATTGATGCCAATATCGGTTATGCTTTTTCCCCCAATAATATATGGCGTCTGCTCATATTCGAGGCCAGCGCGGTATGTTATTCGGTCTAGAAAACTATCCGTAGAATATATGTTGGGGACAAATTGAGCACCCAAACCTACTTTATAAGAATTTTGCAGCTCCTCTGCCTCCCCCCTGAAATTTCGATAGTTCCGAAAGTCCTGTTGTTGAACCTCTAAACCAATCGCTAATTTATTGATTCTCTCGTAGGTGATACCATAACCGAATTTATTGGGCAGAACAATTGCTCCTTTGAGGTTGTCCGAAAGAATATCCCCTTCGGAATCTGGATTACTACCCTCTCCCAAATTGGCTACCTTGGCATACTCCGTTCCCTTGATGTTCCCAAATATATGGTAAATGGCTCCAAAATTTAAATATTTCTGGTCACCTATTTTTTGCAAATAGTGAGCTCCTCCCTTTACCGCGACGTCACTTAGACTAAGACGTTCATAGTATTCGGTAGACACCCCCACGGGGTTTAGCTCTGAATCAGACAGCATCAACTGATTGGTGCGAATGGTCGATCCAAATACATATGAGCCATGTAGACCTACATTGAAATTTCTAAATAGCTGAAATCCCGTCTGCAGGTAGGCTTCTGTAATCCCGCCATCCCCTTGGATATGGTTTACAGATAATAAGTCCGAGTTTTCGACCGCGCTGGTGGCTGACAAGTTATAATTGACACTGCTTATCTGATTAAGGCCCAGACCAATCGTCCACTTGCCAGGCGCCACGGGAAGGGACATGGCTACATAGTTCAAGCCCCCGCCATCCAGCTTTTGCCGCTGAACCTCCGAAACCGCCGATATCTGACTATAGTTAAAAGCAGCCTGAAAATTAAACGCGGAATTCTTTACTGCAAGAGCAGGGTTGACCAAATTGACATTAAATCCAGTGCCATAGCTTATTCCCAGTCCTCCCATGGCTTGGTTGTGCGTCAACCCAGAATGGTTGAAGTCCCCGAGGCCCAAAGAGCTGTAAGTAGAAGAGCTGGATTGGGAAAAACCCTTGTTTATTATAAACGAGGCGCAAAAAACGCCTAATATGTACAGTTTATTTTTTATAGACATTGTGTTTTTTAAGATCGATTCAACCTTAAAGGGTCAAATCGCGGATTGCAAATATGTGGTCTTTTGTTAAGCTTTCAAAGAAATTCGGACCGCCGGTTTAAATAAAAACAATTGTTCCTTCTGCTGTTTATTACATGTGCTTCCTAAGGTTTTGCTGGTACTTTGGGTGGTTTTTTAAATTTTAAAATTAACCATTTTGAAAAAAACGAGGGCTATTCGCCCATTAAATTTAACTTTACTCTTCTGTATTTAACAAACTTTAACCTCATGAACACCCAAACCCATTACAAGATGATTGGTCTCATGTCAGGGACATCAGGAGATGGCTTGGATATAGCTTACTGTGAATTCCATCTTGAAAATGAGTGGAACTTTCAAATCCTCCACGCACAGACTGTGCCTTTTCCTCCTTCTCTTAAAGAATCGTTGACCTTCGCCCACCAATTTGCAGGGGAGGAACTCACGCATCTCGACATACTCTTTGGCAGGTGGATGGGGCAATATGTAAAAGAATTTTGCTCTACCCGCGACCTAAATCCCCATGCCGTAGCATCTCATGGCCATACCGTATTTCATCAACCTGACAGAGGACTAACCCTACAGATCGGAAGCGGCTGGGCGCTCCATCAAGCCTCGGGGCTGCCTGTGATCAATGACTTCCGTTCACTGGATGTCATGTTGGGTGGCCAAGGGGCGCCGTTGGTTCCCGTAGGCGACCGCTTACTTTTTGGACACTATGATTTCTGCCTAAACCTCGGAGGCATCTCCAATATTTCGACGGAGACCGACGGTGGGCGGATTGCATTTGACATCTGTCCTTTCAACCTGCTTTTGAATCGCTATGCCAACAAATTGGGGCTCAGTTATGATGATCAGGGAAAGTTGGCTGAAGCGGGGACAATTATTCCCAATTTACTCGACGCCTTGGAAAACCTTCCTTTGTATCGTCAGCATCTGAGAAAATCACTTGCGAGGGAAGATATAGAAACCTACTATACGCCGGTGTTGTACCGATTCGCAGCAGCTTCTCCAGAGGACATACTATCAACTCTCACCGAACATTTCAGCGGACAAATCAGTAAGGCTTTACTTGAATTTAATCATCGAGATGCAGCCAGCGTTTTGATTACTGGAGGCGGCACCTACAACCGGAATTTCCTCCACCGCCTTTCCGAACAATGCGGAGCGTCGATCAAGATCACCATACCGGACCGGCAGATTATCGATTATAAGGAAGCCCTAGTATTTGCTTTTTTAGGTGTGCTCAGGTTGAGAAATGAAAACAATTGCCTCCGTTCGGTGACTGGAGCCAGCCAGGACAACTGTGGAGGTGTTTTTTTTGGATAGCAGTAAACTTGTGGGTTTAAAAAGATTATTTCTCCAACCATCCTATTTTTTTTGGATCATTTGATTCAAATTAGATAGTTTAGCAAAACCAATATCACCATCTATCAGGAAGAGCATATATTATTTATCGATTGCCTTTTTAATTAAATTAGGGTTAACCGTTATCCAATACCTCATGAAAAAACTCTTTGCGCTATATTTTATGGCCCTTGGATTTGCCCTTTTTGCCAATCCACCCGTGCTGAGCGCCCAACAGAATGACAGTTCAGAAATAGTCATCCAATCCGACGGCCCACAAGACTCCGAACAGATGCCGGAATCGGTTCTGGAGCCGGAGCACCTTGAAGAACATGGACACGCGCCGCTATGGCTAGTAGTTCCCTTTGTAGCGTTACTCTTAATGATTGCAACAGGCCCGCTGTTTTACGAGCATTTCTGGCACCACAATTACCCTAAAATTGCCGTCGGGCTTGCTGTCCTCGTTGTAGGCTATTATTTGTTTGCGCTAAACAACGTGCACCAGCCGGTTCACGCACTTGCTGAATACGTCCAGTTTATTGCTCTTTTGGCTTCCTTATATGTAGCTTCCGGCGGGATATTAATAGATATAGACAAGAAATCCACTCCGATGGCCAATGTCCTCCTATTACTCGTTGGCGCGGCGATATCTAATCTGATCGGAACGACGGGAGCTTCTATGCTGTTGATCCGTCCCTTTATCAGATTAAACAAAAACAACATCCAAGCTTACCATATCATCTTTTTCATCTTCATGGTGAGCAACGTCGGCGGCTCTCTGACTCCTATCGGAGACCCTCCATTGTTCCTGGGCTTCTTGAAAGGGGTTCCATTCTTCTGGACGCTGGAGCATAACTGGCCCGCATGGATTCTCGCGCTACTTATATTAGCAGTGGTATTCTACTTTATCGACAAAAGATTCGGCAAGGCTGGCAACGATGAGCTTGTTCACGAAGAAGTTTACAGCAACAGGTTCTCCTTGAAAGGCAGAAAGAACTTCTTATGGTTGTTGATCATCATTATTTCTGTTTTTCTTGATCCCAATGTATTAGATTGGGTGCCAGCCATCTACTATGATGGGATGAAGTTTTCCTTTATCCGGGAAACCATTATGCTATCGGTAGCATTCCTCTCCTATCGCTTTGCTGATCAAGATGCCTTGAAGGGCAATGAATTTAACTTCGAGCCCATTCGGGAAGTAGCTTTTATCTTTATCGGCATATTCGGAACCATGATGCCGGCTTTGGAACTGGTTGGCAATTTTGCCCAATCGCCTGAAGGATCCGCGATCATCAATCATAACACCCTTTACTGGGGCACTGGTATTCTGTCGGGATTTTTGGATAATGCCCCTACTTACCTAAACTTCCTGGCTGCCGCTATGGCTTCTCAGGGAGCTGACATCAACAATATCCAGAATGTGCGGGACTTTGCCCTTGACGGCTATCTGGATTCCTCATTCGAACTGCTGGCTATCTCTATTGCTTCGGTGTTCTTTGGGGCGATGACCTATATTGGCAACGGCCCTAACTTCATGGTAAAGTCGATCGCCGAACAAAACGGGATCAAGATGCCTTCCTTCTTCGGTTATATTATCAGGTTTTCCCTGCCCATCTTACTACCCATCTTGTTTATCATCTGGTTGATATTCTTCGCTTTTGTATAAAAAAAGCATCATCAAAAAAAGAGGATAGTTCAAGACTATCCTCTTTTTATTGCCCCTAATGAATGGTACCTATGGATTTGTGAAATCAGGAGTAGTTTTGATATCTCGCTTTGTTGCTGCACTCAAGCCGCTTACTGTATTTCGCCTTTGACCAGCATCTCATTAGGGGATAAAAACCATACATTTTGGCTGCCGGAAACCTGATAGGCGCTGATTCTACCTGAAGTATCCACAATTAGCTCCCCTTCTGAAGCTGTTTTATAGAAAAAATTATCCTGAAAGGCTTTAAAATTAATTTGTCTAACCTGTTCACCCTGATGGCTCACCTGTATCTCCTGAATCGCGGATTTTTCTCCCGGTTTCAATCTATGGATGGTGAGACCGTCCCTTTGCTCAGTCTCATAGGCCGAGGCCAGTGACGCTTTATTAATGTCCGCTTGTATAAAAATATCCAGCTCTCTCCTCCAACTCTCAGCATCCATCCGCACTTCCGTTTCCTCGACCTGTCCTTTTATGGCCGTGGACTTTCTCACCGTTGTACCCTGAAGGAGCTTTATTTGATCTTCTACAAAAGCCTTAAGTGGAAAATAGTTGTCAATTTGGGTTGGGTTGTCCATGGGCCGGCCATTGTCCTGCGAACAGGATAGCATCAGCCCTACGATCACGACAACCCAACCCTTTTTTAACATCTTACTTCAACAATATATTGCCTGTCATCTCCGCAGGGATATTGACACCCATCAAGGTCAAAATGGTAGGGGCCAAGTCTCCCAGCTTCCCATCGTTCACCTCCAACCGGTCTTGGTTGTCTACCATAATACAAGGGACGAGGTTAGTGGTATGGGCGGTATTGGGGGAGCCATCAGGGTTGATCATGCAATCGCTATTGCCATGATCAGCAATAACAATAATTGTATAGTCATTCTCTAACGCCGTAGTAGTCACGGATTCAGCACATTTATCGACCGCTTCACAGGCTTTCACGGCTGCTTCGAATACACCGGTATGGCCTACCATGTCCGCGTTTGCAAAATTCAGACAGATAAAATCAACTTCTCTTTTGTGAAGTTCTATATTAATTTTTTTGGCAATTTCGAAAGCGCTCATCTCCGGCTGTAGATCATAGGTAGCTACTTTCGGTGAACTGCACAGGATCCTCGATTCGCCTTCAAAAACTTGTTCTCTACCACCTGAGAAGAAGAAGGTGACGTGCGGATATTTCTCTGTTTCAGCAATGCGAATCTGCTTCTTGCCGTGGGCAGCCAACACCTGACCTAAGGTATTATGGAGATTGTCTTTTTCAAAAATTACTTCTACTCCTTCAAAAGTCTCATCATAGGTAGTAAAAGTAATA
>Ga0079224_100014741_pt1 | contig 10928 bp, 7 predicted proteins | sample Stecom2015_FD_80414 | JGI IMG/M metagenome (GOLD analysis project Ga0079224, IMG submission 80414) | Agricultural soil microbial communities from Utah to study Nitrogen management - Steer compost 2015 | ecosystem: Environmental > Terrestrial > Soil > Agricultural land | place: USA: Utah...
CGACACCAGTCGCAAGCAGCGCGGCGCGGGGCTGCACATTGCAGGTGCTTATGAACTGCTCGGACGTGAACACGAATTGGCCTTCGGATTCTCCACTCGACAGATGAATGACGTCATTGACACCTACGCCCTGGAGGGGATAGCCGAAGTTGGCAACTTCAACGAGTGGGATGGCTCCTATCCACAACCCATCCGCGGCGAGCGACGCACCGACAGTGATCTGGATATCGAGCAAAGCGGTGCCTATCTGGCAACACGCCTGACGCTGACTGATGATTTCCGGGTCGTGCTGGGTGTTCGCAATGCGGACTGGAGCCAGCGCGGCGAATCCTACGGCAGCACTGTGGACTACGGTGATAGCGGCGTGGTCATTCCCTACGCCGGAGCCCTGTACGACCTCACGTCTGTCCACACGGCCTATGTCAGCTACACGGAGATATTCAAGCCGCAGAACGCCCAGGACCGTTACGGCAGTTATCTGGACCCCGTGGTCGGCAAGGGCTACGAAGCGGGACTCAAGAGTACCTTCCTGGATGGCGGCCTGTACACCACGGCTACCCTGTTCAGGATCGACCAGGACAATGTTGCGCAGCCCGATCCCGGCCATGTGATCCCCGGCACCATCTTCGAAGCATCACGGGCTGCACGGGGAACACGCAGTGAGGGCTACGAGATCGAAGTGGTCGGCCAACCACAGCCGAACTGGGACGTCAGTCTCAGCTATACCCGCTTCACGGCGGAGGACGCGGCGGGAGTCGACGTCAACACCAACCATCCGCGTGAAATGCTCAAGCTGTTCAGCACCTGGCAGTTCAGTGGCACCTGGTCCAAGCTGACGCTGGGCGGGGGACTCAACTGGGAGGGGGAAAACTACACTGTGGCCTGGAACCCGGTGACAGGTCTGGATGAGCGTCTGGAGCAGGAGTCATATGCGCTGGTGAGCCTGATGGCCAGTTACGCCTTCAGTCCGCAGCTGTCGGCCCAGCTCAATGTAGAGAACCTGCTGGACGAGGAATACTACAGTCAGATCGGTTTCTACAATCAGTTGGCCTTCGGTGCCCCGCGCAACGTGCAGCTGCGCCTGAACTACGAGTTCTGAACGGGGTCGCGGTGAGGCGCATTACGGGAAGGTCCAACAGGAGGGGGGAACGGAGAGGGGAGGAGCCTGCCCCTTTCCCCAGGAAGCTGAAGAAAGGGGCGGTCTCCGGAAGCACTACATCTTGTCGTTGAAGGTGTAGGTCAGGTAGCCCGCGAACATCTCGTCCCAGGTCTGCTCCCCGCCCACGGAGGCAACGGTTGGATCGGAGGCGCCGGGGTTATAGATGGAGTTGTCGAAGGCTCCTTCGATTACCACCCTTGATCCCGCCGGGATGAACTTCGGTTCGGACAGCCTGTAGGTGGGCTGCCAGTTGAAGTTGTAGTTGGCCACGTTGATCAGGTCTTCCGTGGTGTTGTCCGGGTAGATGACCTTGGCGCGCATGTCCTTGCCACGAGTATGCATGTGGGGACGGAAGGCGTAGAAGGTCACATCGTCCTGGAACACATAGCTCGCATACATCTGATGGTCCATGGCGCCCGGAGGAATCACCAGATTGCGACCTTCGTGCGACAGACGATAGGTGCGGAACTCATGCTCGGGCACCTCATCAGCCAGATAGAGGCCAATGGCGGTATGGTCGCGCACTTCCCGTCCCATGGACGTGTAATGGGAGTCCAGGCGGATCTTGTAGCCTTTGGGGATGAATACGCCGGTGCCTTCGGGGAACACGGTAGCCGCTTCCTTGCCTGGCGCGTAGCCCTCCAGGAAGCGCACTTCTCCACGCTCGGCCGCACTCATGCCAAACTCATAGTGTGGTTCGACGATGCTGGCAATCATGTGGTGAACCACGGAGCGCTCGGTGGGACGGAACTGTACCGCCTTGACCCAGACATCTTCCTCGAAGGGCAGGTCGATGATGGGGTAGCGGTATTCGATGGTGCCGGTGGCAGGTACCAGGAAGTCCTCCGCATACACCACCAGGTCGGGTTCGCCCAGTTCCCAGCCCTCGGCGAAGCTAAGGCCGGTCAGCGGGTCTTCGGGACTGTCACCCCGGGGTGCACCGGCATCGATCCAGTGCACCAGTGTCTGGATATCGGCGTCACTGATGTAGCGGGCATTGGTGAAGTGGTTGATGTCCGGGTCAACCTGCGCCGGAGGCATACGCTTGGTCATCAACGTTTCGCGGATCATGGGAGACCAGCCCTGGACCATCTGGTGGCTGTCCATGGCAAATGGGCCGATACCGCCTTCGCGGTGGCACGCGGCACATTGTTCCTTGAGGATCGGGGCTACGTCGGTGGCGTAGTCGGGCGCAGCGGACGCGTGCATGGCGCGGGCCGGGAACTCCACGGCACAGCCGCTGGCCTGCATGGAAACAGTCTGGGCAGCACGCGTGCCGTCGGCAATGGCGGTCTCGATGGCTGTGCCAATGTAATTGGTACCATCCTGTGTACGCGTCGGAGGCTGGTCGATCGGACCGCGGTAAAGGATTTCCATGCGCTCCGGATCCACTACCACCACTTCGCCGGCCTGGGTGATGCCCAGGGATTCGGCCACCAGCTGGGAGCTGTCGATCAGCATGGGCCAGTCGTAGTCATAGACTTCGGCTTCGGCCTTCACGGCATCACGGTCTTCGCCGGCCACATTGAGCATCAGGAAGCTGACGCCCTGTTCCTCGAAGGTCGTTTCCATCAACTTGTACTTATGGTTCTGCGCATAGTTGACGTCACAGCCATTGGCCTGGGAGACGATGACCACGGCATTCTGATAGCCGAACTTGCTGAGCTGGTGGAAGTTGCCTTCGGTATCCAGAAGGGCGAAGTTGCCAATGCGGTCAGCAGCCTGGGCGCCGCCGGCAAATGCTGCAGCCAGTGTGCCTGCCAGCAGTGGTTTCCAGAGATTCTTATTCATCGTTATACTCCTTGGTGTTCGATCGGGATCGGGCCTGCTGAGTTTCACTGGTCCGTCAGTAGCCTGTGTTCATTATTATTGTCCGAAAGGTTGGAAGTCTGATTCTAACTCCGTCAACAACCTGGTCACCAGACTTCGATACTACTCTTGACCTGCTTTCCTGTCGACATATCGTCTACGCCGGATTTTAATGTAACAGTCTTCCCATAAAATGCGCGTCGGGCTCTATGGAGCCACGCTGGTGGAGGTGGGCCATGCTTGGCATATCGTTAAAACTGACAGTAGCGGCGCTGCTGCTATGGTGTGTGGGCGCCCAGGCTGCGGTATCAGGCTGGGCTCCCCTGATGGAGCCCGCAGAGCTGGCGCGGGTGCTGGCCGAGGACGGGGACGTGCGGATCCTGCACGTGACCGGTGATTATCAGGCCGGCCACATCCCAGGTGGCGTGGAAGCAGCCTACGAGCGCTTTCGTGGGCCGGCAGACAACCCCGGCAAACTGCCCGACCTGAGTGAGCTCACGGCACTGCTGCAGGGGCTCGGGCTGACGGCGCAGACACCCGTCGTCGTGGTGCACCAGGGGAGCGGGGCAGCGGACATGGGGGCGGCGACCCGCGTCTACTGGACACTGAAGAGTCTGGGGCTGACGCAACTGGCAGTGCTGAACGGAGGGTTCAGTGCCTGGCAGGCCCAGGGGTTTCCCGTGAGCACGCAGCCGGAGAGGGTGATGCCATCCCGGTTCCAGCCGAGCTGGAACGACCGTTGGACAGTGACCACCGCCCAGCTGGAGCAGGCTGTCGCCAGTGGTGATGCCATTCTGGTGGATGCACGGCAGCCTTCCTTCTATAGAGGGGAGCAGGCCTCATCGGGTCGTCCCGGCACCATTCGCGGCGCCAGCAACCTTAGCTTCCAGGACTGGTTCGAGGGGGGGCGGATGACCCGTCCCGACAGTGTGACCCGCCGGCTCGAACAGCTCACCAGCCCGGTTGCTCCGATGACAGTGTCCTTCTGCAATACGGGGCACCTGGCCTCCATCAACTGGTTCATGATGAGCGAGGTTCAGGGACTGCCGAATGTGAGGTTGTATCCGGAGAGCATTACTGAGTGGAGCATGGAGGACAGACCGATGGATAACGAACCCAACCGCCTGCGTCACTACTGGCGGATGACAGTGGAGTGGGTACAGGGGCTGAGGGGAGCATGAGCATGGCAGAGGCGGTATCCATAGCGGCAGCAGACAGCGCTGGGGTTGGCGACGGTTCGGGACGACGCAGGGCAGGACTGGCGCTGCTGGCCGGATTGTTGATCTTCGGCTGTTTTGCCACGGCGGGCCCCCGGGCGGCCTTGCTGATGATGGTCGGGCTAGGCTTCGGATTGGCGATGGAGGGCCTGCGCTTCGGCTTCACCGGTCCGTGGCGCAACATGATCGTGGCGCGCGACGGGCGCGGGCTGCTGGCGCAACTGCTGGCCATCGCCCTGTGTGCGGCGTTCACCTTCCCGTTGCTGGCAGCGTTTCCCAATGAGCTGGCGGGTGCCCACGCGCCTGTGGGCATCGCCATGGTCGCCGGAGCATTCGTCTTCGGCACGGCCATGCAACTGGTGATGGGCTGCGGTTCCGGGGTGCTGATCAATGCCGGCAGCGGCAACCTGATCGGCGCGCTGGCCCTGGTGGGCTTCATCGCGGGCAGCTTTCTGGGCGGAGAGCACCTGCATTGGTGGGTAGCGCTTGGCGTCCTGCCGGTATACTCCCTGCAGGGGCTGTTCGGGGACGGCGCCGGTCTGGCGCTGACGCTGCTGGGATTGGGGCTGATTGCCGTACTGGTGATCTGGCGTGCGGAGCCGGGCAAGCGCTTGCCCGCCGGTCGGCTGTGGCTGGCGGGCGTGCTTGTCGCCGCCCTGGCAGTGCTTAACCTGGTTATTGCCGGACAGCCCTGGGGCGTTGTGTATGGCCTTGGGCTGTGGGGAGCCAAGATTGCCCAGGCAGCGGGCATGGATGTAGCACAATCCGTATTCTGGTCGGCCCCTGTACACGCCGAACGCTTGCAGCAGAGCCTGCTGACGGACGTAACCTCCATCACCAACATCGGCATCATCGTCGGCGCCTTCATCGTCATGGGCTGGCGGCGGGAGCTGGCGCCGCAGGTGGCGCCACTGACAGCTCGCAACTGGGTGGTGATGGGGATGGCAGGCGTGGTGCTGGGTTACAGCGCACGGATTGCCTTCGGCTGCAACGTGGGCGCCTTCTTCAGCGGCGTTTCTTCGGGCAGTCTCCACGGGTGGGTGTGGTTTGCGGCAGCATTTGCCGGATCCTGCCTCGGAGTACGCTGGCGGCAACGGTTGATGAGTCCACCTGCCCGAATGGAGGTGACCCATGGTGCGCCGTGAAGATCGACCAATGGGTGAACGGACGCGAACGCTCCAGTTACCGGCGCGGCCGGTCGTAGGCTTCCTGATACTGGCCGGGCTGGTGGGGCTGCTGCTGGTGGACCATGCGGGGTCGCGTCCGATCAATCCGTTCGCAGCCCCGCCCCCCGCCGCTCTCGGGTCGGGACAGGCTCCGCAGGGAGCCCACTGTACCAACCTGTAGCGCCATTCACTGCAGGGTAGTGGAGGTGGGGCCGTGATGTGCGCTCACGTTACGCAGCATCGACAGGGTTTTTTCGCTGGAAATACCGGATTCCCTGCGGCGCCGCGCCGGTTCCTGACCGTCCCTGGTGAAGGCCACGGCATCACCCATCGAGATGATTCCTGCCAGACGCCCCTCTTCGTCCACCACCGGAATCCGGCGGATCTCATGCTCTTCCATCAGTGACAGGCACCGCTCCAGCGAGGAATTGGCACGGCAGGTGATGACGGGATGGTTACCCATGACCTGCTTCGCGCTCAACTCCGACAGGGAGCAGTTGTTCAGCATGGCAGCCATGGCGATATCCCGGTCGGTCAACATGCCGATCGGGCGGTTGTCCTGGTCCACCACGGGGATGGAGCCGCAGTCGTGCTGCCACATCAGGCTGGCGGCATGCTGCAGGGTGTCCTGCTCCTGGCAGCAGTGAACATCGGTAATCATGGCGTCTCGAGTGTACATGGTAGCTTCTCCTGTTTCTGGTCCATCGGGTGGCTTGCAGAAGAACATGGCTGGCGTTTTCCTTCGCCATCCACGAGCATCGAGCCCTGACAATAGGACGCCGCAGGGGGGCTGACAATCGCTGGCTACCCGAACTGTGCCTTAGTGCGCTGTTTAAAATTTGACCGATAGCAAGTGTCCAATTTGGTAACAGGTTGTAACGTGCGACTGTTACCATGGTATGAAAACTTGTACTATGCCGCCTGCTCCAAGGCAGGGCCGGCCGTCTTTCCGGTCACCATATATACAGATGCTTCGAAAGGAGAGTTTGCGTGCCCCGATTATTCCTATCCATCCTCCTCTTCACCCTTGGCATGGCTTCAGCTGTGGCGCAGGACAGCGCCAGTGTCACCCGCGGCGAATCCGTGTTCCAGGAGGAGTGCTCCCGCTGTCACGTGCCGGTTGAGATGGACATGCGCCTGCGTACCCGCTGGGTCGGTCGCGCCGGCGGTGATCTTTACGAGACCATCCGCACCACCATGCCGGCTGAGACCCCCGGCTCTCTGACCAATCAACAGTACATTGACGTCACCGCCTACATTCTGCGCGCGGGCAGTGTCGCCATAGACGACGAAGTCAGTGCGGACGCGCTGGCCGCGCTGACCATCAACCCCGGCGAAGTGACCGAGACCGCCGTGGCAGACTTCGAGTGGACCCACTTCAACGGGGATGAGCACTCCATCCGCTACGCGCCACTCGACCAGATCAATGCCGACAACGTCGAGGATCTGGAGATCGCCTGGGCCTTCGATACCGGCCCCTATGGTCCTCGTCCGGAGTCCACAAGCGTCACCACTCCGCTGATGGTCAATGGTCGGGTATTCTTCACCGCCGGTTCCACTCGCAACGTGGTGTCACTGGACGCGGCCACCGGCCAGATTCTGTGGATGTGGCGGCCCGATGAAGGCCAGCGTTTTGACGATGCCCCGCGCAAGGGCTCGGGCAAGGGGCTGAGCTACTACGACAACAACGGGCAGGAGACGATCTTCGTCATCACCCCCGGCTACTACCTGGTCGCCCTCGACGCCACGACCGGTCGTGAGATCGAGAGCTTCGGAGACAAAGGCTGGGTCGACCTGCAGCAGGGACTGCGCCTGGCGGAGGGCCGTGAAGACATCGATATCGGCATGTCCTTCATGCCCATGGCGATTGATGGTGTGGTGGTCGCGGGAGCTGCCCACCTGGTCGGCATGCGTCCGGTTTCCGCCCACAACGTCAAGGGTGACATCCGCGGCTTCGATGCCACCACCGGCGAGCTGTTGTGGACCTTCAAGACCATCCCCGAGCCAGGCGAACCGGGTTACGACACGTGGCTCGCCGGCGCCGACTACACCGGCAATGCCGGCGTCTGGGCGCCCATGTCGGCCGATGAGGAGCTGGGGCTGATCTACCTGCCGGTGGAGTCCGCCACTGGGGACCGTTTCGGAGGCGACCGCCCCGGCAACAACCTGTACACCAGCTCCACCGTTGCCCTTGACTACAAGACGGGCGAGGTGAAGTGGCACTTCCAGACCACCCGTCATGACATCTGGGACTGGGACACGCCCTCGGCGCCCCTGCTGGTGGATTTGCCCGACGGGACGCCGGCACTGATCCAGACACTCAAGCAGTCGCATCTGTTCATGTTCAACCGCAAGGACGGCACGCCCCTGTTCCCCATTGAGGACCGTCCGGTGCCACAAACCGACGTGCCTGGCGAGTGGACGGCTGCGACCCAGCCCTTCCCGGTCATTCCGGCACCATACGATCGTCAGGGCTTCCAGGAAGACGACCTGGTCGACTTCACGCCGGAAATCCTGGCCAAGGCCAAAGAGGCAGCAGCACCCTTCCGCTTCAGTGACTCCGTATTCACCCCGCCGTCCCTGTACAAGGACCCAACCGATGGCACACTCGGGACTTTGCACCTGCCCTCGTCCACCGGGGGATCAAACTGGGAAGGAGCTGTGTACGACCCGGAGACAGCCCTGCTCTACATACCCTCGCGCACTGCTACCAGCGTGCTGTCATTGACCCACGAGCCGGATGTCTCCGAGGTCGATTACATCCAGGGTGGCAGCCGTACACCTTCGGTGGAAGGCATTCCCTTGGTCAAGCCCCCCTATGGCCGCATCACGGCCATCGACATGACCACGGGCGAGCACGTGTGGCAGGTGGTCAACGGGGACACGCCGGAAGCGCTGAAGAACCACCCGCTCCTGAAGGGGGTCGATATCGGTCGTACCGGCAAGCCTACCCGTTCCGGTCTGGTGCTCACCAAGAGCCTGTTGTTCTCGGGAGAGGGCGTTGGCGGTGATCCGGTGCTGTGGGCACACGACAAGGCGACCGGCGAAGTCGTTGCCAGGTTGAGCATGCCCGGCGTGGTCACCGGTGTTCCGATGACCTACATGTACGAGGGTAAACAGTACCTGGTCATGGCGGTCAGCCCCCGCGGGCAGTCTGCCCACATTGTGGCGCTGGCATTGCCATAAAAGATTGCTATGATCACAAGGGTCGGGATGCTGTTGCTGTCCCGGCCCTTTTTTTTGCCCGTCCGTTTTCCCGCATCGAGGAGAAGCCATGGCCGTCACAACCATCATCATTCTGGCCCTTGTCGTCATCGTGGTGTTCTACACCATCGGTATCTACAACCGCCTGGTCAGCCTGCGCAACCGCTTCCAGAACGCCTTTGCCCAGATCGAGGTACAACTCAAGCGCCGCTACGACCTGATCCCCAATCTGGTGGAGACCGCCCGGGCCTACATGAGCCATGAGCGTGAAACCCTGGAGGCGGTGATCGCGGCCCGTAACGCTGCCGCCAACGGCCTGGCTGCCGCTGCCGCCGACCCGGCCAATCCGGCAGCGATTGCAGATCTGGCGGGCAAGGAAGGTGCACTCGGTGCTGCGCTGGGACGTCTCAACGTGGTGATGGAAGCCTACCCGGACCTGAAGGCCAACCAGAACATGATGCAGCTGAGCGAGGAGCTCACCAGCACGGAGAACAAGGTCGCCTTCGCCCGGAAGTCATTCAACGATCAGGTAATGGCCTACAACACCTACCGGCAGTCGTTCCCGCCGGTGGCGGTAGCTGGCCTGTTCGGCCACGGTCAGGATGCGACATTGCTGGAGTTCGAGGACAGCGCCGAGATTCAGGCAGCTCCCAAAGTCTCCTTCTAGGGCGGGAGCTCCATGGATTTCTTCCGCTCCCAGGACATCGCCCGCCGCAACACCGTCCGCTTGGTGCTGCTGTTCCTGCTGTCGCTGGTGTGTCTGATCACCATTACCAACGTGCTGGTGTTCTTCGCCCTGGGCCTTGCGTCGGCCGACGCCGAAACCCCCGTTGCCATGACCATCGACTGGCGGCTGTTCGCTGTCATCAGCGTCGCCGTCCTGGCGGTCGTGGGATTTGGCAGCCTGTACAAGGTGGTCTCGCTGTCCGGTGGGGGCGCTCGTGTTGCGGAAATGATGCAGGGCAGGCTGCTGCAGCCTGGCAGTGGCACCCTGGCGGAACAGCGCCTGCTCAATGTGGTGGAAGAGATGGCGATCGCCTCCGGCACGCCGGTGCCACCCGTATACGTGATGGAGGAGGCGGCGATCAACGCCTTTGCGGCTGGCTTTGCGCCGGGAGATGCGGTCATCGGCATCACCCGCGGGGCCATCGAGACGCTTTCGCGGGATGAGCTGCAGGGTGTCATCGCTCACGAGTTCAGCCACATCCTGCACGGCGACATGCGGCTGAACATCCGCCTGATCGGCATCCTGCACGGCATCATGGTGCTGGGCATCATGGGCTACTATCTGCTGCGCAGCACCGCGCTGGGTTCGCGTCGCAACAACAATGGCGCCCAGTTGGCCGTGCTTGGCATCGGGCTCATCGTGATTGGCTATGCCGGCACCTTCTTCGGCAACCTCATCAAGGCCGCGGTCAGCCGCCAGCGTGAGTTCCTCGCGGATGCCTCGGCGGTGCAGTACACCCGCAACCCTGCTGGTATCGCGAATGCCCTCAAGCGCATCGGCGGCGGTCCGGGGTCGGTTCTGGAGAATCCGCGGACCGCGGAGATCAGTCACGCGCTCTTCAGCAATGGCATGACCTTTTCCCTCAATTCCCTGTTTGCCACCCATCCTCCCCTAGAGACGCGGATCCGCCGCATCCAGCCCGACTGGGACGGCAGCTATGAATTGCCGCTGCCGGAGGAGCCGGTCTCGGCAGCGGCCTCTGCGCAGGCCAGCGACCGTCCGCTGCGCTCCGGCGGTCCAGTCGCGGCCATCACGACGCTGGCGATGATGGATGCGCTGCTGGCCCGGGCCGGCCAACCCCAGGACGTGGACCTGCAGCAGGCGCGCGCGGTATTGGCCAGCGTGCCCGCGCCGTTGCTGGAAGCTGCGCATGACCCCTTCGGTGCCCGCGCAGTGATATACCTCTTGCTGCTGGATGATGATCAGGAAGTGGCCGAAGACCAGTTGTCGCGCCTGCGGCCTGTAGCCGATGCCGCGGTCCTGGTCAGCGTGGACACATTGCGCTCCCTGTGCGCTGGCCTGGCCATTGAATTGCGCCTGCCTCTGGCTACTCTCTGCCTGCCGGCGCTGCGTCAACTCAGTGCCGGGCAATACACGGCATTTCGCGACAACGTGCTGGTGATGATGGGCGCCGACGGCAGGATCAGCCTGTGGGAATGGGTGCTGCAGCGGGTGGTGCTGCACTCCCTCGACGCGGTGTTCATGCCGCACAGCGACCTCCATAACCTGCGCCATCACACGCTGCGGGAGCTGGCGCCTGAGGTTGCGAACATGCTGGCGCTGATGGTGCGGGCGGGGCGCTCGTCCAGCCGTCACGACCGCGAGCAGGAGGAAAGCACCTTCCGCCGTGCCATGACCTTCCTTGA
>Ga0079224_100014743_pt1 | contig 10928 bp, 8 predicted proteins | sample Stecom2015_FD_80414 | JGI IMG/M metagenome (GOLD analysis project Ga0079224, IMG submission 80414) | Agricultural soil microbial communities from Utah to study Nitrogen management - Steer compost 2015 | ecosystem: Environmental > Terrestrial > Soil > Agricultural land | place: USA: Utah...
ACGCTTCCTTGCGCTTCCGGACGGGAATGTACGTGCTTGTGCCGCGAGCGAACGCGCGTACACTTGCGCGTCACGCTCGAGCAGGCCGCGTTGCGAAGCGGCCGGCCCGACGAGCATCGGCCGACCGTCCAACCAAGATGCAGCAAACTCTTCCGCAGCTCGATCTCTCCGCGTTCTCGGCGTCGCCGGATGGGCCGGCCGGACGCGAGCTCGTCCGTCGGCTTCGCGACGCATGTCGCGATCCCGGGTTCTTCTACGTGAGCGGGCACGACGTGCCGCCCGAGCTCGACCGCGCGGTGATGCACGTCGCGCGGCGGTTCTTCGCGCTGCCGGAGGACGAGAAGCGCGCGCTCGACATCGCGGCGTCGCCGCATTTTCGGGGCTACACACCGGTCGGCGGCGAGCTGACGAAGGGCAGACCCGACAGACGCGAGCAGCTCGATGTCGGTGCGGAAGAGCTCGCCGAGGAGACGTCGCCGGGCGACCCGTTGTGGCGGAGGCTACGCGGACCGAACCAGTGGCCCGCCGCCCTGCCCGAAATGCGGCCGATCGTGCTCGCCTGGATGCAGGCGATGGACCGGCTGGGACTCACGCTGCTCCGCGCGATCGCGCTCGGCCTCGGCCAGCCCGGGGATTACTTCGACCGGTACTTCGCGCCGCGCGGCGATCCGCATCTGAAGATCATTCACTACCCGCCGATCAACGACGACGGTGCGGATCAGGGCGTCGGGATGCATCACGACTCGGGGCTCCTGTCGTTCGTGCTGCAGGACGAGGTCGGCGGACTCGAGGTCGAGCACGACGGGCGCATCCTGCACGTGGAGCCGCGGCCCGGCACGTACGTCGTGAACCTCGGCGAGATGATGCAGGCGGCAACCGCAGGCTTCCTGCGTGCGACGCCGCATCGGGTGAGGAGCCCGCGGAACGGCCTGTCCCGGGTGTCGATCGCGTACTTCTTCCACCCGCGGCTCGAGTCGGTGTTCGAGCCGATCCCGCTGCCCGAGGAACTCCGGAGACATGCACGCGGCGGCCAGAACGCCGACCCGAATGATCCGGTCTTCGCGTGCTTCGGCGACAACTACCTGAAGATCAGGCTCCGATCGCACCCCAACGTCGCCGCGCGGCATTACCGATAAAGAAAAATGGTGTCCGACAAAATCGTGTCAGACACCTATTTCGCTTCGGTGTCAGACGCCTTTTCCGGGAATCGTGTCAGACGCGCTTCTCCCGGGGAAATTGGGTCAGCCACCTTTTCCCCGGAAGCGCCGTCGTCCACCTTCCCCGTGTCAGCGGAGCAGGCGTCCGACACGATTTTCAGAAGCCGTAGGCGAGCGTCTCCCGGTACTCCTCGAGCTCGACGGCCGCGACCGCCCGCTCCGCGGCGAGCGTCTCGGCCTCGCTGGCGAGCTCGCCGTAACGCTTGCCGAGCTCGGCCGCGAGCGACGAGCTCGACGCGCTGCTCGGACGACGTCTCGTCGCTCGCGATCGTCGCGCCGATCTGCGTCAGCTCTCGCTTGATGCCTTCCTGCGCGCGCTGGTTCGCGGCGATTCGCGCGTCGAGGCTGCGAACCGTCGTCTCGAGGTCGAAGAGCCGGCGCCCCGAGTGATACGCGGCGAGAAAATCGGTCTCGAGCTCGATCGGACAGACGCCCTGGTATGTTCCGCCCCGCCGGCCGACGTCGAAGCCGCGGCTCGGCCGGCAGTAGCTCTCCACACCCGCCGCGTGGCCTGCGCGATAAGCCTCGAGATCGGGCGCGACGCCATGCCTCGCGCACTGTTGCCGGTACGTGCCGATCGACGACACGGGACGCCCGGACGCGCCGTCCTCGAACCCGATCGTGCGCCAGTCCGAAACGAGGCACGCCTGCTCGCTCATGCCGGCGCAGCCGGCGAGCACGAAAAGCACCGATAACGAAAGGCCCGTGCGCAGCATGGTCCCGCGATCCGTGAAGAATTCGCGCAAGTATCGGGAAACGGTGGCGGCGCTCCGAGGATCGCGGTCACACTTCCCGGGCAGGAACGCGCCGAAGGCAAGGCGGCGGCCCGTGCCTTTGCCGCGATTTTTCGCGAACATTGCGCATCGGACGGTCACTCCCTGCGGAGGCTTGTCATGCGGCGCAGCACGGAACGAATCCTGACGACCCACGTCGGCAGCCTGCCCGAGCCCCCCGGGCTCGGCAGCGTCGAGAAACGGATGGCCGCGGTCGCGGACGTCGTCCGCAGGCAGCGCGAGATCGGCCTCGACATCATCAACGAAGGCGAATACACGAAAGGCGGCGACTGGCTCTCGTACGCCGACCACCGCTTCGGCGGCTTCACGGAGCGCCCCCGGCGCGACGGCATCCCGCTGATCCTGCAAGGCAAGGACCGCGAGGAGTTCGCGGAGTTCTACCGTTACGCGACCGAGCGAAGCACGCTCTTCTACGCTCCGGGCGAGCAGATCAAGCCGAGGCGGCCGAACTGGGTCTGCACGGGCCCGATCACGTACGAAGCTCACGACGCGCTCGCGCGCGAGATCGAAGCGTTGAAGACGCACGGCGGCGACGGGGAGCTCTTTCTCACGGCGACCGCACCCGCGAGCCTCGAGGTCTACCGCCAGAACGAGTACTACAAGAGCGACGAGGAGTACGTCTACGCGCTCGCCGAGGCATTACGGGTCGAGTACGAGGCGATCGCGAACGCGGGCCTGATCCTGCAGATCGACGACGCCTGGCTGCCCGCGCTGTGGGACCGGATCGGCATCGAGATGGGGCTCGACGCGTTCCGCAAGCGATGCATCGTTCGGGTCGAAGCGCTGAACCATGCGCTGCGCAACATCCCCGAGGAGCAGATCCGCTATCACCTCTGCTGGGGGAGCTGGCACGGCCCGCACGCGTACGACCTCGAGCTGATTCACCTCGTCGACATCATGCTGCGGGTGAAGGCGCAGGCCTACCTGATCGAGGCCGCGAATGCCCGTCACGAGCACGAGTACGTCGTCTGGGACGACGTGAAGCTGCCCGAGGGCAAGATTCTGATCCCGGGCGTCGTCTCGCACGCGACGGACGTCGTCGAGCACCCCGAGCTGGTCGCGCAGCGCATCCGCCGCTTCGCGAAGCGGGTCGGACGCGAGAACGTGATCGCCGGGGCGGACTGCGGCTTCGGCGGCCGCTGCCATCCGCAGATCGCGTGGGCAAAGCTGCGTGCGCTGACCGAGGGCGCCGCGCTGGTCAAGTGAGCCGCGTCACTCGAGCGGCGCCATCTCGCGCACCTGATCCTCGAGCCTGAAAATCTTGAGGAGCACGGCGACGCGCATCCACATGCCGTTGCGCTCCTGCCGCCAGTACATCGCGCGCGGGTCGGCATCGACGGCCGGGTCGATCTCCGGCCCCCGCGGCAACGGATGCATGATGATGCTATCGGGTTTCAGCATCGCGAGCTCGCGAACGCCGACGCTGAAGCGCGACAGATCCACCGTGCTCGACTCGCCCGCGACGTCCCACTCCGACTGCATCCGCGTCACGTAGAGCGCGTCGAGCTCGGGCAGCACGTCGTCGAGCCGCTCCGTCTCGGTGAACTCAATGCCGTGATCGACGAGATGCTGCTTGACGTCGGGCTCCATCGCGAACTGCGACGGCGCGATGAACACGAGGCGGACGCCCGAGTAGTTCTTCATCAGATAACACAGCGAGCGGACCGTCCGGCCGCGCTTCAGGTCACCCATCATGCCGATGACCTTGCCGTCGATGCCGCCCCGCTCGGCGAAGCTGCGGCCGAGCGTGTAGATGTCGAGCAGCGCCTGGGTCGGATGCTGGTCGCTGCCGCTGCCCGCGTTGATCACCGGGATCGGGCGCGGGATCGAGTCCATCAGCCGCGCCGCCTGCGCCGCACGGCCGGGCTCGCGCGTCCGCATGATGATCACGTCGACGTACGAGCTGAACGTGCGGATGCTGTCCTCGAACCGCTCGCCCTTCACCTCGGACGACGTCGACGGGTCGCGGATCTCGCTCGTCCGGATGCCCAGGATGTGGCACGCGTTGTTGAACGACAGGAACGTTCGCGTCGACGGCTGAGTGAAATAAAGCATCGCCCGCCGGGTCGGCAGCAGGTTCTGCAGGAACAGCTCGCCGGCACGCGACTTCGCGACGCGCCGCACGTGCGTCGCGAGCTCGCACAGTTCGTCGAGCAGCGGTCGCTCGAACGGTCTCGGATCGATGACGTGGAAAAGCGTCGGTGCAGGTCCCGCCGCCTGGCCGCGATCGGCGCCTGGTTGGATCACTCGGATCGTCCTCGAGCTATAGGGCCGCCGGACGTTTCGCGATGCGGTGACGGCGGCCGGGTCCCTCTGGTCGTTCGATCTTCCGCGCTCGGCCGGCGGAATCAAGCCGGGGAGGATAGCGCGTCGCCGCCGCTGCCGACTAGATGTAGAATCGATCGGGCCGCGTGGCTCCGCGGCAAACGGGGGAGACAACAATGACTGCTGCGCTCAGAATCGCGTTCCCCGCGCTCGTCCTCGCCGCGCTCACGGTCGGAACGGCCTCTGCCCATCACTCCTTCACCGCGACCTACTTCGAGGACCGCACGATCGAGATCGAGGGGAAGCTGCTGCAGTTCCTGTTCCGCAATCCGCATTCGTTCGTGCACGTCGAGGCGCCGGACGAGAACGGGGAGCTCCGCCGCTGGGCGGTCGAATGGGGCGGCGCGGGGCAGCTCTCGGGCCAAGGCGTCACGAGCCAGACGCTGCGCCCGGGCGACGTCGTCACGATCACCGGCAACCCGGGACGGAACGCGTCCGACTATCGGATCCGGATGCTGTACCTCCGCCGCAACTCCGACGGCTTCGACTGGGGCCGCCGGCCCGGCGAGACGTTCGACTGAGCGCGGCGGCGATGCGCGCGCTCGCGTTCCTGCTGCTCGCCGCGGCCGGGCCCGCGGCCGCGCAGTTGAGCCTTTCGGGCGAGTGGGTCGGCCGGTACCACGAGGATTTCGCCGACCGGATTCCCGGCGACGTTCAGGGCGACTTCACCGGCGTGCCGATGAACGACGCGGCACGGCGCTACGCCGAGGCGTTCGACGTGACCCGCGTCGCCGTGCTCGAGCACCAGTGCCAGCCGTACAACGCGCCGCACATCTACCGCGGCCCGCTGCAGTTCCGGATCTGGGAGGAGAAGGATCCGGCGACGCAGCAGATCATTGCGTACCGTAAGTATCTCGGCACGTACCAGCAATGGCGCACGATCTGGATGGACGGCCGCCCGCATCCGCCCGAGCACGCGCCGCACACGTTCATGGGCTTCTCGACCGGCGAATGGCACGGCGACATCCTGACCGTGACGACGACGCACATCAAAAAGGAGTTCTACCGGCGAAGCGGCATCCCGAGCAGCGACCGGACGACGATGATCGAGCACTACATCCGGCACGGAAACCTGCTCTCGCACGTTGTCATCGTCACCGACCCGGACTATCTGACCGAGCCCTACATCACGAGCCAGGAGTTCGTGCTGATGGAGCGCGGCAATCAGAACTGGCTCTACAACTGCGAGTACGCGATGGAGGTGCCGAAGCCGAAGAACGACGTGCCGCACTATCTGCCCGGCGAGAACCCGTTCATTCGCGACTTCGCGGACAAGTTCGGTTTGCCGTTCGAGGCGGTGTGGGCCGGGGCCGAGGCGATGTATCCCGAGTACATGCCGACGGTCGAGGCGCTGATGCACGGGCAGGCGCAATGACGCGAAGATGCCACGCGCGGCCGGCCGGGGACGCGCGAGCGGAGCGCGACGCAGGATCGAAGCGCAATGCGCAAGCGGCAGGCGAAAAGGGGGCGGCACGTGATGCTCGGGCACGCATCGCCGCGCACGGTGCGGCAACGGGAACGACGAGCCGGCGCGCAACGCACTCCGCGGCCGCTTTCGCAGCCCTAGCCGCGCTCGGGCAGTCGGTCGATGCGGCCGCGCAAGCCGCGAACGCGGCACGCACGCGCGACGCGCGCGTCCGGCCGCCGATCGAGACGGTGCACGTGCAGGGCAACGTCTACATGCTCGTCGGCGCGGGCGGCAACATCGCGGTGCAAATCGGCAGCGACGGCGTGCTCGTCGTCGACACCGGCACGGCCGAGCGAAGCGGCGACGTGCTCGCCGCGATCAGGCAGCTGTCGAACGGACCGATCCGCTGGATCGTCAACACGCATCTCCACGCGGACCATACGGGCGGTAACGAAGCGATTTCGCAGGCCGGCATGACGGTCAACGGCAACCCGGCCGCGATCATCGCGCACGAGAACGTGCTGACGCGGATGTCGGAGGCCGGCGCGCCGGTCACGGCGCTGCCGCTCAACACGTTCTTCGAGGACCGGCGCGATTTCTATTTCAACGGCGAGGCGGTATTCCTCTATCACGTCCCCACCGCGCACACGGACGGCGACGTGATCGTGCACTTCCGCGGCTCGGACGTCGTCGTCGCCGGCGGGCTCTTCTCGACGACGCATTACCCGGTGATCGACGCGAACTCGGGCGGCGGCATCGACGGCTTCATCGACGGGTTGAACCTGATCCTCGACCTCACGGTGCCGGCGTATCTTCAGGAAGGCGGCACGTACGTGATCCCGGGCCACGGCCGGTTGTCGGACGAGGCGGACGTCGTCGAGTACCGCGACATGACGCTCTTCATCCGTGACCGGATCGCGCACATGATCGAACGAGGCCTGTCGCTCGAAGAGGTGCTCGCCGCGCGTCCCGCGCTCGACTATGACACGAGGTACGGCAACGAAGGCGGTCCCTGGACCAGCGCGGCATTCATCGAGGCCGTGTATCGCGACCTGCAACGAAAGGTGGGAAGCCGATGATCCCGATCCGCCCGACAGCGCGTTTCCCGTCGGCTCACGCGGCGACGCCGGACGACCGCTTCGCGTTGCCGGACGCCGAGCCGTGCCGAACGCGCGCGTCTCGGACGCGCGCGTCGGCTGCGGCGGCCGCGCTCGCGATCGCGGCGCTGTCGCTCGTGCCCGCGGTCGGAGATGCCCAGCGTGCCCCCGCGCCGCCGTCCGCCCGCGCGAGCGCGCCGATCGATCTGACCGGCTACTGGGTCTCCGTCGTTACCGAGGACTGGCGCCATCGGATGGCGACGCCGCGCAAGGGCGACTACGAGAGCGTGCCGTTGAGCGCCGAAGGGCGCCGTGTCGCCGACCAATGGGATCTCGAGCGGGACAACGCGGCGGGACTCGAGTGCAAGGCGTTCGGCGTGGGCGGCATCATGCGCCAGCCCGGAAGGCTCCACATCGCGTGGGAGAACGACGACACGCTGCGGATCGATTTCGACGCGGGCTCCCAAACACGCCTGCTTCATTTCGATCCGGTCGCGAATCCGCCGCCGGACGAGCGCACGTGGCAGGGTTATTCCGTCGCCGAGTGGGAGCGCCCGCCGGCCCCCTCGAATGCGCCGGTGCGCGCGCCGATCGGCAACAGCACGGGGCCCGTCGCGGCGGGCGGCGGCGGCCGAGGGTTGCGCGGCGGCCCGCCTCCGCCGAGCACGATCAGTGACGGCGGCGCGCTCAAGGTCGTGACGACCGGTTTCCGCGAGGGGTATCTGCGCAAGAACGGCGTGCCGTACAGCGCCGATGCGACGATCACCGAGTACTTCCACCGCCTGCCGGAGCATCCGAACGGCGACGTGTGGCTGCTCGTCGTGACGATCGTCGAGGATCCGCTCTACCTGACCGAGCCGTTCTACACGAGCACGCACTTCAAGCGCGAGCCGAACGGCGACAAGTGGAATCCGACGCCGTGCCGCACGGCGCCGCCGCCTTCGTAGGGCCCCAGAATTGGTGTCAGACGCCTTTTTCTTCGCAAATTGTGTCAGACACCTTTTCTTGGGGATCGCATCGGATCCCCGTACCGCCTCGGCACAAAAAGGTGTCTGACACAATTTCAGCGCCGTTGCATCGCCCGACGCACCGCATCGAGCTCCGCCGGCGAGCCGGTGAAGACCCGGCCGGGGAACGTTACGCCGCCCGCCGTCATCCGCTTGAAGATTTCGTCGGCGCGATACGCGTTCAGGCCCTCGCCCGCGAGGTACTGAAGGCGCAGGTTGCGGTCGGTGTTGATTTCCGCGCCGTGTAGCCAGTCGCGAAGATCGTCGAGGCCGCCGACGAACGTGCCGAGCAGATCGGCCGACGTGCGAAAGCCCACTTCGCGCAGCGACGCCGCGACGCCCCCGTACTCGGGACGCGCGAGCCGCCGTGCCACGGCGTCGACATCGATCGGCGCATCGTCCGCCCGCGCGAGCAGCACGACGTCGTAGCCTGCGCCTCGCACGGTGTTCGCGAACACGCCGCCCGCAGGAAACACGTCGAAGAACGTCGCGATCTCGGTCCGCACGGCTTCCTCGGTGCTCTCGTAGAGCTGCACGAACACCGTGACGGCGCCGCCCGGACGAAGGCGCGAGCGCACGAGCCGCCAGAACTCGCGCGTGTAGAGGCTCGCCGCACCCCTCACCCACGGATCGAGCGGATCGGACGTGATCACATCGAACGTCTCGTCGCTCGTCGCGAGCGCGTGCCTGCCGTCGTCGAAGCGGAGCTCGACGTTCGGACGATCGACGACCCCGAAGTTCTCTGCGCGGAAGTGCTGCGCCGCAATGTCTCGCACGCGCGGCTCGATCTCCGCGACGACGACGCGCTCCGCGAGCGGGTCGATGCCGACCGCGCCCGCCGTGATGCCCGCGCCGAGACCGATCACGAGCGCGTGCTTCGGCTCGTCGGCGACGAGCGTCGCGAGATGGCCGAGCATCCGCTGGAGCCGCATGTCCTGCGGAAAGGTCGACGCCTGCGCCTTGCCGGCGCCGTGATACGTCAGCATGCCGTCCGGCTCGCGCGTGACGGCGAAGAGCCCGGTCCACCCCTCCGCCGTATGGATCACGTCCGCGCCGATGCCGCGCGTCGGCGTGAACCGGCCGTACGCGATGGCCTCGGCCGGCATCGCGGGCACGATCCGGGCGAGACCGACCGCGGCCGCGGCGATTGAGACGACGGCGAGCGCATGCCTCGCCGACGCGCGCCGCGCGAGAGGAACGAGCGCGACGACACCCGCGCATGCGGACACGATGATCATCGCTTGCTGAGTCGCGCGCCCGCCGATCGCGGCGACGAGCACGAGGCTCGTCGCGAGCGCACCGGCGATCGCACCGAGCGTGTTGGCCGCGTAAAGCCCGCCGACCAATGCACCGGGCTCCGCGCGGCCATGCATCGCGGCCGCCGCGAGCGCGAGCGGAAAGCTCGCGCCCCACAAGACCGCAGCCGGGAGAACGGCCGACGCGGCGCGGAGCAAGTCCACATGGAGCAGCACCAACGATCCGCTCGGCAACGTCACGTCGAGCGGCCAATACGGCAGCGAGCGTGCAATCGCGATCGCCGCCCAGGCGATGCCGCCGCACAGGAGCCACTGACAGGCCGCGAGCGCCGCGGCCGGATTCATGCGGCGGGCGACGGATGCGCCCGCGGCGCTCCCCGCGCCGAGACCGAGCAGGAAGATCGCGAGAATCAACGCGAACGCGTAAACGGTCGGACCGAAGATCAGCGCGAGATGCCGCGTCCACAGCACCTCGGCCGCGAGCGCCGTCGCACCGGACAATCCGGCCGTCACGTAGATCGGCCACGCATCGCGCGCGAGCCGAAGCGGCGTCGGACGAAGGGCAGGCGCGGCGAGCCCACGCGACGATCGCGCGAAAGCGAACGCACCGAGCGCCGCGACGCCGTTCAATGCCGCTGCTGCATACGTCGCGGCCGCAGCATCGTGCACGCGAAGCAGATAGAAGCCCGCTGCGAGACTGCCGAGCACGCCGCCTGCGATGTTCGCGGCATAGAGCGAACCGACCCGCGGCCAGCGCTCGGATGAGTCGGAGAGCGAGCGCGCGACGATCGGCAACGTCGCGCCCATCAGGATCGTCGCCGGAAGGAGACACAGGGCGGCCGCGATCGCGCGGATCGGCAACGCTCCGCCGCCGAGACGGGCGTAGAGCGCCTCGAGCCCGGGCAGCGCATGCAGCACGCAGAGTCCGAGCAGCGCGATCCCTGCTTCGAGCAGCGCGAACACTCGAAGCGCATGGGCGCTCGGGCCGACAAAGAGCGGCACGCACACGCTGCCGATACAGAGCCCGCCCATGAACGTGCCGAGCAATATCCCGAGCGAAGGCGCCGACGCACCGATCACCAAGGTAAGCAGCTGAAACCAGACGATCTGGTAGATCAGCGCCGCACAGCCGCTCGCGGCGAGCAACGCGAGCAGGGGCGCGAAAACTCGATCGTTCATTACGGATACCGGGCGGGCCCCGCGTCATTCTGCCCGGCAAAGCCTGAACACGGAATCTCGTCCCATGTAGTCATTCAGATGGATTCGCCCGAGGCGCGTCACTACACTGTCTGGTCAATGCGAGCCGCGGCGCCCCCCTGCGGCGCCCCGAAGCGGAGAAGGACATCCTCCGCCCAGGTTCCCGCGCCTCCGCCGGTACAGTCTCTCGCCGGCCCGTGCGCTGCGCTTTCGGCTCCCGAGGCCGATAACACACGGTCGATCGGAATGAGCAAAAGCAACGCGACGCCCCCGGGCCTCAGGTATTCGATGGAGGACTCACGACTGTTCCGTCTGCTCGTCGAGTCCGAGCGCGACTACGCGATCTTCATGTTGGACTCGGCCGGCCGCGTCGCGAGCTGGAACGCAGGTGCCCAGGCGATCAAGGGCTATACGCGCGACGAGATCATCGGCAGACACTTCTCGTGCTTCTATCCGAAGGAGCAGGTCGACCGCGGATGGCCGGACTACGAGCTCACCCGCGCGGCCGCCGACGGGCGCTTCGAGGACGAGTCGTGGCGGGTCCGCAAGGACGGCTCCCGGTTCTGGGCGAACGTCGTCATCACGGCGCTGCGCGACGCGAACGGTGAGCTCATCGGCTTCTCGAAG
>Ga0079224_100014745_pt1 | contig 10926 bp, 10 predicted proteins | sample Stecom2015_FD_80414 | JGI IMG/M metagenome (GOLD analysis project Ga0079224, IMG submission 80414) | Agricultural soil microbial communities from Utah to study Nitrogen management - Steer compost 2015 | ecosystem: Environmental > Terrestrial > Soil > Agricultural land | place: USA: Utah...
AACCAGGTCAATGGAGTCATGGGCCAGACCCTGGTAATTTTTCCCAGCAGCATCGGCCTGACTACTATGCCATAAGGGGTAGGGATCATCGAGCAGATTGTTTTGACGCAGGGCCAGCGCTGCCATATCATAAGTTCTGTTCTGCAACTCAGGTAAAAAAGTCCTGAAATCAGCAGACTCAATTTCCAGTTCGACTCCTATATGTTTCCAATACCCTTTCAGCAAGGTGGCCACATTTCTTGAAAGTTCTGACCTGGTGGTCCAAATCTGAAAGGAAAGTGGTTTGGATCCACGTTTTGTGGGACATTCAAGTATTCCGTCCCCATTTTTATCTACACAGTTCAGATTCTGCAGGATTTGCCGCGATTCTTCCGGATCGTAAGGGCTTGGTATGGGATCATAATAGGACTTTGCAGGGTGAATGGGCCCATATGCTGGCTGGCCACGTCCTTCGAACAATCGATCCACAATATCTTGTCTGTGAATGGCCAGATTGAGTGCCTTACGGATTTGGGTATTTTCCAGAAGATCGTGATGGTGATTGACAGAAATATAAAGCATTTGCAAGGTTGGGACATCATGGGCTTCCCCTGAAGATCTGGTTATCAGGGCTGTATCCACCTGATCCAATGCACTAAGGACATCGACTGATCCACTCGTGAAAGCGTGCAAAGCATTTTGAGGATCCGGGATAACTACAAAATGAATGGAATCAAAGTTGGTGGAGTAGAATTTGGAAATAGCTTCGACTTCCCCTCCCCAAAAGGAATGGATTCTGGAGATGGTAACCTGCTGACCTGGAATCCATCTACTGACCTGAAACAGACCACTGACCGGATATGGCCACATGGCCGGACTCCCCCAGGCATTAAACCTTTGGGCCAATTGTCTGAGTGTCTGATCCTCATCCGAAGAAAAATCCTGATCCAGGAAGGAAGCATATTGTACAGATTTCAACAACTGTGCCGAATCCAAAACATGGGATGGATAAGGAATAAGGCTGGCTATAAACTCATCTGCAAGGATATAGGGCGTCTGAAGAAAGATTTCCAACGAATCCTCAGTTGCTTCCACACGGCTGATCAGTGACAGGTATGCTGCCCAGGATTGATGCGTAATGTACGGATTCAATCCCATTTTGAGGGTAAAGAGAAAATCACTTACGGTAATGGGAGTTCCATCGCTCCACCGGGCTTCAGGACGTAATTTCAAAACGTATCGGACTCCATCTTGTGTTTTTTCGGGCTTGTAGGATTCGACCAGCACCGGTATCCAATCCCGGAGAGATTCATCCCATTTGGCGACCGGAAGTGCCAATTGACTTTCAACGAATGTGGACACGCTCAATCGGGACAAGGCAGGATTGAGAATATCAATTTCATGACTAATCTGAACCCGCAGTGGTCTCGACTGAGTAATTGGTTTTTCCTCGTTACAGGCAAGTATGATACACCCCATAATCAAACAGACCCAGCCCCATACGTATTTATTCATATTCATAGCCCGATGATGTACGACGAATTTATGAATATTCAGCACAAATTGTGCCTAAGTACGCATGATTATCGGACAGGGAAAACATCAAAACCCTTTAAGTTCCGAGGCAGGAAATATCAAATACAAAGATCAGGAGGAGCTCAACTTCCTCGATCACGATCAATGATCAAAAACCTCGACGTCCTTTTGTTTGATTACCAGATTGGTAAATTTGCCTTTAAATCTTGTAGCACGGACAATGTGATTATCGATCCAGTGATAATTACCTCCCCGCGGTTTGTTCATAAGTAGGCCGTGATATTTGAAATTGTGTTTTCGGAGCCACGCTTCAGTAATCTCCCGATGGACCTCAGTTCTGCTGGTAAAAAAGGTAATGATGTGACCTTCATCATACCATCCGTTGATGATCTCCAGGGCATCTGGATATACTTTTGCAGTTACCATTCGCTCTGGTTCTTCATTGGGGATGTCATCACAAATCGTACCGTCGATATCAATCAGAAAATTCTTGATCTCTTCCGGCAATACAGGACTGAGGTGCTCCCCTTTTTCGTTCACAATATCCTTAAACTGCACCTTGTTATTTTGATTTCCATTTTCCATGCTGCAAAATTATGATTTTATTTATAGTTTAAAGACTGTATGATCCGCATTTACTGAATATTAATGTAGGCAGTAGGATCAACAGGAAATCCATCCAACCACAATTCAAAATGAACATGCGGTCCCGTTGTCAGAGTTCCTGTATTTCCAATGATGGCCACAGCTTCACCCTGCGTGACTTTTTCATATTTTTCTTTCAAAAGCGATGAATTGTGTTTATACACTGAAATCACCCCGTTGTTGTGCAGAATCATTATAGAGTTCCCTGTTTCCACTGTCCAGTCCGATTGCAATACCAATCCATCAGCGATCGATTTGACAGCTGTATTTTTTGGTGCCAGGATATCTATCCCAAAATGCGAAACGGATGGATCATAACCTTTGCCGATGGGTCCGATTACCGGTGCCATAAATCCATCGATGACATTTTGTCCCATATCCGTCACTCCCCCCCTTCGAATGGTCTGCCTCAAAGACCTTAAACGATCTTCCATCTCTAAAGTTTCACGCAAATCTACTTCTTCCTGGGATCGATGTATCTGACCTACTTCACGATCTGACGAAGGCACAGGCGTATTCTCCCGTTGCAAGCTATCAATCGGACGTCCGCTGATCAACCCCTGTAAATTGGTAATGTAAACTTCCTGCTGACTCACCAACGTAGCCATTTCATCCACTCTGTTTCGAAGCTCTACCAACTCATCTGCATCAAGAGGTGAGTATTTTTTGGGCAGAACATTTCGGAGTGGGGTAAATGCAATCAATACATACACGATGGAACTGATTGCAATAATCAGACTTGCAGCGAGGAAAATCAGCTTCCATCGACGCAGGTGGAATATCGGTTTGCGTTGCAGGGTTTCAGGGTCAACCATTTCAATCAGAAAGGCCTCCTGCCACCACGACACTTTGTCGTTATCGGAGATTTCACTCATGTTTCCATTGACTTTCGTAAAATAAAATGCCTTCCGTGTAAGTTATGACAAAGGTAATGGTATTTTGGCGATTGGCTTGGTATATGGTGCTAAAAATGATTGGCATGGTATATGCAATGCTGGTCTCTAATCATATTATAAATTACCAGAATATATTCTATAAAATAATTTGATGATTCGGTTCAATCATAAAGCGATTTTATTCTTACTGCTGCTAACCTCATGTACTGTTCACAAGGACAAGGGGGATCAGTCTTTTCTTAGTAAGGTTTATCATAATACAACGGCACGGTACAACGGATATTTTAATGCTGATCTGCTTATGCAGGAAAGCGTCGCAGCCCTCAACGAAAGTTATGTGGAAGATTACGACACCCTGCTTCCGGTCTATCCCTATATGGCCAATCCCAACGTGGAAAACCAATACAACACGCTGGATAAGGTCATTGAGAAAGTGACAACGGTAAGTTCATTGCACCGGCAAAGTCATTGGCTCGATGACAATTATCTGATGCTGGGAAAAGCACAATTCCTCAAAAAAAATTACAAGGAGGCCGATGCTGCTTTTAGATACCTGGTCGGTAATTTTGATCCGATCGCTCCCAATGAAGAAGTGCGCAACAAAAAAGATGATGATCGTCGGAGCAAAAATACCCGGAAGGAATTTAAGCAAAGAGAAAAAGAACAAAAGCAACGTCGCAAAGAAATTGAAAAACGCCGAAAGGAACTTCAGAAAGAACGGGAAAAAGCCAGAAAAGCCCGTGCCAAAAATCGAGGTCAGAGAACCAGAGAAATTCAAAAGCCGGTAGAAGAGTCTCCGGTTTCTTCCGAGCCATTATTGGCCTCTGCATCTCAGGAACCAGATCTGAGCACACCCCGAAGTCTGGTACCTGGCGAATCCAATCCTGACAACTATTTCCTCAAGCACAAACCCGCCTACCAGGAGGGATTGTTGTGGGAAGCAAGAACCTGGACTGCCCGGGAAAACTATTTCAGTGCTGAAGCCAGACTTTCGATGCTGATCAGTGATCCCAATACCTCAGTGGATATTCGCAATCAGGCCATGGTTGCCCTGATCGACTCCTACGTAAAAAGTCAGAAATATCAGCGAGCGGTTGAGGTTATAGACGAGGCTCTGGAGCAAAAAATTGATCAAAACACCAAAATCCGATTGGCCTTTTTGGCCGGACAGCTTTCCGAAAAACTCAATTTGAATCAAAGTGCCATTCAGTATTTCGAAAAAGTCATTGATCTGCGCCCCTATGAATATGAAAAAGAGTTCTATGCCACATTATATATCACCCGACTTAGTGGTGGTGACCTCATAGGAAAATTTGAGAGTTTGCTCAAAAATCCGAATAATGCACCCTATAGAGGCCACATATATTATACCATGGGCATGACTTACAGGGCTACTTATGATTATCGGAGAGCAATAGATGCTTTTAAAAAAGTAGACAACCCCGATTTCGTCGTCAATCCATCGACCAAAGCCAAAACATACCTTGCAATAGCCGACATAAGTTATGAAATCGAAGATTATACGGAAGCAAGGAATTATTATACCCAGGCCCTGGGGCTGATTTCTCCAAATGATCCTCGTCACAACAGAGCCAAAGTCCGATCTACCCAATTGGCTCAGGTAGTCACCTCGCTCGAAACGATTCAGCGTCAGGATAGCCTGCTTAGAATCTCGGACTACACAGATGAGCAGAAAAGGGATTTAGCTATGCAAATCAAGAGAAGCCGGCAGGAAGCTGAAAATACGGAAACGAATGCGGCTTCCGGCAGACCCAATACCGTTTCCCCTGGCCAAATGGCAACGAGATATGGTGGAGTAGGTGCAGGTGCTGTTCAATCAAATTTCTTCGCTTACGATGAAAAAATTGTTACGCAGGGCAAAAGAGAATTTACTAAGGTTTGGGGGGATCGCAAACTTGCGGATAACTGGCGATACTCCGGCACAGGGGGCAATATTGCCATCGATGATTCTGCCGGACAAGGTAGAACCATTGCGTTGGGAATTACACAAACCGAAATCGAAGAAATTTTACAGGACGTTCCTGTCACACCGGAAGAAAAAGAAGTCAGCAAACAAGCTATCGATGCAGCAATGCTCAAATTGGGCTTTGCTTTCCGATCAGATCTCAACGAGCTGGGAAAAAGCAACGAAGCCTTATTAAAACTCCTGGAAAGACAGCCCGCACGGGAAATCTATGCCGAAGCCTTATATCTTTTGTTCCTGAACGCACGTGAAGCAGGGGATAACGTATTGGCCAGTCAATACAAATCTCAATTTGATAGCCAGTTCGGTGACACCAAATTTGCTGAAAAAATCCTCACCTCCACCACTGCCATCGGCCAGGATGGTGTGGGGGAAAGCGCACTCAAGCAAGTGAAAAAAGATTATGAGAATGGTAATTATGACAAGGTATTGTCTTTGACCGAGCAGGCTAAGACCATGTTCGAAAAAGAAAAGCAACTTCTTCCGCAATTCGCAATGCTGGAAGCTCTGGCAACAGGGAAATTGCATGGTCGAGAGCCGTATATTGAAAAGTTACAATACCTTATTGCTAATTATGGAAATTCACCAGAAGGTAAAACGGCGAGGGAATACCTTCAACTGCTTGGAGCCGATGTCAAAACCGACATTACATCGGGCAGATCAACCTCCACCGATGCATTCAGCGACAAAATAGATAATACCCCGCATTATATCCTGGTGTTGCCAGGAAGCAGTCAGGAAATAAATCCGCTCAAAGCTTCGATTTCCGATTTCAACAAAGAATATTTCCAAAATGAAAATGTATCAATAAGTACAGTTCAGATAGCCACAGAAGACGGACGAGCTCCCGCTATCCTCATCCGTAGATTTGACCATAAGGAAGCAGCAATGAGGTACTACCAGGTTGCACAGAATAATATTGATAAATTCCAGGCGAAGCAAAATGCTACACTTTTACCCCTGGCCATTACCAATTATAGATTCCTTATTACAGAAAACAAACTGGAGGAATATAAAGAGTTTCTGTCAGAGCATTACGGAATTTCAGATTAACCATGGTGGAGGCCCTATCTGGACCCTATAATCCTTTATTTGATATTTTATTACCTTTGTGATTTATAAATCCACGAACTATGTTTTCCAAAACATGTGAATACGCTATTAAGATTATGGTGTTCATACAAACACTAGAATCCAAGGGCGAACACATCGGCCTCAAACTCATTGCCCAGGAAATTGATTCACCGCAAGCCTTTACAGCAAAGATTCTACAGCGATTGGTCCGGGCCAGGCTGTTGAAATCGGTTAGGGGCCCACATGGGGGTTTCAGAATCAATCAAAAACGGGTCCCGATTTATCTCAAAGATATTGTGGTAGCTATCGATGGTGATGGTTTGTTTACTAAATGTGTACTGGGTTTCGAAACCTGTTCGGCGGAGGAACCCTGCGCCGTGCACCATAAATTTGACTATCTCCGGAATGACCTTCATCGCACCCTTTCCGAAACGAAGCTGGATGAGATTGCCGGAATTGTGACTTCCGGGACTGGGGTATTGAAACTGTAAAAAATGTCAGACAATGGAAAAACGCAATGTCTTTCATTGAAAATGGCATACCCCGTGGTACCATTGGGTAGCTTCCGGAATACCAGAGCGGCCACGGAATTACAAGAGCCGTATCACATCGGATCTTAACCAGTAAAAATCTGTCCGAATGGCACGTAAATGGATGCTGGGTACCTTTGTTCTATTATTCGTGACCAGCGTCCTGGGACTACTCATGCGGTATGTGGTTTTTTCCCATTCCCCTATTCTGCCCTTTATCCATATCCTCCACGCTCATTCCCATTTGGCCTTGTTGGGCTTTGGATTTTTATTCGTTTTGGGAAGCTATCTTTTCACCTCATCCTCCCGTCCATTGAATTTCCCAGGTTTTTATAAAATGGGCGTAGGGTATATTATTGCTTCGGTATTTATGGCCATCAGTTTTATTTATCAAAGCTACGGTCCAATCAGCATTGCCTTTTCCACAGTGTTGATGCTGATGGCATACTTGATGATTTACAAATTTCGGCGTAGTCTTGCCAATTCAAATAAGTCGGAGTTCAACCCCTTTATCCCCTGGAGTATGAACTGGTTTGTGATCTCAACAATAGGCATCTGGATTCTGGGGCCTACCTCTGCCATCCTAGGCAAAACACACGATCTATATTTTCTCTCCATCCAGTTTTTCCTTCATTTTCAGTTTAACGGATGGTTCGTCTATGTTGTGCTGGGACTGCTTTATTCGGGGGGATTTCTACATACAAAATGGAATCACAGCAGCCGCCAGGGCCTGAATCTTATAAATATCGGTCTGGTACTCACCTACTTTTTAAGCGTGACATATCTAAACAAACATCCCATTTTCTTTCTACTCAATGCCATAGGAAGTGTTCTACAAATTTGGGGATTTTGCCTGATCTTATTCCCTGTCCTCCGTGGCACCATACCTTCCAGGCCAAATATCCAGTGGGCCCGATGGATGATCTATTTTGGAGTAGCTTGCCTTGCAACCAAAGTTTTGCTCCAGGGCATCGCAGCTATACCCTCGCTCACCGAGGTGGCCTACTCCATCCGGGAATTCATTGTCGGTTTTATTCATCTCATATTGTTGGGGGGGATGACGATTACCATTTCCGGGCTTCTCACTGAAGCAGGCATTTTACCTCAAAACAAATTATCGGCTATTGGATGGTGGGGTTTAATGGTGACCATCTTCATCACTGAAGTTACTCTCTTTGGACACGGAATTACAACCTGGATGGGATTGGGAAATTCATGGATGTTTGTTCGGGTAATTTTCCTGGCTACCATACCTTTTCCTATTTTTATCGCTATGATCGTTGCCGGTATTTGGCGGAACAGAGTCGAGCCACATTCAATCAGAAATACGTAGTCGATAAATAGGGTCTACTCATAAATACAAAATTGGATCAAGGAGTTCCGCATTTTCATCAAGTGGGTTATAAACAACTTGTATGGGTGCTACCATTCTCTGATTGACCAATTTTATGGCCATTTCGACATATCCGTACTGGTCCACCCGCCCATACGGAGCCTTTGGCCAAGGGTTGAATATCAATCCCGCACGTGGCTACGAGGGGGGGATTGAGATCTCGCCCGATCTCAACTCTGAAGGAGTTGAACTATTCAGACATAGGGTCTGATCAGAAATTCAGTAAATGTATCCTTGAAGTTCTTCAAGTTAGAGCATGTCATTGGCCCCTTCTTAAATTTTAAGTGGATGTGGAGAAGTCTGATCTGCCATAGGCAAAGTTATGGCACACATACATCAATAACCTTTCCCTAAAACAAACAATTTAGAAGGCTAATACGCTTAATATCACAACTATATAAGATTTGAGGAAACCCTAAATTGCATCAACCTGGCTGTTTAACAACTGAAAGTCAACATCGGAATTTGCAATTCAACTTGGGCGAATATAGTCAGAATATCTCCTTTTCTATGACTGCATGAGTGTACATAGTTTCTGGCCTTTCACTACCCTTTCTCCTTCCAACACATGAAGTTTTATTCGCTTAGCAGGTACGGGAGCCTGGATATAATTCTCCATTTTCATGGCTTCCAGGATGATGAGGATCTCTCCGGCGTCGACATCCTGATTGTCCGCCACCTTCACACCTTTAATCAATCCGGGAATGGGGGCAGTAACAATCATATCGCCGGAAGCGGGACCGGTCAATTGCCGGATACGATCCAATATCATGTCCAACTCCTCTACAAGGTCGACTTCAAGCACAAACCCATCAATGACGATCGTCCAGTTTTTACGATGTAGATCCTGCTTGAGCAATTCAATTTCCACATTCCTACCATGGTGTTTTATCTGATAGCGATTCGCACCAAGAGGTACCACATGCATGTCAGGTAAGTCCTTTAGTTCATATTCAAATCGATCGTTGACACGTGCTTTCATGATTTTCCATTTTCGGAAGATTGCATTAAAAGTAAAAAATCAAAAAAAGCAGCTATAAGATAGCCCACGATCAACATGGACAAGATTGTTTTTCGGGATAAAGCAAAAAAATGAATCAGGCTGGCTGCAAAACCGATCACAAGTATGATTTTGGTAAAAAAAGAAAAAAAGGAATAATACATGGGATTGAGCTGAAATCGATCCACCATTTTTTTACCGGTCGTGGTAAAGAGCAAATAGAGTACAAAAAAAACGTAGAGTGAGATCGTTAGTTCCCAAAAGAAACATTGACAAAGTCCCCAGGAGAGGGCACCCAGCAGAACAAAAAAAATCACAGTGAACCACCAAAGCTTCCTCTGAAAATTCGTGTAACTCATGCAAATCAGGGTGTTTCACTTGAAAGAGGCCATTTCAAAAAGCGTTGTTCAAGCACGTTTGGATTTTATTTAGGCCGTGAAATATAGCATTATTCTTCAAAAAGAGGTAATCCGGAATGATCAGATTCATACAGATTGAGGATGACCGTTCGATCTCAGCAAATTCATGGAAAAAATTATCCCTGCGACATAGAAAATCTGCTATGCAAATTGCCATCGGGTATAATCAGAATTCACTTGATACCGGATCCATACGAACGACCATGGACCGAACCCAGAATGAGGAAGGGAAATAGACTAAATATCCGGGGCAAAAGAGACTGAAATCCCTATCCGTTGGATTTAACGATTTTATCGACAGGCCCTTTTTTGTTGCCATTTTGGCTGGAACCGTCAAATGTTACTTCTTGTTGACTCTGATCGGTCATTTTACACTTCACTTCAAAAATAGACCCGGACTGGACCACCAACTTGCCTGTAACCACTTCGCCAAATATTTCTGCTGACTCTTTCACATAAAGTACTTCACGGACACTGAGATGACCTTTGAAATAACCCTCCACGACGGCATTGTCACATTTGATATCTCCCTCAAAACGACCACCTTCACCGATAATCACCTTCGCAGCACAATCCAGACTTCCTTCAAATTCTCCGTCAATGCGAAAATCGTTGGCCGCTACGACATTACCCGTCAATCTGGTATTAGCTACAATCATGTTGTGACCGGCGGCCATATTCTGAGCTGACCGATTCGAACTATTGTCACGGCTTGCGTTGTCGGCACTTTTCTTATTGAACATATCCAAAATAATTGTCGATCCCTAAAATGTGGGACAATAGAGTCCACGACTTTCCGGACCACAGATCAAATAATTGAGTGAAAATTCGAAAGCCCCATTTCCACGGGAAGCTCCCCGCAACTTGGAAACGTTCCAGTCGTAGGAAAAACCCAGTCCAAATTCATTGTAATTGAACCGGGTAGATATAATCACTGATTCGGCTCCCAGATTCTTTGATTCTTCGTTAATATAATTATTTACTACACGAACCCAGGCACCGACTTCAAAAGATTGGGAGAAAAAGTTGGTGGAGCCCATATCAAATCGAAATGAATTTCCAATATTTCCTTCAAATGACGGCCCCTGACTAAACACCACAAAGCCAGGCACCAGACTTAAGGTCCGGCTCACCGGAAATTCTGCGCCGCCATGCAAGGTAAGTCTTTGGTACAATTGGAACTCCTGTTCGATCATGGATACATTGGGTCGATTTATATGCGCCAGCGCTGCACCAGCATACACATTGGTTCTTCGGTCAAATACACTGAACCAGAGCAATCCTCCAGACACGTCAAAAAAAGTAGTCGGCGTAATAAGATCCAGGGTGGGATCAGTGGGTGCTCCGGGATCAAACACCCCAGTGGTAGGATCGTACTGACTTCCAAAACGCAGAGTGCCTTTATCCAGACTTCGTTGATTAATTCCCACATCGGCACCGACAACTAGGTAGTGCGAAGTATTGCGGCCT
>Ga0079224_100014746_pt1 | contig 10926 bp, 11 predicted proteins | sample Stecom2015_FD_80414 | JGI IMG/M metagenome (GOLD analysis project Ga0079224, IMG submission 80414) | Agricultural soil microbial communities from Utah to study Nitrogen management - Steer compost 2015 | ecosystem: Environmental > Terrestrial > Soil > Agricultural land | place: USA: Utah...
GCTCTTGTTGTATAAGCATATTTTGTAAACAATCATTAAGAATAAGTAAATGGCAATCTTAGCATTTCAAAGACCTGATAAAGTTATCATGCAGAAATCGACGGATTTCGATGGCACATTTGAATTTCGCCCATTGGAACCTGGTTTCGGTGTGACAATCGGTAATGCTTTACGCCGTATTCTATTGTCCTCACTGGAAGGATATGCAATTACGTCGATTCGGTTTTCGGGTGTATCGCATGAGTTTTCTACCATCAAAGGGGTTGTGGAGGACGTTACCGAAATCATCTTGAATCTTAAACAAGTACGTTTTAAGAAGACGGGTGAAATGGGTGACACGGAAAAGGTTTTCATGGTGATCAACGGGCAGGACCAGGTGACTGCTGGCGATATCACCAACTTTTCCAGCAATTTCACCGTGTTGAATCCGGATTTGGTGATCTGTAATATGGAAAGCTCGGTTACGCTGGAACTGGAGCTTAACATAGGTAAGGGACGAGGGTATGTCAATGCCGAGGAAAATAAAGTAGTGGATGGTCCTGTTGGCTTGATTGCGGTTGATTCGATTTTCACGCCGATTAAGAACGTTAAGTACACCATCGAAAACTATCGGGTAGAACAAAAGACAGACTACGAGAAGTTGTTGTTGGATATCTCTACTGATGGTTCTATTCATCCGGAAGATGCATTGAAGGAAGCGGCGAAGATTTTGATTCAGCACTTTATGTTGTTCTCCGATGAGAATATGCTGTTGGAATCGCAGGCCAAGGAAGAAACCAAGGTGGTCGATGAGGAGATTTTGCACATGCGCAAAATCCTAAAAACCGAGTTGGTAGATTTGGATTTATCCGTTCGGGCGTTGAATTGCCTTAAGGCGGCAGACATCCGCACACTGGCCGAGTTGGTAACGTACGATGTTGCGGATATGTTGAAGTTCCGGAACTTCGGTAAGAAGTCATTGAGCGAGATCCAGGAGTTAGTAAAATCGAAGGGTCTGTCTTTCGGAATGAATCTGGCGAAGTACAAGCTCGACGAAGAATAAAATTTAATAAAAGCGACCTGTTGCATAATTCCTCCTGCCATATGCGGGAACGGTATGCACAAATATTAACAAGAAAATGAGACACGGAAAAAGATTTAACCATTTAGGGCGCACATCTAGTCATCGCAAGGCGATGTTGTCTAACATGGCTACCTCGCTGATTAAGCACAAACGCATTACGACAACATTGGCCAAAGCCAAAGCGCTTCGCCAGTATGTAGAGCCGTTGATTACGAAATCCAAGAACGACACGACGCATTCGCGCCGTACCGTATTCAGCTACTTGCAAGACAAGGAAGCGGTAACGATACTGTTCCGTGAGATATCCGAAAAGGTGGCTACCCGCCCCGGAGGTTACACGCGGATTATAAAGTTGGAGAACCGGTTGGGTGATAACGCTGAGATGGCTTTCATCGAGTTGGTGGATTACAATGAGATTTATAAGAAGGACGGTGAGGCCAAAGAGCGCAAGTCTACGCGACGACGCGGTAGCAAGAAGAAAGCCGGTGGGGCTGCTCCCGCCGCAGAGGTGGTCGAGGAACCGGTTGCCGAAGTAGCTGAAGCCGCAGAAGCACAAATCGCCACGGAAGAGACCGTCGTGGCCCCCGAAGCGCCGGAAGAAACGAACGTAGCGGAAGAAGCTCCGAAGGACGAAAAGAAGGAAGGCTAGGCAAAAGTGATTGCCGATTGAGTATAACCCGTGTCGCTTCAAACGAGACGGGTTTTTTTTGTTATCGGAAATTCTGCTTTCCTGTCCTGATCATTTAATTGTAAGTTTGCATCTTTAACGCATTAGCATGAACCTTTTTGATGTATATCCAATCAATCCGATTCCAATCGTAAGGGCCAAGGGGTCCGCGGTATGGGATACCCAGGGAAATGAATACCTTGATTTGTACGGCGGCCATGCCGTTATATCCATCGGCCATACGCACCCTCACTATGTAAAGCGTATTACTGACCAGTTAAATCAAATTGGTTTTTATTCGAATTCAATCGAGATCCCGTTACAGCGGCAGTTGGCCGAGGTGTTGGGGCGCGTGTCCGGCAAAACGGATTATCAACTGTTTCTGTGCAATTCGGGGGCGGAGGCCAATGAGAACGCCCTCAAGCTGGCGTCATTTTTTAACGGTCGCAAGCGGGTGATTGCGTTTACGGGCGCGTTTCACGGCCGTACGTCGCTGGCGGTTTCGGCTACGGACAATCTGAAGATTGTGGCGCCTGTGAACCAGACAGACCACGTTACGTTTCTGCCATTCAACGATGTCGAGGCTTTGGAAGCGGCTTTTGCGGCGTATGGTGATGAGGTGTCGTCAGTTATCGTTGAGGGCATCCAGGGGGTGGGCGGCATCCGTGAGGCCTCTGTAGAATTCCTCCAATCGATCCGCAGGTTGACCGACCGGCACGGCGCCTTGTTTATTGCCGATTCGGTGCAATGCGGTTATGGCCGTACGGGTGCCTTTTATTCCCATGACTACGCCGGAGTTTCTGCAGATATCTACAGCATGGCCAAGGGAATGGGCAACGGATTCCCTATCGGTGGCATCGCAATTTCACCGCAGATTAAGCCTTGGTTCGGTATGTTGGGTACAACATTCGGTGGCAACCATTTGGCTTGCGCGGCCGCATTGGCCGTTTTGGAGGTGATGCAGCAGGAAGACCTGATGCGACATGCTTCGGGGGTAGGGAGCTATCTTATCGAGGAACTCCGTAAGTTCGACCGGATCATGGAGGTGCGGGGCCGTGGGCTAATGATTGGTATAGAGTTACCCAGCGAATTCGGTACGGTAAAAAGGGATTTATTGGTCAAAAACCGTATCTTCACAGGCGAAGCGAAGCCCAATGTCATCCGGTTGCTTCCTGCGCTGAACGTGACGCGGCTTCAGGCCGACCGTTTCTTGGATGCCTTGAAAGAGCGACTGGCTGAGTTTTAGGTCGACGATTTTTAGATGTTAGATAGGGCTGGCGAACATGACGTTCTCTGAAGCCAGCAAGAACAAAATTCGCATGAAACAATTTTTTTCGGTGGCAGATGTATCCGATCTGCCAAGTATAGTTGATGAGGTATTGCACCTGAAACAGGCACCCTATGCATACAAACAACTGGGGACGCGAAAAACCTTGGGGCTCGTGTTCCTTAACCCTAGTTTACGGACGCGCCTTAGTACACAGAAGGCTGCCACCCACTTGGGGATGGACGTCATGGTGATGAACATGGATAAGGACGGTTGGGCGCTGGAAACACGCGACGGCGTGGCGATGAACGGTTCCACTGTAGAGCATATCCGCGAGGCCGCAGCCGTAATGGGCCAATACTGCGATGTCTTAGGCATACGGTCGTTTCCGAAACTTCAAGACCGGGATGAGGACTATAGCGAGGATTTGTTCCGTAAATTTACCATGTATTGTGGTGTTCCGGTCGTTAGCTTAGAAAGTGCGACGCGCCACCCATTACAGAGTCTGGCCGATTTGGTTACTATCCGCGAACATTGGCGGGAAGCACGGAAACCCAAGGTCGTCATGGCATGGGCGCCCCACGTCAAGGCTCTGCCGCAGGCGGTGCCAAATTCATTTTCCGAATGGATGTGCCGGGCGCAGGCAGAGGGTATGGTTGACTTCACCGTTGCCCACCCCGATGGATATGCGTTGTCGGATGCGTTTACTCGAGGAGCGACGGTAACGAATTCGCTGGATGATGCCCTGACAGATGCAGACTTTGTGTACGTAAAGAACTGGTCGTCTTACGAAGATTATGGACGGGTGGTACCCGTAGAAGGGCAATGGATGCTGGATAACCACAAATTGGCGAAGACCAACGGTGCTAGGGTGATGCATTGTTTGCCTGTGCGCCGCGACCTCGAGCTAGCAAGCGAGGTGCTCGACGGTCCGCAATCGCTGGTCATCCAAGAGGCCGGAAACCGTGTGTGGGCGGCGCAGGCGGTGTTGAAACGTCTCCTCACGGAGGATTGACGTCGCAGCGTGAGCAGATGCATGAGCATGGTGAAATGAAAAGCTGTTAAAATGATGATGGACAAACTATGGGTAATCAAGATAGGGGGTAACATTATCGATCATCCCGAAGGGTTAAGTCGTTTCCTGGATCGATTTTCCAACCTTGGTGGACGCAAGGTGTTAGTGCATGGCGGCGGGAAGGTCGCTACGCGGATGGCTGGCGAATTGGGCATTGAAGCCACACTGGTTGCTGGTCGGCGGATTACCGATGAAGCGATGTTGCGGGTAGTGACCATGGTTTATGCGGGACTGACGAACAAACAGTTGGTCGCTGGGTTGCAAGCACGGAAATGTAACGGGCTGGGCCTGAGCGGCGCCGATGGCAACAGCATTAAAGCGGTGAAGCGACCGGTAAAAGAAATCGACTACGGATTTGTGGGTGATATCTTGCCGACCTCAGTCGATAATGATGCCATCAGCGCATTACTGGAAAATGGCTTTGTCCCAGTGTTTTCCGCCATTACGCACGATGGGCATGGGCAATTGCTCAACACGAACGCGGACACCATTGCGTCGGCGCTCGCTGTTGCATTGTCATCGCGCTATGACACGTCTTTGGTGTACTGCTTTGAGAAGAGGGGAGTGTTGCGGGATATACGCGACGAGGATTCGGTGATTCCCGAAATAAAGACGGCTGAATTCGAGGGTTTGAAAGCAACAGGCGTTGTGGCCGACGGTATGGTGCCAAAGCTGCATAACGCATTCGAAGCCATTGCCAATGGCGTTCGTGAGGTCTGTATCGGTCACGCAGACGACCTCCACTTGTTGCATGAACAACGATTCGGTACGCGCATGGTGAGGTGACGCATGGATACGTATTTTGGTGCTTTTGGATTTCGATAAACGATTTATAACTACATAAAATGAGCAAAATAACAATCATCGGAAGCGGTAATATCGGCTTGTCTTTGGCCAAGGGGTTAGTGAAAAAAGCCTATTGCGCCCCAGAGGACATCACGTTGACAAGACGTAACCTCAAGTTATTGAGCGAAGAGGCTGCCAACGGGTTCAACGTAAGCGATAACAATAAGCTGGCCATCTATGATGCCCGCGTCATTGTACTCGCTGTTTTGCCGCAGCAGCTTAAAGCAGTTCTCGAAGAAATCGCGCCTGCCATTTCCCCCGAAAATCAGTTGATTGTATCCGTTGTATCCGGGGTCAGCTGTGCAGATGTAAGGAATAAGCTGGGAAACAACGTGCAGGTAATCCGGGCCATGCCCAACACGGCTATTGCTATCGGCCAGTCGATGACTTGCATTGCGTCGGATAATGCGTCTGACGAACAATTAGAACGCGTTACAACGATGTTTGAGACCGTCGGCGCAGTGGTTACGATCAACGAAGATCTCATGACCTCGGCGACGGCTTTATGTGCATGCGGGATTGCTTTTTTTCTACGCAGTATCCGGGCGGCATCTCAGGGGGGCGTTGAAATCGGGTTCCATGCCAAGGATGCTCTGAAAATGGCCGTACAGACGGCTAAAGGGGCCGCTGATCTCCTCTTGCAAACGCAGAGCCATCCCGAGGGAGAAATCGACAAAGTAACTTCTCCCAAGGGCTGTACGATTGCCGGATTGAATGAGATGGAACATAATGGATTCAGTTCAGCCTTCATCAAAGGGATCAAACTATCCGCACGCAAAGCCGGAGGACTTTATAATGATTGACAAACTTGTGCAAGAAAGTATCGGTCTCCTACGTGACCTGATCCGTATTCCTTCGTTCAGCAAGGAGGAAAACCAGACAGCGGACGTCATCGAACGCTTTCTGCAGCAGCGGGGCGTGCGGACGTTTCGGAAGTTAAACAACGTATGGGCCTACAACAAGTTTTTTGACGCCGATAAGCCGACCATCCTGCTCAATTCCCATCACGATACGGTGAAGCCCAATACGGGATACACACGTAACCCCTTTTCGCCTGATATCGCTGATGGTAAACTATTCGGCTTGGGTAGTAATGACGCTGGGGGATGCCTCGTGTCGCTTATCGCGACGTTCCTGCATTTTTATCCACAAGAAGGCCTTCGTTACAATTTTTGCATCGCGGCGACGGCCGAAGAGGAGATTTCGGGTACCAATGGGTTGGAATTGGTTATACCTGATCTGGGGCCGCTGGATTTTGCTATCGTAGGAGAACCGACGTTGATGCAGCTCGCAGTAGCCGAGCGCGGCCTCATGGTACTCGATTGCACGGCTCATGGAAAGGCTGGTCATGCGGCCCGCGAGGAGGGAGATAATGCCATTTACAAAGCACTGAAAGATATCGAGTGGTTTACAAGTTATCGCTTTCCTAAAGCGTCTGAAGAGTTTGGTGCCATTAAGATGAGTGTCACGGTAATCCATGCCGGATCCCAACATAACGTTGTGCCGGCGACCTGCGAGTTCGTTGTGGATATCCGGGTGACAGACGCCTACCGGAATGAAGAGGTGCTCGATATTATCCGCGAACATGTAAGCTGCGAGGTGAAGCCTCGTTCCGTGAGGCTAAAACCGTCGTCGATACCGAAGGACCATCCGGTTGTCAAGGCAGGACTGGCACTTGGCCGTACGACATATGGTTCGCCCACCACCAGCGATCAAGCGCTGCTTGATATTCCCTCGCTAAAGCTCGGTCCGGGCGATTCTGCCCGCTCTCATATGGCCGACGAGTTTATCTATTTGGATGAAATCGGGGAAGGTATCGGTCTGTATATTAGCATTCTTAATCGGGTGGTAAAAGAGGCTTGATTTTTTGGGTGATTTTTTTTCATGAAGTCGTAGGGGTAAACGGTCCTGATGTTGTCTTGGTATGAAATCAGAACAAAAGACGTAGTAATCATGAGAAAAGTAATCTATTCGTTATTCAGTTTTGCTGTAGTTTTAATGGTATTTGCCGCGTGCGATAAGGAAAGCATCGTTTCTGCCGACGGCCTTCCAAAGGATGCGCAGGTCTTTATTGCACAACATTTTCCAGACGAGGAAATCGTTCAAGTGGTGAAGGAACGCGATGACCTGAAAACCACGTACGATGTTTACCTCGGCGGAGGGTTCGAGCTGGATTTCGACAAGAAGGGGAACATTACCGGAGTGGAGGGAACCAGCAAGCTGCCGGATAGCGTAGTGCCCGAGGAAATACTTGCCTATGTGGCGGCAAACTATCCCGACCACTTTATCCGCGATTGGGAGCTGGATGGTCGCGGGCAGGATGTCACCCTCTCCAACGGTATGGAATTAAAATTCGACAGTGCCGGCAATTTTCTGCGAATCGATTGAGGTGGCTGTGCCGTAACTTTTTCTTTCCACTTGCGTCAAAATGCGAAAAACGATTATGCTTGTTACAACGACACCGCACGTGGAAGGACAAAGGATTGTCAAATATATTGGTTTGGTCAGTGGTGAGACGATCATTGGAGCCAATTTCATCAAAGACTTTTTCGCTGGTATACGCGATATAGTAGGTGGCCGATCCGGCTCCTACGAAAAGGTGTTGCGCCAAGCCAAGGAAACCGCCATCTACGAAATGCAGCAGTATGCGGCCTCCTTGGGCGCGAATGCCGTCGTGGGGGTAGACCTCGACTATGAGACCTTAGGCAGCGGCAGCAGCATGTTGATGGTATCTGCCAGCGGCACTGCGGTTGTATTGGAATAACACCCGATGCATTCTGGCCTTACTGTCCGAATGTAATTGATTTGAAGTTGAAGCCGCCACGATTTGCCTGTACGCGCAGTACGTGTGTTCCTGGCTTCAAAGGGGGGATTGCCACGGGCAGATGTGTCCATCGCTGGGAGCTCCCTGTAGCTGGAACACTAGTTGGAAGCGCCGGCTGACCATCGATATGTAAAGTGAGCTCTCCACCCCCTGATTCGGCGGCGACCGTTAGGGATAAGCGATTGATTCCTTCGTCAACAACATCTACGGTGTATTGCAGCCATTCGCCGTCTTCGATGTGGAAGATATGGTGGCCTGTTGAGTCCGGACGAATATCCACCCCGTCATTGCGGTAACTATGGCCGCGGTTGCCCTGCGTATTCATGCCGGGGGTAAAGTGATAGCTAGCGGTGTCGGTATCATAATACGCTACGCCTTGCCGGCCGAGATCGAAATCGACGGCTTGTAATACCGTACCCCGCTCAATCGCGTTCTTTCCGAAAGGTATTGCGTCATGTGCATACACTTGTCGGAACATTGCATCCACCACGTCGCGGTGGAAAATATTATTTTCTAGTTTAAGGTTTTCCAACAACTCGTGGAGTGTTTGGAGCGCTTCCTGGGGCGAAGGTTTTTCACCTTTCCCCGACCAGTACTGCAGCAGCTTTTCATAGCCGGTGGGTTGTTTGATTTCCAAAGGCTGGTTGATGCCCATTTTTTTGTTTTGCCACCATGCCCAGCCGATGCCATTGGTTTCGCATAGTTCAATGGCCTCGGTGAACCATGTGTTTGAATTCTCACCCGATTCTCCCAGCCAGAGGGGGATGTTGTGCGTATTGCGCAGGTCAATGAAACGCTGGATAGCCTCCGTTACATTTGGGTTACCGTATTTATGGAAACTCAACACAAGGTTGTCGTCCCATTTGGGGAATATACCATTGTAGTTATTAGCAAAGCCGTTGCCTTCTAAGAAAATAATATGGTTGGTATCTACTTCGCGAATGGCGCGGGTTACGTCTATCAAGAATTCGCGTAGCGGAGCGTTGGTCTTTTCAGCCGTGCCGCGGGAATCGGTGGAATCTTCAAATCCCCAGTTGGTTTCGTTAAGTACGTCATAACCGGCTATCCACTCTTCATCGGCGTAGCGTTCGGCGAGCTTTCGCCAAAGGGCGATGGCTTTGATCCGATTCTCCTCACTTTCCCAAAACGAAGGTTTGTCTGGATTGCGGTCGGAGATGTTGAGATCGTTTCCTTGACCGCCAGGGGCGGCATGCAGATCGAGGATAAGGTACATGTTGTTGGCTTTGCACCATGCAAGTAGGCTGTCGGTTACGGCAAAACCGACATCCAACCAGGTTTGCTTGCCGGCCACGGGTTCCTTTTCTACCGGCAATGTGTAAAGGTTGTAATGCATAGGTAACCGGATGGAATTGAATCCCCATGCCGCCATGGAGTCGATGTCTGTTTTGCGCGTGTGGTTGGCAAGCCAGGCCGCATAAAACCGTGTTGTTTCCTCTGCACCGATAACGTCTTCGATGTGTTCGCGGATGCGGTATTGTTGCCCGATGAACCCCAGCCTGAACATATACCCCTCTTGGAGCATCCATCCGCCAAGCCCCATGCCGCGGAGGATAACGGTGTCGCCCCGGCCGTTTACGATATGGTGGTCTTGTGCTCTGAGGAAGTTTTTTGTGTGGGAACCCGAATCGCACGCAGCGAGCGCGACCGTTGCTAATAATAGGATAAGGGAGTATGGATTTCGCATGGTATAAACCGTTCTAGAAAATATAGGTTGCCACTGCTCCTTGTTGGAGAGTCGCTTTGAATTGTTTTTTTTTGCTTTTTACGTAGAATGTCTGAGTCGTGTTGCTTTCGTTTAATACAATAAGTGCGATATCACCCTTGGGGGTGACGAATGCGACGTTAGGCAGTCGGTCGTTTTCGCTGGATGCAATGCGTACGGATCCCGGTCGGACAAATTTGGCAGCGTGGGCAACCACGTAATATGCGGGGTTCCGGGTCACCTCGTCGCCGTCAATAGTGATGCCACCCAGGCACCGGTCACAGCCGCCCCGGTCTGTATGTGGCTTATGGTCTGGCCCGTTCGCCAGGTTCCACTCCAATACGGTCCGGCTCCAGTTGCGTGTGGCGCCGATGGTCAGTTGTTTGATGTGGAATGGCATATCGACGGAAAGGTCGCCTGGAGCACCCATCCATTGTTCGGTAAAATGTACCTCCTTGTCTGGATGTTTCTCATGTACGGCAGAAAGCGCATCGATGGTGCCGCCATAAAGATGAAACGCCGAACCCGCTACGTGTTTCTTTGCATCGGGGTCGTCTAATATGCTGATGGGATAGTCGGGCCGGTCGCAATTATGGTCATAGATGATGATTTTTGTATCGATACCTGCTTTTTCAAATGCTGGTCCTAAGTGGCTTTTTACAAACTCGCCCATTTCATCGGCGTGCATCAACAGGCTGGGATTGTTCCCCGGATGGAGTGGCTCATTCTGTACGGTAACAGCGTCGATGCGGATACCCTCGGCCCGCATTTGCTCAATATACCGTACAAAGTATTTGGCGTAAGCAGGGTAATATTCGGGCTTAAGGCTACCGCCCCGGGTATCGTTGTTCGTCTTCATCCACTTGGGTGGTGACCACGGAGAGCCCATGATTTTCAGGCCGGGGTAAATGGCGAGGATTTCTTTCAATACAGGAATGACGTCCTTGCGGTCTGGGCCAAGGTCGAACCGTACCATTTCCGGATCGATTTGACCCTCGGGTAGGTCGTTGTACGAAAAGGGAAATGCGTTGAGGTCTGACGCCCCGATGCTTACTCGCAGGTAGCTGACGCCGATGTTCGTCCCGTCGGTACTGAAGAGCTCCTGAAGTAAAGCTGCGCGTGCATCCGTCGACATTTGCATGAGGTGATGGGCGCTGCCGCCCGTCAGGGTAAATCCGAATCCATCCATGGTTTGGTAGCGTTGGTTGCTATCGATTTCAATGGCGACGAATCCGGTCGTATGGTTTTCGTCCAGTGGTATGGGCCGTTGTTTTTCAAACAAGGCGGAGCCATCGTGGGTATTGGTGAGCCAGCTTTCGACGTCCGGCCGAGGCAACGAGCAACTGGAGGAGAACAGTGTGAGGGCGGCAAATAGGAAAATACTGCTTGGTTTCATGAATTCGGAGATTATAATCTCAGGTCTCAATTTTCAATCAACGGATAAACCCGCACGTAATCGAC
>Ga0079224_100014749_pt1 | contig 10925 bp, 7 predicted proteins | sample Stecom2015_FD_80414 | JGI IMG/M metagenome (GOLD analysis project Ga0079224, IMG submission 80414) | Agricultural soil microbial communities from Utah to study Nitrogen management - Steer compost 2015 | ecosystem: Environmental > Terrestrial > Soil > Agricultural land | place: USA: Utah...
GCACGGCCCGCGGCGCGCTGCCCTGGACCATGAGCTCCATGCCCTCGGCCATGCGGGGCGCCAGCAGCTCCGCCATGCGCCCCACCATGCGCAGGCTGGTGCAGAGCACGAAGGCGCGTCCCCGGTTCGCGAGGATCAGCGGCGCGACGGTGTCGGCAAGCTTCGCGGGAAACTCGTCCGACGAGGGATCCGGGATGTCCTCGGGGACCAGCAAGCGAGTGTTGCGCTCGTAGTCGAACGGGCTCGGCCAGCTGCGGGTGCGCGCATCCTCGAGTCCCAGCGCATGCTGGAAATGGTCGAATGCGCCGCCGACGGTCAGCGTGGCCGAAACGAAGATCCAGGCCCGTGGCGCGGCGCGCCGATGGCGGCGGAAGTGGCCGGCGACCGACAGCGGGCTCGCATGCAGCGCGACGCCGAGCCGGCGAACGTCCGCCCACAGGACCACCGGCGCGGCCGGATCCTCGAGCGGATCGTCACCCTCTTCGACGGCGGCCTCGTTCCCGTCGCGTGAATCCCCGGCCTGCGCCGGCTCGAGCAGCGCCCGGAGCCAGGCGCGCAGCCGCCTCGACAGCTCGGCCGCGCGCGGCGCGAGCCTCGCGAGGTCGCGGCTTCGCTGCGCGGCCTCCGAAAGCGACGGCTGCACGGCCTCGATCGCCTCCGCCAGTCCCTCGATCGCGGTGTGCAGCGCCCGCATGGTGCGCAGCCGGCGGTCGTCGAGCCGGGCGGGCGCGCCGGCCTGCAGCCGGAACTCGCGAATGGCCGCCTCGATCGCCTCCGCCCGTGCCATCCAGTCGTCGGCATCCGGCGCGTCGGCGCGGCCGATACGCATGATGTCGCGAGACAACTCGACGAGCTGGCGGGTCGAGACCGCCACGCCGAAGAACTGCGTCGCGACGTCCGGAAGCTGGTGGGCCTCGTCGAAGACCAGCACCTCGGTGGCGGGCAGCAGCTCCGAGATGCCCTCGTCACGCAGCGCCAGGTCGGCGCAGAACAGGTGATGGTTCACCACGACTACATCGGCCTGCATGGCGCGCCGCCGGGCGCGCATCAGGAAGCAGTCATCGAAGCGGGGGCATTCCTGGCCGAGGCAGTTGTCGCGGGTGGAGACCGCCCTGGCCCAGGCCGGCGCGTCTTCCGGTATGCCCGCGGCTTCCGCGCGGTCGCCGCTCGCGGAGATGGCGGCGAACCGCTCGATCCGCCGCAGCATGGCGGCATCCTCGCGGCGCTCGAAGCGCCCCTCCAGGAGATTGCGCTCCAGGTGATGGTGGCATACGTAGTTCGCGCGTCCCTTCAGCACCGCGACCTGCGCCGTCACGCCGAGGGCGGCCGCGAGCACCGGCAGGTCGCGCGCCACGAGCTGGTCCTGGAGGTGGCGGGTCCCGGTGGAAATGAGGGTCCGCGCGCCCGAAAGCAGGGCCGGCACCAGGTAGGCGAAGGTCTTGCCGGTGCCGGTGCCGGCCTCGGCCACCAGGGCGGCGCGGTCCTCGATGCACTCGGCGATCGCAAGGGCCATGTCCTGCTGGGACTGGCGGGCCGTGTAGCCGGACCGCCTGGCGAGCGGGCCCGTGGCGGGGTCGAAGACGGCCAGCACCGCCTCGGCGAATTCGCCGCGAGGCAGGGCCTGCGCGCTGGCGGCGCCTGCGGCGGGCGGCGTCGCGTTCAAGCCGGGATGTCGGGCACGAGCTGCATCTGCAGGACGACGATGGCGTCCTTGATCTGCAGCTTGCGCTTCTTGAGCCGGCGAAGCTGGAGCTCGTCGAAGCCGCCTTCGCGAGAAAGCGATTCGATCATCGAATCGAGCCCCCGGTGCTCGAGCGACAGCTCGGCGATCCGGCGCTTGATCGCTTCCTGCGGCGGATACGAATCGGAAAGCATACGGCCATCCCAGAGCGAACATGAAATAATACTTCGCTGCCCGACCGTACTCAATCATCCATGCAGTGGAAGCGACTGGCGGTCTGCACCGCCCAGCACCAGGGGGACAGGGACGAGCAGCAGGACCGCGTCGCTCTTCTCGCATCGGAACGGGATGCCCGATGCGCGCTCGGCGTCCTCGCCGACGGACTGGGAGGGCGCAGTGGCGGCGCGCTGGCCGCCGAGAACGTGCTCCTCACCTGCCAGTCCCGGTTCCGGAACTTCACGCCGTCGGCCGGGCCGGTGGACGCCTTCTTCCGCTCGCTCGTCGACGAGGCCCACACCGTCCTCAAGCTGACCGCGATCACCTCACGGCTCGAGCCGCACACCACGTTCGCGGCGGTGCTCGTCCAGCCCGACAGGGTCGACTGGTGCCACGTGGGCGACAGCCGCATCTACCACCTGCGCGACGGCACGGTGGCGCGCCGAACCGAGGACCACACGCTCGAGCGCCGGCTTGCCCGCGCCGGCATCCGGCCGTCGACCCCCCTGCCCCGAGATCCCGCAGCGGACCGCCTGGTGCACTCGCTGGGCGCGCGGGAGCGCCCCGAGGCCGACATCGACGGCATCACCGACCCCCGCGCGGGGGATGCCTTCCTCGTCTGCTCGGACGGCCTGTGGCGACACGTCGAGGGCGCGGAGATCGCGAGCATCGTGGCGAGCCAGCCCGTGCGCGAGGCCGCGGAGACGCTGGTCGCGCTCGCGCGCGAGCGGGCCCGCGGCAAGGGCGACAACTGTTCCCTGGTCCTGGTGCGACTCGAGGGCGCGGAAGGCGAGCCCGGCTCGACGGCGCTCAGCGCCCCGCCGAGGGCTCCGTGATCCCGCGCAGGGCCGCGTCCTCGTCGACGGGAACGCCCGCCTCCCGGGCATTGCGATCGAGCGCGGCATGCTCGCGCAGCGCCCGCCTCGCCTGCAGGGCGATCCGGTCGAGCTCGCCCTCGACCACCCTGCGCTCGGCATGGACACGGCTCTCGCAATCGCTCGCGAGGAACCTTCCGTGGCACCGCGCGAGCGCGGCCGCCCAGCGTTCCTCCCACTGGGCGCGGCGCTGCGCCACGAGGTCCAGCGTCTCGCGCGCCTCGCCCCGCGTGTAGGCGCGTCCGGTCGGATGGCCAGGCATGATGACCGCGGGGTCGGGCGTGCTCGCGCATCCGGCGAGGAGCGCCACGACCAGGGCAAGGGCATTGACGGGATGACGGATCGGCAAGGCGTTCTCGCCGGCTCGAAGCCGGATGTCTTCGCGACGCGCCGCGTCGCTCAGGTCAGTGACTGCACGACCTCCCGCCGCGGCAGGTCGAGGTACTCGGCCGTCTGCATCTCCGCCAGCCGGGACGCCGTCCGGAAGAACTCCCCGGCCATCGGGCCGGCCACGTAGAGTTCCTGCGGCTCGCACTCGGCCGACAGCAGCAGCTTGACCCGCTGATCATAGAACACGTCCACCAGCCACACGAAGCGACGGGCCTCGGAAGCCATGGCCGGCGTCATCCGCGGCACGTCGGAGACGATGACCGCATGGAAAGCCCGCGCCAGCTCGAGGTAATCGACCTGGGAGCGCGGCCCCCCGCAGATCGTCTGGAAGTCGAACCAGCAGACGCCGTCCGCCCGACGGCGCGCCCGCAGCTCCCTCCCCTCGATCACGAGGACGGGATCCTCGTCGGCCGTCGCGGCGAGCCGGTCGAAGGCGTCGGCGAGCTCGGCATCCGCCTCGGGCCCGGCGGGCACGAGGTACGTGCGGACCTGCGCGAGCGTCTGGCGGCGATAGTCGATGCCGGCATCGACATTGATCACGTCCAGTCGTTCCTCGAGGAGGCGGATCGCCGGGAGGATGCGTTCGCGATGCAGGCCTTCGGGATACAGGCCCGAGGGCGCGTAGTTGGACGTGATGACGAAGGTCACGCCATGGGAGAAGAGCCCATGCAGGAGCCGGTCCAGGATCATCGCATCCGCGATGTCCGAGACATGGAACTCGTCGAAGCAGATGAGCCGGTAGCGGCGCGCCACGCGTCGCGCCACCTCGTCGAGCGGGTCCTGTCGGCCCTTCAGGACCTCGAGCTCGCGATGCACGCCGCGCATGAACTCGTGGAAATGCAGGCGCGTCTTGCGCACGATCGGGACCGTTTCGTAGAAGCAGTCCATCAGGAAGCTCTTGCCGCGACCCACGCCGCCGTGCATCCAGATGCCGCGCGGCACCTCCGGTCGCGCGAGCATGCGGCGCAGCCGGCCGCGCCGCCGTGCGCGGAACTCGACGAGCTCGTCGTACATCCGCTGGAGGCGATCGACGGCGGCCAGCTGTGCCGCATCCGCCTTGTAGCCACGGGCGGCGAGGACGCTTTCGTACTTTTCCTTGACGTTCAATGTCGTAGTCGTGATGGGCGACGGCACCCGCCCGGCGCGCGCACCGGGCCGGGAAAGCGCGGCGAGCGGCGGCATCCGCCGGTGGCGGGCGCGCGCACGGCGCGCCCGCCGGTCGCGGTCCCTACATGTTCAGCGCGCGCTTGTTGGCAGCCAGCGCCGCCTCGCGGACCACCTCCGACATGGACGGATGCGGATGGCAGACCCGGCCGATGTCCTCGGCCGCCGCCTTGAACTCCATCGCGACGGCCGCCTCCGCGATCAGGTCGCTCGCGTTGTGCGCGATGATGTGAACCCCGAGGATCTCGTCGGTCTTCGCATCGGCCAGGACCTTCACGAAGCCCTCCGGATGGCCCATGCCGAGCGCCCTGCCGTTGGCGGAAAACGGGAACTGCCCCGCGCTGTACTCGCGCCCCTCCGCCTTGAGCTGCTGCTCGGTCTTGCCGACCCACGCGATCTCGGGCGAGGTGTAGATCACCCAGGGAATCGTGTTGTAGTCGATGTGGGGCGACTGGCCGGCGATCAGCTCGGCCACCATCACGCCCTCGTCCTCGCCCTTGTGCGCGAGCATCGGACCGCGAACGACGTCGCCGATCGCGTAGATCCCGGCCACACTCGTGCGGCAGTGGTCGTCCACCGGCACGAAGCCGCGTTCGTCGAGCTCGATGCCCACCGCGTCGAGGCCCAGCCCGTCGGTGTTCGGGACCCTCCCGACCGACACGATGAGGCGATCGACCTCGAGGGTCTTCGCCTCGCCCTTGGCGTCGGTGTACTTCACCGTCACGCCCTTCGTCGACTTCCCCGCCTCGGCGATCGAGACGCCCAGCTGGATGTCGAGCCCCTGCTTCGCGAAGGTCCGTGCCGCCTCCTTGGCCACGGCATCGTCGCATGCGGCAAGGAACGAGGGCATGGCCTCGAGCACGGTGACATCCGAGCCCAGGCGGCGCCAGACCGAGCCGAGCTCGAGCCCGATCACGCCCGCACCGATCACGCCGAGGCGCTTGGGAACCGCAGGGAGCGACAGCGCGCCGACATTGTCGAGGATCCGCTCGTTGTCGACCTCGATGCCCGGCAGCTGGCGCGGGTTCGAGCCGGTCGCGATGATGACGTTCTTCGCCTCGCTGACCTCCGGCTCGCCCTCGCCGGCGACCTCGATCCGGAAGAAGCCGTCGGCGGGCGGCAGGAACCTGCCGTGCCCCTTGAGCCAGGTGATCCGGTTCTTGCGGAAGAGGAACTCGATCCCCTTGGTCATCTTCGAGACGATGCCGTCCTTGCGCGCCATCATCTTCGCGATGTCCACCTTGGCGCCCGACACGGTGATCCCGTGCTCGCCGAGCTGCTTGCCGATCTTCTCGTATTCCTCGGAGGAGGCCAGCAGCGCCTTGGAGGGAATGCAGCCCACGTTCAGGCAGGTACCGCCCAGCACCCCCTCCCCCGCCGGGTTCTTCCAGCGCTCCACGCAGGCGACCTTGAACCCGAGCTGGGCCGCGCGAATGGCGGCGATGTAGCCGGCGGGGCCGGAGCCGATGACGACGACGTCGAAACGTTCAGACATGCCCGGTCCTCCTCACAGATCCAGCAGCAGGCGGGAGGGATCCTCCAGCGCCTCCTTGATCGCGACGAGGAACAGCACCGCCTCACGACCGTCGATGAGCCGGTGGTCGTAGGACAGCGCGAAGTAGTTCATCGGCCGCACCACCACCTGGCCGTTCTCGACGACCGCGCGCTCCTTGGTCGCGTGGATGCCGAGGATGGCCGACTGCGGCGGGTTGATGATCGGCGTCGAGAGCATCGAACCGAAGACGCCGCCATTGCTGATCGAGAAGGTGCCGCCGGTGAGCTCCTCGATGCCGAGCTTGCCCTGCTGGGCACGCTGGCCGAAGTCGGCGATCGTCTTCTCGACCTGGGCGAAGCTCAGCTGGTCGGCGTTGCGGATGATCGGCACGACCAGGCCGCGCGGCGAGCCGACCGCGATGCCGATGTCGAAGTAGCCGTGATAGACGATGTCGGTCCCGTCGATCGAGGCGTTCACCACGGGGAACTTCTTGAGCGCATGGACCACCGCCTTCACGAAGAAGGACATGAAGCCGAGGCGCACGCCGTTCGCCTTCTCGAACTGCTCCTGGTGCTTCTTGCGCAGCGCCATCACGGGCGCCATGTTCACTTCGTTGAAGGTGGTGAGGATCGCGTTGGTGGACTGCGACTGCAGGAGGCGCTCGGCCACGCGCTGGCGCAGTCTCGACATCGGCACGCGCTGCTCCGGCCGCCCCTCCAGCACCTTGGCCAGGTCGATGGGCGGGCGAACCTGCGGCAGGCTCGGGGCCGCGGCGGGGGGCGCCGCGGGGGCCGGCGCGGGGCTCGGTGCGGGCGCCGAGATCGCGCCCAGGACATCGCCCTTGGTGATGCGGCCACCCTTGCCGGTGCCCACCACGTCGCCGGAGCCGAGGTTGTGCTCCGCCATCAGCTTGGCGGCCGACGGCATGGCGATCTCCTTGCCGGGGCGCGATGCCGGCGCCGGGGCCGACTGCGAGCCGGGCGCGTGCTGCGCCGGCGCCGGCGATGCGGCGGGCTCGGCGGCGGGAGCCGGGGCGGCCGCCGGAGCCTTGGGCGCCACGGCGCCCGCCTTGGCCTCGGTGTCGATGATCGCGATCACCTGGTCCGCGACGACGGTCGCGCCGTCCTCCGCGAGGATCTCCGTGATCACGCCGGAATCGGGCGCCGGCAGCTCCAGGACCACCTTGTCGGTTTCGATGTCGATGAGGTTTTCGTCGCGGCCGACCGAGTCGCCAACCTTCTTGTGCCACTGCAGGAGGGTCGCCTCCGCGACCGACTCCGACAGCTGCGGAACCTTCACTTCTACGAGGGCCATTCTGGGTTACTCCGAAATCTGGATTCGTGCGCCGGACGCGGCGCCACGGCGTCGCGTCCGGTCCGCTGCATGGGATGCGGTGTCGCTCACTTCTTCGAGCGCGACTTGCCCTCGCCGAAGGCGGCGGCGATCAGCTCTTTCTGCTGGGCGAAGTGCTTGTCGAAGTACCCGACCGCGGGCGAGGCGGACGCCGCGCGGCCGGCATAGCCGAGCTTCTGTCCCGGGGCCAGCGCCTCGTTGATGTGGTGCTGCACGTAGAACCAGTAGCCCTGGTTCTGCGGCTCGTCCTGGCACCAGATCACCTGCGGCGCTGAGGCATAGCGCTTGAACTCGGCCTCGAACGCCTTGTGCGGGAACGGATAGAGCTGCTCGATGCGGATGATCGCGACATCGGTCGCATTGCGTTCGCGCCGGGCGGCCACGAGGTCGTAGTAGACCCGGCCGGAGCAGAGGATCACGCGCTTGACCTTCGCGGGATCGATCGACGGATCGGTCTCGCCGATCACGGTCTCGAAGCCGCCGGTGGCGAACGCCTCGATCGGCGACGTGGCCTCCTTGTGGCGCAGCAGCGACTTGGGCGTGAGGATGACGAGCGGCTTGCGGAACAGCCGGATCATCTGCCGCCGCAGCAGGTGGAAGATCTGCGCCGGCGTGGTCGGCTGGCAGACCTGCATGTTGTTTTCGGCGCAGAGCTGCAGGAAGCGCTCCGGCCGGGCGGAGGAGTGCTCGGGGCCCTGCCCCTCGTAGCCGTGCGGCAGCATCAGCGTGAGGCCGGATACCCTGCCCCACTTCGTCTCCCCGGAGGAGATGAACTGGTCGATGACGACCTGGGCGCCGTTGGCGAAATCGCCGAACTGCGCCTCCCAGATCACGAGCGTGTTCGGCTCGGCCGTCGAGTAGCCGTATTCGAAACCGAGCACCGCCTCCTCGGACAGGACCGAGTCGATGACGGTGAAGCGACCCTGGTTGGGCGCGACGTTCTCGAGCGGGATGTACTTGCCCTCGCCCCACTGCTCGCGCTTCTGGTCGTGGATCACCGCATGGCGGTGGCTGAACGTGCCCCGCCCGCTGTCCTGGCCGGACAACCGGACCCCGTAGCCGCCGGCCACGAGGGTGGCGAAGGCGAGGTGCTCGCCCATCCCCCAGTCGACCGGCACCTCGCCGCGCCCCATCTTCGCCCGCTCGGTGATCACCCGCTGCACCAGCGGATGCATGGTGATCGTGTCGGGGATCGTGGTGATGATGTCCGCGATCCGCTGCAGCTCCGGCAGCGGCACGGCGGTGTCGGCGCTGTCGGTCCACTTGCGGTTCAGGTACGGCATCCAGTCGACCGCGTACTTGCTCTTGAAGTTCGAGATCACCGGATCGGACGTGTGCCGGCCCGCGTCCATGGCCGCGCGGTACTCGGCCGCCATGGCCGCGACCTCGTCCTCCGTGAGCACGCCCTGCGTGACGAGCTTGTCGGCGTAGAGGGTGCGGGTGGACGGAAGGGCCGCGATCTTGCGGTACATCAGCGGCTGGGTGAGCGAGGGCGTGTCCTGCTCGTTGTGGCCGAGCCGGCGATAGCAGACGATGTCGACGACGATGTCCTTGCGGAACGCCATCCGGTAGTCCACGGCGATCTGCATCGCGAGGACCACGGCCTCCGGGTCATTGCCGTTCACGTGCAGGACGGGAGCCTCGATGCTCTTCACCACGTCGGTGCAGTAGAGCGTCGAGCGGGCGTCGCGCGGATCGGAGGTCGTGAAGCCGATCTGGTTGTTGATCACGATGTGGACGGTGCCGCCCGTGCCATAGCCCCTGGTCAGGGACATGTTCAGGCACTCCATCACCACGCCTTGCCCGGCGAAGGCCGCGTCCCCGTGCACCAGGACCGCGAGGACCTGGTCGCCCTGCGGGTCGTTGCGCCGGTCCATGCGCGCCCGCGCCGAGCCCCCCACGACCGCGTTCACGATCTCGAGGTGCGACGGGTTGAAGGCGAGCGAGAGATGAACCGGGCCACCCTCGGTCGCGACGTCGCTCGAGAATCCCTGGTGGTACTTCACGTCGCCGCTCGGCAGGTCGTCGGCATGGCGGCCCTCGAACTCCGCGAACAGCTCGTTGGGCATCTTGCCGAGGATGTTCACCAGGACGTTGAGCCGGCCGCGGTGGGCCATGCCGATCACGATCTCCTGGATGCCGTGCTTGCCGGCATGCTGGATGACCTCGTCCATCCCGGCGATGAAGCTCTCCCCGCCTTCGAGCGAGAAGCGCTTCTGGCCGACGTACTTGGTGTGGAGGTACTTCTCCAGCCCCTCCGCGGCGGTCAGGCGATCGAAGATGTGGCGCTTCTTCTCGCGCGAGAAATTGGGCGTCGCGCGGGTGGACTCCAGCCGCTCCTGCATCCAGCGCTTCTGCGCCGGGTCGGTGATGTGCATGAACTCCGCGCCGATCGTGCCGCAATAGGTATCGCGCAGGGCGTGGAGCAGGTCGCGCAGGGTGGCGCTCTCGAATCCGAAGAAGGTGTTGGCGACCGAGTAGATGTTGGCGTGGTCGCCCTCGGTGAAGTCGTAGAACGCCGGCTCAAGCTCGGGAATCGTCGGGCGCTCGTGACGCTTGAGCGGATCGAGGTCGGCCCAGCGGTTGCCGAGCGACCGGTAGGCCGCGATCAGGGACTGGACGAAGACCTGCTTGCGGGCCGTGCTGGCGTCGCCCCCCATGACGCGGGGCGCCAGGGTGCCCTCACGGGCGCGTTCGGCGAAGGACCGGACGATCGGCGCATGCGCGACGTCGCGCGACATGACGTTGCCGTCGGCGGCGGGCACGACCTGCAGGTTGTCGAAATAGGCCCGCCATTCTTCCGAAACGGAGCTCGGATTATTGAGGTAACTCTCGTAGAGTTCCTCGATATATGGGGCATTGCCGCCGAACAAATAGGAGTTCGACTGGAAAGATTTCATCATGAACGCTTCACCCTTTGTAACGAGTTTCTCGTCGACGAGGCTTGGAACCCCCCGTTCAACGGGGTTCCAGACGGGTGGACCGGTCTGCGGCCCGCCACGCCCGCGATACGGAAGATCCGGCTCTACATCATTGAAATTCCTTTCGGAAGACCTTCAAGGATACTCTCCCTCTATGGCGCCGGCCAAATCGACCCTGCCCCGGGGCGAAAACGCGAGCGCCCGGATGCCCCGGCAACGAGTCTAGCGTTGCCCCGTTGCAACGCGACCAAAGGAAAAGGCCGGCGATGCCGGCCTTTTCGCTGGGGGTGGCCGCGGCGCGGGACGCGCGGCGGCGGCGGGACGCGCGCCTATGCGCGCTTTTCCAGCGGCACGAACTCGCGCCGCGGGCTCCCGGTGAAGAGCTGGCGGGGACGCCCGATCTTCTGGTCGGGGTCCGAGATCATCTCGTTCCACTGGGCGATCCAGCCCACGGTCCGGGCCAGCGCGAATATGCAGGTGAACATGGAGACCGGGATTCCCATGGCCCGCTGGACGATGCCCGAGTAGAAATCGACGTTCGGGTACAGCTTCCGGTCGATGAAATACTCGTCCTCGAGGGCGATCTGCTCGAGCTTCATCGCCAGCGCGAACAGCGGGTCGTCCTTCACGCCGGCCTCCTCGAGCACCTGGTGACAGGTCTCGCGCATGAGCTTGGCACGCGGGTCGTAGTTCTTGTAGACCCGGTGGCCGAAACCCATCAGCCGGACGTTGGAATCCTTGTCCTTCACCTTCTTGATGAACTCGCCGATCTTCGCGACGCCGCCCTGCTGCTGGATCTCGTCGAGCATCACCAGGCAGGCCTCGTTCGC
>Ga0079224_100014751_pt1 | contig 10923 bp, 11 predicted proteins | sample Stecom2015_FD_80414 | JGI IMG/M metagenome (GOLD analysis project Ga0079224, IMG submission 80414) | Agricultural soil microbial communities from Utah to study Nitrogen management - Steer compost 2015 | ecosystem: Environmental > Terrestrial > Soil > Agricultural land | place: USA: Utah...
CCGCCCACCGCACGCATCACCTCCTCGGCACGCTCCTGATTGCGGGCAGCCAGCACCCACATCACGAGGAACAGGCACATGAGAGCCAGGCAAAAGTCGGCGAACGCCACCTTCCAGGCGCCCCCATGGCCCTCGTCATCGTGGCGGCGCGAGACGCGCTTGACGATGGCCTCTGTGTGCTTGTCGGCTTTGGGATGCACGGTCGTCCTCAGGCCTGACGTTGCAGGTTGGCGGCGTTGGCGCCAGATCGGTCGGCGGCGCGACGGCGTGGGGTGTCGGCCGCCGCAGCGGCGTCGCTTTCGGATCCCGACTGCATGTCATTGATCCAGGATTCGAGCTGAGCGAAGCTGGGTTTGATGTTGAGCTGGACCAGGCGGCGTCCGGCGTCGATGGAGAGCAAGGCGGGCTTGCCCGAGAGGTGGGTGCAAAGCACGACCTTGACGCACTCCAGGGTGGAGACTTCCTTGTTGACCAGCTGCTTCATCATATTGCTCAAGGGGTCGAGCACGCCGTAGCACATGAAGATGCCGATGAAGGTGCCCACCATGGCCGCAGCCACTTGGGCGGCGATGTCGCCCGCGGTCGCGCCATCGTTGACCGAGTTCATGGCCATCACGATGCCGAGCACCGCCGCCAGGATGCCGAAGCCCGGCATGGCTTCGCCGATTTTTTGCAAGGACTTGGAGGGTTGCAGCAGTTCATCGTGGATGGCTTCGAGTTCCTGCTCCAGCACGCCTTCAAGTTCATGTCCACTGATCTTGCCCATGGCCATCAGGCGAAAGTTATCAACGATGAAGGCTATCAGCTTGGGCTCTTCGAGGATCATCGGATAACGTTGAAAAATGGGGCTTTCTGCCGGTGCTTCCACATGTTCGTCCAGTGCCTTGAGGCCGCGGGCCGCGGTTTGCAGCAGCTCGAACATCAGCAGCATCAACTGGCGCTGGAATTCCTCACCCAGATGGCGTGTGGTGACGACCTTGCGCAACTGGATGGCCATTTCGTTGAGCACGTGCCGCGGGTTCCCCAGCACGATGGCGCCCAGGCCAGCACCCACGATGATGAGCAGCTCCAAGGGGTGCCAGATGGCTCCGATGGTGCCGCCATTGAGCATGAAGCCGCCAAAGACGCAGCCCAGAACGATGAGAATCCCGAAGATCTGTTGCATGTTTTTTTCAATCGGCTAGCAAGGCGTCGCGCATCTTCTTCAAGGCGCCTTTGTTGATCTGGCACACGCGGGCGTCGGTCAGTCCCAACACCGCGGCGATTTCCTTGAAACTCAGTTCGTATTCGTAATAAAGCTGGATGACGCGCTGTTCACGCTCGTCCAGCGTCACAAGGGCTTGCTCCAGGCTGCGCCGCCGGATGAACTGCGCTTCGGGCGAGGGGCTCTGGTCGGCCTGGTTGCTCAACTCATGCAGCAGTTCGTCAAAGCTGGCCAGGGTTTCGGCGTTCTCGTTGAGCCGGTGGGCCTGGTAGGCGTCATCGCTCAGGCCGGTGGCGGCCATGATCTCTGCCTCGGTCGGTTCGCGGCCCAGGCGGCGCGTCAGTTCGCGCACCGAGTCGCGCAGCTTGTGGCTTTCCTGGCGAATGGCGCGCGGGCGCCAATCCTGGCGGCGCAACTCATCGAGGATGGCGCCCCGCACACGCAAGGCGGCGTAGGCCCCGAACTTCTCGTCGGGCTCGCCGTAGCGGCGCAGGGCATCGAGCAGGCCCATCAGGCCGATCTGCTCCATGTCCTCCCGGTCCATGGCACCGCCCACCTGCGAGTTCAGCTGCCGCGTGATGCGTTTGACCAAGGGCGCATAGGCCATCAGCTGCTTTTGCTCCGTGGCCGCGTCGCCGCGTTCCACGGTGGCACTCACCTCGGTGTATCCGGTGTGCAGGTCCATGCTCATTCGATGATGAGTTTGCCGATCATGGCTTCCGCAAAGGGCTTCTCGCGCCGTTCGCGCTCGTAACTCTCGTTGAAGGCGCGGTTGATCTCGGCCGAGAACTGGTCGATGGTCATGGCGCTGGCCGTGTCCAGGCTGAAGGAGGAGAGGGCGCGCACCGCCACGCTGCGCAGGAGCGGCAGGTGGTCCTTGAGGGCTTTTTCCTGGGTGTCGGGTGTCTTGATGACCAGGTCCACGGCAAGGTAGTGCGAAGCGCGCTGGCCTTCGTCGGTGCGCAGCATGACGATCACCTTGTCCAGGTTGACGTACTTGTAGATGCGGTCATCCACGGGTTCGGGCTGGGGTGCGGCCGAGCCCTGATGGGCGTTGCGGTTCTGCATCCACCACATGGCGCCACCGGACAAGCCCGCGGTCAGGATCAGCACCAGACACAAGACGAGCATCCACAGGAGTTTCTTGTTCTTCATGGTTTAAACGGTCTCGTGCAAGGACGCAAAAGCGTCGATGGCTGGGGTGGCGTCCTGGGCTTCAGCCAAGGCCTGGCCGGGGGGGTGTTCCGGAGTCTCCTGCTCCTGTCGGGCGCGCTGGCGGGCATCGGCGTCGCGGGCTTGCTCGGACAAGACGAGGGCGACATCGCTGCTGTGGCGGGCGGAGAGGTCCTGGCGCAACTGCTCGCTGATGCCCTGAAGCTGGTGCATCACCTCGCGGTGGGTGGCGCTGATGGAGACTTGCAGGGCGCCCCCTTCCTGGCGGATGACGATGTCGACACGCCCGAGATTGGGCGGCTCCAGGCGGATGGTGGCTTGCTCGCTGCCGCGCTGCAGCTGCCATTGCACGCGCTCACCCAGGGCGTTGAGCAAGGGCGCTCGCCATTGGGTGGGCTGGGCTGCGGCGGGCAGCTTGAGGATGTCGCCGGCGGTCTCGGTCACGGAGGCGGCGAGGCTGCTGAAGCTGGGGGCCGTGCTGCCGCTGCCCGGCGTACTGAGTGCCGGGCGGTCCCGGTCGGCAAGCGGTGAGGCGATCGGCGCAGGGGTCTGCCCGGCAGCGGCCGGGGACGGGTTGTTCGTGGCGCGGGCGTCAAGCTGTTGCCTCGAGGCGGCATCCGTAGCCAGGGCGGTCTGTGCGGCCGCTGCCCCGGCGTGGAGTGTGGGCGCCAGGGGCGCACGCGCAGGCGGGGCCTCGGTCGGTTTGAGCAGGGCGACGCCCTGGCCTGCCTGCACAGCAGCGAGATCGGGTTTGTGCAGGACGGCCAGCAAGCCGTCGAGTTCGGCGGGCTTGGCGTTTTCAGGCGCGACTTGCGCCGGCGCCGTCAACTCCGCTGAAAGGGCAGTCGGTGGCAGCGGCACGGCGGCCGGCGGTATCAGCCAAAGGGGCAGGGAAGAGACCTCCTGGCCCGGCGGAGCGGCCTCGGTGCCAGTGGTGGCCTGGGCATCGGCTCGACTGGACAGTGCACCGGTTTCAGGCGAAGTGGTCGAAGTCTGCGGGGTGGCACGGGCCTCGCTGTCGGCATCGCCTGCATGGCGCAGCGCGCGCTCGAAGCCCTCCGGGGTGCGGGCCGGCGCCTGCTCGGCGGGGGCCACCGTGCGCGCGGCGGCTCGGGGCGAGCTTGGCGTGGCTTGGGGTGACGAGAGGGGCGAGGCGATGGGCATCATTGAACTCCGTTTCAGTCGCTGTTGATCGCGTAAGCGATCCAGCCGTCTTTGTTCTGGCGCATCTGGCTCAGGCGCTGGGTCATGTCTTCGACGGCCATGGCGCAGTGCTCTCGGGCGTTCTGGTGGGCGCTGCGCAGTTCCTGCAAGGCAGCGCTTTCACGTCCATTCCAGGGCGATGTGCGAGGGCGTGAGAGCAGGGCCACCATGGCCGTGTCGAGGGCGCGCAGCGCGTCCCAGTCCCCGGCTTGCACCGTGGCGGTGAGTTGCTGGGCCAGCTGGCTGACCTGAGAGGCCAGGTCAGCCATGTCGTGCTTGCACGCCTTGCCAGCCGCCCCGCAGGGTGGAGATCAAGCCACTGACTTCGTCCACCAGCGCCTCGTCGAGCTGGTAGCCCGCCTGGTAAAGCTGGTGGGCGCAGTGGTCGTAGAGCCGGCCGAGGTTCGCCACCACCTCGCCGCCGGTGTCGAGGTCCAGCGCGCTGGAGAGGCCATTGAGGATGTCGATGCACTTGTCCAGGCTGCGGGCCTTGAGTTCGATGCGCTTGGCCGTGATGTGCGCACGGGCGCGCGCCAGCTCTTCGAGCAAGCCGTCCATGAGGACGATGACCAGTTGAACGGGCGAGGCCTGTGCGGTCTGCGCGCTCAGGTTGACGTCGTGATAGGTGCGGTAGGCGTCTTGATCCAAGGTGACCTCGTGGCGAGTCGTGGGTGGGGTGTCAGCTCTTGCTGCTGTTGCTGGAGAACAGGCTGCTCATGAGGCTGCTGCTCTGGCTCATCTGAGCTTGCAGCGACTCCAGAATGCTGAACTGCTTGAGGTAGCGCTCGTAGTAGTTGTCGTACTGGTTGTCCAGTCGCGTCTGCTTGTTGTTGAGCGCCTTCTGCGTGCGCTGCATGGAGTCCTGGCGCGACTTGATCTGTCCGTTGGTGCTGCTCAACCAGCCCTCGAGGTAGCTGCCCAGGCCGCCGAGCATGCCGCTGCTGGCGGTCAGGCTGGTCTTGCCGAAGAGGGCGTCCAGACCGTCGGGGTTGGCGTCCACCGCCTTCTTCAGCTTGGCGTTGTCCACCGAGAGGTTGCCGCTGCGGTCGGCGCTGACGCCAAAGGACATCAGGCTGGCTCCGCCAAAATCCTGGCGGATCATCGAGTTCAAGCGGTTCTTCAGGTTGCGAATGCCCGAATCCGAAGCGAAGACCGCGGCGGACACGCCGTTGTCTGCGTCGCCTGTGCTGGTCAGGTCGTCCAGGGCTTTCTTGAGGGTGTTATAGGCTTCGACGAAGGCCTTGACGTTACCCTGCGTGCCGCTTTCGTCGGCGGCCACCGTGAGCGTCATGGGCGTTGCACCCGCGGCCATGGCCTGCGTGAAGGTCATGCTCACGCCATCGATGGCGGTGAAGGTGTTGGACGCTTGGCGCAGCTCGATGCCTGTGCCTTGGGGCCCCAGCCAGACGACGGCGTCCTGTGCGGCGGCGAGTTCGCGGCTGCCGCTGAGGGCGGTCTTGAGATCGCTGGCTGGCAGTGCCGAGGCATCCAGGGTGATGGCGCCTTCCAGGCCCGTGCGGGTCGAGGACAGCACCATCTGGGTCTTGCCGCCCACCGTGACGACGCCGGCCGTGACCGTCCCGCCATTGCCGCTGGCCTGGTTGATGGCGCGGGCAATTTCAGCCTGTGACAAGGTGCCGTCACTGTCCTGATCAGCAGCGGCGAGGTTGACCGCGAAGCTGCCGCCATTTCCCAGGTTGACCGTGATCGGCCCGCCCGTGGCCACGGGCACCGCGGGCAGGTCCTCGAACGCGATCTGGTGAGCCGTGGCGATTTGCTCGACAAAGACGCTGTAGGTGCCGGCCTGCGCACTGGCCGATGCGGTGGCGCTGCCATGGGTCGTGGCACTGAAGGTCGCAGCGCTTTGCTGCATCGACTTCTTGCCCGACAAGGTGGTCAAGGCCGTGTTGAACGATTGCAGTGACGATTGCAGCTTGGTCAGGGCGCTGCTCGTCGACTGCGCGGTCTTGGTCTGCCGGGTGAGCAAGGATTGCGCGTTCTGCGTGTACAGGGTGGCCAACTGCGAGGCGTTGGAAGCGGGGGTGACGTCAGCCATGCTGGACTCCTTCGAACTGGAAAAGGGGACCCACGACTGAATCGCGGGTGTCCAGAGGTAAAGCGACCAAGGGATCGCTCGGCCGAAGTGGCGGGCGTGAATTTGTCATGCTTTGGCCCTCAGCCAGACCTGCGATGCCATGTCGTCCTGCTGCTTTTGCTCTTGCGACAGGCGCACCTTGAGCAGCGAGCGCTGTTGCTTGTCCAGCACCTGTTCAAGCACCTCCTGGCGGCGTGCAGCGTCGTGCAGGGCGTTCTGCGCGATGGCCATGTCGGCCTCGTGCAGGGCCAGGTCCTGGCGGTGCAGGTCGGCCATCTGCAGGACCGAGGTCTTGTAGTTGGCGCGGTTGAGGGCCTGCACGGCCGAACTGTTTCCCAGGCTGATCGGTTCGCAGCTGTCGACCAGGCGGGCCATGCGTTCCAGGTTGGTCTGATAGCGCACGCGCACCACCTGCTTGGCCGCAACGTCGGCGCTCAGGCGGTCGACGTCCTTCTCGCGCAAAGTGACCAGGGTGCTGAGGCTTTTCACGCTGTGGGGAGGTTTCATGCCATCAAATCCTCAAGCTGACTGACCGCGGCGCCCAGGGGGGCTGCCTCGTTGGTGCCCTGGTGCAGATAGGCCTCGATCTGCGGATAGAGCTGGACCGCGCGGTCGGTTTGCGGGTCGGCGCCGGGCACGTAGGCGCCCAGTGGCAAGAGGTCACGAACTTGTGTGTGCTTGGCTGCAAGGGCCTTGAACTGGCGCGCCGCCAGCTGGTGTTCTTTGCTGGTTACCAGGGCCATGCAGCGGCTGATGGATTGCGAGATGTCGATGGCGGGGTAGTGGCCGCGTTCGGCCAGTTCGCGGGTCAGCACGATGTGGCCGTCCAGAATGGCGCGGGCGGTGTCGACCACCGGGTCCTGTTGATCGTCGCCCTCGGCCAGCACCGTGTAGATGGCGCTCATGCTGCCTTGCTGGTTCTCGCCATTGCCCGCGCTCTCGACGAGTTGCGGCAACAGACTGAACACCGAGGGCGGGTAGCCACGCGTGGCAGGGGGCTCGCCCAGTGCCAGCGCGATCTCGCGGCGGGCCATGGCGTAACGGGTGAGGGAATCGACCAGCAGCAGGACGTCTTGCCCCTGATCACGGAAGTGGGCGGCGATGGCATGGCACAGCTCGGTGGCCATCAGGCGCATCAAGGGCGATTCGTCGGCGGGAGCCACCACCACGATGGCGCGCTTGAGGCCTTCTTCGCCGAGAGACAGCTCGATGAACTCACGCACTTCGCGGCCCCGCTCGCCGATCAGGCCGACCACCACCACGTCGGCGACGGTCTGGCGCGTGATCAGGCCCAGCAGCACGCTTTTGCCAACGCCGCTGCCGGCCATCAGGCCGACGCGCTGGCCTTTGCCCAGGGTGAGCATGCCGTTGATGGCGCGCACGCCCACGTCCAGGGGCTCGCGCACCGGGCGCTTCTTTAGCGGGTGCACGCGGGGTGGGTGAGTCTCCAGCACATGCTCGCCGCTCAGGCGACCGAGCTCGTCCAAAGGCTCGCCGAGACCATTGATGATGCGGCCCAGCCAGGACGGACCGATCATGAGGTGGCCGGCGTCGGCGCTGGGTAGAACGCGGGCACCGGTGGTCAGGCCGACCGGCTTCTTGAAGGGCATCAGGTAGGACACCTTGTCGCGAAAACCCACCACCTGAGCCTCCAGCCACTCTTCGGTGGCGGTTTCGATCAGGCAGCGCTGGCCGGTCCGCAAGGCGCAGCCCACACTCTCGAGCAAGAGCCCGGATGCGCCCACGAGGCGTCCGGTCGGCGTGGCCACAGGGACCTCGCCAAGCTCCAGCTTGCGCAGTGCGGCACCGATCATGATGCGGAGGCCTCCGACAGTTCCGCGTGTGCGGGCTTGGCAGCGCGTTTCACGGGCCTGGTTGGCTTGACAGCGCTCTTGGCGTTTTGCTTGTTCACCAGCGCGCTGGCGGCCTTGGGCTGCTTCACGGCCTTCAGGCGCGGCGCTGGCATGTTCTCGGCTTCAGCCGGCGGGGCAGGTGGCGCCTCGCCGTCGATCAGTTGGGCGCGGACCTGGTCCATGCAGGCGTTCAAGCGTTGATGGCAGCCGGCATCGGCCTCGCGGTCGCCCGCCTTGACCCGGCATTCGCCGTGTTCCAGCCGCGCATCGGGGATCAGGGTCCACTCGCTCACGCGTTCGGGCGCCAGTTCGCGGATGCGCTGGCACTCCTCGGGGTGCAGGTAGATCTCGATGCCCTCGGGTGAGGGCGGCATCACCGCCAGGGTCTCGTCGACCAGGGACAGCAACTGCGTGGGCTGCAAGGCCAGCTCGCAACGGATCACCTGGCGCGCCACCTTGGCGACCAGGTCAACCACTTCCTTGCGCAGCGCCGAGTGGTAATCGTCTTGCAACTGGTGCACCTGGGCCAGTACGGCTTCGAGGGGGGCGGCCAGTCCTTCGAAGGCGGCCAGCACCTCGCGGCGGCCTTCCTCGCGGCCGGCCTCCAGCCCCTCTTGATGCCCTTGCTCATGCCCCGCCGCCCGGCCCTGGTTCAGCCCCGACTCGTGCCCTTCCTGGTAGCCCTTGTCCAGGCCTTGCTGAAAGCCATCAGCCACTGCGTCCCGGTACTGCCCCTGCTCGCTGCCTGGCGTGATGCCGGGCAGCTGCGCAGTCAGTTGCGACAGCGGAGGGAAACGATGGGGACGCAGCGCCTTCATTCGACGACGGCCTCTTCGAACAGGCGCACTTCGATCTCACCGGCATCGTTGAGGGCCTTGACCTGGCCCATGATTTCCTGGCGGACCTGCTCGATGCGGCTGGCCGGCACCGGGCCGGTGCGGCGCATCAGCTCTTCGAAACTCTGGGCCTGGCGGCGCGGCATGGTCTGCAAGATGGCATCGCGGATCGCCGGCTCGGCGCCCTTGAGCGCGATCGCCCATTGCTCGGGCTGCACCACCTCGATGATGCGCGTGAGCGCGTCTTCGGGCTGGCGCGAGAGAATGAAGAAGTCGTACATGCTGACTTCGATCTCGGAGACGACGTCCGGATCGTGGGCGCGCAGCAATTCGACCATCTGCTGCTTGTTGCCCGGCAGGCGGTTGAGGATCTCGGCGGCCTGCTTGATGCCTTCGACGCTGGCGCTTTGCATGCTCAGGCTGTCCAGACAACGGCTCACCACCTCGTCGAGCTCTTCCAGCAGGTCGCGGTCGATCTCTTTGAGGCGCGCGACGTTGAGCGGCAGGAGGTCGCGGCCTTCGGCCGGAAGGGCCTCGATCACGGCGCCGGCCAGCGAGGCGGGAAGGAAAGCCACAAAGACGGCCTGCATGCGCACGTGCTCGTGGGCGATTCGCTCGGCCAGCCACTTGGGAGAGGCCCATTGCAGGCGCGCCATTTTGGGTCGGATCGCGTCGCCATAGATGCTGTTGAGCACGCTGTTGGCGATCTCCGAGCCCAGGGCCAGATCCAGCGAGCGTTTAAGGAAGGAGCGCGAGGCGCCATGCACGCCGCTTTGCTCGCGGTAGTCGTCAAAGAAATGCTGCAAGGCGTTCTTGACCGAGTCGACCTTGATGCCACTCAGACGCGACATCACCTGCGTGATCTCCAGCAGCTCTTCGCGCGACAGACAGCGCAGCACCGCAGCGGCAGGCTCCTCGCCCATGCTCAGCAGCACGATGGCGGCCTGCTCGACCGGCGTGGGCTCGATGTTCGGGGTGAGCGGGTCCATGCCCAGCGTGCCCACTTCTGCCAGGTTATTCAGATCGGCCATGCTTTTGCACCCATTGTTTGACGACTTCGGCGACGCGCTCAGGCTCCTTGCCGGCGAGCACCTTCAGGTGATCCACCAGCACGTCCACAGGCGAGCCCGGCGGCGGCAGGTCATAGTTCTCCATCAGCGGCACGACCGGCATCACCGAAGAGGCGGGCGCGGGCGGCAGTGCCAGGGCGGTCGGATCGGCGGCGCCGAGCGCGGCGGGCGCGCTGTTCATGTGGGCGGCGCTGTTGTTCAGGGCAGGCGTGCCGGTGGGCGTGAGCTCGCTCATCGAAGGCGTGCGGGTCTGACGGCTCAGGCTTTGGCGCAGCATCTGCATCAGCGGACGCACGATCAGGAAGAAGGCCAGCAGAGCGCCCAGCACGTAGACCACCTGGGTGCCGATGTCGATCACGGTGTGGCGCTCCTGCCACCAGGGGCCAAGCACCGGGCGGTTGGGGAAGGCCATGCCCGAGACGGCCAGTTGGTCGCCACGCCCGGCATCGATGCCCAGGCCGTTGCGCAGCAGGCTCTCGATCTGGGCGATCTCACCGGCACTCCAGGCCTGCGCCCGACCGGTGTTGTTGAGCACCACGGCCACGCTGAGTTTGTTGAGGCGGCCACGGCTGCGCTTGATCTGCGTGACGTGACGGTCGTAGGCGTACTGGCGGGTGGTGGCGTTCTTGCGGGCCATGCTGCCGGCAGCGGGGCCTGAGGCGGCCACGGCCACCGGGCGGTTGCTCAGCGAGCCGGGGACACCCAGGGCCACCGAGTCGCGGTCCTGTTCTTCGCGGGTCGCTTCGCTGGTCACCTTGGGGGCTTCGCCGTACTGCTCGCGAGTCTCTTCGATGCGGTCGGTATCTACCTCCACAGTGACGCCGACCCTGTAGTCGTCCATACCCAAGGCCTGAGCGAGCAACTCATGCACGTTACGGCGTATTTCGTCCTGATAGCGGCGCGCCGCCTCGCCGCCCTGCCCGCTTTCGAAGCCCTCATCCAGATTGACTCGTGCCGACAGAAAATTACCGGCTTGGTCGACCAGACTTACCCGCTGGGGGTCAAGGCCCGATACGCTGCCTGCCACCATGTGAATGATGGCTGCGATCTGTTCGTCATTCAGACGACGTCCCGGCTTGAGTTCCACCACCACGGAGGCAGAGCTGGGACCGGCATCGTTAAGAACAAACGACGACGACCTGGCGATGGCAAGATGTACGCGCGCCGACTCGACCGCGTCGAGCGTCATGATGCTTTGAGCCAGTTCACCTTCCAGCCCGCGCCGGAAGCGCACGTCCTGCACGAATTGGCTGACCCCCAGGGGATCGTTGCGGTCCGTCAACTCCAACCCGGCAGGCAGCCTGGCCACCACGCCTTTCGAGGCCAGCAGCATGCGCGCCACGCCAAGCTTGTCGTCGGGGACCAGGCCCTGTCCGCTGTCGGGGTGCAGCCGGTAGGGAATACGCTCGGCGTCGAGCACCGCCAGCATATCGGTGACCGGCACTTTCTCCCTGGCCCCGAATAACGGCTTGTACTGTGCCTGCTCGCG
>Ga0079224_100014753_pt1 | contig 10922 bp, 2 predicted proteins | sample Stecom2015_FD_80414 | JGI IMG/M metagenome (GOLD analysis project Ga0079224, IMG submission 80414) | Agricultural soil microbial communities from Utah to study Nitrogen management - Steer compost 2015 | ecosystem: Environmental > Terrestrial > Soil > Agricultural land | place: USA: Utah...
GCAATCGCAGGACAGGATATTCCGATCCTGCAGACGCTCGCTGATAATAATCGCAATCATACCCACGCTGCCATTGTGCTGGGTGGAGTGATCATGGCGTTGCTGTTTTATCACCCGGCCCTGCAGTCGTTTGGCCAGCAACATTATTTTATTTTTACCTCGGTGGTGGGATTGCTGGCGTTTATCAGCTGGGAATTTACGCCCATTTCAAAGATCCTGGCGACGCCCAGCTGGGCGCTGTTCAGCGTGCTGTTTTGTTGCATCATTTTTGGTTTGATTTATTGGCTGGTGGATGTTTACAAAAAACAGGCGTGGTGCAAAATCTTTGAGCCGGCGGCGGTTAATCCGTTGTTGGTTTATATTCTTCCGTATATTTTATTATCGTCAATGGCGCTGTTCGGCATTCGCCTGCGTCCGGAATTTTTCAATGCCGGTGTGGCGGGGGTTATGTGGAGTTTTGGTTTTGCGATTTTTATCATGTTGATCGGCGCGGGATCAACGCGCCTTGGTCTTCGTTTGAAGTTATAACCCAACATAAAAAATGGCGGATTACGCCTTCGGATAATCCGACAAAGATAAAGCGAGTTTGGCGTTAGGGGTTTGGTTTCGAAACCCTCAATTCAGGGATGAATTGAGGGAGCTACAGGGACGATTCATTCACCACATCCCTGTGGTTCACCCTTCGGGCAGCTTCTCTGTGCAAATTGGCTGTCCTGCCAATTTGTTATGCGTTTTCGAAACCAAACCCCTAATGGCAAACGGATTGCGAAGTGATGATTCGACTCGTTATCAATTAACCGCGGGCAAGAATATCAAAACCCACCCACCGTACTCGCTCCAGTTCCCGTATTCACACTCGTATTCGCACCCGCTTCCCACACCACACCTGCGGTCGGATTATTTTCTTCGCGCTTCACACACTTCCATTCAATCCCCGTATTCGCCGGTAATTGAACGGTGCCTGTCCAGGTGGGGTAACTGGTGGGGTTAAGTTTTACCGCATTAGCCACCGACCAGCTGCCGATAGCCGCATTGTTGCCCACCACGTACACACTTTGTCCCAAATAAGTTGTGCCATTCTGGCAAGTAAAATTCACCGCAACCGTACCCGACACGCTACTGGAGCTTGAGCTGGAACTGCTAGTTGTTGCAGGCGTTAAGGTGTAAGCGAGGCTCGCGTCGTTGAAGGTGATGGTGTAATTACCGGCGGAAGTAATTGCGATATCGGCACCGCTGAGATTGGCAATGCCATCGTTGTTGGTATCACCGAAATTGGTTTGCCAATCGCCGTACACATCAAACTTGAAACGGTCATTGCTGCCGCCGGTGAAGCTGGCGCTGCCGGTCCAGGTGCCGTTGGCGCAGGTCATGGCTTGTGAGCCCCAGCTGTTAAACGTACCGCGTAAATTCATGGTGTCGTACACACATTCATTGCCCGTGATGGGGCCGACCATGGCGTCCGCGTGAATGGCTGATGCACCTTTTGCGCCGACAGAAAAACTCGCATTGCCGTTGGCTCCGACAGTGATCGTTGGGCCCGTGCAAACACCGTTGGAAAAATCACCTTTGATCACATCACAATAGGTGCCGGCAGCCAGGCCAGTTTGCAGGGTGGTATTCAAGGTGCCGCCGCTTTCGCCATTGATCACCACAAAGCCGCGATCACCGCGCCCAAAGGCAATCTGGTTAGCGCCATTGTCCCACCAGTTGGACACATAAAATGCACTTTGTGTAGCGTTACGGAAGCCCACCATATTAGCGATTTCGCGATTGCGGTGTTCACACAACCAGCCACCGGCGCAGGTGTTGGCTGCGCTGCTCGGCGGACCTTGGTCGTGATCGTTCCAGTCATAACTGGACATGACTTTCGGATAACCATAAGGCCAGGCCAGCGCAAAAACGTGGGCGATGTTATTCACGTTCATGCCGTCTTTGTGGGTGATGATGTTACCGGTGTTTTGCCGTTGGTTATCGTGGTTGGCGACAAAGGTAATTGCATCCGCACTGTTCAGCCAGCCGCTCCACACGCCAATGTTGCGCAATTCGCGCAAGGCGCCGCGCCCTTTAAAATAATGGCCCAGGGTGTTGGAAAAATTAAACTCGGTCACGTCACTAATATAGGTGTACTGGCTTGGCTGGATTGGCTCGCCACCCGCACCAATCACTTCCTGGAAGATATACGGGTTGCCATTCAAGCGGCTGACGATGTTGGCGATATCGCCGCTGGGCATATGCTTGGCCGCATCAATCCGAAAACCGGCCACGCCCAGGCTGGTTAAATCATTCAGGTAATCGGCAATCTTGCCGCGTACATAATCCGCTTCGGTTTTCAGATCATTCAAACCGACCAGATCGCAATTTTGAATTGACCAGGCATCGCTGTAATTAATGTCACTGGTACAGGTGTGGAAATCGTTAGGACCGTAAGGCACTTCGGGAAAATTACGGTTGCCGGCAGCCATGTGGTTGATCACTGCATCCACATAAATATCGACACCGACGGCATTACAGCGCGCCACCATGCTGGCAAATTCAGCGCGCGTGCCCGAACGCCCTTCGATGGCGTAGCTGACCGGTTGGTAACGTGTCCACCATTGGCTGCCGCTGACAGACTTTTGCGGTGGTGACACTTGTACGGCCGCATAACCTTTGGGGCCGAGATGGTTTTTGCACTCACTGGCAATCGCGTTCCATTGCCATTCAAATAAATGCACGAAGGCGGTTTGTGCGTTGGCGGAAAACGACAGTAATAAACTGGACGGAAGGAATAACAAGGCAATCAAAAATTTTTTCATGGCTTTGGACCTGTTAGAAAACTTATGGTTATTGTTTAACAGTGCGCGCATAAAGCTGTTGCAGTGCGACGCGGGGTATTGAGTGTAAATGAATTAAATACAAACAAATATGAGGGAAATATGGCGGGGCGAGTGAAGGGGCGTGCCGATTGATATTGCGTGCTGTTATATGTATTGCTGACATTTAGTGATGCAGACAACATAAGTGACATGCTGCATACGTATGCACTTATAAAAATACACACTTCCTAGAATGATTCGCTGTTTATAAAGAATTTTATTGCATAAAGATCGTGACAATTTGATGTCTGCCGCGGGTTATTGAATACGTATTCATATTGCTTGCTGTTAATTTGATCACCTATATTGCTTAGACGCTAAATAACAACAACGTTTTTCGCCAGTGCCTACTGGCTGGTGTTTTTTATGCAATCATCTGCGGGTTAGATAGATGCCCACGGATATCCAGCTTTCATAATCTTTACGGCAGTGGTATTGCCGTACTGAGGACAAGGCCGCGCCAGTCGGCGGCTGCAATTTTTGCCGGATGCAACTTCATAGACTATTGCACGCGCTGCCAGCGCTGTGGGGCGAGCTATTGTCTGCAGGTCGACAAGCAGCGCCATTGCATGAATAACAATAACGAATGCCGGGTGAGTAGCAGAAAAAACTGCCGTACTGCATGCCTGGTTCCGAGACAGGAAAAACTTATGCCCGCATTACACTTGACACCCTGGTTCAGTCGCTGTTCTTTTATTGCGTTATTCTTTTTATCCGCATGGGTGAGTGCACAAACCTGGTCGGAAGCACACCTGCGTGGTACGCCGAATAACTGGGCTGCTACGGCAATGAGCTGGAACTCCGCCACCGGTCTGTGGGAAATGCAGTCAGCATTTTCCGGTACAAACCCGCGTTTTAAAATCAGCCGTTATGCCAATAACTGGAATGAAGCTTATCCCGCACAGGATTATCCGATTACCCAGGGCGAAGGCGACTACAAAATTACCTTTAATGACGCAACAAAAACCATCAGTGTGATGAAGGTAGCGCAAACGCTTTCGCCCAACACGATTTGTTACAACAACCCAGGTAATCACGCCAACCCCTCAATCTATTTCTGGAATCCGGTACCCTCCGGCTCTGTGAGCCCTTTGCCCGCCTGGCCAGGCAGCAGCATGACCCGGCGCGGCAATTTTTTTTGTTACGATTTCAGTGCGCGGTTAAGTCATGGTGTAATGCCAAACACGATGGGCATTATCTTCAGCAACAACGGCGGTGCGCAAACCAATGACCTGACGTTCAACGGTGCAGGTTGTTACGAAAATGGAACCTGGAAGAGCTTGCAGCAATGTGGCTTCGCGTTGACAACGGATGGTGCATCCTCAAGCTCGGTTGCAAGCCAAGCCAGTAGCGTCAATTCGTCCAGTAGTTCCAGCTCGTTTATCAGCTCATCCAGCGCGAGCTCGGCAACTTCCGCAACGCGCATTTATTTTTACAACTCACTCAATTACGCCACACCGCACATTCACTATTTTAATGTTGCGCCGGCGCAGGCCAATACCAATTGGCCGGGCGTTGCGCTCACTGCGCTGGGTGATGGCTGGTATTACTACGATTTTGCGGCGCAGGTTAATACCGCCGGTATCGTATTTAACAATAACGGCGCACCGCAAACTCAGAACCTGCAATTCAATGCGCCTCTGAATTGCTATCGCGATGGTGTGTGGCAAACCCGCGAACAGTGTGGTGTGCCCAGCGATTTAATCGCTGACGCCGGCGCAGACCGGCGGGTGAATCTGAATTCGCGGCAGGTATTGTCGGCAGCAGCATCGACGGGTGACTTTGTCACAGCCAGTTGGACAAGCCCGGCCTGGTCCGGTGCACTAAACGGTGCGCAGGTTATTACGCCGATGTTGACCCAGGCAGGCAACTTTACCGTTACCCTGACCTTGACCGATGCGCAAAACCGGATTGCAACAGATACGTTTGTGTTAATGGTTGAAGCCGCACAACATGGTTTGCCTGGGCGTCCACAATTGGCAGCGCCTTTGAAATTCCCCATCACCGGTAATGTGTCCGGCGGCGATTACCGGTTTGAAAAAGCCTACCCCAATCTCGATGATCAATTCCCCTCGCCGGTGATGGTATTGCCCGACGGTGTGAATGATTTGATTTATGTGGTCGACAAAATCGGCACCATCTTTGTATTTCCCAATGACGCAGCGGTTACCAAACCGGAAGTGCGCACGCTGCTTAATATCAACAACGTCGTGCGTAATTATCACGAACAGGGTTTGTTAAGCATGGCGTTTGATCCGGACTACGCCAGCAACGGTTATTTTTATATTTATTACATCCACGGCACTGACGATAACGAACGCGCACCCAACGGCCAGTTCGGCGATGCGATCCTCGAACGCTGGACGGTAGATGATCCGTACAATCCCACCGCCGTGGTGCCCACTTCCCGCGTGGAAATTCTACGCGTGCCCCAGCCGGGCCCGGATCACAAAGGCGGCATGATGCAATTCCATGCCGAAGAACATTATCTATACCTGAGTATCGGCGACGGTGCATACGGACACAGCGCTATCACCTCATACCCGGTGGACCCGCGCACCAACAACAACGCGCAGATCACCAGCAATTTGCTCGGCACCATGATCCGCATCGAATTACTCGACACCCCGGTCGATGGAAAATATTACGCGGTACCGCCGGATAATCCGTTTGTAGGTAATCCCGCTTTCCGCCCGGAAATCTGGTCTTACGGTCATCGCAATCCCTGGCGTTGGGCCTTTGATCCGGATGCGCCCTACACCATCTGGCAAACCGAAGTAGGGCAGTCGGGTTTTGAAGAAGTGAACCTGATCCAGAAAGGAAAAAATTACGGTTGGCCGGTGTGCGAGGGCTTAACCAATCGCGGTGATCTGGGGGGCGATCCGGCCAAAGATTGCAGCACGGATTTTGAACCGCCGCGCGACGGCTACAATCATCCCACCGGTTATTCCATCATCGGTGGCATTGTGTATCGCGGCAATAAATTACCCGGTTTGACCGGCCGGTTTATCTTCGGCGATTACGTCACCAAACGGTTATGGTCAATTGTGGACGGCGAAGCGAAACAGATTATCAGCGAAGCCTTTCCGGAAAATATTGTGTCCTTCGGCACCGATTTAAGCGGCGAGGAGTTATTGGTGTCCACCTACGGTGTGGAATACGGCGGGCGCTCAACCATCTACCGCGTGGTGGATGATGCGGCGCAAGCGGCGGAAATTCCTGCGCAATTATCGGCAACGGGTTTGTTTGCCGACCTGGAAAATCTGATCCCGGCGAATGGCGTAATCGAATACGCGCTCAACAGCAACGGCTGGTTCGACGGTGCGCAGGCGCGGCATTTTATTTCTGTTCCCAACAACGAAACCATCGGCTTTGACCCAACCCGGCCCTGGGATTTGCCGGTGGGTTCGGTGCTGGTCAAACACCTCAGTATTGCCACGGAAAATAATCCGCAGCAACCCTTTACGACCTCGGTGTTATTTCGCCAGGACAGCGGTTGGCAAGCCGCAAATTATTACTGGAATGCCGCCGGTACTGATGCCAATTTGGTAACGGAAACGATTAACGTAATGGACGGCGGAATCATTAATCGCGAACGCGCTGTGCAATCCGCCGCTGATTGTGGTTCCTGCCATGTGGGCAGCGGCAGTAAAGATCCGCTCGCGGTCAACACACGTCAATTTAATCGCACGTTTGATTATCAGGGTGTGAACGACAATCAACTGGCGGTGTTTAATCACATCGGTTTATTCAGTGAAGGTATCGACCATCCGGTGGCATACGAAGCGTTTGCAGCGCTCGATGACACTACGGCGGACCTCACGGCGCGGGTCAAAGCCTACGCCGACACCAACTGCGCCCACTGTCACAACAGCAGCTTTATGGATATGCAATACGACACGCCGCTGGCGGCGATGCGCTGGATCAACCAGGCTACCAGCGGCGGAAAATATCGCGTGCGACCCGGCAGCACCGACGACAGTGTGGTGTACATCTACCAGACCAGCGACGGCAACCGTATGCCCAAAGGTTCGCGCTACACCAACCCGGTGGCGGAAGCGGTGTTTGCGGAATGGATCAACGGCCTGGATACCAGCGGTAATTCATCAAGCACCAGTTCAGCCGGCAACAGTTCAAGTTCATCCAGTTCGTCAGTCGCTGCCCTTACCTCGATAGGGATCGCGCCAGCTACCGTCACGCTGGCGGATGAACAACAACTGGTGGCCTACGGTGTGCGCAACGACGGCACGCACGTGAATCTTTACGGGCAGGTGAGCTGGCAGATGCTAAGTGGTGCCGAGGTGGCATCGGTGAGCAGCAACGGGTTGCTCACGCGCCTGGCTGCCGGCACGGCAGAGGTTGAAGCCCATTACCAGGGAATGACCGCAACCCTGACCATTGCCGGCAGCGCGCCCGGTTTGCATCTTCGCTTCGATAACGCCGCCGGCTGGAGCAACGTGCGTATCTATTTGTGGACCGTCGTCAATGGCGCAAACCAGGTGGTAGCGCCCTGGCCCGGTGTGGCCATGAATGGCCCCGACGCCGAAGGCTGGTGGACTTACAGCGTGGAACCGCAATACCTGCATAACGGCGCCATCAATGTGATCTTCACCAACGGCTCCGGCGCGCAAACGCCGGACCTGAGCATCAACGCCTCCGCCAGTTACAGCTACGCCAGCAACAGCTGGACACCCTGGAACCCCGGCGGGTCCGGGGACAATACGCTGTATCGCCTGTCGGTGATCGGCGGCAGCACGCCGGACAACGAACGCGACTTCCGCGCCGGCACGGTGGTGACTATCGCCGCTGATGAAGCACCCTACGGCACCACCTTTGCTGGCTGGACCGGCGATGGTTTGCCCTATGTTTTTACCGATCCTACCCAGACCGAGGTGCAACTAGTGGTCCCGGCTCACGGCCTCTCGTTACAGGCGCTGTTTGAGGGCGACACCCACGGCCCCGCGCGGGATCTCTATGCTGGCCAGTGCGCCAGTTGCCACGGCGAGCAGGGCAAGGGCGGCGTAGCAGCCGCACTCGATAATCTGCACGAAAGCAGCGCCTGGACGGTGGAACTGCTGGCGGACTACATCAGCGTCTACATGCCGATGGGTACCCCCAATCAATGTACCGGCACAAATCCCGGCGACTGCGCCTACGACATCGCCAGCATGATCATCGCCAATGCCTGGGACGCGCCGGACGCCTGTAGCGGCACCGACTGCCCGGCCGGGCAAAGTCTGGATGCGCGTAATTTGCGTTTGCTGACCCGCACCGAATACCTCAACAGCGTGCGCGATATCTTCGGCATCGCCTTCCCCGATAACCTGATGAATCCGGTTCCGGCGGACGGTCGCCTGCGCAACTTTGAAACAGCCTCCTTCCTGATGGCGGACAACGAGCGCACCCTGGGTTACGAGATGGTCGCGGCAGAGGTGGCCGACCAGGTTATCACCGATAAAGGCTTTGCCGGTCTCGCGCCGGGCTGTAGTGATCAGCCCTGCGTGGTGGAGCGGTTAGGCAAAAAGCTGTTCCGTCGGCCCTTGTCAAACGGCGAAGTAAGCACTTACACAGCGCTCTACGACAGCACTGACGCCGGCCGCACCCTGGTACAGGCGCTGTTGATGTCTCCCCACTTTATGTACCGCTCGGAACTGGGTGTGGCAGACACAGACACCGGCCTCTACCGTCTGACCGACTACGAAATTGCGACCCTGCTGGCCTACACCTTCTGGGTCACGACGCCGGACGATAACCTGCTGGCCGCCGCCGATGCGGGCACGCTCGATATCGCCGCGCAAGTGGAGCGGTTGCTGGCCGACCCGCGCGCCGAACGTGGTCTGCGGCGCTTTGCCTCGGGCTGGCTGATCGACAACCAATACGGGTTTGCGGCCATCCAGAGCCCCACGCTGATCGCTGCGTTCAAGGAAGAAACCCTGCGCTTCGTAGTGGAAGCCATCAAGGAGAACAAGCCGTTCAACGAGCTGCTGACCGCCAACTACACCTGGGTCAATGCCGAACTGGCCGCCCATTACGGGATGCCGGCGGTGACGGACTGGACGCGCAGCTTCTATACCCCTGGGGAAGCGCGCTCCGGCGCCGGTCTGCTGGGGCACGGTGCCTTCCTCGCCTCACGTACCAACACGGTTAACCCGGCGCCGATCAAGCGCGGCGTCTATGTGCGCCAGGCCTTGATGTGCCAGGAATTCCCGCCGCCCGCTGCCGCGGATTTCAACGTGGTGTTTGAGCCGAGCGACAGCAACCGCGATGCCACCGCGCGCCACACCAGTGACCCGGCCTGCGCCTCCTGCCACCAATTTATCGACGGCGTTGGCTTCGGCTTCGAGAGTTTCGGCAGCGATGCGCTGTTCCGCACCATCGAAACCCTGGGCAACGGCGACACCCGTGCGGTGGACGCCAGCGGCGCCATTAAAAGCCTGAACTCGCCGGAGACGACCCTTGACCCCAACAGTCCGGCGGTAGCCTACAACTCCATCCCGGAGCTGGCCGCATTGATTGCTGACAGCGGGCAGGGCGCGGCCTGTTACTCGCGGCAGTTCTACCGCTACACCCTGGGGCGCAACGAAACCCAGCTCGATGAGCCGATCATTCGCGCCTACAGCGCGGACCTGCGGGCGGGCGGGGGCATGCGCGACATGCTGATCGACCTGACCTTGTCTGACAGTTTTATCTTGCGTCGTTAATTGCAGAGGACCATAACAATGACAAACTCCCACAATCGTTCACGCCGCAATTTTTTAATGAACCTCGCACGGGCAGGCATGTTGTTGCCCTTCGCGGGGCAGATGCTCGGGCAAAGCGTGCTCGCGCAAACCAGCGGCGCGCAGCGCGTATTATTTTTGTATTACCCCAACGGCGTGGTGCCCTACAACTGGCGACCGGTGCAGGACAACGGCAGCATCAGCAACGGCACTGAATTGAGTTTTGGTTTGGGGCCTTTAAAGGATTGGCACAATCGGATGATCGTGTTTAAAAACCTGAATCTGGATATCGGCCAGGGCGCCGGTGCGCACTACAACGATATGCGCGGCATCCTCACCGGCAACAACCAGATCAGCGATGCCAGCGCGAGCATCGATCATTTAATTGCGGAGCAATTGGGCAGCGAGGGTGTGTTGAGTCTGGGTGTACGCACCGGGCCGAAATCCGACGCGATGATCTCCAAACCGCGCAACGTCGGCACCAATGCGCGGCCGATTCCGAACAATGATCCCGCCGATGTCGCGCAAAAATTAGCGGCACGCATCGGTGATGCGGGTGGTGAAGTGTCGGATTTAAAACGGCGCCTGTACGAAACAATTTTGGCGGATTTTGAACATTTATCCGATGCAACGCTGGAAGGCACACGGCAAGACAAGATTGATTTACACGCGAACGCTCTACGACGGTTGCGCGATCAAACCGGTGTGCAGGTGGGTGAATGCAGTTTTAATCCGAACGTGCTCGCCGATCCCTATGCGCAAGCGAATCAACCGCTGACGCCGACGGAATGGCAAATGTTTCCGCACCTGTGCCGCGCGCAAATCGATAACATTGTCGGCGCGTTTTCCTGCGGTCTGCATCGCGTGGCCACGTTACAAATCTCCAAAGGCGATGAAAACGGCAACCTGGTGAATTACGCCTTCGATGAATGCTGGCAAATGGCACAGGACGCCATTGCGCAAGGCATCAAACACGATGCCAACAGTGGCACCGTCGGCGCCGTGACGCGCTGGTACAACGAACACGCCAGCCACAACGCCTCCCACCGTCCCGGCGATGTACCGCACACTGCACAAGTGCGCTGGTATCACTCACTGCTGGCTTACACCCTGCAACAATTACAAGCGAAAGGATTGCTCGACGATACGCTGGTAGTGATGTTTTCCGAAGTGGGCGACGGCTCCAAACACGGTGGCGCTGCCGGTGCAGTCACGCTGGCCGGCGGTGCTGGCAACGCGTTGCAAATGGGCCGCATCATTTACTGCGGCGACGGCGTCAACAACGGCCAGCGCGTATGGGGCACCCACGAACTCTTCGGCGATATCGCCCGCCTGCTCGGCGTCACCA
>Ga0079224_100014754_pt1 | contig 10922 bp, 8 predicted proteins | sample Stecom2015_FD_80414 | JGI IMG/M metagenome (GOLD analysis project Ga0079224, IMG submission 80414) | Agricultural soil microbial communities from Utah to study Nitrogen management - Steer compost 2015 | ecosystem: Environmental > Terrestrial > Soil > Agricultural land | place: USA: Utah...
CCAATTCCATTCAACAGGCCAAAGTAAACATAGAAGCAGGCAGGCTGAACGTGGCTGCTACCGAAGATGATATCACGCTAAATATCATTAACCTTTTTGTCAATGTGGTACTTGCCAAGGAGCAGGTGAATATTGCGGAAAGCCAGTTAAAAACTTCCTCGCAACAACTTCTGCGAACCGGAAGGCTGGTAGAGGCGGGTTCGCTGCCACTTTCTGAAAGGCTGGACATGGAAGCGCAGGTGGCCAGCGGTGAAGTGGAACTGATCCGTGCAAAAAACAACCTGCGTTTGGCCAAGCTGAACCTCGCCCAGCAACTGCTAGTTCCGTTTTCTGAGGAATTTGATGTATCGGTTCCTGATCTTCAGGCGGAGGATTATCCTTTGGAGCAGGTAAATGTCACGGAGATATATGGGATTGCCGTAGAAACGCTACCTCAGGTAAAGGCGGCCGAGCTTGCGGTCACCAGTGCTGAATATGGGATTAAAATCGCAAAAGGAGGTTTTCTTCCTACGCTGGGATTAGGGGGAAATATTTCCTCCAACTACACCGATCCTGAAAACGCTCCTGAAAGGGAATTTATGACACAAATGAATGATAATCTGGGTCAGAGCCTGGGATTAAATCTGAACATTCCCGTCTTGTCAAATTATAGAAACAGGGCCAGCCTTCAGCGGGCCAGGGTACAGCGAAATTTAAGCGAAGTGCAGGAGCAGGAGGTAAAAAACCAGTTGAGACAGGATATAGAAACTGCTTATACCAATGCTTATGCGGCCCGGCAATCGTATCAAGCATCCCAGAAGCAGGTGGCTTCCCTAGAAGAAGCCTTTCGCATGGCGGACCAGCGATATAATGTGGGCGCCATCAATTCGGTGGACTTCCAGGTTGCCCAAAGCAATTTGTTTAACGCCCAGGCGGAGATGCTGAATGCAAAGTATGAATACATATTTATGGTTAAGGTGCTGGACTTTTATTTAGGGAAACCAATAACATTATAGAAGCGTCGCATGGCCAGAAAAAAATCCAACAGGTTAATTTACATCATGCTCGGGCTTTTGGGCGCTTTGATCCTCCTGATCCTGATTGGGAAATCAGCGGGATGGATCGGCGCGCCGCGGCAGATCCCGGTGGAAGTTGCCGAGGCAAAATTAGCCACCATTGTTGAAAGAGTGAGTGCTGCGGGCGTGGTGCAGCCGGAGACAGAAGTAAAACTCAGTCCCGATGTGGCCGGTGAAATCATTGAACTGAATGTGGCGGAAGGCGACTCGGTGAAGGTGAATGACCTTTTGGTAAAAATCCGGCCAGACAACTTTATTTCGGCATTGGAAAGGTCCAAAGCCAACTTAAATCAACAGTTGGCCAATTTGGCACAGGCTGAAGCAAATTTAAAAAGATCCGAAGCGCAGTTTATCCGGGCGGAGCTAGAGTATAAGCGAAACCAAAAACTTTATGAAGACAAGGTTATCTCAGATGCCGATTTTGAGCAGGCCCGGGCGGACTTTTTAACCGCCCAGAATGAACTGGAGGCTTCCAGACAGTCGGTGGTCGCCGCGGAATTCATCATTAAAAGTTCCCAGGCATCCGTGGATGAAGCACAGGAAAACCTGCGCCTGACCAATGTCTATTCCCCGGTAAGCGGTATCGTTTCGAACTTGTTGGTGGAAAAAGGAGAAAGGGTGGTGGGCACCGCGCAGATGGCGGTCACGGAAATGATGCGGCTTGCTGACTTAAACAAGATGGAGGTGCGGGTAGATGTCAATGAAAACGATATTGTGAGGATTTCATTGGGAGATACCTCTATTATTGATGTGGACTCCTACACCTATAGCGGGAAGAAATTTACAGGGGTGGTAACAGCCATTGCCCATTCCGCCAATGAAAAGGCCACCCCGGATGCCGTCACTGAATTTGAGGTGCGGATAAGGATTTTAAACAAATCGTACGAGGACCTGATTACGCCTGATAACAGGTATCCCTTCAGGCCCGGGATGACCGCCAGTGTGGAGATTATTACCCGGAAGAAGGAGGAGGTATTGTCCGTACCCCTTGCCGCCGTGACGACCCGGGAGGATATGCAGCTTACCTCCCCGGATGGCACCACCAGACTGAAAGAACTGGTGTTCGTGGTGGAAGGGGATACTGCCAAGCTGGTGGAGGTTCAAACCGATATTTCCGACTTTGAAAATATAGAAATCACGGAAGGCATTACAAGGGGACAAAAGGTGGTATCCGGCCCGTATTTCGTGGTCAGCACCCAGTTAAAGGATGGCGACCTGATTAGCGTGACGGAGGATCCGGAAAAGCTGGCGGAAAACTAATAATGCCTTTCAAATAATCCGACCTCTCTGAGGTCGTCGAAGATGCCCCGCTTCCATCTAGCTAACATAATCTGACCCCGCTGGGGTCATCAACTGCTGTACGAAGTCTCGGACTTCGTACAACCCAGCCAACCCCGGGGAAGACTGTGGCCCCTGGATGTCACGTCCTGATTTTACTTGACAAATCAAATTCGCACTTCATGATTCCTAAATCAAATCCCTAGCCACAACTTGTTGTATTATCTCACTACCCAATACTCACTACTCACTACCCACTCCCACTACCATCTCTTCAGTTCTTCATAAATGCGGTGCACCGGCAGGCCCATGACATTGTAAAAAGATCCCACAATTCTGTAGACAGCCACATATCCGATCCACTCCTGAACCCCGTATGCCCCGGCCTTGTCATAGGGCTTATAATTTTCAATATAGTGCATTAATTCCCCCTCGTTCAATTCCTTGAAGTGTACCTCCGTGCGTTCATCAAAGCACAGGGTCTTGGATTGGTCCATCAGGCAGACTCCGGTGATCACCTGATGGAAGCTGCCGGAAAGGGCACGAAGCATCTGTAAGGCCTCACTCTTGTCTTTAGGCTTGTTTAATATTTTCCCTTGATGGACGACAACGGTATCCGCCGCGATGATCAGATCATCTTCTCCCAGTTCTTCCCGAAAAGCCATTGCCTTGTTCTTGGCAAGGTAGACCGGAACCTCCGCCAGTGCCATATTTTCGGGAAAATCTTCTTGCCCCTCCTTGGTTTTTATGATAAAGGGAAGCCCCAGTCCCTGCATCAGTTCCTTTCTTCTGGGGGATTTGGAAGCCAGGATCAATTGTTTTTCCAGCCTGATCATCACAGAAACATTTCGTAGGGAAACTTAAATTCATCTTCATCAATCGAGGCAAAGATTAACCCGGAGATGGCTTTTGGGTAAAAATAGGTGGATTTTTGTGGCATCATATGACCGCTTTCCGCTACTTCCATTACCTCCTTCATTGACAGGCCCTTTGTAATTACGGCAAAATCCACTTCCCCGGTGAGCACTTTGCTGTGACATCGGCTGAGGTTGCGTTCATAACTGATGTTCGGCGAAAGACGTTGCCCTTCCCGGGGGATTCCCAATACTTTTTCTATAAAGAAATAATGAAGGACCTCCAAATCCAGGTGTTTAATCAAGGCCGGGCGACCATCATTTCGTTGGTCCATCATTTCGGGTTTCAGGCGGATTTTATAGGCGGAGTCTTTAAAAACCAAACCAAAGGCCCAGGGCTTGTTGATGATCAGGTCGCCGATCTCTTCGGGATCACTCACGTCCTTTATGGTAAAGTATTCCGACAACCGCTGGAGCAACACTTCCTCTTTCACCTGAATATGCTGGAATAGCCGGTGTGTGGGAAGAATCTTTAATGTGTCGGAAGCAGAATTGCTCAGGTACATCATATGGTAATTATAGCCGAGCTGCTCATGGTGTTGCGGATTGGATGCTTTTTTCAAGTTCCTGAAGCCGATGGCGCCTTCATAACGGTGGTGCCCGTCGGCCAGGATTATTTTCTTTTCTTTGATCAACCTGCAAAATTCCCGGATGATGCGGGCGTCATGGATTACCCCCAGCACCTCCCTGACCCCCTGATAATCCTCTATATCATATAAAGGCGCGGAAATGGCCTGATCCATATAATGTTCGAGGGACAAATCCGGGTCATGGTATAAGCCGTGGGTAGGGCTGGCCTGAATGGCCGTGGCCTTCAGCAGGTCAATTCTGTCATTTACGGCGCGGGGAATCGTGTTTTCATGCCTAAGTACGACCCGATCCTCCCAGTCATAGGCTTTTACATGACAAATAAATCCTTTTCTGCAGTATTCTTTAGGATCTCCGGATAAGGTGAAGTACTGGTAGTAGACATAAATCCCCGGAAGTCTGTCCTGCAGGATCACGCCCTCTCTTTTCCATGTTTCCAACGTTTCGCTTGCCTCAAGGGCGGGATCTTCTCCTTTAGGAACGGAAAGATGAATACTGTTGTATTGGTTTTTGTAAAGCGCTTCCAGTTGCTTTGGGGAGACCACATCAAAAAGCGGCGAAGTCAGTTCCTCAATATGTGCGCCGAGTTCAGGGTTGTATCTCCAAGCTTTGATGGGTAATATATCTGCCATTATTGTAGCCTGTTTTTCCAGTTTGAAGGGACACTGGGGGAGGATTTTTCAGGATTGGGAATTATATGCGCTGTTTTGCTTCTTTCAAACATAAAAACGCCCAATGCTGCCACCAGCTTTTTTTCTTCTTCCGTGAATTCCGGTTCCAGCATTTCGGGGGAGAAAGATTCCTCAATGAAAAGGGTGTTGAACCGCCCCTCGGCGAATCGTTCATGTTGCATGACAAATTTACAAAATGCAAGGGTTGTCTCCACACCCGTAATTTCGAACTCTTCGATGGCCCTCATCATTCGGTAAATGGCGCCTTGCCTGTCTTCCGCAAAGGTGATCAGTTTGGCGATCAGCGGGTCATAGTGAATGGGAATGTCCATGCCCTCCTCAAAACTGTCGTCCACCCTTACTCCCGGACCCTGCGGCCGCCTGTACCGCTGTAATTTGCCGGTGTCCGGCAAAAAGTTGTTTTTGGGATCTTCCGCATAAACTCGTACTTCAAGGGCATGGCCGCGAATTCGGAGATCATTTTGCGTAAAGGAAAGGGCGTTTCCCTCCGCGATTAAAATTTGTTCCTTTACCAAATCCTTACCGGTGATCATTTCCGTGACGGGATGTTCCACCTGCAGCCTGGTATTCATTTCCAGAAAAAAGAAGTCCAGGTTTTGGTCCACGATAAATTCCACCGTCCCGGCCCCGTAGTATTCACAGGCTTTGGCCACCTTGACGGCGGCTTCCCCCATAGCCATTCTTTTGGCTTCATTAATTACGGAAGCGGGTGCTTCCTCTATCACCTTTTGGTGTCTTCTTTGGATTGAACATTCCCGTTCGAAAAGATGCACGACATTGCCATGTTGATCCCCGAGAACCTGGATTTCTATATGTCGGGGCGAAAGAATATACTTTTCTACAAATACGCTCCCATCTCCGAAGGCGGATTCCGCTTCATGTTTTGCCCGGTCCATCTGTGCTTCAAAATCCTCCTCACGCTCGACAATTCTCATCCCTTTGCCTCCCCCGCCCGCACTGGCTTTGATGAGTACCGGATACCCAATTTCCCGGGCCAGGACTTTTGCCTTCGGGATGTCAGAGACGGCCTCCCGGGTGCCGGGAACCAAAGGAATGTTGAATTTGGAAACTGCATGTCTTGCCGCCAGCTTGTCTCCCATGATTTCTATGGATTCCGGAGAAGGCCCAATAAAGATAATGCCTGCCTGTTGTACCGCCCTGGCAAATCCGGCATTTTCAGACAGGAACCCATAGCCGGGGTGAATGGCGTCCACCATCAGATCCTTTGCTGCCTGGATCATGCGGTCTGCTTTAAGGTAGGACAGGTGTGCGGGCGCGGGCCCGATGCAGATGGCTTCATCAGCAAAAGCCACGTGCGGGGATTGTCGGTCCGCCTCACTAAATACCGCCACGGGCCGGATACCCATCTCCCTGGCTGTTCTCATGATTCGCAGGCTGATTTCCCCGCGGTTAGCGACTAAAATTTTTTTGATCTTTGCCATGGACGAAAATGTGCAGTAATGCGAATTAAGGGGAAATTATGTTAAGGATGAAATGCTGGCGGATAAATTCCGCGGAACTACGGCCCCGATTGTACGCTTAAAAAAGGCTGTTTCGTATCCATAAGGTCTGATTGTGGAATCCCTTAAAAGCGCTCATATTTTGCGAAATAGTACAAAAAGTGTTATTTTTGAAGGTTTATAAATTTTTGTATCGAACATTAAACCGGAGTAGCATTGGATATATTTGAAAAGTTAAACACCAACCTGGGCCCGTTGGGAAAACACGCGGAGATTTCAGAGGGCTATTTTACGTTCCCCAAGTTGGAGGGCGAAATTGCGCCGAGGATGAAGTTCAGGGGAAGGGAAGTATTGACCTGGAGCCTGAACAATTACCTGGGACTCGCCAACCATCCGGAAGTCCGAAAAGCGGATGAAGAAGCGGCCAAAAAATGGGGAGCGGGCTACCCTATGGGGGCGAGGATCATGTCGGGAAACACGGACCTTCAAGAGAAACTGGAAAGAAACCTTGCGGAATTTGTCAGCAAAGAGTCAGCTTATCTGCTGAACTATGGTTATCAGGGAATCATGTCGGTGATTGACGCGCTGATTGACCGGAAGGATGTCATAGTGTATGACGGGGAATGCCACGCCTGTATTATAGATGCTTTGAGGATGCATATGGGCAAGCGCTTTGTGTACCCGCATAACGATATGGTCAGTCTGGAAAAGCAGCTTCAAAGGGCCCAGCGCCTGACCAGCGAATCGGGAGGAGGCATTTTGGTGATTACCGAAGGCGTTTTTGGCATGACCGGAAACATGGGAAATCTTAAAGAAATCACTAAGCTTAAGGAAAAGTATTTTTTCAGGCTACTCGTGGATGATGCCCACGGCTTTGGGACCATGGGGGAAACTGGCGCCGGAGCCGGCGAGGCGCAGGGCGTACAGGACCAGATCGACCTGTATTTTTCAACCTTCGCCAAGTCTATGGCCAGCATTGGCGCATTTATTGCGGGTGATGAAGAAATAATCCGTTATTTGAAATACAATATGCGGTCTCAAATCTTCGCCAAATCCCTGCCCATGCTCATCGCGGAACGGGGGCTCAAGCGGCTGGAGATGTTGAGAACCCGGCCTGAACTCAAGGATAATTTATGGAAAGTGGTCCGGGCACTTCAAGGCGGGCTTAAGGAAAAGGGCTTCAGCATCGGAACCACCACCAGTCCCGTGACGCCGGTGGTTTTGAACGGAACGGTAGGAGAGGCCGCCACCTTGAGCAAGGATCTGCGGGAAAACCACAACATCTTTTGTTCCGTCGTGATTTACCCTGTGGTTCCCAAAGGCATGATCATCTTAAGGCTGATTCCCACTGCTTCGCATACCATCGAAGATGTGAGGGAAACCATCAGCGCCTTTGAGGCAATAAAGGAAAAGCTATCCAGTGGCTATTATCGCTCCACCGAACTGGCAATTGCATTTGGTGAATAAAAACATAAAATAAAGTACATGTTTGTTGTTTTATAAACATTATACTTATATTGAATCAAAAATCAATCTATCATCAACTTAAAAATTCACTTTTATTATGAACAGATTTAACGAAATTAAAGACCTTATAACATCCTTGGAGGGTGACTTCGAAAAGTTCTACGACAAAAAGAACCAGGCAGCAGGGACTCGGGTTAGAAAAGGCATGCAGGACTTAAAGAATTTGGCGCAGGATATCCGCAAGGAAGTTCAAGATATCAAAAATGCAGAAGGATAATAAAAAAAGGTGATCATTTGATCACCTTTTTTTGGCCCTTTTTGAAAAGAAGTATTAATGTATTTTTGAGAAAGCGTCTTTGATTTTTTGCCTCAAATGGCTGCTCGCCTTCAATAAAGGCAACCGTACCTCATCCCGGCACAATTCCATCTGATTTAATAAACACTTTATTCCCACAGGATTGCTTTCCACGTACATCAGTGGGTTTATTTCCAACAGGCGGAAGGTAGACTTTCTGGAACCTTCCATATCTGAATGGATAATCGAACTGATAATATCAGGAAAGGCGTTGGCCATCACGGAAATGATACCTTCTCCGCCCATGGCTTTTAAAGCCGAGCCCCACATATCGTCCCCTGAGATCAAAAGGAAATCGTCGGGTTTTTTGGCGGCGATATGCATGCACTGCTCCAGGCTGCCACTGGATTCTTTAATGCCTATGATATTGTGGTGTTCCGTCAGGGTAAGGGTAGTAGCGGCAGCTATATTGCACATGGTACGGCCGGGCACATTGTACAAAATAACAGGAACTGGGCAGGCGTCGGCTACTTTTGTAAAATGGGCCACAAGCCCCTCCTGGGTGGGCTTGTTGTAGTAGGGACAAACGGAAAGTATGGCATCCACGCCCTCAAATTCCGTTGCTTCAATTTCATCCAATATCGCTGAGGTATTGTTCCCCCCGATGCCGAACACGATCGGTAACCTTCCGCGGTTTACCTTAATGGAAAATTTTAGCACTTCCTTTTTTTCGGCTTTGGTCAATGTGGCCGACTCCCCCGTGGTCCCTTGTACGACAAGGTAATCTATTCCCCCGGCGATCACATGTTCTATCACCCGCTCCAAGCCGGCATAATCGATGGACATGTCCTGGTGAAAGGGAGTGACCAAAGCTACGCCGGCGCCTTTGAGATTCTTCATTGTAAAATTACCTGCTTTAAATACCTGATTAAATGTTCCATGTTTTCATTCGGCTTCCCCCCATCGTTGGCCAGCATCAAATCCAAAAAGTTTTTGTGACTTTCCTGATAAAACCCAATGGAATAAGGTTCCGGATTCAAATATAAAAGATATAAGGAAAAAATGTCCATATTTTCCGAGGATGCTATGATCACGTCCGATTTGTTGGCGATAAACTTCGTTATTTTTTCCCTGGGTCTGGCAGAACCCGAGAAATCCCGGTGGGAGAAAGCCTCTTTCGCATCCGTATCTTCCCCGTAAAACAGGCCGCTGATTTCCACATGCGGGCCCAGTTCCGACTTGATCAATTCCCGGGTATCCTGCATCTCTACCAGGGAGGGCGCAATAATACCTATTTTTTTAATCTTACCCAATAACTGCTTTTTCTTTTGAGATTGCCTTTCAGAAGCTTTTTTGAGCGCTTTATTGATAAAATATTCTGTAATCCACTTCATAAAGGTATAGGTAGCCTTACTCTACCATTTTTAAAAACTCATCTTCGGAAATAAGTTTAATGCCCAATTGTTCTGCTTTTTCTTTTTTGCTCGGGCCCATGTCTTCCCCGGCGATGATAAAATCAAGGTTCCTGGACACAGCCTTAACGTAAATTCCTCCCTGGGATTCTATAAAATCTACGATTTCGTCTCTCTTAAAATGGTTAAATTTACCTGAAGCCAGTATCCTGAGGTTTTCCAGTTTTTTGTTCGCTAAGATAAGGCCTTCCCGGGTGGTTTCAAATTGCAGCCCGTGCGCCTTCAGGCGGTCGATGAGCTCAAGGTTTTCGGGTGCTGAAAAAAAATCCTGTATACTCTGTGCCAGGGTTTCCCCCACACCGTTGATGGCAAGGAGCGAATCCGTACTTGCGTTTTTTAGATACTCAATAGTTTCAAAATGCCGGGCCAATAACTTGGCTGTATTTTCCCCCACATTCCGGATTCCCAACCCGAAGAGTACCTTCTCGAAGGGTTGCTCCCGCGAAGCTTCGATTCCCTGAATCATGTTTTTAACGATCCCCTCCTGGAAGGTGTTCCCTTTCAGCCTGTTAATTCTTCTCAAAACAGCACCCGGAAAAGCTCCATGGGAAGCCAAAATCATGTCATGGAGCGTTTTAGGACCTTTCGCCAGCTCCATAATTTCAGGATCTACACTTTCTTTTCCCATCAACACAGAAACGACAACTGCCAGAGGAATGAAATCTTCTATGATTTCAAACTTTTCCAAAGACATGAACTGCTTCAAGGTTTGGATGGCTGTCCTGTTGGAACTGGACCTGGTTCCCTGGGCGCCGGCGAAATCGAGAAACCGCGACAGCTTATCCTTCTGGTCCACATCTTCACATTCACTCAGGAAGTTGTCAATGAGCGTAAGGGAAATGCCCTCCGTAAGCCCAAACAGTGCTTTCCTCAGTGCGATATACAGGTGGCCGTCGGTGTTTTTAATATATTGTTCCGTATTTATTTCAAGTCCGAGCAGTGCTTCTTTTTTTGAAACCAGATCGTAAATATCCGCCGGATTGGCAATATATCCCTGATCAATGAGGGCCCTGATCCTTTCGGTACCCAACGAATCGATATCCATGGCCCTTTTCGATACAAAATGTTCGATCCGCCCGAGGATCTGGGGAGGACAGGTAGCGTTGTTGGGGCAAAAATGTTTTGCTTCTCCCTCGTTCCTTTCCAGGACTGCGCCGCATTCGGGACAATGGGTAATATACTGAATGGGCCTGGCGTCCGGTAGCCTTTTTTCCAGGTTGACGCCGGTTATTTTGGGAATTATTTCCCCGCCTTTTTCCACAAATACCGTGTCTCCTACATGTAAATCGAGTCTTTCGATCTCATTGGCATTATGCAGGGATGCCCTTTTCACCGTGGTACCTGCCAGCACGACAGGTGAAAGGTTGGCCACCGGGGTGATAGACCCCGTTCTGCCAACCTGGTAGATGATGGACAAGAGGGGAGTTTCGGCACTTTCCGCTTTGTACTTGAAGGAAATGGCCCATCGCGGGATCTTGGCGGTAAAGCCCAACAACTCCCTTTGGGTATAATCGTTGATTTTGACGACTACGCCATCCGTTTCTACGGGAAGCTTGAGCCGTTTTTCCCTCCAGGTCTCAATATATTCAAACACGGATTTGATATCCGTGCAGTTTTGATAGGTGGGCGCAACATTAAACCCCCAGTTCTCCAAAAGTGCTATGGCTTCATGATGTTTGTTTACCCCGATATCTTCGCCCA
>Ga0079224_100014756_pt1 | contig 10921 bp, 6 predicted proteins | sample Stecom2015_FD_80414 | JGI IMG/M metagenome (GOLD analysis project Ga0079224, IMG submission 80414) | Agricultural soil microbial communities from Utah to study Nitrogen management - Steer compost 2015 | ecosystem: Environmental > Terrestrial > Soil > Agricultural land | place: USA: Utah...
ACGAACCCGTTCAGGGCGCCCTGGTAGAGGCGGTCCGGGAGGAAATGGCTGACGAGCCCGATGGCCATCACCAGGAGGATGGAGGGGTGGAGGTTCGGGTGGAAGGTCGTCAGGGTGCCGAGCTGCGAGAACATCAGGTGGGCCTGGGCGAAGGTCTCCGCCCGGAAGAAGACCCAGCAGGCGCAGACGAAATGGAACGTCGCCACGACGCCGAGGAGCCGGCCCCAAGAGAAGCCCGGGGCGGGTGGGGCGGGGCGGCGAGGCGCGCTGGGGTCCTTCGCGCGGGCGCGCCGAGCTCGCCAATCCTGGAACATCTTCGTCACCGCGAGGGCGGCTCCGTGCAGGCCTCCCCAGACCACGAAGGTCCAGGACGCGCCGTGCCAGAGGCCGCCGAGGAGCATCGTGATCATCAGGTTCAGGTACGTGCGCACCTTGCCCCGACGATTGCCGCCCAGGGAGATGTACAGGTAGTCCCGCAGGCAGGTGGACAGGGAAATGTGCCAGCGCCGCCAGAAGTCGACGACGTTGGGGGCCTTGTAGGGCGCGTTGAAGTTCAGGGGGAAGCGGACGCCCAGGAGCAGCGCCGAGCCGATGGCGATGTCCGTGTAGCCGGAGAAATCGCAGTAGATCTGCAGGGCGTAGCCGACGATCGCCGCGTAGCACTCCAGCGCCGAGTACATGAGCGGCGCGTCGAACACCCGATCGACGAGGTTGAGGGCCAGGTAGTCACCGATGACGACCTTCTTCAGGAGGCCGATCGCCACCAGAAAGAGCCCCTCGCTGGCTTCGGCGGAGCTCCAGCGCGCCGGTCCGGCGAGCTGCGGCAGCAGATCCCGCGGCCGCACGATGGGTCCCGCCACCAGGTGCGGAAAGAACGCGACGAAGCCGAGGTACTCGAAGTAGCTCTTCTGCGGCTCGATCTCCCGCCGGTAGACGTCGATGACGTAGCTCATCGACTCGAAGGTGAAGAAGCTGATGCCCACGGGGAGCGCGACCCGGAGCGCCACCTCGGGCGCCTCGATCCCCAGGGCCGCCAGGGCGCTCGCCATCGACTCGACGCCGAAGTCGAAATACTTGAAGAACCCCAGCACCCCGAGGTTCATGATCACGGTGCCGACGAGCCAGAGCTTCCTGCGGCGAGGATCCTCGGCCCGGGCGATGGCGTTGCCGAGCAGCCAGTCCGCCGTCGACGAGCCCCAGATGAGGGGCAAGAAGCGCCAGTCCCAGTGGGCGTAGAAGACGTAGCTCGCGCCGAGGATGAAGAGCAGGCGGATCTTCCGCGCCTGGACGAGGAGCGTCAGCAGCACCGCGCCGAGGACGCCGAGCGCCCAGGTGCCCGGACCCAGGGCGGCTACGGGCACTCCCAGGGCGCGCAACCCGAGGCTGATGGGATCGAGCCCTTCGGCGCGCACCGTCAGGAAGCCGAGGCCCGTCAGGTTGACGACGACGGCGGCGGCGGCGGTGCGCAGGGACGGCACCTCGCTGCGGCACAGGGCGAGGGTGAGCGCGCAGGCGCTCGCGCCGATCAACGCTCCCTGGGGCGACGGGACGGCGAGCGTGTAGCCCGCCAGGGCGAACCACGGCAGCAGCGGCGCCCAGCGTCGGTGCACCAGCACCCAGGCCACGACGAACACGACGGCGAAGAACTTCGCGTAGTCGAGGGTGTTGAAGAGCACGGCCCAGGACTTAAAACGACCGGCGGCGCCTTGTCGAGCGCTCGCCCCGGGCCAGGTCGGCGTCCATGCGACCCTTCGCTATAAGACCTCCGTGAGCATCGGCCGCGCGATCCTCTGGAGCAGTAGCCTCGCCGCGCTCGGGCTAGCCGTGAAGAGCATCTGGGGCGAGCCGCCGCCGTTGGCCTATGCGGTGGCGGCCCTGGTGGGCTACCTCGTCGTGCTCGGGGTGTTGGCGCTCGCGCCGCGCCTCGAGGCCTTCGGTGACTACCTGTGCCACGTGCCCGACGCGGGCGATCGGGTGGGGCTCACCTTCGACGACGGCCCCGATCCACGCACGACGCCGCGCGTGTTGGATCTCCTCGACGCGCGCGGACAGCGGGCCACGTTCTTCGTGCTCGGGTGGAAGGTGGAGGCCCACCCGGAGATCGCGCGCGACATTCAGCAGCGCGGGCACCAGCTCGCGCTGCACGGCTACCACCACGATCGACTCTACGCGTTCAAGACGCCGGCGGCGGTGCGGGAGGATCTGCGCCGCTGCCAGGACGCCGTGGAGCGGGCGGCGGGGGTGCGCCCCGTGCTCTTCCGCCCTCCCGTCGGTCAGGCCAGCCCGCGGACCTTCGCGGGCGCGAAGCGCGCGGGCGTGGAGCTCGTCGGCTGGTCCGTGCGCCCCGCGGATGGCCTGCGCTGGAGCACGTCGGAGCAGGTCGCGGAGCGCGTCACCCGGAGGTTGCGATCCGGCGCGATCGTGGTGCTGCACGACGCCACGGAGGCGGGGAGCGAGGCGGACCCGCGGGAGCCGCCGTCCCTGGCGGCCCTGCCGGCGATCCTCGACGCCGTGGCGGCCCGGGGCCTGCGCTCCGTCACCCTCGAGGAGCTGATCACGGCGGGGGATCCCGGTCCGCCGCCGGAGCCCCGGCGCTCGGCAGACGCATGACGAAGCGCGCGCCCGCGGTGTAGCTCGCATCGAGGTTCAGGGCGCCGCCCACGCTCTCCACCAGGCCGCGGCTCACCGCCAACCCGAGCCCCGTCCCCTTGCCGACCTCCTTGGTGGTGGCGAAGGGCTCGAACAGGCGTCGCTGCATCTCCGGCGACACCCCCGCGCCCGTGTCGGTCACGCTGAGCTCGATCTGCTCGTCCGCTCCCTCGCGGAGCACGGTCGCGCGCAGGGCGATCCTGCCGCCCGGGCCACAGGCGTCCGCGGCGTTCATGAGCAGGTTCAGCAGCACCTGGACGAGCTGCTCGTGACCGAGCCGCGTCGTCGGCAGATCCGGGGGGATGTCGCGACGGATCTCCACGTCGTGGAACGCCTTCTGGGGGGCCACCAGCGCGAGGGTGTCGTCCACGGCGGCGCCCACGTCGCCGGGCGCGGCGAGCTCCGGGCGCTCGACCCCGGGCCGCGCGAACTGCAGCAGGTCCCGGAGGATGTTGTGCACGCGGCTCGTCTCGCGCTTCATGCGCTGGACGAAGTCCCGCTGCTCCTCGGGGGTGAGCTCTCCCTCGAGGAGCAGATCCTGCAGGCCGAGCAGGGCCGAGATGGGGTTGCCGATCTCGTGGGCCAGGCCCGCGGCGAGGCGCCCCACGGAGGCGAGGCGCTCGGAGCGGACCACGGTGTCCTGGGCGCTGCGGAGCTGGTCCGTGGCGCGCTGCACCTCCTCGATCTGGTGGCGCAGCGCCTCCTCCTCGTGGCGGAGGTGGCGCGTCATCGTGCGCAGGCTCGCGCCGAGCTCGCCCAGCTCGCGGGGAGTGTTCGTGGGTACCTCGAGCTCCCGCGCGCCTCGCAGCACCCGCTGAGCGGCCTGGGAGAGGGCGTCCACCGGGCGCACGATGAGGCGCGTCAGGGCGAAGTAGGCGCCGAGCAACGTGGCCAGGGCGAACACGCCCATGTAGAGCCCCAGCAGGCGCACCAGCGGGGTGGCGCGGGTGTGCTCCGGATCGATGCGGAGGACCGCGGCCACCGCGCCTCGCTCCGACGGGACCAACACCGCCAGCGCAGGTCCGAAGGGACCGCTCACCCGCACGGTCTCGATCTCTTCCGTGCCCGGCTGCAGCTCGCCGAGGGCGCGCACCATGTCGAGATCCCCGAGGCGGGCCAGGGGGCGCTGCTGGGGGTCGTAGACGGCCACCGCCTCCACGTCGCCGGTCGCGAGCTGCGCCTCGAGGAGCTCCAGCAGTTGCTCCGGGCTGCGGCGCTGGCGGGCCTCACCGACGTGGGCGGCGAGCGAGCGCCCGAGCGCCTCCGCGTGGGCCACCTGCTGACGCTGCAACGTGATGTGCACGTAGGTGGACATCGCGAAGTAGAGGGGCACGAAGGCGAGCACCATCAGGCCCCCCAAGAGCAGCAGCAGGTGCAGGCGTAGGCCGAGTCTCACGGTCTCCCGGGGGGGCGGATCACAGGCGCTGGCGCGGCGGAGCGCGCCCTGCTGGGGGACGCGGCGCGGCGCGGTTCCACGCCAGCGCAGGCGGGGCGCCGGGGGGCGGAGCGCGTGGTGCGCGTCGTCACGCGATGGCGCAGAGGTGGAAACGAGGAGCACATGGGAGCGAAGAACGGGGAGCCCCGCGTGGCTGGCTCGTCCGTGTCGCGCGCAGCATACCGCGCCGGGATCGCCGAGCGGGAGACAAAGAGCCGGGGCGTGGCCGCTGCCCGAGGCTAAGCTTGGATGGAGGGTGACCGTGGGAGGGGTCGAACAGGATGCCTCCAGGGGCACCAGCGCCGCGGTCACGCTGCCGCTGCATGGTGTCGCTGGGAGGATCCCTGGGAGGGGCGCTGGAGTCGTCGCCGGTGACAAAGGCGAGGGCGTGAGTTCCCAAGGGAGCGCCGCGAGCGACGTCGACGAGGGGGACACGCTGGCGCGGCCCGGGGTCTGCGAGCTCTCCGTCGACGGGCGCTTTCGTCGGATTGACGACGAGCTGTGTCGCTCGTTGCGCCGCCCGCGGGAGCTCCTCCTGGGGAGGAAGCTCGACGAGATCGTCGCGCCCAGCGCCGCCCGAGGGGCCGAGGAGCTGTTCGTGCGGGTCCTCGACACGGGGGAGCCGAGGTCCGACGAGAGCCGCCTGCTTCTCCCCGATGGCACCGAGTTGATCGTCACCTTGGCGTTCACGCGCCTCGAGGACGAGCAGGGCCGGGCCCGCGGGATCTTCGGCCTCGTCACGGATCTCACCGAGCGTCGGCGCACCCTCGAGGCCCTGGAGGAGTCCCGGGAGCGTTACCGCACGCTCTTTCACTCCATCGACGAGGGCTTCTGCGTCCTGGAGGCGCTGTTCGACGAGCGGGGGCGCCCCGAGGACTTTCGCTTCGTCGAGGTGAACCCCGGCGTGCAGCGGCAGACGGGCCTCCCCAATCTCCGGGGCAAGAGGCTGAACGAGGTGCTCTCTGTGGACGACGAGCCCTGGTGGATCGATCTGTGTGGCAAGGTCGTGCTCACGGGGCGCGCCGAGCGGGTGCAGCTCGAGAGCCCGGGCCTGCAGCGCTGCTTCGATCTGTTCGTGTTCCCCCTCGGGCCGCCGGACGCGAAGCGGATCGCCGCCATCTTCCGGGACATCACCGACCGCAGGCGCCGTGAGCAGAACGAGGCGCTCCTGGTCGAGCTCCACCGTGTCTTCGGGGAGCTGTCGTCTCCGGCCGAGGTGATGCACACGGCGGGCGAGCGCATCCTCGAGCACCTCGGCGCGGAGATCGTCTTCTTCGCGGAGATTGACGAGAGCGGCGAGCGCACCCAGAACCCCGTGACCGTGTACCAGGCTGGGGGCGTCATGCTCGCGACGGATTCTTACCGGATCGCGGACTATATGACGGAGGAGCACCTCGCCCTGATCCGCGCCGGACGCACGGTGGCGATCGACGACATCCGCGAGCACCCGCTCACCAAGCCGGTCGCCGCCGCGTACGCGCGCTACCGGATCTGCGCCCAGCTCCAGGCGCCCCACCTCCGCGACGGACGCCTCCGGTTCCTGCTCGGCCTCCAGCAGCGGGCGCCGCGGGACTGGAAACCCCACGAGATCGACCTCGTGCGGGAGCTGTCGGCTCAGATCTGGCTGCGGCTGGAGCGGGCCCGGGCGGAGGACGCGCTGCGGGTGAGCGAGGCGCGCGCGCGGCTGGCGCTCAGCGCCGCGGACATGGGCATGTGGACCTGGGATCCCGGGACGGACGAGATCACCTACGACGAACGCATGGCGGAGGTGTTCTCCGCGCCCCCGGGGGGGAGAGTGACGGGGACCTGGTTGATGCAACACCGGATCCACCCGGACGATGGCCCCGCCGTGCTCGCGGCCCTGCGCGGCGCGCTCCGGAAGGAGGACGACGGGCGCTACCGGGTGGAGTATCGCGTGCGGCGTCCGGACGGAGAGATCCGCTGGTTTTCCGGGTACGGCCTCTACTTCGAAGAGTGGAGGGAGGGGCGCTGCAAGGGCTGGCTCCTGGGCGTCGGGCTCGACATCACGGATCGCAAACGGGCGGAGGAGGCGTTGCGGGAGAACGATCGACGCAAGGACGAGTTCCTGGCGACCCTCGCCCACGAGCTGCGCAACCCGCTCGCGCCCTTGGAGCACGGGCTCGAGATCCTGCGCCTCCACAGCGGGCAGGGGGACGCCACGGAGCGGGTCCGTCAGATCATGGCGCGGCAGGTGAGCCACATGTGCCGCCTCGTGGACGATCTCCTCGAGGTGTCGCGCATCACGCGGGGGAAGATCGAGCTGCGCACGGAGCGGATCGAGGTGGGGCAAGTGCTCCGGGGCGTGCTCGACGCGTGGCGGGCTGGGGCGGAGCGCGCCGGGCATCACGTGGTCGTGGCGCTGCCCGGGGAGCCCCTCTACGTCCGCGGCGACTCGGTGCGCCTGGCGCAGGTGTTCGCCAACCTGCTGAACAACGCGGTGAAGTACACCGAGCCCGGCGGGCGCATCGAGGTCGGCGCGCGCCACGAAGACGGGAAGGTGGTGGTGTCGGTGCGCGACAACGGCGTTGGGATCGCTCCCGAGATGCTGCCGCGCATCTTCGACATGTTCGCCCAGGTGGACCGCGCCTCCAACCGCAGCCAAGGGGGGCTGGGCATCGGGCTCACCCTGGTGCGGAGCCTCGTGCAGCTGCACGGCGGCACGGTGACGGCCTACAGCGCCGGCGTGGGCCAGGGGGCGGAGTTCGTCGTCACGCTGCCGGAGGCGGTGGAGCGCCGCACGTCAATCCAGCTCCCGGAGGACGAGGCGCGTCCGCTCTCGAAGGCCTGTCGTGTGCTGGTCGTGGACGACAACCGCGACGCCGCCGAGAGCCTGGGGACGCTGCTCGAGATGATCGGGGCGGACGTGCGGGTGGAGTACGACGGCGCGAGCGCTCTGCGGACCTTCGCTGCGTACCACCCCAGCGTGGTGTTGCTCGATCTCGGCATGCCCGGCATGGATGGGTTCGAGGTCGCGCGGCGCATCCGGGAGCAGGCGACGGGCGAAGACGCGATGCTCGTGGCGATGACGGGGTGGGGGCAGGAGGAGGATCGACGCCGCACGCGGGAGGCGGGGTTCGCGCATCACCTGGTCAAGCCCGCGGAGCTCCGATCCCTGCGGCGGCTCCTGAGCGCGACGGTCCACTGAGCGGCGCTTCGCGTCTCCTCCGTGCGACGCCCCGTCGCGCGTTCAGAGTGCAACGTCGCAGCACGGCATGCCCCCGCCGACGTCCCCCGCGCGCCGCCGCGACCTCATCCGCGCGCTCTGCGGCTTTTCGGCGGCGCTACCCGTCTCCGTAATCCCGGCGATAGATGCGCAGGAGCGCCAAGAACAGCGCGACGGCGAGGGGGCCCACCAGCAAGCCAACGGCGCCCAGGGACGCCAGCCCCCCGAGCAAGGCGAAGAACACCACGGCCCCGTGCATCTCCACCTCGCCCTTGATGAGCCACGGTTTGACCAGGTTGTCGACGAGGCCCACGACGACGACGCCCCAGAGCGCCAGGAACAGGGCGGACACGGGGTGCCCCGATAGCAGCAGCAGGAGCGCGGCGAGCACACACACCGAGGCGGCGCCGATCGCCGGCACGAGCGCGAACACGAAGGTGAGGGCCCCGAAGAACACGGGCGCCGGAAGTGAGACGATGTAGTACCCGATCACCGCCACGACGCTCTGCAGGAGCGCCGTGAGGATCGTGGAGCGCAGGATGGCCGCGGTCATCCCGCGAAACTCCCGGATCAGCTCGTGGGTCTGTTCTTCGCCGAGGGGCGACGCCTCGTCGATCCAGCGGAGGATGGCCTCCTTGTTCGTGAGGAAGAAGAACAGGGCGATCAGCATCATCGCCCACTGGAAGGCGATCCGCCCCGTCGCCGTCAGCAGGGCGGCGACCCCCGTCGCGGCCTGGGCGGTGATTCCCGAGAGCCCTTCCTGGAGGCGCTTGGCGAGGTCCCGCGCGGTCCCTGCGTCGACGGGCCCCAGGAGGGCACGGAGGGCGTTGCCGACGCTGCGTGGGAGCCGATCGAGCAGCCCCTCGATCCCGGACTCCGCGACGGTATCCGAGATGAAGTTCACGGCCTCGATGCCCTGGCGTACGATGAAGATGGCCAGCGCCGTGACCGGGGCGACGATCAGGGCGAGCAGCAGCAAGATCAGGATCCCCGCCGCGAGGTTCTTCCGTCCCCACAGGATGCGGGTGAGGCGCTGCTCGAGGGGCCACAGGGCGGTGCCGAGCACCCCGGCCAGGAACAGCGAGATCGCCAAGGGGCGGAGCACGACGGCCACCGCCAGCAGGCTCCCGAACAGGACCACGAACAGGGCACGTCGGGAGGAGCCGGGCGGAGGGTGAGCCATCACCGCTCTTGATCGGTCCCGAGACCAGGGAATGAAGAGGGGGCCCATTCTTCCGCTCCCCGAACGCCCGTCCCCGGAGCGCGCGAGCGTCTCGGGCCGAAAACTAGGCCACCCAGCCGCCCCCCTGGTAGGGCCGAGGGACGCATGGATCCGCTCGTCCGGGCCGCCCTGGCGCTGCAACAGCTCGTCTTCCGTGGTGCAGGGGTGCTGCTCAGCGTCGGGTTGGGGCTCTACGTCGTGTGTTACGCGGCGGACCCTCCGCCGGAGCTGGCCACCTGGATCGCCAGCGGACTCTGGGGAGTCTCGGTGCTGTGGCACGCCGTGTCCCGCTGGCGCAGCTTGGGCCCGGAGGTGGAGCTGCGGCGCGATCTGCAGCTCTTCATGAACCTCGTGACGGGGGTGTACGCGGGGATCCTCCACCTGCCCGGGGATCTGAGCGGGCCCTTCTACCCGGCGATCTACGTGCTCATGATGGTCGTCGCGGCCTTCGCGCGGCCCCTCGCGGCGGTGCTCACGGTCGCCTACGCCCTCGTGCTCGAGGCGGGGCTCCAGTTCGTCGCCTTCGGCAACGGCGGCGACGCCCTCCTGCCCCACGGGATCTTCCTCGCGGTGTTCACGGGGCTGAACGTCGCCCTGTTCCGGGCGGAGATCGCCCGGGTGCGCCGCGTGTCCCGGGCCAAGGTCGCGGGGGAGCTCGAGCGGCTCCGAGAGGCGGCGCGGTCCTATCGGTTGCTCGGCTCCACGGGGGACGCGGACGACCCCGAGCGCCTGATGCAGTCAGGGGTCGACGAAATCCACGAGGCGGCGCAGTTCGCCTTGAAGCTGCTGCGGGTGGGTTGGGGGCTGCAGACGGCGGTGCTCCTGGGCGTCGAGCGGCGGGGCGAGGCCCTGCAGGTGCTCGAGGCGTCCTCCGACGCGGGGGAGCTCGTCTCGGGGCTCCTGCCGGGGCGTGACGGTATCTTGGGGGCGGTGTCGTCCCGCGGGGAGCCGGTCTCGCTGGTGGGCGCCCGCGCCGCGTCCCACGCGACGTACTACGTGGAGCGCCCCGTCGTCGGCGCGATCTGCTGCGTGCCCGTGGTCGAGCACGGGACGGTGCGGGGGCTCTTGGTCGTCGATCGGAGCGAGGCGCGGCCCTTCGAGGAGGAGGAGCTGGAGGCCCTGCGCCAGGCCACGGAGTTCTTGCGGCGAGTGATCGAGAACGAGCGGGTGTTCGTGCAGCTGGAGCGCTCCCGCGCCGAGCAGGCGAAGCTCTACCGGGCCGCGGGGGCGCTGGGCGCCGCCACCACGGAGGCCCAGGTGATCGAGGCGGGGGTGAACAGCGCTCGGGAGGTCGCCGCGTTCGACTTCGCGGCGGTGACGCTCTTCCATCGCCGCACGAACCAGCACGAGATCTGCGCCGTGAGCGGTGAAGGAGCGGACGCTCTGGTGGGGCGCACGTTCCGCCACAACGCGGGCCTCGTGTCGATGGTGACCGCCAACCGCCACGCGCTGCCCTATCGGGGCGAGTACGACGCCTCACGGCAGGTGGTGTTCGCGCGGGGGCTCCACCCGCCCGCGGTGCCGTCCCTGTTGATCTTGCCGCTCGTGGTCCACGAGCGGGTGCTGGGTACTCTCGTGCTCGGTTCGGAGAAGCGGCGCGCCTTCGACGAGAACGTGCGCCCGGCGCTGGAGGTGCTGGCGAGCCACATCGCCGTGTCCCTGGCGAACGCCCGCATGGTGAAGCGCCTCGAGGAGCTGGCGACCACCGATGGCATGACCGGCTTGCTCAACAAGCGCACCTTGCTCGAGGAGGCCACGCGGCGGCTGAAGAGCGCGGAGCGCTTCAAGAAGCCTCTCAGCGTCCTCGTGACGGACATCGATCACTTCAAGCGGGTGAACGACACCTACGGCCACGACGTGGGGGACGTCGTCATCAAGGGCATGGGCGATCTGCTCAAGCGCATCAAGCGGGACACGGACATCGTGGCGCGCTTCGGCGGCGAGGAGTTCGTGATCGTGTGCGAGGAGACGGACGACGCGGGCGGGCGCAACCTGGCGGAGCGGATCCGCAAGGAGCTCGAGGCGACCACGTTCCAGACGGAGCTCGGCCCCCTGAAGGTCACCTGTTCGATCGGCGTGGCGACCTTCCCGGCGGCGGGGCAGACGTGGCAGGCGCTGTTCAAGGCGACGGACGAGGCCCTCTACGTCTCGAAGCGCGGGGGACGCAACCGGGTCACCGTGTGGAGCCCCCGCATGCAGGGCTGCGCTGCCTGAGGGACCCCCGCCGGCTCCGGGTCGTTTGAGTTCCCCGGGCATCCCCGGTATCACCGGCACCCGGTGAACGGGTACGCCAGGGCCATCTCCAGCGGAGTCGGAGCGTTCTTCGTGGCGCTGCTGGCGGGCGCGGCGAGCGCGCAGGTCGCGGACGAGCCCCGCGCCGACGACCCAGCGCGGCCAGCCACGGACCGAGCGCGTCCCGCCGACGACCCCC
>Ga0079224_100014757_pt1 | contig 10921 bp, 5 predicted proteins | sample Stecom2015_FD_80414 | JGI IMG/M metagenome (GOLD analysis project Ga0079224, IMG submission 80414) | Agricultural soil microbial communities from Utah to study Nitrogen management - Steer compost 2015 | ecosystem: Environmental > Terrestrial > Soil > Agricultural land | place: USA: Utah...
GAAGTAACCTATACCGACCAAAGCAACATAAACGTCGTTATGCAAGCGGATGCGACCGCAATGGAAGAAGTGGTTATTGTCGGTTATGGTACGCAAAAGAAAGTCAATTTGACGGGAGCGATTTCGTCGGTTAAGGCAGAAGAGCTGGACAACATTGTAGCAGCAAACTTATCAAACACCTTAGCGGGACGAGCGCCAGGAGTCAACGTAACCAATACATCTGGTCTTTCAGGCGCCACTTCCAGCATCCGCATTCGAGGAAGTTTTGGCGAACCTCTCTATGTTATTGATGGAGTTGTTCGAGATAAGCAAGCTTTTGATGCACTCGAAGCATCAGAGGTCGACCAGATGAGCTTTCTAAAAGATGCAGCGACGGCCTCTATTTACGGGTCTAGAGCTGGAAATGGCGTTGTTTTGGTGACCACAAAAAAAGGTACGGTGGGCAAACCAATCTTCAATTTTCAATCAAACTATACCATTGCTACACCTACTATGGATCTTTTGTCTGATTTAACAACGGCAACTGATGAACTAATTTATCAAAACAGAGTGGCTGATTTTAATGGGACTCCTTTACCTAATGGTGAGGAGGAATTTGCCTACTTTAAAGACAAGAGCTATAATGTGCATGATTTTATTTGGAGAAATCCGACCAATCATAGACAGTCGCTTAGTGTAACAGGTGGCTCTGATAAGATTTCGTATTATTCTTTGTTAAGCTATCGAGGTGAAAAAGGTTCTTATAAATCCGTGGATCATGGTAAATATAATTTGCGTAGTAATGTTTCTGCTAAAATATCAGACGCAATTACGGTCGATTTAAATCTATCGGCGAATCAACAAAATCTAAACCGCTTCTATTGGCCTTTTACCGGGGATGATGACTTCGATGTTTCGGATTTATACCGTGTAACTTTCAACTGGCCAAAAACCTACCCTTTCTATACAGAAGCGGACGGCACGCCAGCCAACTATGTTACTGACTATCCCGTGCAAACACCTATGGGGAGCTGGCTGGCATGGAGCGTAATCGATCAGGTAATAGGCGATCGATATATCAAAACAAGACAAAGGGAAGTAAATCCGATTCTCTCCGTAAACTTCGACCTGGATAAAGTGGTCCCAGGACTATCAACCAAGATTGTGGGTAGCTATTTGGGAGAAGATTACATGAGAAAAAAATATCTGACATTCCAAACTAATTATGTGTTTAATCAGGCGGATCCAGACGGAAATAGATTCCTCCCGGCACCGCCAGATCCAAACAAAACTAATACCTTCAATTTCAGCCAGAACCAACCGTTTATGAGCTATGAACTCGAGACTATGTGGAGCTATCAACTCAACTGGTTTGTGAATTATCAGCAGACGTTTGATAAACATGGTGTAGATGCTCTTTTTGTATTTGAACAGGCTGAGAATGGAGGATACGGAGCGTTGGCGAGAGCTGAAGACCCCCTCACGGCGATTGACCAATTTTTTGCATATCCTGAAGATCGCCAAATGCGGGAAGCTCTTGGCTGGGAAGAAATAGGTGCTCGACAGTCGTATATTGGCCGACTTAATTACAATTACGACAGTCGCTACATCGCTGAATTTTCGTTCCGTTATGACGGAAATACTTTATTCCCAGACGGAAAACGATGGGGTTTCTTTCCGTCAGTGTCTGCAGCGTGGAGGATTTCGGAAGAAAACTTCTTCAAGAGCAACAGCAATCTGTTTGATGAGCTAAAATTGAGAGCCTCATATGGTACAACCGGTAATGATTTGGATGTAAACAATGAAAAAATCACCCCATTTTCATACATGTCTAGGTACATAAACTCAGGTGGCTATATGTTCGGTGACCGATACTATGGATCTATCGGGCCAGCACCAACACCAAATCCATTTCTTACTTGGGCTACTTCCACAACCTATAACTTAGGTTTGGATGTGGGAGTATTGAACAATCGACTAACCGGTACATTAGATGTTTTCTTAAAGGAGGAAACAGATATTTTAGGATCTCGTCTAGTAACGCTACCCGATAATTATGGTCAAAGTCTAGCACCTGAGAACTATGCTGCTCGCTCTTGGCGAGGAGGCGAGTTCTCGGCTCAATGGAATGATCAGGCTGCTGGTGGCGAAGTACGTTATAGCATCTTAGCAAACTTAGGTATTGCAAAAGATCGCTGGGATATCCTTGACGAAAGCCCAGCATACGGTCCAGGTGGTTATCGTCATTTTGAAACCCGAATTGGTCAACCTGCGGAGCGTATCACCGGCTTGAAGGCATTGGGGATTATCCGGACCCAAGAACAATTGGACGAATTATTAGCACAAGGATTCAAGCAATACGGACGTGATCCCTATTTAGGTGGTTTATATTTTGAAGATGTCCGTGGTGACGGTTTTGCACCCGGACCTGATGGAAAAATTGATGGTAATGATATTCAACTCCTTTCCAATGATGCAACACCTCGTATCAATTACGGTTTTGGCTTCAATGTGTCTTACAAAAACTTTACGTTACAAACGCACTTCCAAGGTGTGATGAAATACGATCGAATCATCAGCAACCAAGAAGGAGCCGGCATGAGACAACACGGCGGAGCCATTCGGCCTTACTACCCTATTTGGGCATCTGACGATGTCTGGACTCCAGACAATGTAGATGGTAAGTATCCGCGAGCCATTGGACAAAACTGGTATGAATCAGGAACCGGAGCTTCATCATTTTGGATTAGAAATGGAGCTTATTTGCGTTTAAGAAACTTAAACCTTGCATATAATATTCCGAGTAATTGGGCCTCAGCTCTTAAAATAGAAAATGCACAACTATTTTTCAACGGAACAAACCTATTTTTCCTCTCGGCGATGAAAGAGTTCCATGATCCGGAACAAAAGAACTACGATTCGTATCCGGTGATGAAGACCTTTACTTTCGGACTTGATGTTAGATTTTAGAAAAGAATATTATGAAAAAGATACTATATTATATTTTAAGCGCTGTTTTGATTTCAACATCGTGTAAGGATACCTTAGACATCGAAGATATTAATAGTTACGATGCCGAATCCGTATGGAATGATGTAAATCTAGCAAATGCCTATATGGCAAACATTTACCCGATGTTCGGAAATTGGAATACCGGAGCAGACCGGACAAGTCAGCAAATTATGGGGATTGAATTTTATCCGGATCGCGTGACCATATCCAATGGCGAATTTAAGTCTTGGAATTATGCACGAATTCGACTAATTAACCAGGCAATCCAAGATGTTCCGACCGGTAACCTGGATCAAGAAGTCAAGGACAATATCACAGCTCAAGCACTTTTTATGCGAGCCTACGCATACTTCGATATGGTGAAATTTCACGGAGGCGTTCCATACATTACCGTTCCTCAAGATCGTTATGAAGATGATTTATACGTCGCCAGGAACAGCACAGCAGAGTGTTTTGACTTGATCATTAAAGACTTGGACGAAGCTATTGCCAAATTACCTGAAAGAATTCCAGCATCTTCTCCTGACTATGGAAAAATCGATGCTAGTTTCGCATTAGCTTTTAAAGCGAAAGTCCTGTTATACAAAGCATCGCCACAGTTTAACCCATCAAATCCTTGGGACAATGACTATTGGCAAGAAGCTTATACCGTAAACAAGCAGGCATACGATGAGCTCCTTGCAAGAGGCTATGAATTAACACCAGATTATACGAACATCGCCTTAGAGGAAAGAGGCTCTGAAGCCATCTTCGTCGTTATCAACTCATATCCGAACAAAACAGCAGCATGGGATCATGGCGTCCGCCCCGGCTCTGAAAGTCGTGGTGCGGCTAGTGCTACACCAACATGGGAGTTTGTAAAAGAATTTCCAATGAAAGACGGAAAATCTTTTGATGACCCAACAGGTGCTTATTATAAGACTGAAGAGGAGCTATTACAAAGCTATTGGGAAAACCGTGATCCTCGATTTGATAAATCAATCGTATGGAACGGAAAAATCTATGAGGTATCCGGTAAAGCAGGGAAACGACAGTACACCTCTCTGGGTATCGCTCATGAATTGGATGATTTTGGAATCAATCCAAAAGCAGGAGTCAACTCGACAAATCTAAACCGCTACAGCGGCTTTTTTATCGTAAAAAATAGCTTATTGAGATTAACTCAAGCAGAGGTACAACAATACGATGTTGATTTTATATTAATGCGTTTTGCAGAAGTCATGTTAAACTATGCAGAAGCTGCGAACGAGACTGGCAAAACAGCAGAGGCGTTGGATATGCTAAAAAAGATCCGCGAACGCGCTGGCATCGAACCTGGAGCCGATGGCAATTATGGCATTTCCGCAACGTCACGTGAACAAATGAGAGAAGCAATTTTAGCCGAGAGAAATATCGAATTCTGCTTCGAGGGACATCGTTTTTGGGATCTCCGTCGTCTACGGATGCTAGATCGATTAGATGGCACAACCAAGCACGGAGTGGAGGCTATTGCGATCAACAGCGACGGCTCTGAAATGCCGATGGGAACAGCAAGAGCAAAAGCAGACACTTACGAACTGGTTGAAGACGATTTCAAATACAGCCTTCTTCAAGTTCCCCTTTCGGGAGTAAAAGTCAATACTGTACCGGACACCTATTATTTCTTTCCGATCCAAGAGAGTGTAATCGATAAAAACGCAAATATTGAACAAAACTCCAATTGGGGCGGAACATTCAATCCAACGCTTGAATAAATCCAAGCAAGGTCAAACCCGTAAGGCTGTCTTATGAAAGAATAAGGCAGCCTTTTATTTTAAATTAATTCCAAAGATATCCTTTAACGCCCTTCTAGCCGCATGATAACCACACATGCCGTGCACCCCACCTCCTGGAGGAGTAGATGAAGAACAAATATACATCCCCTTTACGCCTGTTCGGTAAGGAGAAAAAAGAGCTGGACGATTAAACAGTTGCCTAATATCCATGACCCCACCACCAATATCACCTCCTATATAGTTCGGATTGTATTTTTCCAATTGTTCGGTATTAAAGGTATGAGTTGCTAAAATCCGATCTTTAAAACCCGGTGCGAATCGCTCCACCTGTTTCTCTATCGCATCTCTCATATCCACTGTACTTCCTTTTGGCACATGGCAGTAAGCCCACGCCGTATGCTTACCTGTCGGAGCACGATGGTAATCAAACAAACTTGGTTGAGACAAGAGCACAAATGGGCGTTGACTATGCTGTCCACAATGAGCCGCACGTTCGCTTGCCTCAATTTCATGAATAGTATTCCCCAAATGAAGTGTTCCCGCTCTCCGGGCATCTGCAGACATAAAAGGTATGGGAGCATCTAAAGCCCAGTCTACTTTGAATATTCCCATTCCGTAACGAAACTTCTTTAATTGCCATTGATAAATACTAGAAAAGCGGTGGCCTGCAATTTCAAGTAATTGCTTCGGTGTAACATCAAACATCACGACCTTACTAGACGGAAGCTGCGATAAAGATTTTATGTAGATGCCCGTTTCAATCTCACCCCCAATAGAAAGAAAATAAGAGGAAAGGGCATCCGCAATTCGCCGAGAGCCACCAATAACTATCGGCCATCCTTTGATATGTCCAGTAGCTTGTAAAACTAGCCCAACAGCAGAGGTGGTAAACTTAGAAAGTGGTTGCATTGAATGTGCTGCCATTCCCGCCCAAAGGGCTTTAGCTTCCGTTGTCTTAAAACGACGTGATAAACTGAGCGCTGACGACAGTCCGAGCCAGCCAAACTTAACCATCGTTTTCGGGTGAGAAGGCATTCTGAGCAAAGGACTCAAAATGTTTTCAGACAATTTTGGCCAAGCTTTCAAGATAGGCCTCATCAAATCTAAATAAGCATGACTGTCGGCCCCTAGCCCGGAAGCAGTATATTCGAGTGATTTGGTTAAAACGGCAGCCCTTCCATCGTCTAAAGGATGCGCTACCGATACTTCTGGAAATATAAAGTCAACACCGTAATCAGCAAGCGGAAGACTGTTTAAGAATGGAGAAACAGATGCCATCGGATGTACAGCAGAGCAAACATCATGTAGAAAACCAGGTAAGGTTAGTTCTTCACTTCTCAAGCCCCCACCGATCTGTTTCTTTGCTTCAAGTAATAAAACAGATTTACCATGCTGCTGTAATGTAATGGCGGCCGATAGCCCGTTGGGGCCAGATCCGACTACAATAGCATCATAATCTGTTCTACTCATTTTTTCTCAAATCATTGCTTTTTTTCAAAAAACAAAACATTATCAGAGTCATCGATCCCTCCATAAGCTGCTAATTCAGTTTCTGTAAGCATGTAAATATTAAACCGAACCGGCTCTTCTTCGTTTGGACTGGATAGCACGATAGCTTCTTCGCCAAACCACTCCCAATCGAAATTAGTAGTGGTTTCTTCTTCAGCACTATAGTTTTCGTAAATCGTACCTTTCCCATTAGGATTTAAGGTCAACTCTAAGATACGATCGTTGGGTGCATATTCTTTCTCATCGTCACTTATCCGCCCGTCCTTATCACTATCCGTTCCAGAGGCGTATAGCGACCAAGTCCCCGTTATCAGAGATTTTCTGTCTTTTTCGATTTTATCTTCATCCTTGTCACAAGAAATGAATGAAACGATAAATAATAAAGAAAATATAAACAGCAGAAGATTTCTCACACTTTTCATAATCAAAGTTAATTGGTTTCCAGTTCGACGTAACAAAAATTATGCCTTACAAAATTTTCGAATTAAGCATGTTAAATAACACCGTTTTTGTAATTTCAACTCCTGACACAGATATACATGTAAAATAGTAATAAAAGGCTCATGAACAATATAAAGAAAATTCCGCTTTCTCGGTTAGGATACGATTTCATCAGTAACGAGTTTATTCCCAAAGGAAAAGACGAATATTACCTAAGAAATATACAAAATAGAAGTGGAATTGATTATCGAAACCTTTCGGCCTTTGAAATCGAAGTATTAGTTAAAAACGGTAACACAACCGACAACTGGAATAATATTCTCGTATCAGATGCTTTCAACCCTGAATTGGTCAAGAATTGCAAATTTTACGGATTGATACGTATCGGAAAACTGGAGCCCTATTATCTTGAATTCCACGGCCTCAAGGCCGAAGTAGGCCTGTACAATTCTACCATTATCAGCTGTGATTTAGGCGACAATGTAGCAATAAACCACGTTAATTATATCTCACACTATATTCTGGGGAAAGAAGTTGTAATCGTTCAGGTAGATGAGATGAAGACAAGTGTCAACGCCAAATTTGGCAACGGCATTCTCAAAGATGGGGAAGACGAGGCATCGCGAATCTGGTTGGAAATCTGCAATGAGAACGGAGGAAGGAAAGTGATCCCTTTCAATGGTATGCAACCCGGCGATGCCTGGCTGTGGAGTAAATATCGTGACGACTCGTTACTTCTGGAACAATTTATCAAATTCACTGAAACCGAATACAAAACTGAACCAGGATATTATGGAAAAGTTGGGGACCGCACGGTTATCAAAAACACAAACATCATTAACGATGTATGGATCGGATCAGATGCTTATATCAAAGGAGCGAATAAACTTAAAAACCTCACGATAAAGTCCAACGCCAAGGGCAAATCGCAAATTGGAGAAGGCTGTGAGCTTGTAAACGGAATTATTGACTTTGGCTGCCGAATTTTTTACGGGGTTAAAGCAGTACGTTTTGTAATAGCATCCAATTCGCAACTCAAATATGGCGCACGACTGATCAATTCCTATCTCGGCAGCAATGCGACAATATCATGTTGTGAAGTCTTAAACTCACTTATATTTCCTGCGCATGAACAACATCACAACAATTCCTTCTTATGTGCTGCCGTGGTTTCGGGACAAAGCAATATTCCTGCAGGGGCAACTATTGGCTCGAATCACAACTCACGCGGCGCCGATGGAGAAATCATTGCAGGTCGGGGTTTCTGGCCAGGCTTGTGTGTTTCGTTGAAGCACAACTCCAAGTTTGCTAACTTTACGATCCTCGCCAAAGGGGATTACGATTATGAATTAAACATCCCGATCCCTTTCTCACTTGTTAGTATCCAAGAAGACACAAACACCCTTGTTATTATGCCGGGGTACTGGTTCATGTATAACATGTACGCTTTACAACGAAATACCTTTAAATATCAAGACAGAGATAAACGCTACGAAAAGATCCAATGGATCGAGTATGACTATCTGGCGCCAGATACAATCAATGAAATATTTTCCTCCTTGTCACTTTTCGAAGAACTCGTGGGTGAAGCCTATATAAAACACGCTGAACAGGTTGGGTCTAAAGCTACCGATGATTTCAAAACACCGCGAGCTATCGGTAAAAAACTATTAGAGGAAAAAGATCCAATAGTTACTGAATTGAATATTATAGCAAAAGGTATCGAAAATGCTAAACGAGCTGTAAGGATTATCAAAGTCCAGCAAGCCTATGATATCTTTAAAACCATAATACGCTTTTACGGCATTAACAACCTGATAGACTATGTTGAAGAATTAGGAAAGCCTTCCGTTAAAGAGTTTGTCGGATCACTTCCGAAGTCGAAACTCGAGAGAGGTCATTGGCTAAATGTGGGCGGACAACTACTGAGTGAAAAGACCATCGCTACGTTTCGGGATCGGGTCCATAAGAGTATCATAAATTCTTGGGATGATGTACATGACTTCTACCGCGCCGAAGGAGAAAAGTATGCTTCTCAAAAGAAACTGCACGCCATAACCTCTCTACTTGAATTGGAAGAGCTTCAGGTAGAACAAATTACCAAAGAACAGATCCTGGTCTGGTGTAAGGAAATTAAGAAGACCAAACAATGGATGGTAGACTCAGTCGAAAACTCTCGTAAAAAAGATTATACCAACCCTTTCCGAAAAATGATGTACGATACGCAAGAAGAACTTGATGAGGTACTGGGCAGGTTTGAAGACAACTCTTTTATAAAGGATCAAAAATCGGAACTCAAAGCCTTTACTAAAAAGGTAAATGCTTTTGAAAAGAAATTAAATCACTGATCAAATTTAATACGAATAAAACGAGGTCGATATAATTGTGGATCTAAATTCAGATCATTTAAAAAGTCAAATGAATTTACATTGTAACTGATGAGAAGCTCTCCTTTTTTCGATAAATGTGGGTGCGCCTTTGCATTATAGACAAAATGATTTTCATTAGCCTCGGGTTCAGGACATTGCCAGATTTCATGAATGGGGCCGAATGGCCCTACCGGACTAAGTCCTACACGCAAGCCAACGGAAGAGCCAATACCATCCTTCTGAAAAATCATAATATAACGGCCATCCTCGAGTGGACTGACACTAAGCTCGTTCGAAGCGCGGTCGGCAATCTCAGTAGCACGGTTTATATCAGCATTCCATTTTGCTCCATCCCAATACGTCCATTGCTCAAAATCTTCAAAATCGGCTGGCAGCACACGCGCAACCAACACCTTCTTTTTTGAACCAACGACGCCATAGACATAAATAAATCCATCAGGATTAGGAACACCCGCTAATTCGGTATTGACTAAGATGCCTGCTCCGAAAGATCCATTTTGCTTATCATTCTTACTGATATACAAAGGGGTGTCAAATTGTCGATAGTCACTAAATGGGGGCGCACTACCCTTTGGAATAGCAATCAATGTATTGCCTACTTCTTCAAAACCAAATACCTTTGCACCGGTATTTCGTATCCGATAGCCAAAAATATAAGTAGTAAAGTCGAGCGCCTGATTTATGAAACCATCGCCCAGCCAATAATATTCCCCTTCCTTAGATTGAACTGTTTTCGGCAAAAATAGTGTGCTTATCGAATCGATTGGCTGATCATCTCCATAAAACAGCATATTGGTATGCCGGGGTTGCCTTCCCGTCAAGATCGCTACAGAATTATTCACCATTTTCGATCCAGGCTGCAATTTCCCCTCTTTGATATCTCCAAACATGGTATCACTAAATATGAACAGAGTTTTAACCTCTCCTTCACCTCCCTGCGTCTCAATTCCGTCCATCGGAATGCTATAAATTCCATCTCCACCGAACCATCCGTGGTCCCGCTTAAAAAGCAGATTCCAATCCTCAGCAGTTTCAACTCGATAGTTCAATTGAAAGGCAGCCGAATCTTTATGAAGCAGAACAGGGTCCTGTGAAAAACTCACAAAGACCCTGCATAAAAGAATTAATACTAAAAAATATCTCATTTTAATCTGGCAACCGTGCTCGCTAACGCTGAACACGCCCCGACCCATCTCCTTTCAACAAGGTCTCCACATCAGAAAGTGTAGCGTGGTTCATATCTCCTGGGATTGTATGTTTTAAAGCAGAAGCTGCAACGGCAAACTCTGCTGCGTCTTGCAAAGATTTATCTGTAATCAACCCATAAATTAACCCACTGGCAAAAGAATCTCCTCCACCTACGCGATCAACAATTCGTATTTCATATTTTTTCGTGTGATAAAACTCCTTACCATCATATACCAAAGCCGACCAGCCATTATCCGAGGCACTGTGACTCTCACGTAAGGAGGAAGCAACATATTTAAAATTGAACTTTTCAATCATCTGGCGACACACGTCTTTAAAGCCATCGAGGTTCAGTTCTCCTTTCGTTACATCTGTGCCTTCGCTTACAAAACCCAAAGAATCATGTGCATCTTCTTCATTTCCAATACAAACATCAACATATTGGCAAAGTCGGGTCATAACTTCTCTTGCTTTTTCCTTACTCCACAATTTTTTGCGATAATTTAAATCAATACTTGTTGTGATCCCTTTTGCTTTGGCAGCTTTTAGAGCAGCTTCTGTCAACGCAGCCGCCTTATCGCTCAGCGCGGGTGTAATGCCCGTTGTATGAAACCAATCTGCACCTTCAAATATTTTATCAAAATCAAA
>Ga0079224_100014758_pt1 | contig 10920 bp, 8 predicted proteins | sample Stecom2015_FD_80414 | JGI IMG/M metagenome (GOLD analysis project Ga0079224, IMG submission 80414) | Agricultural soil microbial communities from Utah to study Nitrogen management - Steer compost 2015 | ecosystem: Environmental > Terrestrial > Soil > Agricultural land | place: USA: Utah...
GGAGCAGCTTCGCAGGGTCCTGATCGTGGACGACGAGGGCTTCGTGCGCAGCGCGCTGCGCCGGGCGCTGCGGCGCGAGCCGTACGAGATCGAGGAGGCCGACGAGCCGAAGTCCGCGCTGGAGATCCTCAAGGCGCGGCCCTTCGACCTCATCCTCGCCGATCACCTCATGCCGGGCATGACCGGCCTCGAGCTCCTCAAGATCGCGCGCGACCGCTGGCCCGACACCGTGCGCATCATCCTCACCGGGCACGCCGACATGCAGACGGCCATCGACGCCATCAACCAGGGCGAGATCTACCGCTACGTGACCAAGCCGTGGGACGCCAAGGAGGTGCGCGGCGTCCTCACCCAGGCGATCGAGCGGTTCCACCTGCGGCGCGAGAACCGCCGCCTGGTCGAGCAGCTCGAGCAGTACACCGGCTACCTCAACAACGAGATCCACGGCGCCTTCGACTTCGGCCAGATCGTCGGCCAGAGCGAGGCGCTGCGCGAGGTGCTGGCCCGGGTCGAGCAGGTGGCGCCGACCAGCTCGACCGTGCTCCTGCGCGGCGAGACCGGCACCGGCAAGGAGCTGGTCGCCCACGCCATCCACATCAACTCCAACCGGTCGGACAAGCCGTTCGTGCGGGTCAACTGCGCCGCGCTGGCGCCCGGGGTGCTGGAGTCGGAGCTGTTCGGCCACGAGAAGGGCGCCTTCACCGGCGCGGTGGCGCGCCGGCCCGGCCGCTTCGAGCTGGCCGACGGCGGCACCCTGTTCCTCGACGAGGTCGGCGACCTGCCGATGGAGGTGCAGATCAAGCTGCTGCGCGCGCTGCAGGAGCGCGAGTTCGAGCGGGTCGGCGGCACCGAGACCATCTCGGTGGACGTGCGGGTCATCTCGGCGACCAACCGCGACCTCGAGGCGATGATCGACACCGGCGCGTTCCGCGAGGATCTGTACTACCGGCTCAACGTGTTCCCGATCCACCTGCCTGCCCTGCGCGAGCGGACCGGCGACATCCCCATCCTGGTCGATCACTTCATCGGCAAGTTCGCCCGCAGCGCCGGCAAGCGGGTGTCCGGCTGCACGCCGGAGGCGATGGAGAAGCTGCAGAGCTACACCTGGCCGGGCAACGTGCGCGAGCTGGAGAACATCGTCGAGCGCGCGATGATCCTGGTGAAGGGAGACCGGGTGGAGGCGGCCGACCTCGACTTCGGCCGGCGCGCGCAGCAGGCCGGCGGCGCGGCGCCGCAGGCGGCGGTGCACCGGCAGAAGACCGAGCCGCTCCCCACCATCGCGCCGGTCGGGGCCGGCGCGGCCGCGGCCGACGCCACCGCGAGCGGCAGCCGGCCGCTCGCCGAGCGGCTGGCCGACGAGGAGCGCCGCGAGATCATCGCGGCGGTCGACCGCTCCGGCGGCAACATCGCGCTGGCCGCCCGGGTGCTCGGCATCAACCGGTCGACCCTCTACTACCGGCTGCGCAAGCACGGCCTCGAGCACCTGCTGCCGACCAAGGGCGTGGTCGGCTCGGCGGGAGACGGCGGCGAGGAGGCGGGCGCGGCGGCGGAGCCGGGCTCCGGCTCCGGCCCGGAGTAGCGCGATGCGGATCCTGTTCATCCTCGACCCGCTCGAGTCGCTCCACCTCGACGGCGACACCACCTACGGCCTCATGCTCGAGGCGGCGCGGCGCGGGCACGAGCTTTGGACCTGCCAGATCGGCGACCTCGGCCTCGAGCACGACGACCCGGTCGCCTGGGCCCGTCAGACCGCGGTCACCCTGGCCGACACCCCGGCCGGGGCCTTCCGCACCGACGCGCCGGCCGCCATCCCGCTCGAGTCGTTCGGCTGCGTGCTCATGCGCAAGGACCCGCCGGTCGACATCGACTACCTGCAGGCGACCTGGCTGCTCGAGCGAGCGCGCGGCAAGACCCTGCTCATCAACGACCCGCGCGGCCTGCGCGAGCTGAACGAGCACCTGGCGGTGCTGGCGTTCCCGGAGCTCACGCCGCCGACCGTCGTCACCCGCAGCGCGCGCCGGCTGCGCGAGTTCCTCGACGAGCAGGGCGGCGCCATCGTGGTCAAGCCGGTGGACGGCTACGCCGGGCTCGGCGTGTTCCTGGTGCGCGCCGGCGACCCGAACACCTCCTCCATCCTCGAGACCGCCACCCGCCAGGGGCGCGCCTGGACCGTGGCGCAGCGCTTCCTGCCGGCGGTCAGCGAGGGGGACAAGCGCATCCTCCTGCTCGACGGCGAGCCGCTCGGCGCGGTCCTGCGGGTGCCCGGCGCCGCCGAGGCGCGCAGCAACCTGCACGTCGGCGGCACGCCGCGCTCGAGCGAGCTCACCGACGAGGACCGCGCCATCATCCGCGCGGTGGCCCCGGCGCTGCGCCAGCACGGCCTGGTCTTCGTCGGCCTCGACGTCATCGGCGGCCGCCTCACCGAGCTCAACATCACCTCCCCGACCGGCCTGCGCCACATCGACCGCCTCACCGGACAGAACACCGCCGCCCCCGTCCTCGACTGGATCGAGACCCACGCCCGCCCGGCCTGACGGCGCTCGGGCGCACCCGGCGGAGGCCGGTGCGGCGGCGGGTGCCGATGCGGCGGCGGGTGCCGGTGCGGCGGCGGGTGCCGGCGCGGCGGCGGGTGCCGATGCGGCGGCGGGTGCCGGCGCGGCGGCGGGTGCCGGTGCGGCGGCGGGTGCCGGTGCGGCGGCGGGTGCCGGTGCGGCGGCGGGTGCCGGTGCGGCGGCGGGTGCCGGTGCGGCGGCGGGTGCCGGCGCGGCGGCGGGTGCCGGCGCGGCGGCGGGTGCCGGTGCGGCGGCGGGTGCCGGTGCGGCGGCGGGTGCCGGTGCGGCGGCGGCGGCGGCCGGCGCGGATGCGCGCCCGCGATCGCCCGTTCACCTCGGCGCCCCGGGAGTCCGGCACCGGGCCCGGAGCGAGCCAGGCCGCCGGATGGCCTCGTTTTCCCGGCCGGCGGCCCGCGGTGAGGCGCGCTATAATCCCGCGATGACCACGGAACTGAGCCTCGAGTTCATCGAGAAGCTGCCGAAGACCGACCTTCACGTACACCTCGACGGCTGCATCCGGGTCTCCACCATCATCGAGCTGGCCAAGAAGCAGCAGGTGAAGCTGCCCACCTTCGACCGGGGGGAGCTGTTCCGCCTCATCTACGCCGGCGACGTCTGCAGCTCGCTCGACGACTACCTCAAGGCGTTCGACATCACCCTCTCGGTCATGCAGACCGAGGAGAGCCTCGAGCGAGCCGCCTTCGAGCTGGCCGAGGACGCCTGGAAGGAGGGGGTGCGCTACATCGAGGTCCGCTACGCGCCGATGCTCCACACCCGCGCCGGCCTGTCGCTCACCGACGTGGTCGAGGCGGTCCTGCGCGGGCTGCGCTCCGCCAAGCGCAGCTTCGGCATCCGCTACGGCGTCATCCTGTGCGGCATCCGCTCGATGAGCGCCGAGTCGTCGCTGCGCATGGCCGAGCTGGCGGTCGCGTTCAAGAACCGCGGCGTGGTCGGCTTCGACCTGGCCGGCTCCGAGGTCAACAACCCCGCCCGCGAGCACCGGGCCGCCTTCCAGCTCATCCTCGACAACAACATCAACTGCACCGCCCACGCCGGCGAGGCCTACGGGCCGGACTCCATCGCCCAGGCGATCCACAAGTGCGGCGCCCACCGGATCGGCCACGGCACCCGCCTGCGCGAGAACGGCGAGCTGCTCAACTACGTCAACGACCACCGCATCCCGCTCGAGGTCTGCGTCTCGTCCAACATCCAGACCAAGGCGGCCAAGAGCTGGGAGGCGCACCCGGTGGACTTCTACGTCGACTACGGCCTCAGGGTCACCATCAACACCGACAACCGGACCATCACCGACACCACGGTCTCCAAGGAGCTGTGGCTGTGCCACCAGCACTACGGCTGGTCGCTCGACCGCATCAAGGACATCATCATCGCCGGCTTCAAGAGCGCCTTCATGCCGTACCGCGAGAAGGTCGATCTGCTCCGGGTGGTGACCCAGGAGCTGGCCGAGATCCAGGCGCCGAAGAACGGCAAGTCGCGCGAGCGGCGCCAGGCCGGCGAGGTCCACGAGGCCGGGTGCGCTACCGCCACACCCGACCCGATGCCGGAGCCGGCGCCGACCACCGAGATCGTGCGCTGACCCCTGGTCCGCATCCTTTGCGGCCGTGGTAGGATGCCGCATCGGGGTGGGTACCGTGGTTACAGGCCAGGAGTTCAAGGCGGTCATCGCCGAGCACTGGCGCGCGCTGTATCACTTCGCCTTCCGCATGGCGCTCGACCAGGGCCGCGCCTGCGACGTGGTGGAGGAGACCTTCCTGCGCGCCTACGTCGGCTCCGACAAGCTGCCGGCCGAGCCGGGGCGCGCGCGCACCTGGCTGCTCCACATCGCCAGCCACGTGCTCGAGAGCAAGCTCAGCCGCACGCCGGAGGTCAGCTTCGACCTGCTCGACGAGACGCTGCGCAGCGAGGCCACCCGCACCGACTTCGTCCGCTCGCTGACCGAGCCGCGCCGCGACTTCCTCCTGTGGGAGCTCAAGCAGGGCTGCATGACGGCGGTCATCAACTGCCTGTCGCCCGGCGAGCGGTCGGCGTTCGTGCTGGCCAACATCATGAAGCTCGGCGACGACGAGGCCGCCCGCGTCCTCGGCATCACCAAGAGCGCCTACAAGGTTCGCCTGTCGCGCGCCCAGAAGAAGGTCACCGACTACCTGGCGCCGCGCTGCGAGCACGTCGATCCGCTCAACCCGTGCCGCTGCCCGGCCCGGGTCGGCGTCGCGGTGAGCAAGGGGTTCATCAAGTCGCAGGGCGAGGTCAGCCTGCGCAAGCCGTCGGTGCCGTTCGGCCGGTACGGCTCGGGGCCGGACAACGAGGACGAGCCGCTGCGCGACGTGGTCGCGATCTACGGCAACCTGCCGGAGCCGGACCCGCCCGAGGAGCTCGAGAAGCGGCTCCACTACTTCATCGATCAGGGGGAGTGGGATCGGGTGCGGGCGCAGAAGCAAGAGCAGCGCGCCTGACCGGGCGCGACGGTCCGCCGTGCACCCGCGGCTCCTCGCCCCGGTCCTGATCTCCGCGGCCGTGGCGCTGCCGGCCGGCGCGGCGGCGGATCCGGTGCTCGAGCTGCCGCCGGTCGGGCGGGCCAGCCTGCTCCGCGATCGCGGGGCGGACGCCGACCCGGGCGTGCCCGGCTCGCCCTCGGGCGGCGGCCGCTCGGCGGCGGCCGCCGGGTCGACCGATCCGGCGCGGCTGCCCGGTCAGGGCGGCGAGAGCGAGCTGGCGCTGGTCGGCGAGGTGAGCGCGCTGGCGGTGCTCGGCGCCGAGCGGCTCACGATCTTCCCGGACGTGGACGACGTGAGCGGCGGCGAGCCGGAGCTGGCGCTCGCGCGGATCGGCCTGGTCGGCTGGTCCGGCTGCCGCCCGGTCGGCTTCGCGGTCCGGCTCGACCTCGCCGAGGGGCTGCGGCTCGACGGGGACGAGCTCGAGGAGGAGCCGCTGGCCTCCGCCGGCGCGATGGTGGACGACCTCTACCTCGCCTGGACGCCGCGCAGCTGGGCGCAGGTGTGGGTCGGCCGCCAGCCGGTCCCGTTCTCGCGCTTCCGCCAGGTGGAGCACGCGCTTCTGACCGGCGGCGCGGTGCCGTTCGTGATCGATCGCGTGGCGCCGGAGCGCCGCTGGGGCGCCGCGGTGCACGGCGACCTCGGCGCGCTCGCCTACGCGCTCGGCGGCTACGCCGACGGCGGCGCGTTCGAGCTGCGCCCGGCGCGGCAGGAGCGGGCGCCCGAGCCGGAGATGGATCCGGACGCGGTGCCCGGACCGGAGCCGCGTCCGGATCCGTCGGCCGGCGGCCGCGCCGCGCTGGCCGCCCACGTCGAGTGGACGCCGCGCGCGCCGATGGGCCCCGGCCCGGTCGCCTCGCCGCGCGAGGATCCCTGGTACGACACGCCGCGGGCCAGCGCCGGCGCCGGCGTCCTCTGGCGCCTGCGCGACGGCGAGCTCGGCAACCGGGTGGACCTCACCCTGTCGGGCGCCGGCAAGTGGCGCGGCCTGTCGGCCCTCCTCGAGCTCATCCTGACCGTCGACGGCGATCTGGTCGCGCTGGCCGCCGCCGGCGAGGCCGGCTACCTGGCGACCGATCGCCTGCACCTGTTCGTGCGCGGCGACCACGACATCGAGGCCGGCTGGTGGACCGCCGGCGCCGGCGCCGCCTGGTTCGTCACCGCCGACCGCTGGAACAAGGTCTCGCTCCTCGGCTGGCTGCGCCGCCAGACCGACGACGACGGGCCGGACGCCGACGGCGTCATCGTCCAGCTTCAGGCCGCGCTGTGACCGCCGGCGCCGGGCTCCGGCTCGGCGCGCGGGCTGTGGACCTCGAGCGCAGGGCCGCTAGCGGTCGGCCACGCGGTCGGACTCCGCGCCGCACCTGACCCGCGAACGCCACTTGCCGCGGCGGCGGCGCGGCGCCGGATCGTCGGAGCAGCGGCCGGCCTCCACGTCCTCCGCGCTGCAGGCGATGCGGACGTGCATGTGGTCGCTGTGCCCCTTGACGTCGCGCGGGTAGACGAGCACCGCGCGCGCCCGCTCGATCACCTGCGGCGGCCGGCCGGCGGCCGTCGCGTAGGCGATGAGCCAGTCGCGCACGCTGCGGGCCACGAAGATGCGCTGGACCTCGGCCTCGGGATCGGTCAGCAGCGCCTCGACCAGCGCCCAGTTGCGCGGCAGGTCGAAGAAGCGCTCCGGGATGCGCGGCGCCCACTCGGGCGACTCGGCGTGGGTGGCGCGGCCGCTTCGGGCGTAGACCGGCATGTGGCCGTCGTTGGGCAGCGGCTCGCCGGCGCGGTCGATGGCGTAGTAGATGAGATCGACGTCGCGGCCGGACTGGTGCGAGCGGTGGCGGGCGACCGCGCCGCCCCCCTCGGCCGAGAGATCGGCGATCGCCAGGGTGCCGCCCGGGTGCCGCCGGGCGACCTCGGCCGCGGCGCGCTCGACCATGCCGACCAGCTCGTCGGTGCCGTAGCGCAGGCCGCGCTCGCGCCACGGGCCGGGCGTCGCGTAGCCGGGCCCGCGGTCGGGCATGGCGCGGCCGGCGGCGAGGGCGCCGCGGTTGACCGCGCCGCACGACAGGCTGCCGGATCCGCCCGGCGCCGTCCCGGGGCGCTCGGAGGTCGCGGCCCGCTCGGCGGGCAGTCGATCGGCGCGGGCGCGCGGTCCGCTCCCGGACGCGATGAGCGCCGCCCCGATGATCAGCAACCAGCGGGAATAACTTCGATCCCCCGTTCCCCGCACAGGGTGCCATCGTATCACCGCGCCCCGCGGCGAGGGCAAGAATCCGGCGGGACCGGGCTGGTCCGGCCCGGCGCCGCCCCGGTAGATTGGTCCCGCTCAACGAGGAGGCGGAGATGCTGCAAGGCGAGTTTCAGGTGGGGAGAGCCCTCGGGCGCGGGTTCGGGATCTGGCTCAAGAACCTGCCGGCGTTCCTGCTCCTCTGTGTGCTGGTCTACTCACCGATCCTGGTCTACACGTTCCTGACCCTGTCCGGGCTCGGCTCCGACCTCGGCCCGGAGGACGTCAAGGCCATCGAGCGGTGGGGGATCGTGGTGGGGCTCGGCGGGATCGTGTTCGACTTCATCGCGACCGCCGCGATCCTGTACGGCGTCATCCAGCAGCTCAACGGGCGCCACGCTGGCATCGGCGAGAGCGTCAGCGTCGGCCTGGCCCGCCTGTTCCCGGTGCTCGGCGTCGGCATCCTGGTCGGCATCTGCACCCTGCTCGGCCTGCTCGCCCTCATCATCGGCGCCATCGTCGTCGGCTGCATGCTCTACGTGGCGGTGCCGGCCGCGGTGATGGAGCGGCCCGGCGTCTTCGGCGCCCTCCAGCGCAGCGCCGATCTCACCAAGGGCTACAAGCTGCAGATCTTCGGCATCCTGCTCATCCTCGGGCTCATCGAGCGCTTCTTCACCTTCGCGCTCGACCAGGCGATCCTCGGCGACGCGGTGCCGTCCATGGGCGACGTCAAGGCCTACTTCTGGGTGCTCATGCTCGTCATCATCACGCTCGCCTCGCTGAACGCCACCGTCAACGCGGTCGTCTACCACGACCTGCGCGTGAGCAAGGAGGGCGTGCAGACCGAGGAGCTGGCGCGCGTCTTCGAGTAGCCCGCCGCGGGCAGCCGGCCGGCGGCCGGATCGCGGTCGGTTCGCGGACGGCTAGCGGCGCGAGAACTTGTCCTCGCGCCGCTTGCCGAACATCATGCCGCGCTCGAGGTGGGCGCGCAGCGCGGCGTAGAACTCGCGCAGGAACTGCTCCGAGTCGACCAGCCAGCTATCGCGATCCCAGCCGATCTTCTCCTTGATCTTCTCGCAGACCACCTCGATCGACTGGTAGCGGGCCAGGCTGTCGTCCTGGTGGCGCAGCACCCCCTCGAGCACCTGCAGCTCGTAGATGCCGTAGACCTCGAGCTGCTCCGGGGTGAACTGGTAGCGGGTGCGCGCGCGCGCCGCCTGCTCCGCCACCTCACCGCCGATATCCGGAAGCAGCACCGCGCGCGGCGCCAGCACCACCATGGTGCCGCCGACCAGGTCGCCCACCCGCAGGCGGTCGCGGTTGAAGAGCGGCAGGAAGGCGAGCACCAGCGCCCAGGCCGAGGCGAGGAAGCGCGCCCAGCCGGGCGAGCCGGGCCACAGCATCTCCGGCGCGGCCAGCACCGCCAGCGGCAGGAAGACCTCCACCTCGCGCATGAGGTTGCGCGCGATCACCGCGTCGGCGGTGAGCGGCCCGCCGCGCCGATCGATCACGCGGATCTTCAGCGCGCGCTTGCCCGGCGTCTGCCCGCGCCAGCGGATCTCGAAGAAGAGGAAGTAGAAGTTGCGCAGGAAGAACAGCGCGAGCAACACCAGCGGCATGGTCCAGCCGCCGCCCGCCGCTCCCAGATCACTGCGGGCTGCCAGCGACACAAGGAAGACCAGCACGGCGATCGCGACCGCCATGACGACCATGTCGATGAGGAACGCGGCGGCCCGATCGCCGCGTTCGGCCAGGCGCAGCGCCAGCGGCACCCCCTCCGGCGTCACCACCTCGCGCAGCCGGCCGCGCTCGCTTTCGGCCGCCGCGCCCGGCGCGCGGCGCCCCGGGCGCTCGCCGGCGGCGCTCGCCCGGGCCATCAGCGCCGCCCCCCTGGCCGGGCGCGGTGCTTCACCGCGATCGCCGCGATCGCCACCGGGGCATCGTACCGCCGCCGCCCGCGCGCGACGAGCGCTGGCCCGGCCGCCGGTTGACGGCGGCGGCGCGCCCGGCCAAGCTCGACGGCGATGCCGAGGTCGGCGAGACGGTGACCGCGACCTCCGCGCAGGGCGGCCGCGCGCTGCGCCGCCCGGCCCGGCCGTGGTGGTCGCGGCTCCTGGCGTGGCTGCGCAGCCTCCTCGCCGCTCCGCGCCTGGCGCTGGCGGCGCCGCCGCTCGAGCGCCGCTGGGGCGCCGGCGCCGCCGCGCTGCCGGGCGATCTGCGGGACGAGCTCGCCCGCCTCGACCTCGAGCGCGGCGCGGTGCGCGACGCGGTCACCCGCGCGGTCGAGGACCACGCCCACCTGCGCGAGGTCCTGCTCGCGCCCGGCGGCGCCGGCGCCCCGGTCGACGAGGCCTCCCTCCTGGCCGAGGCGGAGATCACCCTGCGCTCGATCGTCGCGCGCGCGCCGGCGGTGGCCCGCCTGGCCCGCATCGCCGCCGCCCGCGCGCTGGATCGCAGCGGCCGCCAGGCCACCGGCGACGCGCTCCTCCACCTGCGCGACCAGGCGCGCGCCCTCCACCAGGCCGCCTCCGCCGCGCTCCGCTGGGCCGCCGCCGGCGACGCCGCCTCGGCCGACCAGCTCCGCGCCGCCGCCGCCCAGCCCCACCGGACCACCAGCGCGGCGGAGCGGCCGCCGCGCGCTCGCTGAGATCCGCCGGATCATCCGCCGAGCCGCCCCGGGCCGGGCGCGCGCATGCGCTCGAGCGCCTCGCGCGACCGCCCGACCCAGCCGAAGTACCAGATCCACAGCGCGGCGGAGCCCGCCGCCACCGCGTAGCGCACCGGCACGCTGTGCACCGTCTGCCGGAAGATGCCCTCGATCAGGCCGGCGATGAAGAACAGCACCACCGCGCCGATCACCACCAGCGCGGCGCGCCGTCCGGCCGCCGCCAGGTTCTGCAGCCGGGTGTTGCGGCCGGGGAAGACCAGCGCCTGGGCCAGGACCATCCCGGCGCCGCCGCACAGCACCACCGCGAGGAGCTCGGTCACCCCGTGCGGCAACACCCAGCCCCAGAAGTCGACCGACAGCCCGCGGTCGCGGTAGAGCGCGCCGAACGCGCCCAGCAGGAGGCCGTTCTGGAACAGGAGCAGGAAGACCGGCACGCCGGCGAGGAAGCCGAGCGCGAAGGCGAGGAGGCCGATGCGCGCGTTGTGGGTGAACAGGAAGCTGGCGAAGGTGGCGAGCGCCTCGCCGACCGAGCTGTCGTCGTACAGGACCGCGCGCAGCTCGGCGGTCGACGCCGCCGGTCCGCGCCCGCCGGCGTACTCCGGGTCGACGAAGGTGTAGAAGCGGTCCGGGTTGTGCGCGGTGATGAAGAAGCCGGCCAGGGAGCCGAGCAACAGGAAGGCGGTCGCCAGCGCCAGGTGCCACCGGTAGCGCCGCACCGCAGCCGGCAGGCGCCAGGCGACGAAGTCGCGCACCGCCTCGCGCAGGTGGCGCCGGGTGCCGTAGACCGCGAAGTAGGCGCGCGCCGCCAGCGACTCCAGGTAGTCGAGCAGCGCGCGGTCGAGCGAGATGCTGCGCGCCACGCTGAGCGAGGACAGCGCCGCCCGGTAGAGGATCGGCAGCCGCGTCATCTCGTCGGCGCCGAGCGAGCGCAGGCCGCGCCGCTCGATGCGCGCCACCAGCTCC
>Ga0079224_100014759_pt1 | contig 10920 bp, 8 predicted proteins | sample Stecom2015_FD_80414 | JGI IMG/M metagenome (GOLD analysis project Ga0079224, IMG submission 80414) | Agricultural soil microbial communities from Utah to study Nitrogen management - Steer compost 2015 | ecosystem: Environmental > Terrestrial > Soil > Agricultural land | place: USA: Utah...
CGTAGTTGATTGGGGATGATAGGATAGGGGCGGTGGGCGTGGTAGTGTTTAGTCATGTTTTCAGATTAATGATTTATATTTTAAATATACTAAAAATATTAGTCAATAAGCGCGTAAAAAAAAATAAATGTTTACTATCTTTAGTCGTCCATGAAGGAACTAGAACTTTATATCTACTCTTTTACCCGCTTAAACGTGGAGTGACAAAGTATGGTCTCGCACCGCATAAGCCGATATTGCTGCTCAGGTTGGTGGAGTTATAAACCTGAATCTAGAACGGTATAGGAGGGAAGTGTTTAAGAGGCGGAGTGAAGAATTTTTTATTTTTCCCGAATTTTTCCACATACAAAATTGCTTGTCGGTCGTTTGAATGATTTTTTTTCGTTCATATTGAATATGTTAATTACTTTTGCTAATAATATTAGTATCAATATTTGTTTTTTTAGTCTGCATTCCATAAGTTTGGCATAAACATGTCAACATGGTGGAAAATACATTTGGTTCAATTATAAAAAATGCTCGTATCAATAAATCTCTTACTTTATCCGCTTTATCAAAAGAGATTGATGTCGACATCACAACGCTTTCTAAAGTAGAGAGTGGTAAACGTAATCTTGATAGCAAAAAATTACCTCTTCTATGTGAGATCTTAGCGTTAGACTTGTCTCAGATGGAAAGCGAGTTGAAAGCTGATAAGCTTTTTAAGGCGTTTGTACAGGATGAAGATACTATGAATTTAGTCAAAGAACGCATCGAAAACTATCAGACTGCTAAGCAACAGTATTCCAATGAGGTAGAAGAACAAAATCTATTCGGAGAAGAGTTCGATTGGAGGCTAAGAGAATTTAGGTATCCCGAGAGAGCTATTCGCTTAGGAACACTATTTAGTGGTATTGGAGCAATAGAACATGCTTTTCAAAGGCTTGGATTAAATCATGAGATTGTATTTGCGGGTGATATAGACCCACATGTAAAGAAGAGTTACTATGCCAATTATGAGATTGCTGAAAGTGCGTGGCATGATGATGTCACAACATTTAGAGCCGATAGGTATAGAGGTCAGATTGATTTACTTGTGGGAGGAAGTCCATGTCAGGCATTTTCTATGGTGGGTAAACGCCTGGGACTGGAAGACATTCGGGGGACGTTGTTTTATGATTATGCCCGTATCGTCCAAGAAACACAACCAAAAGTCTTTATTTATGAAAACGTAAAGGGATTGACTAATCATGACGGAGGTCGTACATGGCAGGTAGTTAAAGATGTTTTTAACGATTTAGGATACAAAATATATGCTAAGTTGTTAAACAGTAAGAACTTTGGTATTCCGCAAAATCGTGAACGTATATTTGTTATTGGCTTTAGAGATAACAATGTAGATTTTACTTTTCCTAATCCCATTCCCTTAGAACGCACAATGCAAGATTTTTTAGAGGATTATACGGATTCGAAGTATTATCTGAAAGAAAAAGGTGTAAAGTTCGTTACCAGTTCCAAGAATAGGAATAAACGTTATACGCAAATCAATGGCCAGGTTATGCTTTGCCAAAAAGCTAACCAACAGTTTAATTGGCATGGTGATTTTGTGTACGAGCCATTAGGTTTGAAAAATGCATTAAAGAATGAAAACGACTTTGATGAGTTTGTATTCGATGTCAATAGAGTCGAAGAAAAGTATTACCTTTCCGATAAAGTAAGGGATTATGTTCTAGCAGGCGGTACAAAGAGTTTTAAGACAAGTACTAAAACTGATCTAGAGGTTGCAAGACCGTTGCTACAGTCGATGCACAAAATGCACCGCGCAGGTGTCGATAACTATGTAACACATCACCAAGGTAGAATCCGTAAACTTACTCCGACGGAATGCCTACGGTTAATGGGTTTTGCAGATAATTTCAAGCAAGTAGTTAGTGATACCCAGCTGTATCGTCAGGCGGGTAATAGTATAGTTGTCGATGTAATGATAGCTCTTTTGAAACAAATGGATATTACGCAATATGGAAGATAAAGTGCATTTTGACTACCAGAAAATAAAAATAGGCGAGGTAGAGTATTTTATTGTCGACTCTATCCAAGACTTTAGGGCGGAAGATAGTTTTATTCACCGCTCAAATAAGTTGGCCCAATTTGATGGAAACGGAGAGGCGAAGAAGCATATCGGAACTTATGCCGGCGAAAAAGGACGATTATTGTCCAATTTCTTCAATTATGATCAGTGGGGCAAGGAGTATAAAGATCCCGCAAGAAAAAGAAAAACGGAGGTTGCCGCTCGCTATGCTAATGCTATTGTGTCTGATGGGAGATGTTTTTTCAGTAAATCCAATCTGCTAAAATATCTTGAAGATGCGAAAGAAGAATACTTTGCTCAAGAGCAAATTTACCATTTTGATATAGGTGAGTATTACAATGAGAGGTTAGAGCGAATCAGGCTGTTACCCGATGAATATCTTTATTTTACTATCTACGACGCCTCGGATAATTTAACACAGAAACAGAATAGAGGATATATCCGTTCGGACAATGAGATTTGGACTATTTGGCGTGAGCTTATCTTGCCTAAAATAAGTTATCTGTCTATTTTAAAACTAGTCGCTGTAGACCCTAATATTGATCAGAGTCCGAAGTATTATTTCCGAATATTGCTTGATTATCAATTCCGATCATTTGTCCATCCCAATTTGATCGCTCCGTTGCCACTCGTCGAATTTCCTGACGAGATTGAGGAGGTCAAACGAGTATATCGTGTAGGGCAAGAAAGGTATCGTAAAGCAGTACTCGATTATATGCCCCAGTGCCCATTTTCCAAGATTTCTGATGAACGACTTTTGATTGCCAGCCATATTAAGCCGTATAATATATGTAAGAAAGAGAATAGGGAAGATCAAGCCCTTCATTATTTAAATGGATTGGCTTTATCACCAACGTATGATCGTTTGTTCGACCAAGGGTATATCACGTTCACAGATCAAGGAGAGCTTATATGTGGTACACAACTCAGTAACCTGACATGGGAAAGGCTTAGCATCAATCCAAATGCCAAGAATAAAATGCGAATCTTTCCGGAAGGGAGAGAAGAGTTTTTAGACTATCACAGACGACATGTTTTTCAGGATGATATAGGAAACCTAGTGGTTGAATAGACTTATCGTTTGTTTAGTTTTTGAATATATGGTCTCGATGAAATTGCAAGTATTCTTCCCTTCCTTCCAAGGGAAGATTGTTGTGTATAGTTCCAGCTATTATATTTAAACGTTGCCTGTTCTCCTCTGATACAGCCGTTGATATAATAAGTTCTTTGCTGTTTGTAAAGCTTATTAATCCTCTGTCAAACAATCTGTCATATGTTGGAGCTAATAAGATTCCATTTTTAAAATCGATTCTTTCTTCATTGTTTGATATTCTCCATGGTTTAATATGGCTGGCTATAAGAAGATTCGTGTCATCAACCAATGATATGGGACAAAATCCGCAGTCTGCAATCAAATTTCTTCGAAAGATACCCTGACCAATTCTTGCAGAGATGATTTGTTGTTTTTCAGTCTCAGTTAAGGTAGGTGTATTTCTTATTTCGGCGGTAATAGCTTGTATCGGTTGGGTATTAAAATCCACTTCACCATTCCTCGGCATTGAGTTGATAGGTAAAGGAAAAAGATCGAAGAAATATTCTTTATCTTCTCTGTGGTCTAATACATCAACATCTATGTATTCAACTAAATCTTCGTAGGCTCTCCCTTCTTTCAGAACTATCATACCTTTGATTATAGATATTACTGGAGAATAACTTTTTATTGAATTTCTAAGTATATCTTCATTTCCTATTGTAGTATTGAATATTTCAGCTGTTGTATTTATCCATTCAATTGGAGCTCGGCTTTCAAATAATTTTCTACACAACTCAGCATGGGCAGATAGAGATTGTAAATTCTCAAACCCTTTAGTGTACGGGTTAGGTACGGAATAGTGTTTTATCCAATTTTGTAAGTAGTGAAAAATTTCTTGTTCTGTAGGCTGATGAATAAATTTAGGGAAGTATCTACCGTTGTTTTCATAATATAAACCGAGTTGGCAGGCTAGTTGATAAGGAGTCTTATAAAAATCCCCTTTGAGATGTGACCTTGCGTTAGTAATATCCCGTGCTTTTTCTTTTGTCATTTCTTCTTTGGGAAGAATACTGATTAGTTCAATAACATTGTGTAAAAAGGGATTTCTCCATCTACAAATTGGATCTGCCATATTATCTAAGTTTTAGTGATTATATTTTTTATTTTTTCTCGCATAAGTTAAAAAGCATTCCTCAACTTCCGTATCTCATACGCAATCAATCCTCTTCGCATCAATTCTTCATCCGATAACTGATTTAAAAAGGCTATAAGCATCTCAGGTGTTCTGTCTTTGTCTAATCTTGATTTTAATTTGTTTATGGCGGATATCGGTATATCGTACTCCATCAGCGCCGCTAAATTTGGCGGCAGGAAACCATGTTCTAAGCTACTTGCGAAATATGTATAGTTACCATACGGTAGATTGTGCTTTTTCAGTACATATTCTTGTAGCTCAGACATTACAGAGATCCACTTGGGTAGCTTGTAGTCAAACCAATGCCTAGCAACATTCAACGTGAAAAATGACATAGAATCGATGCGCGTCTGATCATCGGGTATTTGTTCAATCCAATAGTCCTCATTGACCGAGCTATTGATTAAAGCTGATACAGACCTTAAGCTCGAGTATTGGTTTGTTAAAACACTAAGTTGTTTTGCATTGCGAACGTTAGCCCTATTTTCGCCCGGTTTCAAGAGATATTTCCAACATAGATCTAAAATATAGAGTAGTTGCTGGTAGTTTGGGAATTGATTCCAGTTTAGCAAATCCTGTCCCTCATGTATATCTGCCTCTAATGCATCTATGATTTTTTGTTGGCCTTCGATGCTTATTCCTGAGTTTCTTTTCATCACTTCCTGTAGTTCTTCAGGAAGGTTATTAAATTCCTCAAGCCTTTTTTTAGCGCTGTCTTCCAATTCCCCTTCACTTAATGCGATCAATATCTCAAGAGGTGCATTCTCTTGGTCAAAAAGGGGGATGTCTACAAATAGTTCCGTTTGTTCTGGTCTTTTTTCAAATCTATAGACGTTCCCTATATAGTGCTTTTTCATCCTACCAGAACGGCCTGCTATATTTTTGTAGTCAAAAAAGTCTATTTTCTTTGTTCCTTTTTCTTTGTCATACAGGATGACATTTTTAGCCGAAGTGTTTACTCCTTCTATCAGTGTGGATGTACAAAACAACCATCTTATAGCTCCCATGTTAAAAGCGTCAACAATAGAACTGCCCAAATGGCGAGGTAGAGCGCCATGATGGAAGGCCGCTCCTTCATTCATTGCAGCGATTATGGACCATCTAGAATTGATATTTTGTTCAACCCATTCAATCATTTCCTTATTGCCCGAGACATCGATATCATTGATATACAGATTTTCTGTTAGATATTCTACGAACTCTAGGCATAAAGCTGTAGCCTTATTAGGCGAAGAGCAATAGATTAGGGTCTGTTCATCCGTTTCTGATAACAGATCAAATAGTGCATTCTTTTTCAGTTCTTTTTTCTCCTTGGCTTTGACCTTATCCATGATTTCGAGACTTTTCTCATCCACCGCAACCGTGGCAAACTCTGTCGGAAACCAAGTCATTTGAAATTTATTTTTAAAAGAAACCGGAATGCTTTTGATCATGGGGCCTAATAGGTAGAACTTATTTGTATATTTCAGTAGTTTATAGAAGGCTTGATTTAGTGTGATCGCACGATCATCATCCCGATCTAGGCTGAGTTTGTAAAACTCGTCTATGACAAAAAAGTCGATAGGAGGAAAATTGACGTACTCCACAACGCGTTCACCTGTAAAAAGAAATATATTTCCTTTATCACCGTCAGGTTCTTGGTTGGTCGATACTATTATTTTATAGTGCTCGCGGTACTTTAAGAGCTTCTTTCTGGTTTCATCAAGTAACGCAAGAGTGGGTTGGATAATTACAATCTGTTTGTAAATCCCATTAGCAATCACTTCCTCAATTAATAGACTCTTGCCAAAGCTCGTTGGAGCACTTACCACTACAGATCTACCGCTTTGTAGTTCTACTGAAAGCTGTTGCTGTTCTTCATGCAGATATACGTCATTAAGATATGGAGACTTGTGATACTCATACTTTATCAGGGAACTCGTAGACAATTGTTCTGGATCTACATAAGGGTATAGTCCTACAGCCTCCGTTAAGGAGTTCCATATTGGTTTTGTCGTTTCCGGAATTTTATGCCATGCGTCGCGCACTCGGATTACGATATCTCTGGCTAACCCTTCGGTTTCTTTATTTGAAAGCTGTATCGAGCAGAACTGAGATAGAGCAAAGCTATCGTCGTAACTCAACTGTGCTGAATCGGTAAGAAATTCTATTGCCGTATGTACATCCTTAAAAATCATATTCTCTGCATAGCTTTTAGTCTTGCATCCAGTTCGGTATTTAACTCGTCCTTGTTAGGTATGGGCAGGAGAAGCAACATGATCTCTAGATTGGAAGCAGGGCACTTTCTGTTGAATTCCTCATGCAATGCCATACATTCAGTTTTGAATTCATCTATGTATTGCTCAGTTTCATCGTTGTGATTTATAAATAGATTACTATTGTATGTGCAGACCATTGGGATAACGATACTCGAAAAAATAACGTCGAGTTTTTGATGCTTATGCATAAGTGTTCTCCAATGCTCGATTTCAGGCGTTTCTTGAGGTAGCTTTCTTGTGATTAAACTAAACTGCTCTCGGAGGTAGTCCGCATTAAAGTGCTTTGCGATGTCACCTACTAGATCACTGATTCCTTTAGATCCAGATTTGTAAAGCTTGGATTCACCGAGCCAAAGTTTTTTTTCATCACCATCTATAGTTATGTGAACCCCATCAAAGCCGTGAGCAGGTACATTTGGTGCATCCCGGAAAAATATTGTTGACATCAGTGGTATAGTGTGACAAAAGTCTCTCAAAAGAAGATGTAAAATTAGTTCCCCAAATTCGCCTCTTTGCTTATACTTGTCAGTCGTGTAAACGGTCTTGGCCGCGTCATCTAAGCGCTCAACCATTTCTGTTAGCGGAATACTATTTCCCTGATGGTACCCGAGTGCATATTCCGGTATCACACTTCTTATGGTGTCCACTAATGGTTGAAGTCGGAACTTGTTTTGATCAAACCCTACATGGAATGCCTTTAGCGAGTATTCAGATATACGTTCGTCTAATACTAATTCTGATTTAAAAGGTCTTGGCATTTAGATTTAATTATGTTTACAATTGAAATCATTTAATTCTCATAGAGAAGCAAGTGATTGTTTTGATACCATACTAGGTCATTCTTATTTATGATTAAATGAAATACTATCCTTTCTAGGTTGGGAATGAGAAACTTCTCTATTAGAAACTTCGCGCCTGCGGGAAGATTTATACTTTCAAAGTGATTCTGGGAATCTTTGTTATGTACGATTGAGTTCCTTATTTTATAGGTAATTAGACCAAACATAGAATGGTCAAGATTGGCTTTTATTCTATCGTATTTGTACGTGGTGTTTTTAAGTCCTAAATCTATGAATAATGTATCTATTAGTTGTATTTTCGTGGCGTCGATTGTTTCAAGATTTGCCCAAGAAGTTTTTAGAACCTTTAAAAAACTGTCGGTATTGTATCTTAATTGTAGGACATCTTTGAAAAAATCCTGTATACATTCGATCTCCTTTACTTGGAATCTGTCGTATAGCACCTGAAAATCTCTAATATGGAATGGGATACCATTTTTTTCTCTCTCAAGCTTGCAAATTCTATGTTTGTACATGAAATTCTCTATGACATGATATAGTTTTAAGTATTTATCCAGTATGTAAATATGATTATTATATTCATTCAGGACATTAGCAATACTGTCAAATTGGCGATAATTTTCACTATAATCGAACGAGTTTGAAAAAGGTTCTTCTGGCTTGTCAGAATATGTCTGAAGTGATTTTATCCGTTCTCCTTTTGCAAGAACCTGCAATTTCAAAATCGAATGAAGATCTCTGAGGTTCATATCATCCACTTTTCTATATAAACATAATTGGTTCGATACCGAACAGTTTTCATCTGTCAGCAAGTTAATCCAAATTAGGAGTAAATCAATATGTGCAGAATGGAAATTGTTGGTAAGGAAATTTTCGAAATTCTCTCCAAATGGTTCATAAATAACTATTGATTTGGTTATATCTTCACTTTTGAACAATACGAAATCTCTCGCAATCAGGTTTATTGTTAAGTCGACTATTTGGTAGTCGTTAATGTCAACTTCAACATTTATATCAATATCATCTTCGATAACAGTATTGATTTTTGTAGTAAGCAATACTATTAGTTTAAAGAGTTTTATTCTATTCAATCCAAAGTCGGCGAATACAGTTTGAAATGTTTCTAACTCCTCTACAAATGACGTTATTTGATTAAGATCTTCAATTATTTCGCTTCTGTGAAGGGATTCTGTAAGAGTGTCTAATAAAGAATCCACACTAGATGAAAACTCTGTATATCTATCGCTTCTCGGATTGTTTTCTGCTAACACATCCGAATTATCGTCATAGTATGAAATAAGGCGCTCTTGTATTTCCCGTAATTGGGAAAGTAGCTTGCTGTAGAATAGGTCTATGCGTCTCACACCCTACCTCCTTTATAGTTTGTAAAGTGTTTATCCCAATCAATCGGTTCATTGTGAAAAAGACCTGGATTCTGAATTGTTTCTAATATCTTTGTGAAGGCTTTAAAGACAACCTTTCTATTAACATCTCCAAAATTGATCTTGCTTAAGTCTAGATTTCTTCTTCCATTATCGTATTCGCTTAGATTTAAGGTTTTAGGATTTTCATGTAAGAATTTAATGACGTCATTAAAGAGATCTTTTGGGCGTTCTATTTCATTTTGAATACGATAATTCCCTAATGCGGCAAACATTCCAACCATAGATGTTTCACGACCGAACCACTTTGTTTCATCGGGATAATTATCTCTAATGAAGTTATCAAAGTCTATTAGAAACTCAACTATATCGTTTACGAAATCATATGACAATTCGTTGGATAAATCTTGTATTGAATAATCATTATCTTGTAATTTACTTACTAGATTTGCGTTGGTAACAATTGTTTTACCTGTATCAAATGCTATTAGACCGGAAATAAGCTGAGAAAAATGAAACTGTCCAAACTCTCTTTTTTTTGCAAATGAAGTCGAGTTTTCATCCTTCTCTCTAATTAGTTGAAATTCTTTAAATTTTTCTTTTTCTTTGAATTCCAACAACAAATCGTTGATGAATAATAATTCTAGTTGGTGCTTGAGTTTTACTGGCTTGTGTCCAGCATTTAAAAGAAGCATCTTCTCGACCTGTTGTTTCGAATTTAGATCGGTCCAAAGTTCAAACCAAATAAAATTTCCTTTAAATATCGCTTCTATAAGATTTATGTTTTGTCCATTTTCTTTGTAGAAATCAAGTAGCTTGCTTAAAATTTTAAAATTAGATTTTATTACGGATAGTTGTTTCGAGTATTTCTTAGATAAACGAAACTTTGATAATTCTAAAATATCGAAGTTTTCGGCCAACTCGCTTTTAAGCAATTTGTATGTGTCAAAGATGATTTTTAGTCGATGTGTCCTTTGAAGACCATCTATAATTTTATATTCGACTTCTTTAAAATAGACTTTGTCATGCTTTCTGGCAAATTTTTGAAGGACTAGAACAATGGAAGGAATATGGTGTTTGTTAAGTACGGTCTCGATCATTTTGTCTAAATACACATTGGTACTAACAACTTCTCGTTGTATGTCGTACTCTTTGTAGTTTTCAGGCAGATTATTTAAATAATCGTACAACGAAAATTTGGCTAAAAAACAAGTGCTGGTACCATCAACCCTTGAGTCCAGTATTTTTGCTTCTATTGTTGGCATTTAATATCGGTTACTGTTAATTTCTGTTTATTGGCGATTTCTCATTACCATCTTCCAACCAATCACCGCCCACCATCTTTCTCGCCTTTGCCACCATCTTCATGGTTATCTTACTTTTATTTTTTCTCTTCCAGTGAAATTACTCTATAATATTCCTCTGGCCGACCAACAATTCCCGTTTTCAAAGTGTTTTTTGTTTTTTCAACATGATCTTTTAATTCATTGGAAAATGCCCCTGTTACGCGTGTAGACGACTTTAGAGTCACTTTTAACTCAACAGGAAGGGTTTCATAAACATCAGAGGGCAAAAACTCCTTCTTATTCTTAAAAGTTTCTAAAGCACTAATTAGTACTTTTTTTAAATTGATGGAATTATAGGGTTTTCTTGACGTAGGAGGGCCTGATTCGCTCCTTGCATCTATTGCATTTATTGTGGCTATCGGAAGTTTCTCCTTAGGTAGGGGAGTGAATTCAGGATCAACGAGTTGATAGTATCTTATTCCAAAAAGTTGGGATATACTATCCGCCTTCGTGATAGTAGGTCCATTTACTCCTCCTTTCATATCCTTCACTATATTTGTCGTCACGGCAAGTAGATTCTTGATATCGACATCATATAGACCATAATAATCCATATAGTATTCTAATGCTAAATTGAACTCTTCTATTACTAACTTAGGATCCATTATTTATTGAAAATATTTTTATATTTTGTATTTATTTTTTTATCTTTGTTTTAGTTAATTGAAAAAGCGACACGTAGGGTAGAGATCAACCTCTACTAATAACGATGTTACTCTCGTCCGAAAACCGCTAAATTGAATACGAGAGGACTGCGGTTCGCCATTTTCTACTGGAAATACTATCTTTACGATATATTACCAGTAGGGTGAGCCGTCTTTAAGTCTTCTTGCATTCA
>Ga0079224_100014760_pt1 | contig 10920 bp, 6 predicted proteins | sample Stecom2015_FD_80414 | JGI IMG/M metagenome (GOLD analysis project Ga0079224, IMG submission 80414) | Agricultural soil microbial communities from Utah to study Nitrogen management - Steer compost 2015 | ecosystem: Environmental > Terrestrial > Soil > Agricultural land | place: USA: Utah...
ACCAGGCCGTAGAGCTCCGGACGGAGGAGCCGCCTCCCCGAGTGCTTGTGCTTGGGCCAGGGGTCGGGGAAGTAGACGTGCACTCCCACGGCTGATTCGGGCTCGATCCAGCGGCTCAGGACATCGAACGCGTCGGCGCGAAAGAGGCGCAGATTGGGGGGATGGCTTCCATGGAAGCGCCGGACCGCATGCCGGAAGTACTTCTCGGCGCGCTCCACTCCCAGGAAATTCTTGCCCGGTTCCAGCTCCACCGCGCGTTCCAGGAACATCCCCTTGCCGCACCCGAGCTCGATCTCGAGCGGAGCGGCCCGGCCGAACAACGCCTCGATGGAAAATGGAGGAGCCCATTGCGAAGGCTGCACCACGAACGGGAGCTCATGCACGGGCACCGGGAGCTGGACGGAGCGACTCACGACGCGGCACGTTAGCACATCGGCTTCGGGTTGCCGATCCCTGAGGAGCCGATCCCACGACAGGAACTCGGGGTACCGAACTATCCATGCCTAAATGACTGTATCCCAATAGAGTACGATAGAGCAGAGACCGTCTGCTCCCTCCCGTGACGTCGTCCCGCTTCGCCCGGTGCTCCAACCAAGCAGCACAACAGGTTCCATTACAGTCATTTACGATCTTTCGAAATCCGCGGCACACCACTTGTTCCGTATGCGCGTGGAGGGGTGCTTCCCAGTGTGGGCGGAGGGCCGGGTCGCTGTCTCCCCGGAACACAGCCCACCAGGTGGTCGCTTCAAGGCCGCACCTGGTCGGAGGAAGCCCCCCCTCCTCCTAGCGCCTTCCGCGCTTGTAGCTGCCGGGTCTCGAGGGAGAGACGGGATGCGGGAGGGAAGTGCGGAAGGCGCTGCACCGGATTCCTCGACCGGTGCCGCCAGGAGCCGATCCGGAACCCCTCCGGGTCGGTTCCTCTTGTTGCGTACGAATCTCGCACGCCGCCTTGCGCCCGGCGTCAGCTTCGCAGGATCACGCCTCGAGCTTTTCCAAGAGCGCGCGCGCCACCTCGAAGAACGCCCTCGCCGAGGCGGACTTCGGATCACGCACCACGATCGGCCGCCCTTCGTCTCCGCCCTCGCGCACCGCGGGCTCGAGCGGAATCTGACCCAGGAACGGCACCCCCAACCGCGTCGCTTCGCGCTGGCCGCCCCCTTGTCCGAAGATGTCCGACCGGGTTCCGCAGGAGGGGCAGCAGAAGAAGCTCATGTTCTCCAGAAGGCCCAAGATCGGCACTTCCGTCTTGCGGAACATCTCCACGCCCTTGGCCGCATCGATCAGCGCCACGTCCTGCGGCGTCGAGACCACGACCGCCCCCGACAGAGCCACCTTCTGCGCGAGCGAAATCTGGATGTCCCCGGTGCCGGGAGGAAGGTCGAAGAACAGCAGATCGACCCCCGACCAGTCGACGTCGCGCATCAACTGATCGATCGCCTTGCCGATCATCGGGCCGCGCCAGATCACCGGCGTGTGGCGATCCACCAAGTAGCCGATGGAGATGTTCTTCACGTCGTAGCGCTCGAGCGGGATGAGCTTGCCGCGGTCCTCGTCGAACATCGGCTGCGACTCTTCCAGTCCCATCATGAGCGGGACGGAGGGACCGTAGATGTCGGTGTCGAGCAGTCCGACGCGCTTTCCGAGCTGCGCCGCCGCCACCGCGAGGTTGACCGCAACGGTCGACTTGCCCACGCCTCCCTTGCCACTCGAAATCGCGATCTTGAACGGGATCTGCGCCAGGGGATCGGCCGCTTCCGCACCCGGCGTCCTCGGAGACACGGGAGCCGCCCGTTGCGCCCGCAAGTCGAGGTCGTACGGAATCGAGGCGTTTTCGAGCGCGGTCCGAATCGACGCCTCGATCGCATCGCGCGCCGTTCCCGCAGTGGGGGAGAGCTCCACGCGGATCTGGAAACGGCCGTCCGACTCGGTCACGTCCTTCACATAGCCGAGCGTGACGATATCGCGATCGATTCCCGGAAACAGGACCGTGCGTAGGACGTTGACGACTTGCGATGTGCTCGGCATGGCATCCCTTCCTGGATAAGTGGCCAGACCCGTTCGCGGATCAAACCGCGAGTATAGGTCAGCGGCGGCGGAGTTGGTCCAATCCGAGGTCGCGCGTGACGCCGGCCAGCACTTGGCCCCATCCGTCGGCGGGAGGCCGGTCCGCTCCGCGGCGCGAAATCACATAGCGCGCGAGCTCCCGGAACCACCGAAATCGGCCTTCCACGGCGAGTCGATCGCGCTCCGCCGGAGGAAGGCGCAGTCGCCCGATCGCTTCCAGCAGCGGGGCGAGCCCGCGCGCGGCCAGGTCGCGATAGACTGGGATCTCGTCCGAGGCGAAGCGGTAGCCCAGCCCGAACGCGCCGTCCCGTGTGAGCAGGCCGTCCTGCTCGATCCGCCGCGCCACGGGAGCCAGCCGCGAGGCGAGGAAAACCGGCCGTTCTGCGGAAACCGCGCGCTTCAGGAAAGGCGCGTCCTCCTCGATCACCTGGAGCGCGTCGAGGATCTCCTCCAGCGTCGTGTAAGGATCGAACAGATGGAGCGCGTGCCCGCTCGTCGCATCCAGGTTGAGCGCGTGATCGTCCAGCCTGCGCAGAAGGCGCGCGAGAGAACGCGCTTCCCACTGCGACGTGTCGAACTGCGGTTGTCCCAGCGCGCGTCCCGCGAGGAAGAACTCGACTCCCGCCAGGTGGAAGCGCACCCGAGGATGCTGCGCGCAAAGTCGAAGCAGATCCTCCTCGCATTGACGGAGAGCGCGCGGCGACGGCTGGAACCGGATCCGCTCGGGAACCTTGTCTTCCGCGGCGAAGTGCTCCAACAACAACTTCAGGGCAGGCAGCGGATTCGCCGCTCGAATCTCGAACGCGCGCACTCCCTGGCTCCAGTGATGGTTCGCCTGGAAATGAACCTGATCGAAGGAAATCTCGGCCGCCGGTGGACAGATCCCGAACGGACAGGATCGGGCCCGCTGACGCGCGACGAGCCGCGCTCGAGCGCGCTCCGTCCACGATCCGAGGAGTTCGGCGCCGCTGTCCCGCGTCTCGACCTCCACCATGGGTTTCTTCATGGGACCCGCACTCGCGACCGGTGGTGCGGCAAAGGCGACCTCTCCATGAACGCAGCCGCGCTCGGCGAGGAGAAGCGCCATGCCGAAGCTCGGATGCAGCGCCGGCCCTCGATAGTTCCACTTCGCCGAGGCGGAGAACGGAAGCATCTCCGAATCGAACGACCACTTCCGCCACAGCGTGGAAGCTTCGAGACTCCGCGGCGCCGGCGCACCCGCGGGGTCGGAGGCAGGGGAGTCGGGGCCCGTCTGGTCGGACCGCCCGTTCGAGCGGACGCGCGCGATCAAGTTGGGAACGGCGTCCGGCCCTTCGAGCCACCGGCTCGGGTCACTGCCGGAGCGGGAGTGATCCGACGTTCGTCGCACCCGGTCCGCCAGCTCTCCGGCGCCCACGCGCGAGGCGCCGAGCAGCGCGAAGGGGGCTTCCGACTCCTCGAACAACGTCGCCGCGAGAGGACCGAAGAGCGCCCACGGACGGTCCGCCATCCGTTCGGGTAGCCGGCGCAGCAGATCGCGTGGAACCAGCGCCTCGATCAGGAACAACGCGCAGCCGGAGGCGGCGAGATCTTCGACGAGAGACTCGATCTGGTGAACGTGGACGCGCCAGCGCTCTACCCGGTGGCCTCTTCGCTCCAGCTCATGGGCGATCGAGTCGGCTTCGATCATCGAATCGAGGGTGCGGGGCGCGTCGGCGTCGTCGATCTTCAGCACCGCGACGGAAAAGCTCATCGGCGCCTCACCTGCAGGGGCGCGCGCGCACGAGCACCGGAGTTCCCTCCCGGGCCGAGACCAGCCTTTTGGCGAACCGTTCGCATCTCAACAGGGTACGAATTCCCGACGCCGGGATGTCAGGGCAATTCGAGCGCGATCCATGACGCTCCTTCGTGCCAGCCCCAGCCGGCGTGCTACTGTCACCGAGTCCACCCGCGGAGGTGTTGCGTGCGCGACGATTTCGGCTCCCGTCCCCCGATCCTTCCGTCGACTTCCGGGTCGAGGGGGAATGACGCAACGTCGCCATGGTCGGACCGAGACGATTCCACGTCGCCTTGGTCGAGCCGGGAGAGCGCAAATCGGGTGGAGCACGCTCCCTGGGATTCCTTTCCCCATCGGCTGCCTTACGGAGCTTCCCCAGAAGACGGGGAGTTCGCCGACCCCGACCGCAAGGGACTCGCGGTGTCGCCCCGCGAGCTCGTCATCGCCCTCGGGCTTTTCCTCCTCACGCTGGGCTCGACGTATCTGACCGCGGGAATCGAGTACGCCTTCGCGCTCCTGGGAATTCTCCTCTGTCACGAGATGGGCCACTACCTGATGGCGCGCCGCTATCGAGTGCGCTCGACTCTTCCGATCTTCTTGCCGCTGCCCTTCATTTCTCCGTTCGGAACTCTGGGCGCGGTGATCAAGATGCGCCAGCACATTCGCGACCGGCGCGCGTTGTACGACATCGGGATCGCCGGCCCCCTCGCCGGCATCATTCCGGCGCTCGCGGCCACCGTGTGGGGGCTGGCGCACTCGACGGTGATCGACAAAGGAGTGATGGATGGAACCTTGATGCTGGGAGATTCGCTGCTATCCGGCTGGATCCAGCACGCGATCCATCCCGATCTCGGTCCGAATCAGGACCTGCTGCTGCACCCGGTGGCGTTCGCAGGATGGGCGGGGTTGTTCGTGACCGCGCTCAATCTGCTTCCGATCGGGCAGCTCGATGGCGGACATATCGCCTACGGCTTGCTCGGACGGCGGAGCGTATATCTCGGATGGTGCATGATTGCCGCGCTCGCGGTGCTCGGCTACTACTTCCCGGGATGGTGGTTCCTGCTCGTGATTCTCCTGCTCACGCGGGTGCGACATCCGCAGACGATCGACGAGCGCGTGCCGCTGGGCCCCAAGCGGGTCGCGCTCGGCATCTTCGCGCTCGCGTTTTTCGTCGTCAGCTTCATCCCGACTCCGATTCTGCTCCCATGACCTCAACGCAAGCTCGCGGCCCGTTGCGAGTCGCGCAGATCATCCACGGCGCCGGAGTGGGCGGCACGGAGCGGCACATTCGCAGCTTGCTGGAACGGCTACCCGAGCACGGGATCACGCCGATCCTCATCGCGTCGGAGGAGGGGACGCTCCTGGAGTTCGCGCGCAGTCGGGGGATCGAGACGCATGTGGCGCCCCGAACGTCGGCCTGGTCGTACCTACGCGCGTTGAGGCGCCTGCTCGAGACGATGCGTCCCGACATCGCGCACGCGCATTCGGGGAGGCTGCCGTGCATCGCGGCCAGACTGGCGCGCATCCCGCGGATCGTGGAGACCCGGCACGGAGCGCTCATCGGCCTGGGCCCGGTGCGGCAATGGCCGGCAATCGGGCTCGTCGAAGGGTGGAAGTGCCGGATGGCCCATCAGACGATCACCGTGTGCGCGTCGGACCGCCGATGGCTGATCACGCGTGGCGGACTCGATCCTTCCCGAGTGCTCTCGATCCTCAACGGGATCTCCGTCGACCACGGCGACACATCGCTGTCGCGACCCGACGCGTCGCAAACTCAAGATCGCATGCGCGCGCTTGGCAGGGGGAGCCGATCCACACCGAACGGATCCGTCGGAGCGAACGAGCGGCAAGAGCTGATGCGCAAGGCTCGTGAAGAACTGGGATTGCCGACGGAGGGCCGGTGGATCGGCTTCGTGGGGCGGCTCACGGCTCAGAAGGCGCCGGAGCGGATGATCGATCTGCTGACGGCGTTGCGCCGATCGGATCCGCAATGGAGAGCGTTGATCGTCGGCGACGGTCCGAAACTGGAATCGCTGAAAGAGCGCGCTCGTTTGAATGGGATCGAGGACGCCGTCGTCTGGAAGGGGAGCGACCCTCGCGGCGAGCTCGCCATGCGCGCGGTGGATTGCGTCTGCTTGCCCTCGATCTCGGAAGGGCTGCCCTATGTGCTCCTGGAAGCGCTCGCCGCCGGTCGGCCGATCGTGGCGACACCGGTGGGAGGCGTGCCGGAGGTCCTGGACGGCCCCGTGTTGGAACGAGGCTGCCTGCCGTGGAACGCCCCCGGGTGGGCGGCGCGGGTCGAGATGCTGACCGATCCCGTCTCCTCGCAGGAGTGGAGCGATGCCGCGTACGCGCGGATTCTCGCTCTCGATGAAGGCGACATGATCGGCGCGCTGGCGTCCGTCTACAGAGGAGCGTCGTACGTCGCGGCGCACGGAAGATATCCATCCGTTGCGAACACCAGCTCATCATGACGACCGGCTTGCCGCCCGCTCGCATTCCGTTTACGGGTGCTCCGACCCGGTAGTCCGCCGACTCCCGGTTGAGCGGTTTCCCCGCGACCGCTAGACTGCGTCGTTTGCGCGTGGTGCGTCTGCTGCGGAGGGCGGGATGAGCTTGAAGCTGTCGGTGGTGATTCCGGTCTACAACGAGCGGAACACCCTTCCCGTGCTTCTCGAGCGAGTCCTGGAGGCGCCGTACGAGAAGGAACTCCTCGTGGTGGACGACTTCTCCACGGACGGCACGCGCGCCTTCCTCGAGACCTACTCCCATCCGCAAGTGCGCATCTTCTTCCACGAGGTCAACAAGGGCAAGGGAGCGGCGATCCGCACCGCTATCCAGCACGCCACCGGCGACGTCGTCCTGATCCAGGACGCGGACCTCGAATACGACCCCAGGGAGTATCCCAAGCTGGTCGAGCCGATCGAGCAGGACTTGGCCGATGTGGTCTACGGATCCCGGTTCCTGGGCGGGCCGCACCGCGTGCTCTTCTACTGGCACTATCTCGGCAACCAGTTCTTGACCACGGTCTCGAACATGATGACCAACCTCAACCTCTCCGACATGGAAACCTGCTACAAGGCGTTCCGGCGCGAGATCATCCAGTCGATTCCGCTCCGGTCGAATCGGTTCGGGTTCGAGCCGGAGGTGACGGCCAAGATCGCGCGCCGCGGAGTGCGGGTGTACGAGACCCCGATCTCGTATCACGGTCGCACCTACGCCGAAGGGAAGAAGATCGGCTGGAAGGACGGCTTCGTCGCGCTCTGGACCATCGTTCGCTACGCCATCGCTGATTAGCCCCACCCTCGATCATTCCTGGCGGTGTCGGCTCCTGTTGACACTTCCGGCCCGGCGTTGCTACACTTTTCAGCGCCATTGCCATGGTATCCGCAGGACGGTCCGGTGATAACCAATCGGTCAGGAGGGCTAGACCGGTGCACGACGATTCCGATCCCGCGGGGGGGCGAGAGCCCCGTCCGCAGCCACGCTACGCGCGCCTTCAACCCAAGCCAGCCCCGGAAGCCGGGATGGAGGGTGCCGGGCCCGCCCCTTCCTTGACCGAGCGGCTGACAAATCCGGGCGTGACGATGCGCGAACGCCGCGAGCTCATGAACGGCGGCCTCGATCCGCTCGCCGCCCGCCAGCTGGAGATGAAGCTCAAGACCTCGGAGGCGCAGGTCGGACGCCTCACGCGGCTTCTCAAGTTGTCCCAGCGTCTCTCGTCGATCCTCGATCACGAAACGCTGCTCGACGCGATCCTCGACGAAGTCATCCCGCTCGCCAACGCGCAGCAGGCGCTCATCCTCCTGGATCAGGAGCCGGGAGGTTTGGAGATCGTGCGCGGGCGCACCGCACGAGGCGAAAGCGTTCCGAACGATTTGAGCAAGATCTCGGGCACGCTCGCGCGCAGCTGTATTGCCGAGAACCGTGTGCAGGTGTATGACGATCTGGCCAACCGGCCCGAGCTGCGGCAGGTCCGGAGCATCGTGCTCAACGATCTGTATTCGGCGATCTGCCTCCCGCTGCGCGACAAGGGAACCGCGTTCGGCGTGCTCTATCTCGACAGCTCGCTCCCCACGATGGCGCACGCTGCGGGCGAGCTCGACATCTTGGAAGGATTCGCGGCCCACGCTTCGATCTGTCTGATCAACGCCAAGCTCATCAAGCGCCTCGAACATTCACGCGAGATCCTGGTGCGCGAGAATCAGGATTTGCGCGCCACCGTGCAAGGGGGATGGCGCTTTGCCGGGATGATAGGAAAGACCGCGTCGATGCAGCAGCTTTTCGACCGGCTCCGGCTGATCAAGGACGTCGACATTTCGGTGTTGTTGCGAGGGGAGAGCGGGACCGGAAAGGAGCTCGTGGCCCGCGCGCTCCATCATGAAGGTCCGCGCGCCAACAAGCCGTTCGTGGCCGTCAACTGCGCCGCCATCCCGCCGATGCTGTTCGAGAGCGAGTTCTTCGGCGCCCGCAAGGGCGGTTTCACCGGAGCGCACCGCGACCGGCCTGGGCTGATCGAGCAAGCCGAAGGAGGCACGCTCTTCCTGGACGAGATCGGAGACATGCCGATCGAGTTCCAGCCCAAGCTGCTCCGGTTCCTGGAAGGGGGAGAGTACCGTCCCGTCGGGGCGCCGGAGGTGCAGGTGGCCCACCTGCGGGTCATTTCCGCGACCAATCTGAATTTGGATGCGCTCATCCAGGAGAAGAAGTTCCGCCAGGAGCTGCTCTTCCGCCTCGACGGAGTGCGCGTGGAGATTCCCGCTCTGCGCAACCGGCGCGAGGACATCCCGCTCCTCATCGATCACTACTTCCGCAAGACGGTCGAGAAGCATCCGCGCAAGATCCAAGGGATCACCGAAGCCGCGCTCCAGGCGATGCTCAACTTTTCGTGGCCGGGCAATATCCGCCAGCTCATCCACGCGATCGAGGGCGCGTGCGCGCTCGTACCCGATGGCGGGTGGCTCGATATCGCGCAGCTCGAGATGCACATGCCGGAGCTGACTGGCACGGGCAGAGAGGCGATGGCCGGCATCTTCATGGAAGAAGAGACGCTCCACGAGACGCTGCAGCGGGCGGAGAAGCTGCGGCTGGAGCGGACGCTCAATGCGCTGGACTGGAACATCACGAAGACGGCGCGTAGGCTGGGGATCAGCCGGCAGCATCTGCACAACCGGATTCGGGTGCACGGGCTGCAGCGGCCGCGGGGGTGACGGGCGGCGGGTCGAAGTCCATCTGGTGGGACGATGTAGGGGCGGGTCGAAGTCCATCTGGCAGGACGATGTAGGGCGGGCCGAATTGTCGCGGAGTCATCGGAATCCGCGCGGTCATTCGCCGCGGTGATTCGGTAGACGCTCGGGGCTGTTCGCCTTTCTCCCTCGGCAGTGGGATCCTCTCACGTCCGGAGTTGAGCTTCGAGCCGTGCTCAGTTCGATGGAAGTAAGGGGTCCTCAAAGATCCGGCGACCGTTGAGCTTCATGCGGATTTAGCCCTTGCTTCGCTAAACGGATTCCCTGCGATCCGGCAAACATTGAGCCTCGCGGTAGTCCCCTTCGAGTCGACCGGGCGAGTCGCTTATAGCGGACAGTCCGTAATTGCTTATTTACTGCCTCGCTCAAGCGGCATAACCGTATGTTGTCTACGTCTTTATGGTCGCTTGCTGCCCGGACGTGTGCGCACACGTAAATGGCCGATGACAGTTGCCATCCCCTGAGCACCGGCTCGCCGCTCCGAATCGAAATCTCTGAAGGGCTATAACTGATTAGATGTCAGTAGGTTGATGGCATCAGGTCCTGCTGGGCGGCCAATGTGCGCCGATTTGGCACGCTCCTGCCTGTTATGCATTCGAATTGCAGGAGGTCAGCCCCCCTCTGGGGCTAGAGGGTCCTGAAACCTACAGGAGGTAGGAAATGATCGTCGGTGCTGCAACCTTGATTGCTGTGATCTTCTCCTTTGGCCGGGCTGGCTGGTAAAGCCACCCGCCCTGGGAGCCGAGTAAAGCTCGACACTCTTGCCTGACGTCCTCGGTTCCCAGCATTCACAGGGGAGAAAAACTCCCGAGTCGAGACTGACCGTGTCTGGAGCCGAAATCTTCGTTGGCCCCATCAGGTTCGGCTCAGATCACGGTTGGCGAACGGCCCCTGGCGATGACCCAGGGGCCGTTCCATTTGCTGCCGCGCTGCCACCTCGCATTTGCCATCAGTTGATTTGCATCAAGGGAACCAACGGCCATGGAAAGCCCCGCCTGTTCGGACACGGCGGCTACGCCACGCTCCTTTCTGACGCCTCATCAACGCATAAAATCTTAGAATGAGTATTGACAACTCAGTGATTCCCCTATAGTTTCGTTGCGCTTACGACGATCTCATTCTCAGCCCTTTCCTAGGCGGAATGGGGGATCGATGCATTGGAGTTCGCTCCATTCTCTCTATGTCGAGTCGGAGATTGGCTCTCCTCACGTTTACCAAGGCTGCGTCGGGGCCGACAGTCAACTGACGGCCGTCATCGCAATCGAATGTCGTCGCTCGACCCTTTGTTCGCCTTGACGAGCCAGTTTCCGCCCTATCCGGCCAGGTTGGAGATCGGAGCTTTCTGAGTTGTCATGCCTTCGGATCGTGCATTGGGTTGGCGTGTCGCTATGATCCGTGATCTAAATCAACGCGAAAGCGAGTCGACCTACTCAACTCTCGAAGCTTTCGTGGAGTGCGGTCAGTGGCATGCAGCCAGGCAGCACCTTGATAAACTCAGTGCGGCAGATCGCGCCAGGCCTGAGTTCCAAAAGCTGGAGTGTCGGATACTCTGGAAAGAACAGCGACTTGACGAACTTGCTTCACTGATTTCTTCTGCCAGGCCCCAAATCTCGAACACACAAGATCGATGGCTTCTTGAGATGTATGAGGCTCGAGTTACGGGCGTCAAGGAAGGACTCGGCCCGGCGCTGGACAGAATCCGTTCGTTCCTGACGACGCATGGAGATGAGCTGTCTCCTCAGCAACGGGCCCAGGGACACATTTGGATGGCCAACGCCCTCCTTGACAATCGGAAGGTACCTGCTGCCCGGACGGAATGGGAACACGCTCTTCGGATCTACGAAATGCTAGGTG
>Ga0079224_100014761_pt1 | contig 10920 bp, 9 predicted proteins | sample Stecom2015_FD_80414 | JGI IMG/M metagenome (GOLD analysis project Ga0079224, IMG submission 80414) | Agricultural soil microbial communities from Utah to study Nitrogen management - Steer compost 2015 | ecosystem: Environmental > Terrestrial > Soil > Agricultural land | place: USA: Utah...
AAAAATGAAAACGGGGTGCTTCCGCTGACGGAGGAGAAAAGGGTGTTGGTGACGGGGCCCGCCGACGGCAAACCGGAGCGGCTTGCCGCGCTGCTCGGGGAAAAGGGGATTTCCGCCGAGGCTTACGAGACGGATGCAACCCCCGGATCCGAGCAAATCGAAAGGGCGCTGGAAAAAGCGCAGAGGGTGGATCTCGTCATCGTCACTACCTATAATGCAAACTCCAACACCGGGCAGCGAGATCTGGTCCGCGCCCTGACGGATGCGGACAAACCGGTGGTGGTGGCCTCGATGCGCAACCCCTACGACATCGCCGCCTTCCCGGAGGTGGACGGAAATCTGCTGACCTACGGAAATACGGACGTATCGGTCCGTGCGCTGGCCAGGGCGCTGACGGGAGAGGTCAATCCCTCCGGAAAGTTGCCGGTCACGGTTCCCGAGATGTTTGAATACGGGTACGGGCTCCGTTATTGAACCGCTGATGACCAAAGCAGAACCCGCAGCCCTTCGTCGGTTCCGACCTGGATACCGGCGTGGCTGCGGGTTCGGTTTTCTTTGAATCGCCCTATAGAGGCCGCCATTGTTCCGCCATCGTTTCCCGGAGCTTTTCCGGATTGATCCGGCTGATGGGTTCGCCCTTGCCGGGGTGGCAAACCGGCGGTGACGGCGTCCATTCCGATGCGGATGAGGTCCGGGTTCCGGATGCAGCCCGTCGGAAGCCTAGCAAGCCTTCCGCGATGGGGCTTTTCCGCTGGAATTCCGGATGCGCCGCAACTTCATCTCGGGGTTTATCACGGGAATCGGCTCGACGCCCTTCGTCGGGGCGGAATCCCGGGGCTTCGGCCGTTGGGTTAACGGAGGGGGGAGGCGGCCATCCTGCGGTATGTATGGCGCTTTCCGCGGAGGGCGATGGATGCGGCCAGCAGATTTTCAGGGGGGGCCATCCCGAGCAGCCCGGCATCGCCCAAATGGAAAATGTCCGCCCCGGCCTTTTTGCTTTCCAGTGCGATCGCCCGGACGGTATCGACATCGGCTCCTTCCTGGGAGGTGCCCACGGCGGCCATCACCAGTCCTCCCTGGGCATGCACCCTTTCGGCGGCCTTGCGCAGCGTCGGGATGTCGATCCCCGGTACGGTGCCGGGTGCGGGCAGCAGCACCACATCCGCCCCCGCTTCTACGAAGCGGTCTGCCGCCTCCACCAGCGCGTCTTCCGTCCACCCCTCAACGGTGCCGGCGGCGTGCATCTTTCCGGCGATGATCATCAGTTCATCCCCGGCCACCTCCCGCACTCGATGGATTCCCCGAAGGATCGCATCCTTGGTGACGCCCGTTTTGGGGTTTCCCGTCAGACACACGAAGTCGAAGCCCAATGCCTGCAGCCTTTGGATGCTGTGTCGATTCAAGGTTCGGCCCGCGCTGATCGATGTCCGCTCTTCCATCATGGACGATTGGGGATCCACCGGCTCCAGATTGACTCCAAGGGGCCGTCCGGTCAAACGCTTGGCCAGGGAAACGACGTCCTCCCCCTCTTCGACGGGCAGGCCGCTGATGCGGGGATGGTCCACGTCGAAAAGGTTGAATAACAGCAGGTCGGCACCGAAGGCCCGCGCCACTTCCAGGCTGGAAACATCTTCGTAGGGGGAAGGGACGGAGACGATCAGTTCGGAGAGGAGCGTACGCCCTTCGGCGGCTCGAATCGAGGCTTTCAAGTCCGGTCCCTTCATGGCGGAAAAATCGCTGCCGTTGCAGTCGAGGATGCGTTTCATGCGCCTTTTCGCCTCCTTGTCGGGAAAAGATGGGGGTTGGACGGAGGGGGCAGACGCCTTCGCGATGGGCAGTCACCTTCCTCCGCCGAGACATGGATAAGGATCCTGCGAGTCCCCATGGAAGGATGGGGGGAGAGGGGATTTTCAAGGGGAATGCGTCCCCTCTCCGAGAGGTTCTCCTATTGGTTTGCCCTCATTTCATACCGGATCGCTTCCGCCAGCATATCGGCGATGGTGCCGACCACCACCTGGGCGTGTTGATCGTCCAGCTTGATGACCCCGGCGGCGCCCAGCCGCTTCAGTTCTTCTTCATCCAGGCGATTCGTATCGCGCACCCTGAGCCGAAGCCGGGTAATGCACCCCTCGACTTCCAGGATGTTCTCCTTCCCGCCCATGGCAGACAGGTATTGACGCGCCTGTTCCGACAGATCGCTTTCGGTCTTTTGCTCCGCGTCGCCTTCGGTTTTCGAGGCCAGCTGGTACTCATCGAAGACGCTGAACCCTCCGCTCTGGGAGGCCTCCCCTTCCGGTTCGCGCCCCATGGTTTGGATGTTGAAGAGCCGGATGCTGAAATAGAACACCAGGAAGTAAAGGACGAAGAACACCGCTCCGATGGGGATCAGCCACCAACCCTTCTCCGCCAGACCCATGTTGAGGAAATAGTCGATGGCACCCGCGGAGAAGAAGAACCCGTGGCGGATGTCCAGGGCATAAACCACTGCCATGCTGATCGCCGTGAGCAGGGCGTGGAGGACGTAGAGCACCGGCGCCAGGAACATGAAGGAGTACTCCAGCGGTTCGGTGATGCCCGTCAGGAAGGCGGTGAGCCCCGCACTCAGCATGAAGCCGGCGACGGCGGGACGACGCTCCTTTTTGGCGGCGAGGGTCATCGCCAGTGCCGCGGCAGGCAATCCGAACATGAAAACCGGGAAGAAGCCCGCCATAAATTCACCCGCGGTGGGGTCGCCGGCGAAAAAGCGGTGCAGGTCGCCGGTTTTTCCTTCATATTCGCCGAAGACAAACCAGATATAGGAGTTGATCACGTGGTGAAGCCCCAACGGGATCAGCAAACGGTTCAGGACCCCGTAAATAGCGGCTCCCAGGGCGCCGATGCCGGTCAATCCGTGGCCGAGCACATCGATGCCCGTTTGGATAAAGGGCCAGACATAGCCGAAGATGAAGGCCAAAACGATGGCCGCACCGGCGGTGACGATGGGAACGAAGCGCCTCCCGCCGAAGAATCCGAGATAATCCGGCAGCTTGATGGTGTGGAACCGGTTGTACAGCCATGCTGCGAGAATTCCCGCGATGATTCCGCCGAGGACACTCATATTGATGTCCTCATTGATGGCCTGGGCCCCTTTGGTGATGATTTCGTGGGCGATGTAGCCGGATAGGCCGGCAGCACCGTGGTTTTCCTTTGCCAGACCGATGGCTACACCGATGGCGAACAGGATCGGCAGATTGTCCAGGACGGCGCTGCCAGTGGCCGCGATAAATGGGATGTCCAACAAGTCCGGTTGACCGAAGCGCAACAGGAGTCCTACGGCGGGCAACACCGCGACCGGCAACATGAGCGATTTGCCCAGCCGTTGCAACTGACCCAACATGCGATCGACCTCCTTGTGCTTATGATTGAAAGCGTTTTACTGACGGATGAAAAAGGGCAGGCACAAGCCGATAAGCTCATGCCTGCCCTCGTCGACAGTAACACGCTCATCTTCATGTTACCATCGTTGCCTGGATCTTGCAACGGTGTCGGCGGTGATGACTGTTCCCGCGGGAGGGCGGGGATTCTGTCTATTTTGCACGCGGCCTGAGTTGGGTACCGGGGCCGGTGGAGGGAAAGCATACCCTATGTGGAGGTCGATTGTCGCCGCGAACAGACCGGCTTTCCCGGGAGCGGCGTGGAAAACAGAAAGAAGCGCTTGGAACAAGCATCTCGAGATGCGATCGTCCGAGCCGGTTGCGGCGGTCGCCGGCCGTGCTCGCTAGCGAGGGGGGATTGTTTGTATGAGCGAAGGAAAGAGGAATCCAAAGCTGGATCCTTATTTTGACAAGCTCACGCAGTGGAAGGAAGAGTTTGAGCTGCTGAGGGAAATCATTCTGGACTGCGGGCTTGTCGAGGATTTTAAGTGGAAGCATCCCTGTTACACCTATGGGGGCAAAAACATTGTGTTGATCCACGGGTTTAAGAATTACTGCGCCCTCCTGTTTCACAAGGGAGCCTTGTTAAAGGATCCCCACGGCATCCTGGTCCAACAGACGGAAAATGTTCAGTTGGCCCGGCAGATTCGATTTGCCGACGCTCAGCAAATCCAAAAACTGCGTCCGGTTTTGAAGGAGTATATCGAAGAAGCCATCGAAGTGGAAAAAGCCGGCCTGAAATGGGACCCTCCGAAAAGGGAGTTGCCCGTTCCGGAGGAACTGAAGCAAAAGTTTGAGGAAGTGCCGGGCTTGAAAGCGGCCTTTGAAAAGCTGACACCGGGCCGGCAGCGGGCGTACCTCCTTTATTTTTCCGGAGCCAAGAAGGCCGAAACCCGGGAGGGCCGAATCGAAAAATATATCCCGCATATTTTGAGCGGCAAAGGAATGAACGATTAGCCGGATAAGCCGGGATGGAAATCGGTGAGGCATTCGTCCGCCGGGGTTCTGCCCTTGGAACCGCAAAGCCGGTTTTTGTCCATTAGGGGATGATGGGGGCGGCTTTTCGGCACGCACAATGAGATGGAAGCCCTGTTGGAAGCGGCCCATTCTCCGAATAACGACCAGCCGGGCCGGGAATGAAAGCAGGATCAGCCCCGCATCTTTGAGCGGTTTTATAAAGCGGACAAATCCCGTCATCGCGCCGCCGGCGGCAGCGGACTCGGCTTGTCGATCGCAAAGAAGATTGTGGAGATCCATCGGGGAAGGAGTGTACAGCCGGCCGGGGGAAGGGGCGGTTTTCACCGTGGAGCTCCCTCTCCAATCTCCTGCACCGGCGAAAAGATGCTGAAGCGGCGTCTTGCCTTTGGCAGTCGTGTTGGGACTTATCGCCTTTTGCGGAACTGTGGCCCGTCGGATGAAGAAAAGGAAATCGGGCGCCGCGCGCCCTTGACCGCCGATATATCGCAAATCTCGGAAACAGGGAGGCGTTTTTCGGCGAGTAACCCCTGCCGCTGGGGCGAGGGCGGTAAATCGCTCCCTCCTGGCGCTTTGCGCCCTTTTCTCACTTTTCCGGGGAACGATCCAGCTCGCATTCTTTCCGGTTTCGGGATCCGTTCACTCAGGAGTTGCCGGCAGCATCCCGTTCTCCCGTAAATCGCGCCACATGCATGGCCAGGTAGGCCACTTCATCTTCGGGGAGCTTGAGGTGAAGTCTCGCTTCCATTCTGTCGGCCACCGCTTGGGCTTGTTGAAAGCTTTCGGGAAGGCGTTCGCGAATGGCGCGGCTCAGGGGATTGACGATGGGCTGGCCGGTGAGGGCCCGTTGAAGGGCAAACCGGATGTGGGTGACGAAACGAACGTAGTCCAGGCTCGTTCGCGGCAGGGGCTTTTTCAATTGCCGTTCCATCTCCCGTACCGCCGTACGCACCCCTTCTGTAACGCGGATGGTCTCCGACAGTTTTCCCCGCTCTCGGGCGGCCTGAAGGTGCAGGGTTAAAAACCCGATTTCCGATTCGGGAATCGGAATGCCAAACCGCTTTTCGATCAGCCTGGCCCCGTCGGCGGCGGGATGCCAGGTTTCGGGATAGAGGCATTGGATTTCCTCCAAAAAGGGGTTGTCGATCTCCAGGCCGCCCCGGAGCCGTTTGAGGGCGAATCCGATGTGATCCGGCAAGGCCACATGGATATGTTCGTGCAGGGGGCCCAGCAGCCCTGTGGCCCGGGCGATGATTTCCTCGGCGATGCCGATTACCTCATCGCTGACCACGGTGTACAGCTGTTTAAATTTGGCGCGGTGATCCGGATCGGCCAAGGTGAACCGCTTTTCGATCCGCGGATCTTCGGGGTCGATCGAATCGCCGCGTCGGATGCCGAATCCCAATCCTCGCCCGATGAAAATCTCCTCATCGCCTTCCGGGGATCGGACGACGATCACGTTGTTGTTGAGCGAACGATCCACCACATAGTGGCCGCGTTTCATATCCATCCCTCGCTGTCCGTGTCCGACTCGCTGTTCACCGAATTCCACAAAGGAGAGGACAAATCCTTTCGTTCCCGTGTCGTGCCGGGTTTTCCGTTTTCGATTCCTCCGGGCCTTTTCGGACGGCCGGGGAGGGAAAAGAGGTTTGCTGGGCGATGGTGGTTGGAGCGGACGGAAGTAAAAAGAACGAAAAATGGGAAATCGGTGACCGGGGCGGATGGGGAAAAGAAGCGAGGGAATACCGATCGGTGGCGGACGATGAAACCGGCCCTCTAAAGACTCCTGACAAGCCTCAAAAGCCCAGGGTTGGCGATGTTTCGCCTCGATTCCATGAGAAGGGGTCGCTCGCGAAACCTCGCTTCCTCCGGATATTTCAAAAAGGATTGAAGGCGGGCCATCTGCCCGCCTTTAAAGTTGGAAGAGATGTCGCCTGGCACGCTGTTTCGGGTTACAGGAGGGAAGACGAGGGATCGCTTTAACCGAATTGGTCGGGAGAAAAGAGGAAACAATGGAAAACGAAATGTACAAAACGTACAAAATGTACATAATGTGCATATCCTGATACAATAGGAGGTGAGGAGGGTTGAGGATGCAAGCGATGAACGCCACCGATGTGCGTCGGCATTGGGGGGAGTTTATTGACGGTGTCGTGCGAGGGCGCCCCCAGGCAGTGAAGCGCAATCGGGATCATATACTGGCCATCTCGTTGGATCATGCCCGGGAACTGTTGAATGGAGTGCGTTTTACGATGAAAGTGGAGCATGAAGAAGATGGATCGGTTACCGGTTCACTGGAAGGCTTTGACCTGGTGGAAAATGCTCCAGACCGTGAATCCCTCCGAAGGGCTCTGGCCAAGGAACTGTTCATTTACTCCGAGCACTACTTCGCCCAATTCCCCATGTACTTTTCTTCTCCAAACCGTCGTCGCCACTTCCCGGCCGTTCTTCGTGTCCAACTGGCTGAAAGTGAAGATGAAGTGGTGGAGCTGATTGATTGAGTGCCCACCTGGAGGGAGTTGGAACGATACTGCCGGCGAAACGGTTGGAGAGAGCTGCCGGGGAAAAGGGATCACATCTATTTCGAGAAGCAGCTTCCGGATGGAACCGTGTTGCGCACCAAAGTTTCACGCGGCAGCGGGGAAATCCCCAAGCGGCTTTGGCAGCAGATCTTGAAGAAGCAATTGAAGATCACGATGGAGGAATTTAACCGGGGGAAGTGAGGAGGAAGATGCCAGGGAAGTGTCGATGTCCATGCACGGACTGTGGCCCGGAAGGGGCCTGAAAGATCCCGGTGCGCGGGCAATGATCGGGGGCCCGCTACTCTCAGACCGACCTCAAAAGCCCAGGGGTGGGGATGTTTCGCCTCGACTCCATGAGAAGGGGTTGCTCGGCGAAACCTCGCTCCCTCCGGATATTTCAAAACGATTGAAGGCGGGCCAGCTGCCCGCCTTTTCGTATGGACCGAGTCCCATGGGAGCGACAAATGGTTTACGATGGAACACAAACCGCCGTCGAAAGCTCGTGCTGCCGGTGGTGTCAGTCGTAGCGCAGCCCGTGCCCGTAGGGGTAAAGATCGCCGATGGTCACCGGAAGCCGTCCCCCCGGCTGCTCGCCGAAGATCACTTCCACCGCCGCCCGGAGCGCGGTGGGGTTGGGCGTTTGCCAGCGGTCGAGGGCATAGGCGGCGAGGTAAGCGTCCACCTCCGGATAATCGGCGAGATCATAGGGCAGCCCCAGGGAGAGGGCGGCCACCGGTTTCCCCGTGTTCAAAAGCGACCGGACCAGCTGGCTTTGTCCCGGCGGGAGTTTGCCCTGGGAATAGGTGGTGACCAGGATCCGGTCCGCCTGCTCGGCCAGCCGAACCGCCTCCTCAATTTCTTCCGGCGTAGGATCATGGGTCCCGGCTTGCCACCCAACCGCTGTTCCACCTGCGATGCTCTTTACCGCATCCACCGTTTCCGGCACCTGGATCACACCCGCCACCAGGGTCCTTTGATTCCCATTCCGGCTGAAGGGCAACACGCCTTCATTTCTTACCAGGGTGACGGAGTGGCGGCCGATCTCGAACGCCTTTTTCCGGTGAAGGGGATGGCCGTTCACCGCCTCCGCCCGTTTCGGATCGGCGTAGCGGTGGGAAAACAGCCCGTACTTCCATTTGACCCGCAACACCCGGCGGACGGAGTCGTCCACCCGCTTTTCGGAGAGCGCTCCGCGCCGGACCGCATCCCGAATCGCTTCCACCGTCTCCACCTGGTCCTCGAAGGAGCCGGTGGCCATGATCACATCCGCACCGGCTTGCACCGCCTTGACCGTGGCCTCCCGGATGCCCCAGTTTTCGTCGATGGCGTCCATGGTCATGGCGTCGGTGATGATGATGCCGTCATAGCCCATCTCGTTCCGCAAAAGCCCTGTCAGCACTTTGGAGGACAGGGTGGCCGGAAGCTCCGGGTCGATGGCTTCCACCACCACGTGGGCCGTCATGATGGAATCGGCCCCCGCGTCAATGGCGGCTTGAAAGGGCGGGAGATGCACTTTTTCCAGGGTTTCCCGATCGTAGCTGACCGTGGGCAGTCCGAGATGGGAGTCCACATCCGTATCCCCGTGTCCCGGAAAGTGTTTGGCCGAGGCGATCACGTTTTCCCGCTGGTAGGCCCGCACCTGGGCGACGGTCAGTTTCGCCGCATGTTGCGGGTTTTCCCCGAAGGCGCGGGCGCCGATCACGGGATTTTCCGGATTGGTGTTCACATCGGCCACTGGGGCGAAGTTCCAGGCAAATCCCATCGCCCGGGCTTCCCGAGCAGTCAAGCGGGCGGCTTCCGCGGCATCCCGGATGCTGTGGGTGGCCCCGATCCCCATCTGCCGGGGGAAGGGGGTGGTTCCCCGGCGAATGTTTTGGAAGGTGCCGAACTCCAAATCGGCGGAGATCAGGAGCGGGATTCCCAACCGGGTTTGGGAGGCCCACTTCTGGAGCCGGTTGTTGTATTCGGCCATGAAGGCGGGATTCTCTTTGTTGTAGATGATCACCGAGCCGATGTGGTAATCCTGGATGGCTTTCCGGGTATTTTCATCGGGCATGCCGCCGGGAGGGTTGTGGGTGACCGCCATCACCATCTGCCCGACCTTCTCCTCCAGGGTCATCCGGGAGAGAAGGTGTTCCACTCCGTCTTGGGAAGCCGGGGGATTCGGCGGCGAAGCGGGAGCGGCCTGCACCGATGCGGTCAGGGCAACCCCCAAGGCACAGGCGAAAATTCCCGTCCACACACGGCGAAGGGGGAACATGGCGCCTCCTCCTTTACATCCGAATCGTTGATCCTGTTCGACATGGGCGGCGATTTTTCCTTGTCGTTTAAAAACGATTATCACAATTGCAACAACAAAATCCCTCTCCATCTAACGGATGGAGAGGCGAGGAGGCAGCAGTCCTTGGATTTTCAGAGTTGCGTCTGTTGTTCGGAGGCGCGGGGTTGGCGAGCAAGCCTTTTGTCCAACAGGGAGACGGAAACCATGATGATCAGGCTGGCGGCCATGCCGTACATGATGGGATCGGTGGAGGTGATGCCCAGAAGGGCCAGCCCGCCGATCACCACGACCGTGCCCCCGATCACCGCGGAGCTCAAAAACAGCACCACCGCCAAGACAAACATGAGAATAAGCACCGCCAGCCAGCGCTTGCGGACCCACATCTCCAAGCGGTCCGCCACCGGCGCCAGCAAATAAGCCAAAGTTGCCCCTACTAATAGCACGGTGATGGCGGTGACGACACGGCTGAGGAGGCGTAACAAAATCCATGTCAGGGCGATGGAGGCCAACATGGCCACGCTGGCGAAAAACCAGCGCTGTAACGGCGTGGGCTGTGGACCCAATGGCACCGGCATCCTCCTTAATGGTCTGAATATTGCACTATTCTTGACCGGCCGGCCGCCACCTACTCACAAGACACGTCAAATTCGATGGAGAGAGGATTCGTTACCTTGCCGCCCGGTATAGCGCCAGTGTACGATCGGCGATTTCCCGGATGTCATGTCTCCGAGCGACATATTTTTGCCCCCACGCCGTAAGCTTGCTCCGCAATTGGTCGTCGGACACCAACCGCTCCAGGGTGCGCCGGATGTCCCCGGCCGTTGGCCGCCGGCGGGTAGCCCTACCGATAAAATTGTAGTATCCCAACTTTTTGGCATTACGCGGGGTGACCAGGCCATCCCACCCTTCCCCCAGCACCAGCGCCACACAGCCCATGGCCATACCTTCCAATACCGCCCGGCCGGTCCCGACCACCACGTCATGTCGTGCCAGTACTTTTTCCGGTCGTGCCAGCCAACCGAGATACTTGACCGATCCTCCTTTACCGACCCTCACTTTTCGTGGCAAGTTGGTAGCCAGGGACAATTCGACATCAGGCAAATCAGAGACAGCCTGGCATAAAACCCGCACCCCCCTTACACGTGTGCGGTCTACACGGCCGAGGTACAACACCCGTAAAGGCGCCTGTTGCGGCTTTGTGTCGTCGACCATGTCCGTCTCGCCCTGGGGCACCTGCCGGTCTTGGCGCCGGCCGGCATGAAAACGGTCCAGTTCAATGCCGTTGGGGATAACCCGCAGTTTACGGTATCCACGACCGAAGGCGTGGGCGAGCTCCGGCCACGGGCAAATGATGAAACGGGCTTGCCGGAAGGCGCGGCGAAAACGGGGACGGATAAACGTACGGGCGTGGCAAGTTATTATCAAGGGGACTCCGGTCCGCTGTGACAGGCGGGCCGCCAGGAACAGGGTGCGTTTGGAATGGGCGTGTATAATGTCGATTTTTTCCCGCCGGACTAACCTTATTAAACGACGCAGATCCAATCCAGTTGAGCATGGTATGCCCTGGGCCAACGCCATGGTATAACGCCGCTGATATGCACTACGTACGCCACCGACCACAACATGCACCTGATGACCCCGGCGACGGATGGCACCAGCCAGCGTAAACAGGTGGGTTGTCTGCCCACTACGGAAATAACTGGTTAGGTACAAGATGCGCACGGAATAA
>Ga0079224_100014763_pt1 | contig 10918 bp, 9 predicted proteins | sample Stecom2015_FD_80414 | JGI IMG/M metagenome (GOLD analysis project Ga0079224, IMG submission 80414) | Agricultural soil microbial communities from Utah to study Nitrogen management - Steer compost 2015 | ecosystem: Environmental > Terrestrial > Soil > Agricultural land | place: USA: Utah...
AAAAAAACTTAAATGAAGCTTCATGGTAAAATTATAAAATTCGCTATTAGGGTTTGTTTTTGGTTTAAAAAGTTGTTTATCAGTAGCGTAACAAGAATCAGCTAGTGGTATTTTGATTGGGTGCTTTAAAACTTAGGGTCTAGTTAGTCGATGTCGTTTTCTTTCATTTGGTGTCGCATAGTTGTCGTCGCTAGGTAGGTCTTGGCGACGTTGTTAAACGCCGCCAGCTGCTCCGCTATCCAGTTGGCGTCCTTGCCTAGTTCGGCAGCCATAGTTTTGGCTACTTTCGGTGCCATCTCGATAGATGCCTGTGCATGGAGGAAGAGGATTCTTAGCCGCCGGGCTAACACGTCCTCTACGGTCATCGCCATCTCGTGCCGGGTGGCCCAAACGACTTCTACAACAAGGTGGTCGAAATCGCTGTGGAGCTTTTCTTGCCACGCAGGGTGGCTTTTAGCCAACGCTTTCAGTTGTGGCGCGTCGCTTCCGTACGACGCCCAGTGTCCGGTTTCCGGGTGTTCTGTGTAACCGTGTATCTTCGTGGTTCGTGTCTGACAGCTGACGTGGGGCAGTCCAGCCACATCGAGTGCTTTGTCGACAGTTTCTTCGGCCATCTTCCGGTAGGTCGTCCATTTTCCTCCGGTGATGGTGATGAGTCCTGAGGGGGCCACCATCAGCTTGTGGTCACGCGAGATTTCCTTGGTGGTGCCGTGGTCGTCAGCTGGTGCCGCAAGCGGACGCAGTCCGGCGAAAATGGTGCGGATATCTTCTTTCTTAGGGGCTTTAACGAGGTAGTTGGATGCGGTTTCCAGGATGAAGTCGACCTCAGAAGTTGTTGGGTTGGGTTCGAGCGATGGGTGGTCGACCGGGACGTCTGTTGTTCCGATAAGCAGATGTCCGTGCCAAGGCAAGCCGAAAAGCACACGTCCGTCACTGGTTTTGGGAATCATTAGTGCCTCATCACCCCCTAAGAAAGTGTGGTCGAGTACGATGTGTGTGCCTTGGCTAGGCTTAACGATGGGTTTGTGGGTGCCGGTGTCCATCAACAGCAAATCGTCGACGAATACACCTGTCGCATTGATAATCGCTTTGGCGCGCAGGCTGTAGGTAATGCCAGTCTCCAAGTCAGTGAAACGCACGCCGTTAACTTTCCCCTTTTCAGATTTGCCCAGACCAGTAACCCGGCAATAATTGATTACTGTGGCACCATGCATTGTGGCGGTTTGGGCCAGATTAATCGCTAATCGCGCATCGTCAAACTGCCCATCGAAATAACGTACCCCTCCCTTGAGCTTGTCGGATTTTAGGTTCGGGAAATGTCGTTGGATTTCTGCTTTGGTTACTGCGGTTGATTTCCCGATGCTGCGACGCCCCGCCAACCAATCATAAAACTTGAGACCGACGAGGTACTTTAGCTTGGCGAAGAAAGAATAGCAGGGAATAATAAAGGATTGTGTGCGTGTGATGTGAGGTGCGTTGGCGAACGTGATGCCGCGCTCCCGTAAGGCGTCGTGAACCAACTTGATATCTCCCATAGCTAAGTAGCGTACGCCGCCGTGTACCAATTTTGTGCTGCGGCTTGATGTGCCTTTCGCGAAATCGTGTTGTTCGAGCAGGGCTACCCTTAACCCTCTTGTGGCGGCATCAACCGCCACACCCAACCCGGTCGCGCCGCCTCCGACCACAACTATGTCGTATGTGGGTGCCTCGACTAACTGCTTTAAGGAGGAAATTCTGTCTAAAAGTGGCGATTGCATGCTGGATGATTTTCAATATGTAACTAATCGAAACTTTTTGTTATATTAACAAAATTAAATGAAATATATTTTAGTTGCAACAAAATATTGCACCCAGCGAATTTGAAAAGAAATGATTAGTTTCGTGCCGACATTCAGAACGTAATTATGAATAGTGTAGAACGCCACCAATTCATTATGGGGCAATTGCAAAAAACGGGAACTGTAAGCGTGATAGACCTTTGTGAAGAACTCCATGTATCGTCCGTCACCATCCGAAAGGACTTGAAATTATTGGAAGATCGGCAGCTCCTTTTCCGTACGCACGGTGGCGCTATGCTCATTAATCCCTACACTACAGACCGGACGGTCTTCGAGAAGGAACGCATCCAAGCCGCCGAAAAGGCGGCGATTGCAAAAGAGGCTGCCTCGATGATAACGGACAACGATTCGATTATAATCGCATCAGGCACCACGGTGCAGGCAATGGCGAAGGAAATTCAGCCCATAGGTAACCTGACGGTAGTAACGTCTGCACTAAACGTCGCTGTCCAATTGATCAAGCATCCCAATATCGAAATATTGCAGCTCGGGGGCATCCTTCGGAAGAGTTCCACCTCCGTGGCGGGTCTGTATGCCGAGCAGATTCTTTCCGACTTCTTTTGCAGCAAACTTTTTCTCGGAGTGGACGGCATCGACCTCGAATTCGGTCTTACTACCACGAACGCACAGGAAGCACACCTTAACCGCAAGATGATGGCAGCATCCCAAAAGGTAGTCGTACTGGCCGATTCAAGTAAATTCGGGAAGCGCGGATTCGGTAAGATATGTGGCATCGAAGAGGTCGATCGGATTATTACAGACGGGGGCGTTCCGCAGCATACCGTGAAAGCATTAGAACATCTGGGGGTCAAAGTTACCGTGGTTTAGTGAACAGCCTGCCTATCCGGTAACGTAACGAGAATTGCTGCTGGTTGTCCATCGCGCCGGGGGTAAAGTGGAAACTCAGCGTAAATCGGCCTTCCAGGCCGTTATATCGCAAGGGTTTCCAACCTAGATCGAGTCGATTATAACGGCGGGCAGTGTAGAAGCGGTCGCCGTAGGCAATGGGTAGACTTTCGCCCACATAGAAACTATTCGTCATGAAGAAATCCCGGTACTCCGCATGCACATCGGCAATGAAGCCTTTCGGCGTACGCCAGTCGTAAACTCCCCGAAGCCTATCGTATGCGATAAGTCCACCCGCGCTGATATCCAAAGAGTCGAGGAACGCGATGGACGTAAGGCTAGTGCCGGCTTTAAGCATTGCCGAACCGTTGTCGCGAATGGGGAGTTCATCGATTTCGGCAGACCCGCTGCGCAGTGCATTGTGCCACAAGGTGATTTGATGGGAAAGGTATACAACGCCTAAGGCGATACGGCCCGAAGCACCCGCAAGGAACTGCTCACGGTCAACGGCGGTTTGCCTACTCGTCCAGTCAATCCACAACTGCTGATAGGACGCACCACGCTGGTGGCGCCATAGTATCCCCTCGATATTGGGTCTGTAATAATTAAGTGTATCGTTGAGGATGGCACGATGGTATCCAGAGAGTAGCCCTTCGCGAGGGAACATACCGATGTAAAAATCGTGTCCATGCCGCTTATAATTGTAATAGATGGTAGGCGAAACACGGTGCGCATCTACTCTCTGCGAACCAAATTCGTGCAGGTAGTTGACGCCTGCATGTAGGAAATGGCTACTGTCGAGCGAAAAGTTGATCTCCGGGGCAATGCGTACGCCGAGTATCGATTGGGAATAACGGCCTGACCGTGCATACTCACGGTTGTCGGCAAAGCCGTGGAAGTGGACTTTCCAGCCGATATCCTGTGCACGCGCGGCCATGCCGCAAAGCAGCGCTAAGCTCAGGACAAGTAATACACGGCGGGCAACAGCCATGATCAGACCGGCTACGGCAAATTAAACTTCAAGCAATAAGCGCGCAGGGTCCTCCAGCAACTGCTTTACGCGCACCAAGAAACTGACCGACTCGCGACCATCGATGACACGGTGGTCGTACGAAAGCGCGACATACATCATGGGGCGGATCACCACCTGGCCATTTTCAGCAACCGGGCGCTCCACGATGTTGTGCATGCCCAGGATAGCCGATTGCGGCGCATTGATGATGGGCGTCGACATCATCGACCCAAACACACCGCCATTAGTAATAGTGAAAGTCCCCCCGGTCATCTCTTCGATGCTCAGTCTGTTGTCGCGGGCTTTTGTTGCCAATTCAACCACCGCTTTTTCGATTTCGTGGAGCGATAGCGAATCCGCGTTCCGGATAATTGGTACGACCAATCCCTTGGGGGCAGAAACTGCAATGGAAATATCCACGAAATCGCTGTATACGATTTCGTCATTTTCGATGCGCGCATTCACGGCCGGCCATTCTTTCAATGCCGTGCACACCGCTTTAGTGAAGAACGACATAAACCCTAAGCCCACGCCGTGTTTCTCTTTGAAAGTTTCCTTATACTTTGCCCGCAGCTCCATGATGGGTTGCATGTTTACCTCGTTGAATGTGGTAAGCATGGCGGTTTCGTTTTTTACCGTGACGAGCCTTTTCGCGATGGTTTTCCGCAGCGACGACATCTTTTCACGGCGTTCGTCGCGCGCACCGCGGACGGCAGCGGTTGAGGGTGCACTGGGTGCGGCTTTTTCAACGGGTTTGGTAGCTTGAGGCGTGTTTGCGCTTTCGGCGTCCGCTTTGGTTATTCGTCCGTCCTTGCCGGTTCCTTTTATATTGGTGGCGTCGATACCTTTCTCCCGTAGGATTTTCGCCGCTGCTGGCGAGGCGGTCCCGCTCGCGTAGGTTGAACCTTCTTCCGGAGTCCGCGTGTCTGCTTTGGCGCTGCTTTGCTGCGACGCTTCTGCCTTTGCAGGCTCCGCTGCTTTTGTTGTTTCGCCGCCTCCTGCAGGCGCTTCGCCAGCTTCGATGGTAGCAACAACAGCACCGATCTCAAGCGTATCACCTTCTTGGGCAATCGTTCTTAGGATTCCGGCCTTCTCAGCCGGCAATTCGAAGGTTGCTTTATCTGATTCCAGTTCGGCAATGGTTTCATCCATCTCCACGTAGTCTCCGTCTTGTTTAATCCATTGCGATAAAGTGACTTCCGAAATGGATTCACCTACAGTCGGTACTTTTATTTCTAAGCTCATATGCGACAGTTTTATTTCTGGGTTAATCTACTTTGGCAGCGGTTTTCACACTCTTTTTCACGTTGTCCTTCACTTCTGTTCCCGCCTTATCTTCGAAAGCACGGCCTACTACAGCAAGTTGCTGGGCAATATGTTGTTTAGCGTACCCGGTAGCCGTACTGCTGCTTTCCTTACGGGATACAACGTCCAATGTAATGTTCCGGTTCCGGAATTTACGGCAAATGTAGGGCCAGGCGCCCATGTTTTCGGGCTCTTCCTGAACCCAAATGAACTCAGCGGCATTTTTGTATTTATTGCGTATGGCCCGAAGCTTATCCATAGGGGTAGGGTACAACTGTTCAACCCGAACGATAGCTACGTCTTTACGCTCATCCGCTTGTTGTTTTTCCAGCAGATCGTAGTAGATTTTACCGGAGCAGAAGAGCACCCGTTTCACGTCAGCCGACTTCACGAAGCCGTCGTCGATAACCTCTTGGAACTGCGATTTCCCGGTGAATTCACTAATGTCGCTCACCACTTTTGGGTGGCGGAGCAAACTCTTCGGCGTGAAAACAATCAGCGGTTTGCGATAGTCACGCTTGAGCTGCCGTCGCAGAACATGGAAAAAGTTGGCCGGCGTGGTGCAGTTCACAATCTGCATGTTGTTTTCGGCACAGAGCTCCAAAAAGCGCTCTATCCGGGCAGACGAATGCTCCGGGCCCTGGCCCTCCAACCCGTGGGGAAGGAGCATCACGAGACCGTTCGAGCGTCGCCACTTGGTTTCGGCACTGGAGATGTATTGGTCTACGATGATCTGCGCACCATTATAAAAGTCGCCAAATTGGGCCTCCCACACGGTCAACGACTGGGGGTTTGCCAACGCGTAGCCGTATTCAAAACCCAGCACGCCATATTCCGAAAGATGAGAGTTGTAAATGTTGAAGCGCTCACCGCCCTTGATCTGCTGTAGGGGAATGAACTCCTCTTCGGAGTCTTCCAGCGTAAGCACGGCATGGCGGTGCGAAAATGTACCGCGCTCCACATCCTGCCCACTGATGCGCACCCGCGAACCTTCGTTTAGCAGGCTCGCATAAGCCATCAATTCGCCCATTGCCCAATCGAACGTCTTGGATTCGATCATTTTGAGCCGCTCGTCAAACAGCCGTGAAATCTTCCTGAAAAATTTCTTGTCTGTCGGGAGGGTGCAGATTTCCTTCGCGAGCGATAAGAACAGTTTTTCGGAGATACTCGTTTTGGCCGGTACGAAGATGTCTTCATACTTCGCCTTACGCAAACCTTTCCATGCCCCCGAATACATCGGGTTGTCTTGGGTAAGGTTTTGGTCCTCCTTCGAATCGTCCAGCCGGTCTTGGAGAAGCTTACGGAAATCTTTTTCCATCTCCTTAGCCAAGTTGGCGTCTACGCTCCCTTGCTCCAGGAGCTTCTTATTGTAGATTTCACGCGGATTCGGGTGCTTTTCAATGGCTTTGTACAACAGGGGCTGCGTGAACTTAGGTTCGTCGGCTTCATTATGTCCGTACCTACGGTAGCAAAGCAGGTCGATGAATACGTCCGTATGGTATTTCTGGCGGTATTCCACGGCGAGGTTGATGGCATAAACCAACGCCTCCACGTCGTCGCCGTTTACGTGGAATACCGGTGATAAGGTCACCTTAGCAATATCTGTGCAGTACGTGGAGGAACGACCGTCTTTGAAGTTCGTTGTGAAGCCCACCTGGTTATTTACCACGATGTGGATGGTGCCGCCGGTGCGGAAACCTTCCAGCTTTGACATTTGGATAACCTCGTAGACGATGCCCTGGGCAGCAACGGCCGCATCGCCGTGGATGAGGATCGGTGCTATCTTCGTGGCATCGCCATCGTATTTCATGTCGATTTTGGATCGTACCAACCCTTCCACGACAGGATCCACCGTTTCCAAATGCGATGGATTGGGTACGAGACTCAGGTGCACGCTGGCGTTGTTGTCGGTAGTGATGTCGGTCGAATAGCCCAAGTGGTATTTTACGTCGCCACCGAAATCCTGTTCAGCTTCTTCAGCATACGTCTTCCCCTCAAACTCCGAGAAGACGCTTTCGTAAGATTTCCCAAGGATATTGGTCAGCACATTGAGCCGGCCCCGGTGGGCCATGCCTATGACAAATTCCTGGATGCCCAAGTCTGCACCTTTTTCAATAACCGAGTCCAATGCAGGAATTAGGCTTTCCGCGCCTTCCAGCGAGAAACGTTTTTGGCCGAGGAACTTCGTGCCTAAGAAATTTTCAAAGACGACGGCCTCATTGAGTTTCTGTAAGATGCGTTTTTTCCGTTCGAGCGGGAAATTAGGGGTGTTGCGTTCCCCCTCCATGCGCTCTTGTAGCCACTTAATCTTTTCCGGACTGCGGATGTATTTGAATTCCGCCCCAATGGAGCGGCAATAGGTATCTTCGATCAATTGCCGGATTTCCCTTAGCGTGGCCGGCCCTAAGCCGACTTCCACCCCGGCGTTGAATACGGTATCCATGTCGGCTTCGCTCAGGCCGAAAGTTTCTAATTCCTTCCCCGGATAGTATTTCCGACGTTGGCGTACCGGATTCGTTTCGGTAAAAAGGTGGCCACGGTCGCGGTAGCCATTAATCATGTTCAAGACATTGATTTCTTTTAACACATGATCCGGCGTCGTCGCCGTGCCGCCGCTTGTACCATTCTGACCGAAGTCAAAACCTTCAAAAAATTTCCGCCAACCGAAGTCAATAGAATCGGGGTCCTCCTTATAGGCTTCGTACAACGAGTCGATATAGGCCGAATCTGCGTTACTTAGGTAAGAAAGCTTGTCCATTTAGTTGTTTACTGCAATAATGCGTCAAAGTTATAATTATTAAATTGTTTGCCATAGCAATATACCACAATTTTATAGCCAAATTTACAGTGGTTATACGATCGCAACGTTTTATCGGTAATCTAGTCGGCGGCGATGACCGCCTTGGGATAGAATCGGGAACTCAATTTTTTGATATCGGCAGGTTTGTTGTCTTTGATGCTGCTCCCCACACCGGCCGCATGGGCCCAGTTTCCGTAGTTGCTGGCCGGGCCGTAATCCAATAACTTCTCTTCAAACCAAGCCGCACCCTTAAGCCAGTTGACGCGCAATTGGTGGATCAAATAGGCAGCAACGATAATGCGCTGATGGTGGGCGATGTGTCCGGTTTCATTGAGCTCTTTCATACTGCTATCTACAATCGGGTGGCCCGTGTTCCCCGCCTTCCAGGTGTCGAAACGCTCTTGGTCATCGTCTGCCGTGGCCTCTGGCGGATTTCCCGTCATGCCGCCAATCTGGAAAAATTGGTTGCCATGTTTCTTGAACATGAACCGGTAATAATCGCGCCATAATAATTTGAGGACCAGTTGATCCACTCGCTTCCGGTCGAGTATTGTGTTTTCGGCCTCTTTGATGGCGTGGTAGAATGTATTGGGCGATAAGGCACCGATGGCGATATAAGGCGACAATTGAGAATACCCGGCGTCATCCTGGCTACCGTATAAAAAGGCGTGCATGAGCCGCAATGCTACCTGTTCGCCTCCCTCGAAGGGAAGGCTTTCAGCATGCGCGATGTCGGTTTCATTGAAACCCAGTTCGGAAAGGTCGGGCAGGCAGCCGGTGTCCATCCCTTCGGGAATCCGGACGACTTCTGGGCGGCCTAATTCCGGACGGATATCGCTCTCCCGTTCCGTCTTTTTACGAAATGTGGCGAACGCATCGGGAATGTCCTTGATTGGGAAGGGGAGGTCTTCCTTATGGTATAGCGTATGGCCGATAAAATGCCGTAAATTGATTTGCATTTTCCACAGCGCCGCCTCAACGAGTGCCGATATCTTTGTTTCCTCGTACGCCACCTCGCGGTGATGGTAAACCTCATCTACCTTGTATTTCGCGGCGATTTCCGGAAGCAGTTCCTCTGGGTAACCTTGCGTAATGATTAAATCGCCGCCCAATGCCTGAAGATCGCGCTGCAGCGCAGCGACGTTCCTGCGCAAGAAGGCAGCCCGGAGCACCCCCGTCTTTTGGGTGCCCCATGCCGTTTCAATAAAGTACCGCGGGTCGAAACAATAAACAGGCACAATCGTCTGGCCACGTTCCACAGCGCGAAGTAATATCTCATTATCGTGGATGCGCAAATCATTCCTGAACCAAACCAAAATCGTCTTCTTGTCCATAGCTAATCCCGGAGGAGTGAATGTCACAAATATAGCCTTTATTATTCACGGAATGTGGCTTAACGGTGCCGTAACGCGAATATTGACAATAAAATCACAAATAGAGAGCGGTTGTCCTTTGGCATGTTCATCGATTTGCCTAAGTTTGTAAGGACAAATTAGCCACGTGTTGGAAACATATTTTGCTTTCAGTTGTAGTAGCTAGTACAATTAAATTGCCAGACCATTCACATTCAGCGGGTGAGCATTTGCATATGAAGGTCCAGATTACCGGTCTCAATAATTATTTAGCAAGGAATATCGCGGTATGCCTATCTGAGGAGGGGCACGAGGTAACCTGTCTCATACGGAACCGGAAATTTTTCTATAAACACATTCCCCGTAAATACGGTATCACCCTACTTGAAGGTGACTTGTTCAGGGGGGCGTTGCCTGCCGGCTTCGATCAGGATACCCGGGTTGCATTTTATTTTAATCAATCGCCAGTTAATGAGATTGACATCCGCATGGAGATGGATCTCATCGCATTGCAGCGCTATGTACGCGCACTTAAATTCACCGCCTGCGAACACCTGATTTACGTCACCAAATTGGCAGATGAAAACGTGGACGCCGTATCGGAGTACCTTGGCCGCGCCGGTTTGGACTTCACCATCATACGGATAAGCAATATCGTTGGAAAAGGGTCGGCATTAATGGATATCCTGTCGAGTCTGGCGAAATCGAAACTGGTTGTTCTTCCCAAAGAGTTTGCCGTAAGCCGGTGCCAGCCCATTCACCTGCTCGACGTATGCGCCTACCTGAATAAGATTTTGGCAGATCCCACCACGTTCGGGAAAGTATTTGACGTGGGTGGCCCTGAAGTCATGACCTATAAGGAAGCCTTCGAACGGTATCTGCGTATCGCTAAGCTGAAGAAAAAGGTGCTGGCATTGCCGGGGTTAAGTAAACCGGTTTCCTTCTTTCTGGGACGCTATATTTACAAATTCGAACAGGATGTCGCTGCGGCGTTTAACGTGTATATGCGGAAAGACCTTGTCGCCGTGAATAAAGGATTAAACACGCTATATCCAGCGGTTTCACTGGCCTCCTACGGCGCGTCCGTGAGCGACGCCCTGGATGTTACGTAGCTAACACCATCTTTACCCGGCGATCCGGAATAGACCATGCCCTGCGACAGGTTGCCCAACGGCCTGCCTACCGTGCCCCGATTAATCAAGCTGTAGATATTGCGGAGCTCACTTTGCGGATTTACACGATATCCGCCCGCGCGGGTGTCGATGTGTAGATAATGTGCCGACTTATTGTCGTCCGTTTGTGGTATAATGCCGCCGCTATCGTAGGTGAACGTAACATCGCCCCCGTCGCCATTCGGATAGGTGCGTGATCCATTGTTCTTAGCGTCTTGGCCTCCCGCCAAAACATACAACGCGCCCAGCGTTTCCAATCGCATATCGATTTCGAAGTCCGTGCCGTTGTTTTTACCATCGGTGCCGTAGATATAACCGCGCTGGTCAATGTAGGCGTGCCCCACATGGAGCTCCACATCCTTTTTGCCGAAAAATACCAATTGGCTTTTATTTCCCATCACCAACGTATCGATGTACACGACCAACGAGGAATCGCGGCCCGAAAAGATCTCTTTCTTCCTCCGCTCAACCTCCAGCTTAGGGATGTGGAGGGTCAGGGAATCCTGCGCCACGGCGGTGCCGACCGCCATCATGGCTAAACAAGCAATAATTGCTTTCATGGTACGTACCTCCTCTTTCAATTCGTTGTCATT
>Ga0079224_100014765_pt1 | contig 10917 bp, 8 predicted proteins | sample Stecom2015_FD_80414 | JGI IMG/M metagenome (GOLD analysis project Ga0079224, IMG submission 80414) | Agricultural soil microbial communities from Utah to study Nitrogen management - Steer compost 2015 | ecosystem: Environmental > Terrestrial > Soil > Agricultural land | place: USA: Utah...
GGCGCTGCATTCGATAGAAGCACCGCGACACATTTTCATTGCCCCGGCAGGGACCAAAAACGGCAGCAAGGTTTTTAGCCGGGCTTTTTCAGCTAAAATGCGTGGAATCCCTCAGTTGTACATCCAATACTCATACATGCAACGCACAACGCCCTCCCGCCTGACTGAAATCGCCACCCGCAAACTTTCCCGAACAGCGTTGCTGGTGGTCGGCGTACTGTATATTTTTGCCGGGCTGTTCTATCGCGACCCATGGAAAACAGATGACCTGACCGGCATTGCCACCATGCTGACCGCATTCCGCGGACAGGAACATGCCTGGCTGCTACCGCAAATAGGAAACTACGCCTATGCGCAGGAAGGCCCGCTCCTGACATGGATAGGCACACTTTTCATTCAAGTATTCAGCCCTGTCTTTATGCTGTTTCAGGCGCCGCTGGAGGCGCAAATCACTGCCGCCCGGCTGCCGATATTCATTTATTTTTTCGTTATCATCTGGGCTACCTGGTACGGAACCTACCTGCTGGCAAGACGCAAGGAGTGCCAGCCGCTGGCGCTGCCATTTGGCGGAGAACCCAACCCGCAGGACTATGGCCGGATGATTGCCGACGCCGCGGTGTTATTCATTATCGCTACGATCGGCATCGTCATCCGCATGCACGAGACCTCGAACTTCCCGCTGATCATGATGTGCCAGGCCGTGGCATTCTATGGCATGGCGCGCATGCTTGATCATCCTATTCAGGGAAGCACGCTCACAGGTCTTGGCCTGGGCGCCGCGTTCCTGACCCGCGGCGCAATCGGCGGCGTTCCCGTGCTGCTTGCAATAATTGCGCTATTATTTTTCCGTCATTTCGGGCGACAACAAAAACTGTGGCTGTTGTGGAGTGTCGCATTGGCTGCCACCTGCTGCCTTATCTGGTTGGCTGCTGCCAACGACACCAGCAGTTACTGGGCCAAAAGTTACGTGTTCTGGAACAACTCGCTGTTCAGCCTGCCTTCGCCTACCGAAATTTTTTCCACGCTACGCGATCTTTCATGGTTTCTGTGGCCAACCTGGCCATTTATGATTATTGCCTTGTGGAACTGGCGCAAATGGATGGATGCACCCCATATATTCATCCCCGCGCTGTTGCTTGGCGCAGCCGTGCTCACGGTCGTTTTTCAGAAAGACGCGTTCGAATCAGAATACGCCATGCTCGCCGTGCCATGTGCGATTCTTGCCGCGCTCTCCCTGCCAACCTTGCGCCGTTCATTTGTCAACACGCTTGACTGGTTCTCTATCATGATTATGTCGCTGGCCATGGTAGCCACCTGGCTGGGATGGATCGCCCTCAATTTTGGCTGGCCGCCGAAAATCCACCACAATATCACCCGATTGTTGACCGGCTTTGAGCCTCAGATTTCTGCCATTGCGCTGATTCTAGCCATTGGCGTATGCGTGGCCTGGATCTGGACGGTATCCTGGCGCCTGCGCAGCAACCCTGCAGTCCTGTGGCGCGGCATCGTTTTGTCGGCCACCGGCCTGACCCTTACATGGATGCTGCTGGCGCTGTTGTGGCTGCCATCGATCAATTACAACCGAAGCTATAAGGCGGTATCCAAAGAGCTGGCCGCAGTCATTAAAGAAAACAATATCCCGGCCGACTGCATTCGCCAGCATGGCGTGGGATTGGGACAACGCGCCGCCTTCTATGTATTCGAAGGACTTCAATTTTCCTTCGACGCCCAATGTCAGTATGTATTGCTGCAGACCACTTTTGAAAAAATAGAGGATGAGGCCGAGCCTTACCCGGATAACGCTACACTGATCTGGCAGGGAAAACGCCGGCCAGATCGACACGAAGTGTTCCGCCTGATCCAACTGCCCGCCAGATAACCGGCCATGCCAGTGCGCCCCTCCCTGATGGCCGGACGTGACGCCATCCGCAACATTGTGCGCCTTGCCTGGCCCATGCTGATCAGCCAGTGGGCCGGGATCGCTTTCTCGGTTCTGGATAGCACGATGCTTGGGCATACTAATCCGGTATCGCTGCAGGCGATGGCGCTCTCGGTTTCAATCTTCATGACCATCCACATCGGACTGATGGGCGTTATTCATGCACTGGTGCCCATTTGCGCCCAGTTGTTCGGAGCTCAGCGACACACCGACATCGGCCGTTTTATTGGCCAGGGAATCTGGCTCTCGCTGTTTCTATCGTTGCTGGGTGGGTCGCTGCTGCTGTTTCCTGATGTATGGCTCAGCTTCTCGGGCGATCTGCCCGCGCAGGTTCGCCAGGAAGTGACCGTTTACCTGCGCATTTGCTGCCTCGCGCTGCCGGCTGCGCTGATGTTCCGCTGTGTCTATGCCCTGGCGACCGCAGTACAGCGTCCGCGCCTGCTTATGTACGTAAGCCTGGCATCCGTACTGGCCAAACTGCTCTTTAACTGGCTGCTCATTTTCGGCCATATCGGCTTTCCCTCCCTGGGCAGCGCCGGCGCTGCTGCCTCTACTGCCATTGTGTCCTGGCTTGCGCTTACGGCGGGCATCGTGGCGATCCTGCGCGACCCGTTCTACAGACAATTTCGGCTTATTCTGGGCAAACCGGCCTGGCCGGCGCAAAAAGAAATTCTGCAATTGGGCCTGCCCATGGGCGGCTCCTACCTTGCCGAAGTCAGCTCCTTTACCTTCATGGCTTTGCTGGCTGCGCGCGAAGGCACCTTTGTTTCCGGTGGGCACCAGATCCTGGCCAATCTGGTCTCCTTGCTGTACATGTTCCCGCTGGCTGTCGGCATTGCAACCTCATCGCTGGTTGCCCAATCGCTGGGAGCACGACAGTCCGGGCAGGCCCGGCGCCTGGCGTGCATCGGCGTCGGGCTGGGTCTGGCCGGCGTTGTCATCAGCCTGGCGGTGGTCATGGCCGCCAGGCCGCAGATCATCCAGATATACACCTCCGATCCGGCGATCGCCGCCATGGCCTATGCGCTGTTGACCATACTCCCGCTGCTGCATGGCAGCGATGCGTTACAATGCATGCTCTCCTATATATTGCGCGCGCACAAAATAGCGACCATGCCCTTTGTGATCCAGACCGGATCGCTCTTTGGCATTGGCCTGCTGGGTGGATGGTACTTCGGTTTCGGCCCGGGCTACCGCCAACTGGACGGTCTTGCCGCCGTGCTCACGCCAGGCGCACCGCCAGGCGTAGCGTCTCTCTGGATCATGTGCAGTTTCAGCATGCTGCTCTGCGCCATCACACTTGCCATCTGGTACTGGAAATCAGTCAATGCCCAAAAACGATAGTGTGCATAACACAAAGTCAAAATCCATCGATAAAAAAGTACCCCTCTGGTTGTGGCTATTGGGTCTGATGACCGCTATCGGCCCGCTCACCATCGACATGTATCTGCCCTCTTTTCCGGCCATTTCGGCCGATTTGCAGGTACCGCAGCATCGGGTCGAGCTGACAGTGTCCACTTATCTGCTCGGATTGGCGTTATCACAGTTGTTTTATGGTCCGATCGCTGATCGCTACGGACGAAAAAAACCCCTGCTGGGTGGTCTGATGATCTACATGCTGGCCACCATTGGTTGCGCCCTGGCAAGCAGTGTCGAATATCTGCTGTTTTTTCGTTGTATCCAGGCCTGCGGCGCCGCTGCCGCCATGGTGATTCCGCGCGCAGTTATTCGCGACCAGCTCAACACCCGGGATTCAGCCATGGCCATGTCCATGATGATGCTGATCATGGGCGTTGCGCCGATCCTGGCGCCATTGATGGGGGGCTATCTGTCTCCGATCACGGGCTGGCGCGGCCTGTTTGCCGTGATGCTGTTCTATAGCGCCATTATGTTCTTGCTGGCGATTTTCCGATTAAGGGAAACCATGCCGCCGGAAAAGGCTGTGCCGCTGCACTTGCGCACCATCGCAAAAAACTATGCCGGGCTGTTGCGCGATCGCAATTACATGGGCTTCTCCCTGGCCGGCGGAATCGGCATGTCAGGCCTGTTTGCCTATATTTCGGTCTCGCCCGCTGTTTTTATCAATATGTATGGTGTGCCGCAACAGCATTTCGGTCTGTTTTTTGGCTTAAATGCATTCGGTCTTATTGTGGGCTCGCAGATCAGCGCCCGCCTGTTGCGCGTACACTCGCCCCTGGGTATTTTGCGTACCGCCCTGACCTCTGGCTTCGTGAGTATTCTTATCGGCCTGAGTCTGTCCCTGGCCGGCATGCTCAATCTGACGCTGCTTACGCTTACGCTGCTGGGTTTTACCACCAGCCTGGGCTTCATCCTGCCCAACGCAACGGCATTGGCCCTCCGGGACCAGGGACATCGGCTGGGCGTTGCCTCTGCCTTAATGGGCTGCCTGCAGTTTTTATTCGGCACCCTCAGCAGCAGTATCGTGAGCAGCAGTCTGGCCGACACCCCCGTGCCGCTGTTTGTCGGTTTAGGCATTTGCACCCTGCTGGCACTGCTGTGTGGCAAGGTGCTGGCCAAGCCGGCAGATCGTTATTTTGGCGGCTGATCCGCGCAGCCGCTGTGCAAATCGGCAGCAAGCGTGGGCACAATCCCACGGTTTGGCAATAAATGCTTGAATTTATTTCGTTTTTCGTCTTATAATCTATGGCTAACCTTGATTGAATGTCGAAAACTTAACGTTGTTGATTAAACGTAAGGTAGCGATATGCGTTCAAAACATGGACGCCGGGTCTTATGGCAAAAGGCGTTTAATGGCAAACCCTGTCTTATGCTTATGTCTTAAGGCAAACCGTTTTTCACGGGTAACATTTTCAGCGTCTGTCTCGGGATTTATCTGCGGTCAGACGCCCCCACAGAAGGCTGGCCTGGGCCAAAAATCAGGTCTTCAAACTTAACGAGGTCACGATCATGGCAAAAGTATGCCAAGTCACCGGCAAACGCCCAATGTCCGGTAATAATGTTTCACACGCAAACAATAAAACAAAACGCCGTTTCCTGCCTAACCTGCAGAGCCGTCGTTTCTGGGTTGAAAGCGAAAACCGCTGGGTTCGCCTGCGCGTTTCTACAAACGCCCTGCGCACAATCGACAAGAAAGGCATTGATGTCGTTCTTGCTGAAATGCGCGCCAACGGCCAAAGCGTTTAATTCATTCCTACTAACGATTAACTCCAGGAGCCCATCATGGCAAAAGGCATTCGCGAAAAAATCAAGCTGGAATCCACAGCTGGTACTGGTCATTTCTACACAACGACCAAAAACAAACGCAACACTCCAGAAAAAATGCTGATCAAAAAATTTGATCCTGTTGCGCGCAAACACGTAGACTACAAAGAAACAAAACTGAAGTAATCTGCTACTTGCCCAAACACAAGGCCCCGCGCCTCGCCTGCTTTCCAGAATGCAGTGCAAGCGCGGGGCTTTATTTTTGCGCAGACCACGCTACTGCTCGGGCTTGGCCGACGATTTTACAGAGTCCAGAAAGCTGCGCATCAGCCTGCCCTGATAGCGCGACCGATGATAAATAATCGACAGCTGACGCGTCAGGTTCAAAAACGGCGTATGCAACAATGCCAGCCGGCCGGAACTGACGGCATGAGTGACCGCCACTTGCGGTAAAAAGGCAATCCCCAGCCCGGCAATCACTGCCTGCTTGATGGCTTCGATCTGACCCAGTTCCATCACCACTTTTGCCTGCGGCAGTTTATCCAGCTCCACATCGCTGACCGCGCGCGTGGCTGACCCACGCTCACGCAGAATCCAGCGCGCGTCAATGAAATCAGCCGGCTGCAGATTGCCAATTGCCGCCAGCGGATGATCCGGACGGGTGCATACGCACAGCGAGTCGTCCATCCAATGCACCGACTCAATGGCCTCGTGGTGCACGGCGCCTTCCACACAAGCCACATCTATGCTGTGGTCCACAATCTGCCGGACAATCTCATCTGTGTTTGCAACATTCAGATAAACCGTCACCCTATCATTATTGGTCACAAATCCGCTTAACAGATCACCCACCCGATAATTGCCAACGGTGTTGCTGGCGCCGATCCGAAACTCTCCTGTCAATATGTCTGCCTGATCATCGGCGCGCTGACGAAACTCGCTCATTCTTTCAATGATTTCCTGCGCCAGAGGCAACAGTCGTCTGCCCTTTTCATTCAAGTACAACCTGCCCTTGTCGCGATCAAACAACGGACCACCCAGTTGCTTTTCCAGTTCAGCCAGCGCCATGCTGGCGGCTGGCTGAGTCAGATGCAAAGAATCGGCGGCAGCCTTGACGCTGCCAAGACGCGCGATGCTGATAAAAACATCAAGCTGTTTGGGACTGAATGAAGCCATCAGCTTTCCTTATTCTACTTATAAACTATTGTAACTTTACTTATACCATATCCGGGCCTATGATCGATACCTATCAGTAATAAGCTAATGGATATTTAATATATTATGACACTCACGGCCACGTCTTCCCACGCTTTGTCAGCCACTGTCACACCTGCTGCAACGAGCGTGCATCCAGTCAAAGGCAGCAGTTCCGCCCAGCCTCGCAAAAACTCGCTTTGGCCGGGGCTGTTTCTGTCAGTAGCCATTGCCCTGGTGGCCGAGTTTGCCGGGCGCGCCCTGCCCATTATTGGCGGACCTGTTTTCGGAATTCTGCTGGGGATAGTGTACCGGAGCGCATTTGGCTTACATGCCACGCTGCAGCCCGGCATCACCTTTTCTTCCAAGAAAATATTGCAAGTGTCTATTATCCTGCTCGGCTTTGGCCTGAGCTTTACTCAGATTATGGCAACGGGCGGAGAATCGCTGGCAGTAACGCTAGTGACTGTGACCGTGGCGTTTGGGAGCGCCTGGGTGCTGGGACGCCTGCTGCGCACCCCATCTGACCTGACGACATTGATCGGCGTGGGCACGGCCATTTGCGGCGGCTCAGCCATCGCAGCAGTCACGCCTATTCTGAAGCCCTCGGAACACGACACGGCATTTGCCATCTCCACCATTTTCCTGTTCAATATTGTCGCCGTGCTCACCTTTCCGGCTTTAGGGCATATGCTGGGGTTGAGCGATTACGGATTCGGCATGTGGGCTGGCACCGCCATTAACGATACCTCTTCCGTGGTCGCTGCAGGTTATGCCTATAGTCATTCGGCCGGGGACTTTGCCACGATTGTCAAACTGACCCGCGCCACGCTGATTATTCCGATCTGCTTGTTTCTGGTTGTACTGGTGGGCATGCGTAATCGCCGACAGGGCAATCAGTCGGTCAGCCTGGCAAAAATATTTCCATGGTTCATTATCTGGTTTCTGCTTGCTTCGCTGGCGCGCAGCACCGGTCTCATGCCCGAGATCATGCTCGACTGGATCAATGTTGCGGCCAAGTTCCTGATCGTCGTCGCTCTGGTTGCTGTTGGGTTGTCAGCCGATATGCGCAAAATCTTTGCCACCGGCCCCCGCCCTATCCTGCTGGGTTTTCTTGTATGGATGGCCGTATCGGTCAGCAGCCTGATAGTGCAATACGCCATGGGCCAGATGTAAGCTGTCGTGCTGTCAGCTGGCCGGGCCAGAAAATGGACCGCCCCGATTGTATCGGAGGCGGTCCTTTTTTTTACAGTGCCCGGCTGGCGAGTCATAAAAGCATGACCACACGTTCATTGCGTCAGCTCATAGCAACAGATTGGTTTTGCCTTGCCTGTGCCCAACCAATCAGATGACTGCGGTTCTGGTCTTCAGCCACGCCAATGCAGCGCCGGATACCCGCGGTGCAAGCCGGCGATAAACGTCTTCATGATAAGCATTCAGCCAAGACAATTCCTGCTCGCTCAGCAATTGCTTTTCAATACAACGTGTATCAATCGGGCAAAGCGTCAGCGTTTCAAACTTGAGGAAGTTGCCGAATTCGGACAGGCCGGCCGGCACGGCACAGATCAGGTTTTCAATACGAATACCCCACTGGCCCGGCCGGTATAAACCAGGCTCATCCGAGGTGATCATGCCGGCTTTCATCTCCGTATTGGGGAAACGGTAGGCGCGATGCGAGATCATTTGCGGACCTTCGTGCACATTCAGGAAATATCCAACCCCATGCCCGGTCCCGTGGCCGAAATCCAGCAGTTGAGCCCACAATGGCGCGCGCGCCAGCGTATCGAGCAACGGCGCCGGATAGTCTTCCGGAAACACGGCTGCCGCCAAACCAATCATGCCCTTGAGCACCAGCGTAAAATCGCGGCGATGATCAGCGCTGATCGTACCGACGGGCACCACCCGTGTGATATCGGTGGTGCCGTTCAGATATTGTCCACCGGAGTCGATCAAAAGCAAGCCATCGCCTTCGATGACAGAGAATGACTCGGGCGTTGCCATGTAATGCGGCATCGCGCCGTTGGCATTGAAACCGGCAATAGTGGAAAAACTGGGCGAGACAAAATGGGGCTGGCGAGCACGGGCTGCCGTGATCTGTTCGTCAATCGTCAGCTCGGTCACTGGCTCGCCCTTCTCCATGGCGGTCTCGAACCAGGCAAAAAACTCGCACAGCGCGGCGCCATCCTGTTCCATGGCCTGTCGGACGTTAGCAATCTCGGCCTGGTTTTTTACGGATTTGAAGCGTTGCGAAGGATTCAGCTTCTCGACCAATGACACCGAACGGGCGTACGCCAGCAGCCCCACCGTTGTGCGGGCAGGATCAATCAGCAACGCTTCGTGAGGCAGCGCCGTTAGTGCGCCTTGAATATCATCATATCCCTCAACGGTGACACCATCTGCTGCGAGCCGGGCAATCAGTTCAGGGCCGATTTTTGTCTTGTCGATGAACAGCACAGCAGTATCCGGTCCGATCAGCATATGCGACAGGAAAACCGGATTGTAGGAAACGTCGGAACCACGCAGATTCAGGAGCCAGGCAATATCGTCCAGCGCGCTGATCAAATGCCATTGTGCACCGGCCTGGTCCATGGCCTGGCGCACTTCCTGCAGATTTTGCCGACGGCTGCGCGCAGCAAAGGGGGCCACATGCTCAACCACGGGCGCTGCCGGTAAACCCGGCCTGTCCGGCCAGATTGCCGCCAACAGATCGCTATCGGTTTTCAATATGCTGTCGCTGCGCGTCAGCGCCTGGCGCAACTCCTGCGCCGCTTTCAGGCTAAGCACATGCCCATCTACCCCAACGACCTGCCGATTGGCAAGGTTCGCTTCAAGCCATGCATTGACACCGGGCACATCAGCCTGGCCTTGTTTCATCAACGTCAGCCCACTATTGCTTAGCTGTTTTTCCGCCTGTTCCCAATAGCGGGAATCAACCCAGAGACCAGCAAAGTCGCTGGTGACCACCACGGTGCCGACGGAACCGGTAAAACCACTCAGCCAGCGTCGCCCCTGCCAGTACTCTGGAAGATATTCCGACTGGTGAGGATCTGCAGACAGAATAAGATAAGCATCAATATGCTGCGCGGCCATCGCGATACGCAATTGCTGCAGGCGTTCAGAAGCGGTTGACATAGTAAACAGGAACTCCGGGAAACAATCATATATGCATCACCGCAACAATCGTCACAGTGATGCGCAAACATTTACAATACACCATCACCGCAAAAAAAACATGCGGTCGGCCCAGTTACATTCCAAGACGTTGCCCTATGACTACCTTTTCTACTCTCATCCGCGGCGCTGCCATCAGCGGTCTTATCGGTGTGGCTGCCGGCGCATTCGGTGCACATGGTCTGAAAAACCATGTGGATCCGGCGTTGCTGCCCATCTGGCACACCGCTGTACTCTATCAGCTGATCCATACGCTGGCGATGTTGATGCTGGTGGGCCTGGCCGCCCATATCAACGACAACGCGCTGCGCTGGATCAGTCGGCTTTTCGCAGCGGGTATTGCCATTTTCAGCGGCAGCCTGTACCTGCTGGTACTGACCAGTGTGAAATGGCTGGGGGCCGTTACGCCTATCGGCGGCGCATGTTTTCTGGCAGGCTGGTTATGCCTGGCCTTGGCAGCAAGCAGCAAAGCCGAACGATAACTGTCCCGGCCTATCCAGGAAAATACTTTGCAACCGGACAGTGCCGAGCCTGGCACGGCCGAAATGACAGTCTTGATATTACAGTCTTGATATTACAGCCTTGATACGACAAGCGTGTTGGCGACGGCCATGCCTGCACAATCGCGAGTATATGCCATGGCATCTGCGCAGGCAGCAATGCAGTCAGATCGCTGCACACGACTGCTGCGGCCGGCCGGCACAGGAAGAGGCGTTGTCCGGCATATGGCGCAAAGTCAAGATCCAGAATCCCAGGGCTAAGCCACTTATGCCTGCTCCCAACCAACAGACGCCCTGCCATCCCAACGCGGCATAGGCGGCGGTCGAGGCAATGGCGCCCAGGCCACTGCCGACTGAATAAAACAGCATATAACACCCTACCAGGCGACTATGCGCCTGCCCTTGTGTATTGAAAAGCATACTTTGGTTTGTCACATGAATGGCCTGGCCACCCAGATCCAACGCAATGATGCCGACAATCAGCCACCAAAGGGAATGAGATAACATCGACAGGGGCAACCACGAAACGAGCAGCAGCATGAGCGCCAGCGCACTGGTCTTTTGACCAAAACCCTGGTCTGCCCAGTGCCCTGCGCGGGCTGCGCCCAAGGCACCCACCACACCCACCAGCCCGAATGCGCCGATAGCAGTATGCGACAAGGAGTACGGTGGCGTACTCAACGGCAGAACCAGCGCACTCCAGAAAACGCTGAACGCGGCGAACATCAGCAATGCGATCACGCCGCGAATCTGCAATACCCGCTCATGGCGCAGCAGCGTAATCATCGATAGCATCAGTTGCCCATAGGACAGCCGCCGTACAGGCGCCGCTTGTGCCGGCAGCGCGCGCAGCAACATTAATCCCAGCACGAGCATCAGCAGGGCCGAAAACAAATACACTCCGCGCCAGCTGGCAAGATCAGCGACCAC
>Ga0079224_100014767_pt1 | contig 10917 bp, 14 predicted proteins | sample Stecom2015_FD_80414 | JGI IMG/M metagenome (GOLD analysis project Ga0079224, IMG submission 80414) | Agricultural soil microbial communities from Utah to study Nitrogen management - Steer compost 2015 | ecosystem: Environmental > Terrestrial > Soil > Agricultural land | place: USA: Utah...
GAGTTGTAGATGATGATCAGGTCGACGCCGCCGGCCTCGGCGCACTTGGCGGACAGCCCGGTGCCCGCGCCCGCGCCGATGATCGGCTTGCCCTCCGCGACGGTCGCGCGGAGCCGTTCGAGCACTGTCTGGCGGTTCACCCTTTGCCTCCGATCATCTCGTGGAGCCGGTCGGCCATCGCCCGCCCGAACTCCGGGTCGTTGATGTGCAGGTCGAGCCGCACGGTCGAGGGGAAGGCCGACAGGGCGGCGAAGCAGGCCTCGTCCGCCTCCGGGTCGTGGAAGGGCATGCCCTCGGCGTCGAGCGCGGACACGCCCTTGGCCGGGATGAACAGCTCGGCCGGTCCGGCCGCCTCCGCCAGCTTGGCCGCGATCCGGCGGCCCAGCTCGGCCATCTCCTCGCGGGTCGTGCGCATCAGGGTGACGGTCGGGTTGTGGACGTAGAGGTTGCGGCCGGCGAAGCGTTCGGGGACGGTGTCGCGCGGCCCGAAGTTGACCATGTCGAGCGCGCCGGGCGCGACCACCTGCGGGATGCCGCGCCGCCCGGCGGCGGTGAGCCGGTCGGGCCCGGCGGACAGCACCCCGCCGACCAGGTCGTCGGCCAGCTCGGTGGTCGTCAGGTCGAGCACGCCGGCGAGCAGGCCGTCCGCGGCGAGCGCCTCCATGGCCCGGCCGCCCGCCCCGGTGGCGTGGAAGACCAGCACCTCGTACCCGAGCTCGCGCAGCCGCTCCCGCGCGGCGTTCACCGCGGGCGTCGTGACCCCGAACATGGTGGCCCCGATCAGCGGCCGGTCCCCCTCGTCGGCCCGCTGCGCGCGGTGGGCGGCGGCCATCCCGGCGGCCGCTGCCGCGGCGTTGCCCAGGATCACCCGGGACACCCGGTTGATGCCGGCGATGTCGACGACGCTGTACATCAGCGTCACGTCCTTGGCCCCCACGTACGGGGAGACGTCGCCGGCCGCCATCGTGGAGACGATCAGCTTGGGCAGCCCGACCGGCAGGTCGCGGACGGCCCTGGCGGCGATGGACGAGCCGCCGCTGCCGCCCACGGCGAGCACGGCCGACACGCGTCCGGCCGCGTGCAGCTCCGCCAGGACCGCTGCCGCGCCCTCCCCCATCGCGGTGACGGCCGCGCCGCGGTCGCCACGCGCCCGCAGCTCCTCCAGGTCGGCGCCGGCGGCGGCCGCGACCCTGTCGTTGGGATGGTCCACCGGGTACGACACGCCCGGCGGTCCGATGCCGGCGTCGACCACCAGGACCTCCTGGCCGAGCTCGATCAGCCGGTCACGCAGCCATCCGTATTCCTCGCCCTTGGTGTCGAGAGTGCCGATGAGTACCACGCTCATCCTCTGACGTTAACCCAGCTGAAATCATGGTGGTCATGCGGGTTGCGGTCATCGGGGGTGGCATCGTCGGGGCCGCCGCGGCTCACGTGCTGAGCGGGCGCGGCGTGTCGGTGACGGTGGTGGACGGTTCGTACGAGGGGCAGGCCACCCGGGCGGGCGCCGGGATCGTGTGCCCATGGGTGGATCATCCGGACGACGAGGACTGGTACCGGCTGACCCGCGAGGGCGCCCGCCGCTACCCGCGGCTGATGGCGGAGCTGAGCGCGGAGTCCGGGTACGCGCGGGTGGGCGCCCTGCTGGTGGCGGAGGACCCGGGCGACCTGGAGCCGGTGCGCGCCCTGCTGAAGCGGCGCCACGCCGAGGCGCCGGAGATGGGCGAGGTGACGTCCGTGGCGGCGCCGTCGTCCCTGTTCCCGCCGCTGGCGGAGGACCTGTGCGCGCTGCTGGTGCCGGGGGCGGCACGGGTGGACGGGCGCGCGGTGCGTGACGCGCTGCTGCGGGCGGCGGTCCGTCAGGGGGCCGAGGTGGTGACGGGGACCGCGGGTCTCACCCCGGACGGGCAGGTTCTGGTCCGGGATGTACGGGAGAGCGATGCGGCCGGGCGGGTGGCCGGCGTCGCCCCCGGCCCGGCCGACCAGGAGTCATGGCGCCAGGCGACCCCGGATCCGGCACGGCGGGCCCCGGGCGGGTCAGCGTCGGGTGTCGCGGTGCCGCCGGTCCTGGGTGGGCCGCCACGGGGCATGGCGGGTCCGCCGGCCGCGAGCGAGTCGCCATCGGGCGGGGCGGGGCAGGAGAAGGACCGCCGGCACGGGGTGGCGGGCGAAGGAAGCGGTGTCCCCTCGTGCACGGAAGAGGACGTCGTGGCCGGTGGGGAGGTGGCGGACGCGCACGAGCGGTTCACGGCGGAGGGGACGCCGCTGGACGCGGACGTGGTGATCGTGGCGGCCGGGGCGTGGACCGGCGAGGTGTGCCGCGACCTAGGCGTGGAGCTGCCGGTGTTCCCGCGCCGGGGGCAGATCGTGCACGCGACGCTGGAGGGGGCCGACACGTCCCGGTGGCCGATCGTGCTGCCGCACGCGGGGCCGTACCTGCTGGGGTTCGCGGGGTCGCGGGTGGTGGTGGGGGCGACGGTCGAGGACGTGGGGTTCGTGCCGCGCGTGACGCTGGGCGGGCTGGACGAGGTGCTGCAGGCGGGCCTGCGGGTGGCGCCGGGCCTGTTCGGGGCGGTGGTGGCGGAGACGCGGGTGGGGCTGCGGCCGGTGCACGCGCCCGGCCCGCCGCTGATCGCGCGGCTGACGGACCGGGTGGTGGTGGCGACGGGGCTGAGCGCGTACGGGCTGACGGCGGGGCCGTTCGCCGGGCTGGTGGCAGCCGCCTTGGCGCTGGGCGAGGAGCCTCCCATCGACGTCAGCCCGTACCGCCCCCGCTGAGGTTGGGAGGAGGGGGTCGGTGGCCGCACCCCGCCCGGTCCTGACGCGGTGCGTGCAACCAGTCCGGGGACGTGGACCCGGCCGCCGCGGCGACGCGCACCGGCTCGGACGCCATTGAGGTGCGCACACCCGGCCCCGGTGACGCACACGAGCCTCGTACAGCCTCCACGAGAACGTGGGTGTCCGTGGGATGCGGGTCACAACGGTGCGTCGTGGTGGTGAGAGGCGCGCGGGTGAGTGAGGGCCTGTGCGTGTTCGGGGAAACGGCGCCGCGGCGGTGATGGCGTGGGTACGATACGTGACCTCCCCCGTGACCTTCTGGTGGGGAGGCGTGGTTGCGCGCGTTGCCGTTGGCTGTCCGAATCGTTCTGCTCGTCCTGTTCGCGCTGACGGCGTGTGCCGCGCCCGCGCCCGCCGGTTCCCCGCCGTACGAGCCGCCGCCCGAATCCCCGCCCGCACCCGCGACGAGCCCGCCATCGGGGCCGCCGCGCGCCAACCCTCCGCGGGCCGAGCCACGCCTGAAGGTCCCGCACCGCGCCTCGGGCAGGTACGCGGTGGTCCACGGTCACGCGCCACCGCGCAGGGGACGTGGGCCGGTGATCCGGTACCTGGTGGAGGTCGAGCGGGGGCTGCCGTTCGACGGGCGGGAGTTCGCGGCCGAGGTGCACCGGACGCTGAACGACCCGCGCGGCTGGGGCCGGTTCCGCCGGGTGGACGGCCCGCCGGTCCGGGTACGGGTCGCGCTGTCGAGCCCGCGGCTCACCGATCACGAGTGCCTGCCGCTGCGCACCGGCGGCGACCTGTCCTGCTGGAACGGCTCCCGCTCGGTGATCAACGCGCGCCGCTGGGCGGAGGGGGTGCCGCAGTACGAGGGGGACCTGGCCGCCTACCGCCGGTATCTGATCAATCACGAGGTGGGGCACGCGCTCGGCCACCGGCACGTGTCCTGCCCCGGCCGGGGCCGGCCGGCCCCGGTGATGACGCAGCAGTCGAAGTCGCTGGGCGGCTGCCGCCCGAATCCGTGGCCGTACCCGGAGAAGGGGCGCACCGAGCGCTAATGTGAAGGAATGCCGACGATCAGCACCGGGATCAGCACCGGGAAGGTCAGCGGGGCCGAGCGCGACGGCGTGGCCGTCTTCCTGGGCATCCCGTACGCGAGGAGCCCGTTCGGGCCGCTGCGGTTCGCCGCGCCGGAGCCGGTGGACCCGTGGGACGGCACGCGGGAGGCGACCCGGTTCGGGCCGCGGCCGCCGCAGCCGCCGATGCTGCCCGGCCAGCAGCCGTGGGATCCGGCCGCGGGGCTGGACGTCCTGACGGTGAACGTGTGGACGCCGGACCCGGGCGGTTCCGGGCTGCCGGTGATGGTCTGGCTGTACGGGGGCGCCTACTGGATGGGGTCGGCCGACTGGCCCGAGTACGATGGCACCCTACTGGCGCGTGAGGGCGTCGTGGTGGTGACGCTCAACTACCGGGTGGGCATGGACGGGTTCGGTCAGGTGCCGGGCGCGCCGGCCAACCGGGGCCTGCTCGACCAGGTGGCCGCGCTGCGCTGGGTGCGGGAGAACATCGCGGCGTTCGGCGGCGACCCGGACCGGGTGACGGTGTTCGGCGAGTAGGCGGGCGCCGGGTCGGTGGCGTGCCTGATGGCGATGCCGTCGGCGGCCGGGCTGTTCCGCCGGGCGATCGCGCAGAGCGTCCCTGGTGTCTTCCTGTCGCCGGAGGTGGCCGCCCGGGTGACCGAGGCGCTCCTGGCCAGGACCGGCGCCGGCTCCCCGTACGAGGTGCCGGCGGAGCGGATGGTGGCGGCGGCGTCGGCGTTCACGGAGGAGGAGCTGACGGGCCGGCACGCCGAGTGGGGGCTGCTGGCGAGCGCGGCGATCCCGTTCGCGCCGGTGGTGGACGGCGAGGTGCTGCCGGAGCTGCCGTGGGAGGCCCTGCGCGGCGGGGCGAGCCGGGACGTGGAGCTGATCTCCGGGTACGCGCGGGACGAGTTCCGCACCTTCCACATGATGAACGGCGGGAAGCCGGTGGACCTGGCGGGTGCGCTGGAGCGGCTGGCCCCGCCGGGCGCGGAACGGCTCTACGGCACGGCGGACGAGGAGGAGTCGTACCTCCGGCTGATGTCCGACTGGCTGTTCAGGATGCCGAGCACGTTCCTGGCCGAGGCGCATCAGGGCGCGTCGTGGGTGTACGAGCTGGCCTGGGCGCCGACCCCGTATTTGAAGGCCTGTCACGGGCTGGACGTCCCGCTGGTGTTCGGCACGGTGCACGGCGAGATGGCGAGCATGATGGCGGCCGGCTCGCCGGACCTGGAGCGGATGTCGGAGCAGTTCCGCACGGCGTGGACGCGGTTCGCCGCGACCGGCGACCCGGGCTGGCCGCGTCACGAGCCGGGGTCGGCGACGACGCACGTGTTCGACGTCGAGCCGGAGGACATGGACGACCCGCTGGCGGAGGCGCGGGCGCTGTGGGCGGGGCGGGACGCCACGCTGATCAGCTCTTGAGTCCTTCGGCGCCGACGCCGCGCAGCAGGGTGTCGACCAGGCGGGTGGCCGGCTCGTCGGGGTCGCCCTCGCTCTGCGCGGCCTCGTGGATGAGCGCGTGGCAGACGCGCCTGGCCCAGTCGAGGCCGACATCCTCGCGGATGACGCCGGCGCGCTGGGCCCTGGCCGGCATCACCATGCGGTGGGCGCGTACCTCGTCGGGGACCCGGGCGACCTCGGGGCCGGCGTGCGGGGCGCGGCGCTGACCGCGTTCGGCAAGGCGCCGGCGGAGGAGTTCGGGCCGCAGGTGGTGCGGGTCAACACCGTCTCGCCCGGCCCGTTGGCCACGCCGCTGCGGCTCTCCCCCACCGGGTACGAGGCCGCGCTGGCGGCGTCGCACGGCATGGAGCAGCAGGCGTTCCTGGAGATCCTGCCCGGCAGCATGGGCATGACCACCGGGCGGCTGATCGAGCCGCGCGAGGTGGCGTCCCTGGTCGCCTACCTGGCCTCGCCGCGGGCGGCGAGCGTCAGCGGCGCCGAGTACGTGATCGACGGCGGGGCGGTCAAAGCACTTGACCTATCGCGATATATCGTACTGATCCGGGAACATCGGGGCCCTCCCGGCGGGTTGACGCCGGGAGGGAACGCTGACAGGGAGGGTGAGCATGGCAGGTTTGCGGACGGTACGGCGGATCCTGGCGGGCGGCGCGGCCCTGGCGGCCGCGGGGTGGGTGCTCCGCGACGTTCCCGCCGAACTGGGGGTCCGGCCGCTGACCTCGGGTCCGGCACGCGCGGAGCGGATGCGGCGCTCGCCGCGGTTCCGTGACGGGGCGTTCTTCAACCCGATGCCGGAGCAGGTCTCGCTGATGACCGCGCCGCCGGCCGGGCTGGTGGCCGAGCTGTTCCGGGAGCGGGACCTGCGCCGCCCGCCGGGGCCCGTGCCGGTGCTGACGCCGCCGTCCGACCCGCCGTCCCCGGACGGGCTGCGGGTCATCTGGTACGGTCACGCGTCCACGCTGGTGGAGATCGAGGGCAGGCGGGTGCTGCTCGACCCGGTGTGGAGCAGGCGGCCGTCGCCGTCGCAACTGGTCGGGCCGAAGCGGCACCACCCGGTGCCGGTGCCGCTCGACCGGCTGCCCCAGCTCGACGCCGTGGCGATCTCGCACGACCACTACGACCACCTCGACATGGCCACGGTCAGGACGCTCACCCGTACGCAGCGCAAGGCGCCGTTCCTGGTGCCGCTGGGCATCGGCGCCCACCTGGAGCGCTGGGGCGTGCCCGCGTACCGGATCATCGAGCTCGACTGGGACGAGGAGGCGGAGGTCGCCGGGCTGCGGTTCACCGCGACGGCCGCCCGCCACTTCTCGGGCCGGACGCTGCGGCGCAACGACACGCTGTGGGGGTCCTGGGTGATCGCCGGCCCCGCCAAGCGGGTCTTCTACGCGGGCGACTCCGGCTACTTCGAGGGCTACAAGGGCATCGGGGCCGCGCACGGGCCGTTCGACCTGACGATCATGCCGATCGGCGCCTACAACCCGGCCTGGCCGGACGTCCACATGACCCCGGAGGAGGCGGTCAACGCCACCCTCGACCTGGGCGGCGAGCTGATGCTGCCGGTGCACTGGGCGACGTTCACGCTGGCGACGCACCCCTGGGCGGAGCCGGTGGACCGGCTGTGGCGCGAGGCCAAGGCCCGGGCGGTGCCCATCGTGGTGCCCCGGCCCGGCCAGGCGGTGGACACGGCCGACGTCCCCGCGGTCGACACCTGGTGGGAAATGCTGGGCTCACCTCGTACAGTCGAGGCGTGAGCAACCTTGAGGCCGACCCGGGCGAGATCCTCTGCGGGCCGGGCGGGGGCGGGGACGGCGAGGTCCTCGAAGGGCGCGCGGTGCCGCTCGGCGGCCCGCGCGCGATGAGGGTCACGCGGACGCTGCCTCACGTGCGCCGGCGCATGATCGGCGCGTGGTGCTTCGTGGACGCCTACGGCCCCGAGCAGGCGGAGATGCGGGTGGCGCCGCACCCGCACACCGGGCTGCAGACGGTGAGCTGGCTGGTGGCCGGCGAGGTGCTGCACCGCGACAGCCTGGGCAGCCTGCAGGTGATCCGGCCCGGCAGCCTCAACCTCATGACGGCCGGGCGCGGCATCTCCCACTCGGAGGAGTCGCGGCTCGGCCTGCTGCACGGGGTGCAGCTGTGGGTCGCGCTGCCCGAGGAGCACCGGCAGACCGAGCCCGCCTTCGAACACCATGCGACGCTGCCGGTGCTGTCCGGGCCCGGCTTCACCGCCACCGTGTTCCTGGGCGCGCTCTGCGGGGTCCGCTCCCCCGCCACCGCCTTCAGCCCTCTCGTGGGCGCGGAGGTCGTGGTCGAGGGTGAGGCGCGGCTGCCGCTGGACCCGGCGCACGAGCACGGGCTGCTGCTGCTCGGCGGCGAGGTGGCGCCGCTGCGGCCCGGCCCGCTGTTCTACCTGCCGCCGGGCCGCGAGGAGACGCGGCTGAGCGGCAGCGGGCGGGTGCTGCTCGTCGGCGGTGAGCCGTTCGCCGAGGAGATCGTCATGTGGTGGAACTTCGTCGGCCGCGACCACGACGAGATCGCCGCCTTCCGCAAGGAGTGGATGGAGGGCGACGGGTTCGGCGTGGTCCGGGGGTACGACGGGGCGCCGCTGCCCGCGCCCGCGCTGCCGGGCACCCGGCTCAAGCCCCGGGGCCGGTTGCGCTAGCACCGTTGGCAAAGCGCCGGGGCCGGTCCTGCGGTGGATCATGGCCACGGTGCACATGGGCTCGGCAGAGCTCTCCTACGAGGAGCACGTGCTGCTCGGCGTTCACGGCGCTCCCGGCAGCGCGGTGCTGTGGGAGGACGCCGCCGGCCGGCCGGGTGATCGGCCGCAGCACGGGCGGGCTGATCACCCGGCCGGCACGCCGCTTCCCCAGCCGGGTGTCGGCCCTGGTGCTGCTGGAACCGGCGCTGTTCGCGCTGGACGAGCAGGCCGCCAGGTGGGCGGCCGCGCTGCGCCGTGCGGTGCCGGCGGCGGACCCCGCGGACGCCTCGCGGACGGTGATCACCGAGGCGCTCGGCCCCGGGACGTGGGAGTCGTTCCCCGGGGAGCCGAGGGAGCTGTTCGCGGGCATGGGCCCCGGCGGTGCCGGCCGAGATCGCGGGGAGCGGGCTCGACCTCTGACTGAATCCGTCCTGTCGCTTTGACCACGTCAGTAGCATGATGCCCCATGTATCCACCTCACTCGAGGGCTCAGCTCGTCCTGGACGTCAAGCGGCACTTCTTCGGCTTCATGCTGGGGATGATCACTCCGATCATCGTGATCGACGGGCGGCCGATGCAGGGGCGCTGGGGCGTGAACGTGATCCCGCTGCCTCCCGGCCGGCACCATCTGCACGTCCACCTGCCGTACCTCATGCCGCAGCGGATCGGGCCGGCCGATCTGACGATCTGGCTGCAGCCCGGGATGTCGCTGCCGGTCGAGTACCGTGCCCCGATGCTGGCCTTCTCCAACGGCGCGCTCGGCCCGGCGCCCCAGCGGTGGCCCGGGATGGGGTGCTTCGTCGCCATCCTGGCCATCCCGGCGTTCTTCGTGCTGCTGCTGGCCCTCCTCGTCCTGAACGAGATGCTGTCCTTTCTCTAGGTCTCCAGGTGAGGCTCCGGGCCTTGCCGCTCGGCGGCCTGCCCGTCGCCGCCGATCGCGTGCACGTGCTGCCCGAACCCGCTCCGCTGCGGCAGCGCTTCCGGCCCGCCGGCTCGCCATGCAGCCCGAGGCGCTGACGGTGGACGGGCCCAGGACCGCATCCTGGCCGCTCCGGCCGGCACCGGACATGACGGAGGGCCCGCTCGGGTGAGCGGGCCCTCGTGGGTGATGGGCGTCAGACGTTCAGCGTGTGCCACTGGCCGCGCTTCACGACGTTGTTGCTGTACTTGCCGATCTGGCTGACACGGATCTGGACCTTGTCCACGTTGTGCTTCCAGAACACGAAGTGCTTGACGGTGCCGGCGTTGCACAGCTTGTAGTCCTGGGCGTAGTCCCACTTCCAGTTCGGCTGGTACAGGTGGTGGACCTTGATCTGCACGTACGCGCACTTGCCGCCCTGCTGCAGGGTGCGGTAGTCCAGGTCGTACAGCTTGCCGGTGATCTTGATGTCGTTCTTGGTGTGCGCCGGGTTCCACTGCACCTTCAGCGTGCCCTTGGCCTTGGCGCGGAAGTTGCTGGAGTAGTAGGAACCCCAGTCCTGTGTCTGGACTGTCGGACCGGCGATCAACGGTTGAGGATCAGCCGCGGCGGGCGCGCTCATGGCGACGGCGGTGGCGGCCGAGGCAGCGGCGAGCGTGAGAACGGTGCGAAGCTTGCGGGTCATGGCTTTACTCCTTCGAGGGATGGCGATCCCGGGGGTCTTGCTCCCAGGTCCCCGTGCTGTCGGGGTGTTGCATCACCTTGATAAGCCCGACCGCCTGCCGCTCACTTGCCGCCACTTGCGCGAATGCCTTAAAGGCGCTGTAAGGGCGGTTGCATCTGGCCTAGTAGACCGAGATGTGCGGATGGTCGTAGTGGTTGGCGGTGGTGCCGCCGCGGTCCCTCATGAACCGCCAGGCGCCGGTCCTGACGTGCCAGATGCGCTGCCGGTAGATGACGTACATGATGCCGAGCCGCCGCGCGTTCTTGATGGCCCAGCCGGCGATCTCGTGGCCCCGCTGCACCTCGGCCGGGGTGGGGAACGCGCGCTCGTGCACGCGCCGGATGTGCGCCTTCGTGCGGTGGTGCCCTTGCGGGAGGCGCAGATCGTGTCGGATCGCGCGAAGGCGATCGGCGTCGCGGAGCGCGTCGACGTGCTGCACGGGGTCGGCGACCGGCATCTGGCTGCGCTGTACCGCGGCGCCGCGGCGACTGTGATGCCCTCGATCATCGAGGGGTTCGGATTGCCCGCCCTGGAGTCGACGGCCTGCGGTGTTCCGGTGATCTTCTGGCACGGCTGCGAGACCGTGGCCGAGGTCGTCGGTGACCGCGGCTGGGCGCTGGAATCGTGGCGGGATGCTGCGGAGTGGGGCCGGGCCATGACCGCCGCCTGCGAGAGCCGCCGGAGAGTGGATCCCCCCGCGCAGGCGCATGACTGGGAGGGAACAGCCCGCATCATCTCCGACGTGCTGGAGAATGCGCTCGGCTGACGGCGTGGACTGGCCACGGCCGTGTTGCCCGCACGGCGGGTGTCGACAAGAGTGGATGGTCGATGACGATCGGAGAGGTGATCATGGCCCGCAGGAGATCGACGCGGACCTTCGCCCGAACGATGATCCGCCGGATGCTCTCCGCTGCCGTGTCCGCCGCCTTCGTCCTGGCGTTCACGGTGGCCGCTGCTCCCGCGATACCGCACGAAGCGGATCCGCCGAAGGAGCTCACCCCGGTGATCTCGGAGGCCGGATTCACCCATCCAGGCGTCTTCAACAGCCTCGAGTCGCTTCAGACCTCGAAGGCGCATGTCCTCGCCGGCGACGCTCCGTGGTCCGACAACTTCGATCGGCTCGCCTCCTCGCCGTATCTGGATCGCAAGGCGCCGGATTTCATGCGATTCGGTTCCGCGGGCGCATCCGACCCGACGAGCAACACGTGCAGCCTCAAGGATCCGCAGGGGTGCGTGACCGTATGCGGCTCGTTCA
>Ga0079224_100014768_pt1 | contig 10916 bp, 11 predicted proteins | sample Stecom2015_FD_80414 | JGI IMG/M metagenome (GOLD analysis project Ga0079224, IMG submission 80414) | Agricultural soil microbial communities from Utah to study Nitrogen management - Steer compost 2015 | ecosystem: Environmental > Terrestrial > Soil > Agricultural land | place: USA: Utah...
AGATCGGCTTCGCGCTCGAGCGGCGCGACGGCATGAGCGACGCGCAGTTCGAGGAGGACGCCGCCCTGGTGGCCGCCGACCTCGCGCGCCTGAAGGCGCTCGTGGAGCAGGGCGTGGCCGAGGCGATGCGCGCCCGGGCGGCGGACGATGCCGCCGCCCAGGGGGCCGGGCCGCCGGGGGAAGCCTCCTAGGCGACCGCCACGAGCACGCTGCAGGGCGCCACCGACAGCAGCGACGCCCCGGTCGAGCCGCTCCACCAGCGGGCCAGCTTGCTCTGCTCCCGATGGCCGACCACGATGAGGTTGGCGCCCACTTCGCGGGCGATCCGGCCGATTTCCTCGGCGGGCTTGCCGATGCCGAGCCGGGTCTCGACCTCGAGGCCCGCCTCGCGCAGCAGGTCGGCGCCTTCGGCGAGCGCCTCCTCCACGTCCGTCTGGATGCGATCGGTCATCACCGACCCGCCCGCCGATTCGGCGAGCAGCACGCCGAGGTCGGTGGCGAGCACCGCCAGCAGGTAGACCTTCGCCCCGCACAGGCGGGCGAGCTCGGCTCCCTGCTTGAGCGCATCGCGGCCCGCCTGGGAGCCGTCGTAAGCCAAAAGGATTGTTCGATACATCTCGGTCCCTCCAGAAGGGTTGCCGATCCGCCATCCCCCGCGGTCGTCGACTCGCTTGTGTTAACGTGCCCCCCACGGTACAGGGAGACAGTCGACCGATTATGACCGAACGCAGCCTGCGCGAACGATTCGGCTTCGCGCTGGGGCAGCTGTCCCGGCTCTGGCGCAAGGAGCTCGACCGGCGCCTGTCCCCCTACGGCCTGACCGAGGCGCGCTGGCTCGCCCTGCTGCACCTCTCGCGCATGTCGCACCCGGTGACCCAGAAGGACCTCGCCGCCCGCATCGGCGTGCAGGGCCCGACCCTCGTGCGCACGCTCGACTGGCTCGAGGCCGAGGGCCTGATCGAGCGCCGCCCCATCGAGGGCGATCGCCGCGCGAAGTCCCTGCACCTGACGGAGAAGGCGCGCCCGAGCCTCGCGCGCATCCAGGCGGTGGCCGAGGGCCTGCGCGAGGAGCTCTTCGCCGATGTCGGCGAGGAGGAGATGCTGGCCTGCCTGGCCGTCTTCGAGCGCCTGGGCGACAGGCTCGGCATGGCCGCGCTTCAGGAGGCGTCGCCCGGGTCCTTGCCGGCGCCCGCGCCTGCGCCGGCACGGCTGGCGGTCGTGCGGGTTGCGGGTCGCAGCAGCAGGTAGATCACGGTCCCGGCCAGCAGCATGGCCGCCATGGTCCAGAAGGCCGCCGCCACCGGGTCGGCGCCGGGGCCGTCGGCGGCCGCGGCCGCGAGGCCGCTCGCCCACTGCATCAGCGCGACGCCGAGGAACATCGCCGAGTTGAAGATCGACAGCGCGCGGCCCGCCATCTCGGGCGGCCAGGCCTCGCGCACTTCCGAGTAGTGCAGCAGCATGTAGCCGCTGAGCACCGCCAGCGCCAGGGTGATGCCGGCATCGAGGAGCGGTGTCGTGCCGAGCGCGAGCACCATGAAGAGGGCGGCGTAGGCGAGGGTGCAGCCGGCGATCAGCAGGCGCCTCGCGCCGCCGCCCGGATCGAGGCGCCCGGCGATCAGCGGGCCGACGAGCGCCATGATCGAGCCCAGCAGGGCGACGTGCCCGCTCTCCACGAGGCTGAAGCCGTGCCGGCCCGACATCAGTGGCACGAGCCAGAGCCCGCGCAGGCTGATGAAGGACGCGTAGGTGACCGCGCCGAGCGTGAGCATGCCCAGCATGTGGGGATGCACGAGGATGCGGCCGATTCCGCGCAGCGCCGCGGCATGGGGTGCTTTCTCGCGGCGCGCCCCGGCGGGCTCGCCGGGCACTACCGCCCAGGCCCAGGCCCAGGCGACCGCGGAGACCGCGGCGAGCGTCCAGAAGGCCGCGCGCCACGACATGTTCTCCACGACCCAGGCGAGCGGCGTGCCGGTGACCAGCATCCCGGCGCTGCCGATGCCGAGCACGATGCCCGACAGGCGCGAGAACTCCGACGGGGGCCGCGAGCGGCTGATGAGGATCAGCGTGGCGAGGAAGCAGGGCGCGCAGCCGATGCCCACCAGCCACTGGCCGACGAGGAGCGCCGGCATGTCGTTGGCCATCGCGGTGATCGCCGCGCCGGCGACCGCGGCCGGGAAGGCGACGAGCACGGTGCGCCGCGGGCCGTACTGGTCGAGCATGATGCCCACCGGCAGCTGCATGATGCCGAAGGCGAGATGGAAGGCGCCGCCGACGATCCCGATCGCGTCCTCCCGCAGGCCGAGCTCGTCGCGCAGCGGCAGGGCCACCAGGGTGACCACGGTGCGGAAGGCATGGCTGAGGGCAAAGGCCGCGACGAGGGCGGCGAGCGCCGCCCAGATCGCGGCGTCCTGTCGGTTCGTCGTCATCGAATGGCGTGTGCGATACCGGCGATCGTACGACAATGCCCACCATGACCGGGATCGCCGTCGCACTCGTCCTCGCGCTCGTGGCCGTCGTCGCCATCGTGGTCGCCAACACCAAGACGGCCGAGAAGCGGGTCGAGCGGCGCATCCCCCATCGCCACGCCGTCGCCGACCCCCAGTTCCGCCGCGAGATGTCGGTGATGCTCGGCCCTACCATCGTCGATGGCAACCGCATCGACGACCTGCAGAACGGCCGGGAGATCTTTCCCGCGATGCTCGAGGCCATCGCGGCGGCGCGGCGCACGATCACGTTCGAGACCTACATCTACTGGTCGGGCGACATCGGCCATCACTTCTCGCGCGCGCTCGCCGATCGGGCGCGCGCCGGGGTCGAGGTGCGGGTGCTGCTCGACTGGGTCGGCTGCCTGAAGATGGCCCCCGACCTGCTCGACGAGATGCGCGAGGTCGGCGTGGACGTGAGGCACTTCCGGCCGCTGCGCTGGTACAACGTCGGCCGGATGAACAACCGGACGCACCGCAAGCTGCTCGTCATCGACGGGCGCATCGGCTTCACCGGCGGGGTCGGCATCGCCGACCAGTGGAACGGCGACGCCGGCGATCCGGACCACTGGCGCGACATCCACTTCCGGGCGGAGGGCCCGGTGGTCGCCCAGTTCCAGGCGGCCTTCAACGACAACTGGATCCGCAGCACCGGGATGGTGCTGGCCGGCGACGCGTACTTCCCGGAACTGCGACCGGTGGGAGACATGCCGGCGCAGATGTTCATCGCGTCGCCCGCGGGCGGCAGCGAGAGCATGCGGCTGATGTACCTCATGGCGATCGCCGCCGCGGCCGAGTCGATCGACATGCAGGCCGCCTATTTCGTGCCCGACGCGATGATCACGCGCGCCCTGCTCGAGGCTCGCGAGCGCGGGGTGCGCATCCGCGTGGTGGTGCCCGGTCCGCACATCGACTCGGAGGCGGTACGGGTCGCGTCGCGGGCGCAATGGGGGCGGCTGCTCGAGGCCGGCATCGAGATCGCGGAGTACCAGCCGACGATGATGCACAACAAGCTGCTGGTGGTCGATCGCGAACTCGTCTCGGTCGGGTCCACCAACTTCGACATCCGCTCCTTCGAGCTGAACGAGGAGGCGAGCCTGAACGTCTATTCGCGGGAGTTCGCCGCGCGCATGAGCGAGGTGTTCGAGGCGGACCTGGCCAATGCCAGGCCCTACACGCTGGAGGACTGGCGCGCGCGGCCCTTGCGCACGCGCATCAAGGAGACCCTCGTCCGGCCGATCCGGTCGCAGCTTTGAGCGGCGCATCGACGAGCGCGAGCCGCTGCCGATTGGCCCGCGCCGCGTCGGTGTATTCGAGGACGCGCGCCGTCTCGGCGGCGAGCTCCGGGGCGATCCGGGTGGCGAGCAGGTGGAGCATGGTGTCGATGCACAGCCCCACGCCGCCGCCGGTGACGATGTTGCCGCCGTCGACGAGTAGCGCACGGCGCGCCTCCACCGACGGGTGCTCGCGGGCGAGCCGCGCGATCGGCGCCTCCTCGGGCTCGACGACCTCGGCCTTGGTCGTCGCGACCCGGCCGTCGAGCAAGCCGGCCGCCGCCAGGATCATCGCCCCGGTGCAGAGCGAGACGACGAGGGAGCCCGGCGCGCGCTCGCGCAGGAAGGCGAGCAGGGCCGCGTCCGCGGCCGCCTGCGGCCAGCCGGGCCCGCCGGGCACGACCAGCGCATCGACCGGCGGGCAGTCGGCGAAGCGCGCGTCAGGCATGACGCGCAACCCGCTGGCGCAGTCCTGCGGCGCCATCTCCTCCGCCACCACGACGAAGGACAGCGTGGGCATCAGCCGGCGCGCCATGGAGAGCACCCCGATCGCGGCAAGGTCGATCGGCTCCACTCCGGGGTACATCAGGAAGGCGAACTTCATCGCGTCTCTCCGGCGACGGATGGCCCGCGGCCTCAGTCGTAGAGGAAGGACGGCAGCCAGAGGCCGATCGCGGGGAAGGCATAGAGCAGCCCCATCGCCACGATCTGCAGGCCCATGAACGGGAGCATGCCCGCGAAGATCTGCCCGAGCGTCACCTCGGGCGGGGAGACGCCCTTGAGGTAGAACGCCGACATCGCGACCGGCGGGCTCAGGTAGGCGGTCTGCAGGTTGAGCGCGACGAGCAGTCCGAAGAAGAGCGGATCGATGCCGAAGGAATCCAGCAGCGGGATGAAGATCGGCATGAAGATGACGATGATCTCCGTCCATTCCAGCGGCCAGCCGAGCAGGAAGATCACCACCTGGGCGAGCAACATGAACTGCACGGGCGTCAGGCCGAGCGACAGCACCCAGGACTCGATGACCTCCTGACCGCCGAGCAGCGCGAAGGCGGCCGAGAAGATCGCCGAGCCGACGAAGAGCCAGCACACCATGGCGCTCGTCTTCGCGGTGAGAAACGCCGACTCGCGCAGCACCCCGGTATCGAGCCGCCGGTAGGCGAGCGCGAGCAGCAGCGCGCCGAAGGCCCCCATCGCGGCCGCCTCGGTCGGGGTGGCGAGGCCGGCGACGATGCTGCCGAGCACCGCCGCGATCAGCAGTGCGAGCGGCATGAAAGAGGTCGCCAGCAGCCGCATGAGCTCGAGGCGCCGGGCGTCCAGCCCGCGGTAGAACGCCAGCACGGCGAGGCCGAGCGCCGCGAGGGCTGCCCAGCCGAGCCATGCGGGCAACTCCATGGCGGGTTCCGGCGCCTCGGTCGCCGCGCCGGGCAGCGCCGGTACGCCCATCCCGAAGAGGTCGTTCGCGGCGGGCGCGGGGGCGGCCGCTTGTGCGGCATGGGCGGACGCGACGACGGCGGGGTCGCCCGGCGTCGCCGGGGGCTGGCCCGCGCCCACGACCAGCGTCGCCACGAAGGCGAGCGCCGGCGTCGCTGCGAGGATCGCGTAGCTCGCCGCGTGGCGGCGCGGCAGGCGCGGGTCGCGACCGAGCAGGCCGGCACCGAGCGAGCGTGCCACCCCGCGACCCTTGCCGCCCTCGGCGATGACCCGAGCCGCGGCGCCGAGCGCCACCTCGCGCTCGTCCACGGGCAGGGGCGGCATCAGCAAGGGGCGCAGCTTCGCGAGCAGCACCACGTAGCCGATGTAGAGCGCGGTCAGCATGAGGCCGGGAAAGAGCGCGCCCGCATACAGTCGCACGACGGACACGCCGGCGGTCGCGCCGTAGAGGATCAGCAGCACCGACGGCGGGATCAGCACCCCGAGGCAGCCGCCCGCGGTGATCGCGCCGGCGACGACGCGGACGTCGTATCCCGCGCGCAGCATCGCCGGCATCGCGATCAGGCCCATGAGGGTGATGACCGCGCCCACGATGCCGGTGGCCGTTGCGAAGATCGCGCAGGTCGCGAGCGTCGCGACGGCCAGGGCGCCGGGCAGGCGCGCCAGCGCCAGGTGCAGGCTGTGGAACAGGCGCTCGATGAGGTTCGAGCGCTCCACCACGTAGCCCATGAACACGAACAGCGGGATGGCGATCAGCACGTCGTTGGTCATCACCGAGTAGGCGCGCTGGACCATCAGGTCGAGCGTCTGCTGCCAGGCGACACCGGGGTCGACGCGGGCATAGGCGACGAAGGAGAAGAGGACACCCATGCCCATCAGGGTGAAGGCGGTCGGGAAGCCCAGCATGATCGCGACGACGATCGTCGCGAGCATCAGCAGGCCGACGTGGCCGTCGCGCAGGTCGTGCCAGGGCGTTAGCCAGGCGACGGCGAGCAGCACGAGCGCGATCATCGCCACGCCGAAACGCAGTTCCCGCCTCATGGCGCGGCCTCCGGCCTGTCGGCGCCCACCGTCGCGCGCAGCCGGTCGACGTCGACCTGGACCACGTCGAGGCGACGTGGCGGCCATTGTCCGTGGCGCAGGCAGGCGACGCAGCGCAGGGTCTCGGACGCGCCCTGGAGCAGGAGCAGCGCGCCCGTGACGGGGATGAGCAGCTTGAGCGGCCAGACCGGTGGGCCGCCGGTGGTGAGCGCGGAGCGCTCGCCGATCGACCAGGACTCGGACGCGAACTCCGCGCCCGCCCAGGCCAGCGCCGCGACCCCCGGGAAGAAGAACACGACGTAGAGGACGAGGTCGATGCTCGCCTGGGAGCGCGGCGCCAGCATGCCGTAGAGGATGTCGCCGCGGACGTGGTTCTCCTGGGCGAGCGCGTAGGCGCCGCCCATCATGAAGAGGGCGCTGAACCCCATGATGGAGAGGTCGAGCGCCCAGGCATGGGGCGAATTGAACGCGTAGCGCGCCACCACCTCGTACACGATCATGAGCACCAGGGCGACGATCAGCCAGCCGAAGGCCTGGCCGATCACGGTCGACAGGCGGTCGCAGGCGCTTGTGAATCGGTGCATCGCGATCTCCGCGCCCGCCCCGGGCGTCACCCCGGGCCGGGCGGATGGCGTCGGTTAGCCGAAGAACTTCCGGTAGGCCGGCAGCTGGTCGATCGTGGTGAGCTCGGCCCAGTAGACGACCTTGCGCGCCCATTCGCGCTGCGACTTCGCGACCTTGGCGAAGAGCGGGTTCTCCGCGCCGCGTTTCTCGGTGACCCGGAGCCAGGCGTCGAGCTGCGCGTCGAGGATCGGCTGGGGCGTCTTCATCACCTTCACCTTGTCCTTCGTCTGCAGTGCGATCACGTCGTCGCCCATCCGGTCCATCGCCTTCCACGACATCTCGGCGTTGGCGGCGTGGACGGCCAGCCGGATCGCCTCGCGAACCTCCGGGTCCAGCGCGTCGTGCTTGGTCTTGTTGAAGCTGAGCTCGAACACGTTGTTGCACATGTGGTAGCTCTGCAGGTAGTAGTTCTTCGCGACGTCCGGGAAGCCGAGGATGCGGTCGTCGGTGATGTTCGCGAACTCCGCGGCGTCGATCACGCCGCGCTCGAGCGAAGGCACGATGTCGGCCGGGGCGAGCTGGACCGGGGAGGCGCCGAGCTCGGTCATCATGTCGATGGCGAGCCCCGCGGTGCGGTACTTCAGGCCCTTGAGGTCGTCGACCGTGTTGATCTCCTTGCGGAACCAGCCGAAGGGCTCGGTCGGGACCGGGCCGTAGAGGTAGGAGACGACGTTCAGCTTGGCCGCCGCCAGCACCTCGGCATAGAGCTCCTTGCCGCCGCCGCGCTCGACCCAGCCGAGGGTCTGGTTGGAGTCGAGGCCGAAGTGCGGGCCCGCGCCGAACAGGCCGAAGGCCGTGTTGCGGCCGAACCAGAAGCCGGGCACCGCGTGGCCGCCGTCGATCGTGCCCTTGGACACCGCGTCGATGAGCTGCAGGGGCGGGACCACCGCGCCGGAGGGCAGCATCTGGATGCGGACGCGACCGCCGGTGGCCTGTTCGATGTTCCGGCAGACGTCGATCGCGAACTCGTGGAAGATCGCCTTCGCCGGCCAGGCGCTCTGGCAGCGGAACTGCGCCGTCTGCGCCACCACGATGGCGGGTGCGGCGAGGCCCACGCCGCCGAGCGCGCCCAGCTTGAGCGCGCGCCGGCGATCGGGACGAGGCGTGGCGTCGGGGGAGGTGTGTCGGGGTTCGGTCATGCACGCGCTCCGGATAGGGGTGGGGGAGTACCGCGCCGGTTTCGCAAGCTTTGTGCCAGCGTCCTTTTGGAGGAAATTCCACCAAACTGGAGGCCGTGGACACGCTAAATGCACCCCGTCCGTGCCCGGCGACGCACCGGGAAGGGGCTGCGATCCTCGAAGCAGTGCAGCGCGGCGATGCGCTCAGCGGCGGAACGGCGTGCTGTCGATCACCAGGAAGTACTGGCAGTCACCCTCGCCCACGTTGCGAAACTCGTGGGCCCTCGTGGCCTGGAAGTAGATGGCGTCGCCCGCCTCGAGCCGGTGGGTCTCGTCGCCCAGCCGCGCCTCGAGCGTGCCCGAAAGCACGTAGATGTACTCGTCCGTGCCGCGGCGGTGGCCGATGAACTCGCCTGTGGAGGAGCCGACGGGCAGGGTGTTGAGCACCCAGTCGATGCCGCGCCCCGGCAGGATCGGCGAGATGCAGCGGCGCGTGAACCCGGACGCCTGGTCACGCAGGATCGGCTGGACGCGCTGGGGCAGCACGACGACGTCGTGGGTGTCGGGCTCCACCAGCAGCTGCGAGAAGGTGACCCCGAGCGCCTCGGCGAGGCGCGAGAGGACGGATGTCGAGGGCATGGCTTCGGCGCGTTCGATCTTCGAGATCATCGACCGGCTCACGCCCGAGGCGGCCGCGAGCTGCTCGATGGACATGCCGCGCGACTTGCGCTGCGCGCGCAACGACTCCGCCAGGGGCGCCAGGTGCTCGTCGCGGGACCGTCTTGCGGCCGCTGCGGGGGGCGGCGCGGGTGTGCTGGCCCTCTTCTTGCTTGTCATTGGCGTCCCGTATAGTGGATAAATTCTACCGAAACAGGAGCCAGCATGGCATCGAACGGCTACATCAAGTACTACGGCTGGTCCGCGCTCGAACTGCGCGTGGACGGACGGTCGGTCTTCTTCGACCCCTTCTTCCGCCCCTACTGCGGCGCTCACTGGTTCGACCTGCCGGATTTTGCCCATGCGGACATCGTTTGTGTGACGCACGGGCACGAGGAGCACTTCCTCGACGTGCCGGCCGTCGTCGCCGCCAGTGGCGCCCGCGTGGTCGCCACGCCCGCGGTCTGCCGCTTCCTCGCGAGGCGCAACGGGGTGCCGGAGGCCCAACTGCGGCCGATCGGCTGGAACGAGTCCGTTTCGGTGGAGGGCTTCGAGATCGGCGCCTTCGCCTGGAAGCATCGCGACATCAACCTCGTGAAGGCCATGACCAAGGCCGTGTTCCACGGTAACGCCACGCAGCTCGCGTGGGCCTGGAGCAGCGCCACCAACGCGCCCTTCTACGCGGGCTACACCGGCTACCACGTCCGGCTGCCCGACGGCACCACCGTGCTCAACTACAACGAGGGCTTCAACTCGAAGACCACGGGCGAGGATCTGGCGCCGCTCGCGGCGCGCTATGCCGGCCTCGACGTGCTGCTCGCGGGCATGCAGCTCGACTTCGTCGCCGACGTGGTGCGTGGCGTCGAGACGCTGGGCCCGCGCGTCGTGATGCTCTATCCGCCGCACGAGAAGTTCCACGAGATGATGGAGGTGCGCTCGACGCCCTGGGAGGAGTTCGCCAGGGCGGTGCGCGCCGCCTGTCCCGACGTGCGGGTCGTGGTCGCGGAGCCCGGTACCGTGATGAGCCTCGACGACTTCAGCCACAGCGTCGACGCGCCGCGTCGGCTCGCCGCCTGAGGAGAGGCCCGCGATGCTTTCCCAAAGACTTGCCGCCCTCGGCATCGTGCTGCCGCCCCCGCCCCCGCCGCCGGCCGTCGGCAACTTCGTCGGCGCCCGCCGCGCGGGCAGCCTTGTATTCGTTTCCGGCCAGCTGCCCATCGTCGACGGCAAGCCGGTGCACACCGGCCGCGTCGGTTCGACGGTGGGCCTCGATGACGCCTGTGCCGCCGCCCGGATCGCGGCGCTCAACACCATCGCGCAGGCCGCGGCGGTAGCGGGCTCGCTTGACGCCCTGCGCGGCGTGGTCAGGGTCGGCGGATTCGTCCAGGCCGATCCCGAGTTCGTCGACGTCCCGAAGGTCGTCAACGGGGCATCGGACCTCTTTGTCGAACTGTTCGGCGACGCGGGCCGGCACGCGCGTGCCGCGATCGGCGTGGCGAGCCTGCCCGCCGGCGTGCCCGTCGAGATCGAGGCGGTGTTCACGCTCGAATAGCGCGTGCGAGCGCCCCGATTTCACATCGCGCCCATCACGACACTACAATTCCGGTCCACGAGCGCCGGGTGCGGGAGCCGCCCGGCGGAATCGCCTGAGGATCGGGACACCGAGTGGCCAGATGGAAGAACGCGGTGGCGGGTGCCGCCGAGCAGCGCGAGCTGCGGCAGGACGTGCTCTACCGCGAGGCGGCGCGCGCCTTTCGCGAGAACGGCTACCACGCGACCTCGCTCGAGAACATCGCCCAGGCGCTCGGCATCAGCAAGCCGACGCTCTACCACTACGTGAAGACGAAGGGCGACCTGCTCTTCCAGATCCACATGGCCGCATCCGTGCAGGCGCTCGCGTGCCTGTGCCGCGAGCCCGGCCTGACGGGGCTCGAGCGGCTGCGTCGCACGGTGCGCGACTACACCTGCTCGACGGTCGGCGAGGACAGCTACAGCGTCGTGATCCTCGAGGAGAAATCGCTGCGCCCGGACCAGCTCGCCATCGTCGTGCGTGAGCGCGACAAGTTCGAGGCGGGCCTGCGCGGGATGATCGAGGACGGCATGCGCGACGGCTCGATCGTCCAGGGCAATTCCCGGTTCATGGTCTTCAACGTGCTCGGCACGATGAACTGGGTGACCAAGTGGTATCGGCGCGGCGGGGCCTGGACCATCCACGAGATCGGCGAGGGCGTCGCCGCCTTCGTGTGCCGCGCGCTCACGCCCGACAGCGCCCCCCGGCCGGCCGG
>Ga0079224_100014770_pt1 | contig 10916 bp, 6 predicted proteins | sample Stecom2015_FD_80414 | JGI IMG/M metagenome (GOLD analysis project Ga0079224, IMG submission 80414) | Agricultural soil microbial communities from Utah to study Nitrogen management - Steer compost 2015 | ecosystem: Environmental > Terrestrial > Soil > Agricultural land | place: USA: Utah...
CCAGGCTGGCAATCGCGCCGATATACTTCAGTCGAAAGCCGGTTAGTATTCGCAGCAGCCCCTGCAAGCGATTCCCGCTGACCGCGTTTTTCAGATCGTACTCAGGTACATTAACCATGCACTGACCTTTTCTCCCGCAGACAACAAAATGCTGGAGTCGGGATAGCTCCAGCCACATACTCTATTATACGACCATCGAAGCCTGAACTTATAGACCCAATACGTGCAACTCGCGCTCAGTTACACCTTTAGCGGCCCTAAATGTATCATAAAGGGTCATAAAGGTCAAGGTGCTGTTGGCGAACCCATCTTTGAACGTATGTTTCCGCAACACCCCCACCCGGCCTCCCCCGCCCCACAGGGACGCTGCGCAGAATTCGGGGGAGGTGGCTGCCGTAGGCAGACGGAGGGGGTTAAATTGCGCGATAGGGGTAGCGTAGGTTAATTCGCCAACACCATCGTCAAGTGATGCAATCCCTTGATTTTTCAGTGGGTGATCGACCTGGCGCGTGTGTCTGAAACGATTCGATTTAGGTGCGTATAACGGAAACCGGCATCTACCGCAGCTTCAACTGCCATCAGGCTTCGCCATAACGCTGCCGTATCGTCGGAATCAGATAGTCATGGAAGGCGCGCTCGGCATCATAATCTGGCGACCAGCCCCAATCGTTTCGGGCAGCCTGATCGTCAATCTCGCGCGGCCAGCTATCAATAATATTCTGACGCCCCGGAGTTGGCGCGTAGTCGATCTGGGCCTCCGGGAATGCCTGCTTCACAAGCGCCGCAATTTCCGCCGCTGTCAGGCTGAAACTGGTCACATTGTAAACAAGTTGGGTCAGTTGTTCGCGGGGGGCATCTGCCAGCGTCAGCAGGGCTTTGATCGCGTCAGGCATCGCCATAAACGGAATGACTGAATCAGGCCGGACAAACGATTGATACGCTTCACCTTTTGCCGCCGCGTGGAGCATCTCCGGCGCGTAGTCGCTCGTCCCACCGGCAGGCATCGTCAGCGCGCTAATCAACCCCGGAAAGCGCACGCACCGGAAATCCACACCGAACGGCTCCGGTGTCGTGGCAAGCTGGCGGTAATGATTGGCGTAGTAGCGACCCAGATGCTCGCAGTAGAGTTTATTGCAGCCGTAAATGGTCGTCGGCATGGTATATTCATATTCCTTGAGCGGCGGCACGCTGGCTTTGGTTTTCAGATCAGGTAGGCCATACACCGCGATACTGCTCGGAAAAATGAACTTGACCGCCTTGCCTCGCCAGCGGGCCTGTTCAATCGCCAGTTGCAGCAAATTGATGGTCCCCTGCACATTGACGCGGTGCGCCGACGCTGGTCGAAATTCCGAATGCGTGCTCAACAGCGCGGCGAGATGGTAGATCGTATCGATCTCGTACTCGCTCATCAGTGTATCGAGCAGACTTTCATCCAGAATATCACCGACAATCGTGCTGTCGACCAGCGGCTGCATCGATTCATCGAGGCCGCGAATATCCAGCACGACTACCGGCGGCTTCTCCGCCATCGCATGAAGCTTTTGAATCAGACCGTGCCCAACCTCGCCGTTCGCGCCAGTAATCAGAATCACTTTGGGTCGCATGGGTTTCTCTCTGTCCGTGTGGAACTGCTCTCAAAGGCAAATACGGTTCATGCCAGAAGGGACCGCACCTTGTCCGCAACAGCCTCCCCTAATCGTTGATGTGCCGCCGCTTCAAAGTGAATACCATCGCGGTCACTGGATTCGATTATGTCGCCGGCATTGAGAAAATGGACGCCAAACTCCTCAGCGACTTTCTGGTAATGCGCGGCAAGCTGGCGGGATTTCTCGGCAGCGCCTTCAAACATATCGGCAAACAGGGTCAGTTTTGCTGTCGGCGGCGGGCACACCAGCAGCACCTGCGGCGCGCCGGCATCCCGTCCGCAGGCACTGCGCAATATGGCATCCACCAGAAACCCGGCCCCGCTGGCGATGTCATAGGCGGACTTGCCGAAGCGATGCTTCAGATCATTGGTCCCCAGCATAACAATCACCAGATCAAGCGGCTGGTGAGTCATCAGGCAGGGAAGCAGGTAGGTGAAGCCGTTGCGATGCGGCGAAATCGGATCATCCCAAACGGTTGTGCGTCCGCCCAGACCCTCTTCGATCACCCAATAATCCGGGCCGAGCCGGTCACGCAGAACACCCGGCCAGCGTGTGTGAAGATCGTAGCGCAGGCGCTCCTGAAAATTCGTCATCGGAACCGCGCCCCACGTGTTCGAGTCGCCGTAGCACAGTATGGTATTCACGTGATCACCCCCAGAGTTTTGCCCACCGATTCAAAGGCGCTGAGCGCCTGCTCCAGATCATCCTGCGAATGCGCCGCCGTGTTCATCACCCGGATGCGCGCTTTGCCTTGCGGCACAGTCGGATAGCCGATTGCCATCGCAAACACACCCGCCTCGAACAGTTTGCGGCTAAACTCCTGCGCCAGCGGAGCCTCACCGAGCATCACCGGCACAATCGGCGTTTCGCTTTGGCCGATATCGAAACCGAGATTGCGCATTTCCCGCTTGAAAAAATCCGCATTTGACCACAACCGCTGTACCAGTTCGTCCGAGTGTTCGAGGATATCCACCGCTTCGAGGCAGGCGGCCACATCCGGCACAGTCATCGCGCTGGAAAACAGGAAAGGCCGTCCGCGCTGCCGCAGCCAGTCAATGATTACCTGTGTGCCCGCCACAATGCCGCCGACCACACCGAACGCCTTGCTCATCGTGCCCACTTCAATATCGACCTTGCCATGCAGCCCAAAGTGATCGACAATGCCGCGCCCGCCGCGCCCCAGCACACCTTCCCCATGCGCGTCGTCTACCATCAGCAGAATATTGTGTTCCTTCGCCACCTCGTAAAGTTCTGGCAGCGGCGCGATATCGCCATCCATGCTGAACACGCCGTCACTGATGATGATGCGGCGGCCATACTCAGTCGTCTCCGCGATCCTGCGACGCAGATCATCGACGTTATTATGCTCGTAAGCGACAATCTGCGCTCGACTGAGCCGGCAGCCGTCGATGATGCTGGCGTGGTTCAACTGGTCGGAAAAAATCACATCGCCGCGCCCGACCAACGCCGGAATCGTTGCCAGATTGGCGGCAAAACCACTCTGAAAGGTAATCACGGCCTCCGCGCCCTTGAACTGCGCCAGGCGAGCCTCAAGCTGGTTGTGCAGCGTCATTGTCCCCGCAATGGTGCGCACCGCGCCGGGGCCGATGCCGTACTGGTCGATGGCGCGTTTGGCGGCTTCGCGCAGGCGCGGGTGATTGGCAAGGCCGAGGTAGTTGTTGGCACAGAAATTCAGCACCTCCTTCCCATCCACCCGGATACGTCCATCCATCGGGCTTTCGATAGTGCGGATGGTGTTGAATAACCCTTGCTGTTTGAGTTCCGCAAGCTGTTCCGCCAGATAATCCGTTTTCGAGCCGGCCATGAATCAATCCTCTGTCAGCGAAATGCTGCCCGATTCTACCATGCGGACTCGCCTGCTGCATCTCACTATGATATTCGTCCAAGAAGAAACTATAGCCTGCGATTGAGTAACACCGGCTGACCGGTGCGTGCCGATTCGTACACCGCCAGCACAACAGCCAGCGCGCGCCGGCCTTCCTCGCCGTTGACGAATGGCTCCCGCCCGTCGCGCACAGCCGCCACGAAGTCGGAAAAGACGTGCGGGTGACTCGTGCCGTAGACACTCAGCGGATCGGTTTGATTGGCGCTGAGGATTTCGGCTTCACGATCAAGTTCACCGTCGATCTTCCAGAACTCCTTGCGATTAAGCGCCACCCCGCCAATTTTGACCGAACCACGCTCGCCCAGCAGGGTAATCGAACCTTCGAGATCAGTCGGAAAGGTGATGGTCGAAGCCTCGATAGAGGCCAGCGCGCCGCTGGCAAAACGCAGCGCCGCCACAACCGTATCCTCCGCCTCCATCCGGTGCGCCAGCGTCGCCGAGTAAGCAAATACGCTCTCTACCGGCTCGCCCATCAACCACACCAGCGCATCGACATGGTGAATTGACTGATTCATCAGCGCGCCGCCGTCCATTGCCCACGTGCCATGCCAGCCATCTTCGTAATACTCCTGCGCCCGATACCAGCGCACCGTCGCATTACCGAGCAGCAGACGCCCCAACCGGCCCGTTTCCACCGCCGCCCGCAAATCCTGAACCGGCGGGTTGTAGCGATTCTGAAAGGCCACGCACAGGCGGACGTTATTCGCCTTTGCCTCGGCAATCATGGCGTCCACGTCGGCCAACGAAAGCGCCATCGGCTTTTCGACGATGATGTGTTTGCCCGCCCGCGCCGCATCAATTGCCATCTGCGCGTGCAGGCCGGATGGCGTGCAGATGCTCACCGCGTCAATGTCGTCCCGGCGCAGCATCGCTGTATAATCGAGATATGGGTCTGCGCCGTACTCATCGGCGAAGCGAGAGGCGCGCTCCTCCACGATGTCCACCACAGCGGCCAGTTGCGCGCCCGGCAACCCCTGAATCGCTCTGGCATGATGCGGCGCAATCCGCCCGCAGCCGATCAGCCCAAACCGTAAACTTTCAGACATAACCCTGAATACCCTGCAATTCTCAAGGGCACACAGCCCTGTGCCCGTTCCGCGCAGCAACGCTCGACAATTCTATGCCACCCGCTTCAACCCGGCAATATCCGTCTGTCATTACGGCAGCATGAGGAATATCCGCTTACCACAGCCAGAGTGCGTGCTATAATCCGGCGAGTTTTGTCCGGCCCGAACAAGAGGATTCTGCTGTGAGAAGTGTACACCCCTTCAACAATGACTGGCTCTACCTGCCCGAAGATGCCGCCGCCAGCCGTCCCGACAGCGATTTCGAGCGTGTTACGCTGCCACACACCAACATCGTCCTGCCGTATCACAACTTCGATAACGCCGAATACCAGTTCATCAGCACCTATCGCAAACGCTTCCGCCTGCCGGAGCCGCGCAATGGGCGGCAGGTGCACGTCGAGTTTGATGGCGCGATGATCGCCTGCACCGTGTCGATCAACGGCCATGTCCTCGGCGATCACGAAGGCGGCTATACACCCTTCTCTTTCGACCTGACCGACTACCTGAACGATGAGGGCGACAACCTGCTCACGGTGCGGCTGGATTCCACCGAGCGCCCCGATATTCCCCCGTATGGCGGCGTGGTCGATTACCTGACCTTTGGCGGCATTTATCGCGACGTGTATCTGCGCTACGTCGAGCCGGTGCATATCGCCGATGTGTTTGTCAAACCCAAAGATGTGATAACAGACCAGCCATCGGTTGAGTTTGAAATTCGGCTAAAGAACATCACTGCAAACCAGCAAACAGTTTGGCTTCATGCCGGTTTCAAGAGCGACAAAGATACCAACGCTTATCATTCGGACTGGATGGAAATCAGACTGGAGCCATCATCAGAGCAAGTAGTTACCTATCATCAATTAGTCGAAAGTCCCGCCTTATGGACTCTGAGTAATCCCGCAATGTATGAATACGAAGTTGATGTGCTGGGTAACAGGCAGGACTGGGATACACGGATTGATAACGAAAAGGGCCTGTTCGGCTTCCGCGAGGCCCGGTTCCACGACGACGGCTTTTACCTCAACGGCGAAAAGCTCAAGCTCATCGGCCTCAACCGTCACCAGACCTACCCCTACATCGGCGTGGCGGCTCCCCGGCGCTTGCAGGAAAAAGACGCCGACATCATCAAGTACGAACTCGGTTGTAACATCGTGCGCACCTCGCATTACCCGCAGTCCCCCCACTTCCTGCGCCGCTGCGACGAGATCGGCCTGCTGGTGTTTGAAGAAATCCCCGGCTGGCAGCACATCGGCGATGAAGATTGGCAGGGCATCAGCCTGCGCGATGTCGAGGCCATGATCGTGCGCGACCGCAATCACCCGTCGATTGTGCTGTGGGGCGTGCGCATCAACGAATCGCAGGACAACACCGCCTTTTACACCCGCACCAACGAACTGGCGCACCGGCTCGATCCCACCCGGCAGACCGGCGGCGTGCGCTTCTGGCAGCACAGTGAATTTCTGGAAGACGTGTATACATTCAACGACTTTTCCAACAGTATTCAGGAACCGGTGCAGACACCGCATCTGGTTACCGAATTCAGCGGTCACATGTACCCGACCAAGACGTTCGATCAGGAAGAACGCGCCGTCGAACACGCGCTGCGTCATGCCCGCATTCAGGACAAACAGATGGGCATGGACAACGTGTGCGGCGCGATTGGCTGGTGCGCTTTCGATTACAACACCCACCGCGAATTCGGTTCCGGTGACCGTATCTGCTATCACGGCGTGATGGACATCTTCCGTTTGCCCAAGTTCGCCGCCTATTTTTACGAGAGCCAGATCGACCCGGCGGTGCGTCCGGTGCTGCACGCCGCCACCTACTGGACGATGGGCGATGTCAGCGGCGGGGGCATCAACCCGCTGGTGGTGTTTAGCAACTGCGACGAAATAGAAATGTTCACGGGCGGCCAGCGCATCGGTCAGTATCAGCCTGACCGCGAACAATTCCCCAACCTGCCGCACGCGCCGTTTGTCATCAAGGGCCTTAACCTGCTGTGGGGCCAGCACAAATTTGATGATCTGCGGCTGGTCGGTTACATCAATGGCGAAGCCGTCATCGAGCACCACATGTCCGCTGACGGTATCCCCAACAGACTGACGCTGGCCGTCGATGATCCGGAACTCCATGCTGATGGCGCGGATATGACGCGGCTGGTCTTTAAAATCACGGACAAATACGGCAACCGCCTGCCCTATGCGATGCAGCCGGTGTCGTTCGAGATTGATGGCCCGGCCCAGTTGATCGGTGAGAATCCGTTCGCGCTGGTGGGCGGGCAGGCGGCGCTGTACATCAAAGCGGGTAAAGAAGCAGGGACGGTCACGGTGCGGGCGACGACACCCCGGTTAGAGCCAGTGGAAATCACTCTAAATATCGTGAAGCCATGATCTGAAAAACCATTACGGTCACAACACTTCTGACGGTGGTTACAACCTATAATGATGGCATGACCCTGATACGCCGTAAAGGTGACTGCTCATGCGCTATCGCTTGCTGTGGGCATTAATCGTACTGCTGACATTGATTCAGGTTCTGGTGCTGCCACTCTTAACGATTGATGCCCCCTGGTATGATGAAGTTATCACCTATCAGCGCATTGGCGGCCCACCGTTTGAATTGTCGCGCAACATTGTGGATGTCGTGGCGCGGACGGCTCAATTCTGGTCGCCGTTGTACTTTATCCTGCTGTCGATCTGGGGCAATCTGGCTGGCAACAGCCTGTTCGCCTTACGGTATTGGTCTCTGCTTGTAGGTTTGCTGGCAGCCGTATGGGTTTATCGACTGGCGGCAGACCTTTCTTCACGGCGTATCGGCCTCATCACGGCATTCTTGCTGAGCACCTCCAGCTTTTTTCTGCATTACAACCACGATATGCGCGCTTATACCCTGTACATCCTGTTAGGGATGATCGTGGTGTGGACATACTGGCAGGTGATGTATAAGGATCGCAAACAGTTTATCTGGTGGCTTCACCTGAGTTTGGTGCTGCTGTTTTATACCCACTTTGTCGCTATGGTAATGGTCGCCGGCGTATTTATCTATCATGGCATCCAGTACTGGCGACACCCGACCGGCAGGGGCAGGCAACTGATTCGCCACTGGCGGCGGTTGTTTATCCTGTTTGTGCCCGGATTAGTGTTGGCTGCCAAAGCTTCAGCCGCTGAAGGTGCTAATCCTCGTGGGCTGGACTTTTTTGAAATCTGGCCCACCCTGTTCCACGATTTCGGGAACGGCATGGGCTGGCTGCTGCTGGGGTTGGTGATCTATGGGATATACATAGGGCGCAAGCAGCCGGGTGTTCAGTATCTCATCATCCTGAGCGGCCTCTATCTGGCGCTGGCAGTCGGCGTTAATTTTATTGTGGACTACCTGTTTCACATGCGGCATATTCTGCTCCTGCTGCCCATTTTATTGCTGCTGGTCAGCCTTGCTGTAGCTGATCACTGGCAGCGGGCAAAACCAGTGGCAGCCATCGTGGTGCTGCTATGGGCTGGCGTCGGTGTGAGCGCAACAGCCGGCTGGACGACATGGGGCACGGAACATATTCGCCTGTATCTTCCTGTCCAGCCATTCGATGCGGCGCAGGATTTTATTCGAGCCTGCGTGCGTGATGGCGACACGGTGATCTTTCATATGACAAATGAATACACTGAAGCGGATGTGTACCCCACGCTGGTGTATTATGTCGCCCAGAACCCGGTGCGCTTTGAGCAGATACGTACTTTTACCAGTGCAGAAGCATCGAGATTGCCCACAAAACAGGTTCAATCAGAAATACCCTATCCGCAGCTTGCACAGGAATTTGTCGATGGTTCGCCGCGTGTGTGGCTGTTGATGCCACCCGAAAGGGCCAATGACCCCATTGTGGCCGAATTCGGGCAGGCGCTGGCAGCAATAAATTATTCAGCCCCACAACAGGATAGCCACAGTTCATCTGATCTGGTTGCGCTGGTATATACACAGCCAACGGCTGCCGGCTGCACAGCAAGCTAAAGCAAGCCACCGATAGCCCCCTGCAACAGGTGTTTTTGATGGGAACCTGTTTAATGGCGCTGTTGGCGAACTCATCTTTGAACGTATGTTTCCGCACCACCCCCACCCGGCCTCCCCCGCCCCACAGGGACGCTGTGCAGAATTCGGGGGAGGTGGCTGCCGCAGGCAGACGGAGGGGGTTAAATGCACGATAGGGGTAGCTTAGATTAATTCGCCAACACCGTGTTTAATCATGTTTTCCTCCCTTCGTAACGAGATGATCGATTCCAGCCTGGCGGTGTCGTGCCAGAAAGTGTACGAGGCAACTCAGAGTCTCATGCGCAGGATGGTTTCGCGGACTTAGTGGCCTGTAAGACATTCCAGGCTATAATAAGGAACTGTAACCAAACGAAAGCAAACGAAAGCCCTGGAAGGATATTCTCATGCCACAAAATTTATGGAACGATGCAGACGCGGCGAAACTGCCAGACCTCGACGGGCTGGTGTATCGCAGTAACATTCTCGGCAAAGATCGGGCTGTCGTGAATATCTATGGCGGCAATACCAGCGCCAAGATCATGATGACCGACCATATGGGGCGCGAAGTCGAAGTGCTGGCGGTCAAGGCTTCCGGCTCGGACGTGCTGACGATCAAGGAGCATCAGTTCGCGCTGCTCAAGATGGATGAAATCGAGCCGCTGTTCCAGCGCGACGAGATGACCGATGAGGAAATGGTCGCCTATCTCGAACGCACCTGGTTCGAGCAGGGCCGCCCACGCCAGAGCATCGAAACCCTGCTGCACGCCTTTGTGCCGCACAAACACGTCGATCACACCCACCCGGACGCTGTCATCAGCCTGATGTGCGTGGAGAATGCTGAGGAAGAAGCCCGCAAGGTCTATGGTGACCGGATGGCCTACGTACCCTACATCCGCCCCGGTTTCACCCTGAGCAAATGGATTGGCGGCAAGGTGCGCGACAATCCGAAGGTCGAATGCGTCGTCATGGGCAAACACGGCCTTGTCACCTGGGGGCCGGACAGCAAAACCAGTTATGAAAATACCATCCGCATCATTCAGGAAGCCGAAGATTACATTGCCGACCGGAAGAAGGGTAAGAAGGTCTTTGGCGAATTGAAAATACCGGGCCTTAGCGCGTCCGAACGGCAGGCGATCATGGCCGAAGTGCTGCCGGTCATTCGCGGCGCGGTATCCAGCCGCAAAACCGCTATCCTGCAATACGATGACAGCGATACGGTGCTGGCGATGGTCGGCAGTGAAAAAACGCCGCAGGTCAGTCAGATCGGCGCAGCCTGCCCCGACCATCTGGTACATGTCAAACGCCAGCCGCTTTTTATCGATTGGCAGCCAGCCGACGGTGTGGACACCCTTAAAGAGAAGATTACGCAGGGCGTCAAGGACTACGAAGCACGCTATATACAGTATTTTGAGGAGAACAGGAACGAAGGCGACGAACTGCGCGACGCCGCCCCGCGCGTCATCCTGATCCCCGGTCTGGGCATGGTTAACACCGGCAAGGACATCACCAATGCGGATGTCAGCCGCCAGTTGTATCATCGCGCCATTGCCGTCATCGGTGACAGCGAGGCACTCGGTGGCTTCGTCAGCCTGACTCCCAACGAAGCCTACAACATCGAATACTGGCCGCTTGAACTTTACAAGCTCAAACTGGCCCCGCCAGACCGGGACTTCGCCGGCAAGGTCGTGCTGATAACCGGCGCGGCCAGCGGCATCGGGCGGGCGACGGCATATCGACTGGCGCAGGATGGCGCGCATGTCGTCATCGCCGACATCAACGATGCCGGCGGCGAGGAAACGGCAAAAACCATCCAGCAGAAGCATGGCAGTGGCCGGGCGCTTTACGTACATACCGATGTCACCAACGAGGACGCCGTGCAGAACGCGCTGCGCCAGACCGTCCTGAAATATGGCGGGCTGGACGTATTGGTGAACAACGCCGGGATCGCCGGCGGCGCGCCCATCGAAGAAACCACGCTGGCGATGTTCCAACGCAATATCGACATTCTGGTCACTGGCTACTTCCTGATGGCCCGCGAAGCCTTCAAGGTGATGAAAGCGCAGGGCATCGGTGGAACAATGGTGTTCGTCGCCAGCAAGAACTCGGTGGTGGCCGGCAAGGGCGCGCTGGCTTACAGCGCGGCCAAAGCCGCTGAAGTCCACATGGCGCGCTGCCTGGCGGAAGAAGGCGGCCCCTACGGCATTCGCGTCAACAGCGTGCTGCCCGACGCCGTCATCCAGGGCAGCGCCATCTGGTCCACCGAGTGGAAAGAGGCGCGCGCCA
>Ga0079224_100014771_pt1 | contig 10915 bp, 9 predicted proteins | sample Stecom2015_FD_80414 | JGI IMG/M metagenome (GOLD analysis project Ga0079224, IMG submission 80414) | Agricultural soil microbial communities from Utah to study Nitrogen management - Steer compost 2015 | ecosystem: Environmental > Terrestrial > Soil > Agricultural land | place: USA: Utah...
ATTCAGCAGTTTCAAATAAATAGCCGACTTTTTGCATGTCCTATCTGTAAACAGGAAATAGCGATAAGTGATGAAGGAAAAATGAGTTGTCTATCGAATCATACATTTGATGTGGCAAAACAAGGCTATGTTTATATGTTAAACCGTCCTGTCCAATCAATGTATGGGAAAGAATTATTCGATTCGCGTCATACGGTCATTCAAGCAGGAATTTATGATCGGTTACAAGCAGCGATTGCCCGGGAAATCACTGTAGAACAACCGGTAATTTTAGACACAGGTTGTGGCGAGGGGTCACATTTGCATCGTATTTGCGAACAGCTTGATCGCCCTGTTGGTGTAGGAATCGATATTTCAAAAGAAGGAATAATCGCAGCGGCAAAATACAATCCAGAACAGCTGTGGTGTGTCGGTGATTTAGCGAATAGTCCGTTCAACGAGCGATCATTTGATGCGATTTTAAATATTTTATCCCCCGCAAATTACGATGAATTTAAAAGGCTGTTAAAGCGGGGCGGCAAAGTAATTAAAGTTGTGCCACAGGAAAATTACTTAAAAGAACTGCGTAAACAGGCATTTGCAGATTCGGAAAAGGAAAGCTATACAAATGCTCAAACGGTAGAACGTTTTAAAGCAAGTTTTGCCAATACCGAAGTAAAAAGAATTACGTATACAGTACCGCTTGAAGCCCATTTAGTGCAAAACCTGCTCGAAATGACACCGATGGGCTGGCATATTGACGATAAAGCAAGCATTCAATTACAGGAAATTACAATTGATTTAGATTTATTAATTGGAATGGAGTGAACGTAGATGAAGAAAATCCTAGTATTAGGCGGGACACGATTTTTTGGGCGTAAATTAGTGGAACTTTTATTGGAAGAAAAGCATGAAGTAACAATTGTCACGCGCGGAATGTCGGAAAATCCATTTGGCGATGCAGTGGAGCATATTAAAGTGGACCGTAAAGATACGGCGGCTTTTGAGAAAGCGCTGGAGAATCGTACGTTTGATATTGTGTATGATAATATCTGCTATTCGCCAAACGAAGCAAAACAGCTGTGCGATCTTTTCAACGGGAAAATCGGTAAGCTCGTTTTTACATCTACATTAGCTGTATATGAGGCAGATGGCAAGCCGCATCCTGAAGGAGATTTCGATCCGGATTCATATGGCATCATTATGGGGGACACACATGAATTTACATATGGTGAAGGAAAGCGTCTGGCAGAAGCGGTATTTTATAAGTTTGCCGAGTTCCCTGTAGTCGCAGTTCGTTTCCCGATCGTCATGGGGGAAGATGATTATACTCGCCGTCTGCATTTTCATATTGAACGCATTATTAATAGGGAACCGATCGGATTTTCGAATACGGATGCAGAAATGTCCTTTATTCAGGCAACAGAAGCGGCTCGATTTTTACAGTGGGCAGGTAATGATCATGTAGAAGGTCCAATTAATGCGACAGCAAACGGGGTCATTTCTTTAAAAGACCTTATTTCTCTTATTGAAGAAAAAACAGGCGAACGTGCCAAAATAGCATTGCTTGGAACAGAGGAAATCCGTTCACCATACGCCATTCCCGCAACATGGTATATGAAAAATGACAAGGCGGAACAATTAGGATTTTCGTTCAGCCAGCTTGAAGATTGGCTGCCGCCATTAATCGAGCAAATTGCGGGAGCTACCGCAAAACAGTAGCCATTGAACGAAGGCATGACTTTCAATTAAAATGAAGTGAGATTAACGATAAGGTAGGAATGAAACGTGTATAAATTTATTGCAAGAGTTGTATATGGAATTTTAGGGGTTAACGGGTCAAAGGCAAAGGTATACGGGAAAGAAAATATACCGAAAGAAGGCGGCTTTGTTGTTGCCTGTACACATAATGGCTATATCGATATTTTGAACCTGGGGATTTCGATGCTGCCAAAAGAAGTACACTTTATGGCTAAGAAACAACTATTTGATGTGAAAGGATTAGGCTGGCTAATTAAAAGGTTGAATGCATTCCCGGTGGATCGCGACAATCCGGGACCAAGTGTTATTAAAATCCCTCGTCAGCTTATTAAAGAAGGAAAAGTAGTCGGAATCTTCCCGAGTGGAACGAGAAGCTCTGAAAACTCGGAATTAAAAGCCGGCGCAGTGACGATTGCCCAATTGGCGAAGACGGAAATTTTACCGGCTGCTTATATCGGGCCGAAAGATGTGAAAGGTGTATTCAAACGCCAAAAAGGCTATTTGATTTACGGGAAACCATTTACGGTTGGCGCAGGAAAAGAAGGTCGTGAACAATCCATTCAGTTTTTGGAAGATGAACTGAACCGATTGACAGCACACTTAAAAGAAATGCATCCGGAAGTAAAATAACAGGAGCTGCGCGGAATCCTTCGTGCGGCTTCTTTCATTAGGAGTGGATAAAGAGATGAAGCAAGTACTATTCGTATGTTTGGGCAATATTTGCCGTTCTCCTATGGCAGAAGCTGTCATGCGTGATCTGATCGCTAAACGCGGTTTGACGGATAAAATTGCAGTCGACTCAGCTGGCACGAGCAATTACCATATTGGAGAACCTCCGCATAAAGGGACGATGGCGAAATTACAGGAATACGGAATTGTGACAACAGGCATGTTTGCAAGACAGTTGCGCACTTCCGATTTAGACAGTTTTGACTATATTGTCTGTATGGATGAAAGCAATGTGAAAAATACGGTTGAAATGCTTCGTGCAGAAGCAGATGCAAAAGTGTTCCGTTTCCTTGATTTGACGTCACATCAAAAAGATGTTCCGGATCCTTGGTATACAGGAGATTTCCAGGAAACGTACGATTTATGTTTAGAAGGCTGCGAGGCATTGCTGGAGCGGATATTGCAGGATATATAATAATTAGGGAAAGCGGATTTGATTATATGTTTATCAAATCCGCTTTTTCATCTCCCTGCACCGATTTCAGTTTCTCAATAATCACTTCATTTTAATGTTCATATGTCATATCAAATTAGACAGAATCAGATTTTCCGGAAAGCGAGTGGATCTAAAAATGCCAGCTTTGATCATGGCAAAATCTCCGTTTACTTTGTTTGAGTTGGAGGCTCGTTAATGGAAGCAAGCACCGAAGTTACCTCATATCCATCATTCATAATAAACTGTTCCGCAATGAGCCCATCGCCATAGTTATAATAAAAGTGATTTTTCCCACCCTCAACCTCTTCGGTAATTTGAATTAAATTATCATAGTTTTTGTAAGGTGTTTTAAAATTTACGGGATAAGTTACTGTTTTATTTTCAAATGTTTCGCCACTAGCTAGAGGCATTTGTAAAATAATCTGGAGAGATTCTAATTGATTCAACTGTTCTAAAGTAAATGATTCTCTTTCGATATCTATTATTTCTTCATACACGAGCTCTATCGTATCTTGTTTTATACGATAAACTTTTTGTATTTCTGCACCACCATTATCTTCTTGTACTTCAACATAATTATCGAAAAGCCATGTCGTTGTTTCTTTAAATGATGCATATTCATTGCCTGTTCCTAAAAAGTAAGCGACATCCCCATCTTGTTTAAAATAGTTTCGTAATGGCAAATCTGGTTTTTCTCCGATTTCTCCATTACTTGAATCATTTTCTTCGTTTGAAGGTAGAAAGGCTTGATTGGAATCATTTGTTGACCAAGGCTTCAAGAAAATTGCAAGTGCTGCCAGTGCAAAAAGAACTGTAAATACTGCATAGTATAAACGCTTGGAACTTTTTGTTTGCGGCTTTTGCCGTTTTTTCCCGCTTACTTTTGATATAAAGACCTGTTTATCGGACACAATCATGATAAAGCACCCCTTTCTCTTTAATTATCAATTAGACGGAGCAAAGGATCAGTACGTTACATTAAATTTTATTACTGTCTGTTATAAGAAGCACTGTAGAGGGTAATTATATGGCAAAGTATGCAAAGATTCATATGGAGGGAATAGATATGGATGTGAAGGGAAGACGAAAAAGCAGAAATGTTGAAGATCGTCGGGGAATGAGTGCCGGGAAAATCGGTGGAGGTTTAGGTGGAGTCGGGATAATTATCGCCATTATTTTTACATTGCTCAATGGCGGTGATGCAGGAGATGTTGTTTCCGAAGTTTCAAAGAGCATTACGCAAAACGGTGCGACTTCCGAAAACTATGAACCGACTGCTGAAGAAGAGGAACTTGCCGAATTCGTTTCTGTAGTACTTGCTGATACGGAAGATATATGGCAGCAATTGTTTGCTGATAATGGGCGGACTTACGAAAATCCGACGCTCGTATTATTTACGGATAGCGTAAGCTCTGGATGCGGGATGCAAAGTGCTGCGGTTGGGCCGTTTTACTGTCCGGCAGATTATAAGCTTTATATTGACTTAAGTTTCTATAAAGAGTTGAAAAACCGTTTTGATGCACCGGGTGATTTTGCGATGGCTTATGTAGTCGCACATGAAGTTGGCCACCATGTCCAAACATTATTGGGCACGTCGGAACAAGTGCATGCGCTAAACGGAAAAGTATCACAAGCAGAATACAATGAAGCTGTGAAACGTCTGGAACTTCAGGCGGACTATTACTCAGGTGTATGGGCACACCATGTCCAGGACAAGGGCTATTTGGAAGAAGGCGATTTTGAAGAGGCATTAACGGCAGCAAATGCCATTGGCGACGATACATTGCAGATGGAAGCGCAAGGCTATGTCGTTCCGGAAAGCTTTACACATGGTACAAGCGAGCAACGGATGCGCTGGTTCAAAAAAGGTTATAATGCCGGAACACTTCAAGGCGGCGATACTTTTAGCTTAGAGGCTTCCCAATTATAAATATGACCTATAGCATAGAAAAAATGCTATAGGTTTTTACATTTTTTTATGCAGAGTAATTTAAAATTATTTCAAGTTTATGTATAATAAATAAGTTAAATATATTTTTTCGTTTTTAAATAACGTTACTAATAGAGTATGAAAGAGAGTGAACAAAATGGGTCGTAAGTGGAATAACATTAAAGATAAAAAGGCTGGGAAAGACGCAGCAAATAGTCGTATTTACGCTAAATTCGGTCGTGAAATTTACGTAGCAGCAAAATCAGGTGAACCAAACCCGGAATCTAACCGTGCACTGAAAACAGTTTTAGAACGTGCGAAAACTTACTCTGTACCAAAACATATTATTGAAAAGGCAATCGACAAAGCAAAAGGCGGCGGCGATGAGCAATTCGATGAGTTACGCTATGAAGGTTTCGGTGTGGCAGGTACAATGGTGATCGTTGATGCATTAACAAACAACGTTAACCGTACAGCTTCTGAAGTACGTGCAGCATTCGGCAAAAATGGCGGTAACATGGGCGTATCCGGTTCAGCGGCGCATATGTTCCAAAATACTGCTGTATTCGGAATTGAAGGTAAATCAGAAGATGAAATTCTTGAAATTTTAATGGAAGCAGATCTGGATATGCGTGACATTATGGATGAAGAAGGCACAATTATCGTTTATGTTGAGCCGGAACAATTCCATGCAACTCAAGAGGCGTTTAAAGAAGCAGGCATCGAAGAATTTACTGTAGCAGAATTAACGATGCTGCCAATGACAGATGTTGCTTTAACTGGTGAGGATTTAGTGAAATTCGAAAAAATGATTGATGCATTGGAAGATTTGGAAGACGTGCAACGCGTGTACCACAATGCTGATTTAGGCGAATAAAAATGGAGCTCAAAGATGATTCTTTGAGCTTTTTTTGTGTCTGAAATTCCCGTTGGAAACTAACGGGAAATGGATAGTGCTATTGACTTATTATTCGTTAATAGTATATAGGATTTACCGAAAGAAGTTGCATTTAAATAACCTATAATTCAAAATAAATTTAACAATCAAATATTATACTAGGAGATAAAACAGGTTATGAAAAGAATGGACAAATTAGGTAGTAGAATCATATTGATGATCGGCATTATTTTCGCCGTTATTTTACTATTAACGATTATTATGCTTCAGTTTAATTCCGCACGTTCAGTTCAGTCATCGGTGAAAGAACGTACGATAGAAGTAGCTAGTAATATCGTAAATTATATAGATGTAGAAAAGTATGAACAACTTATTGAAGAGCCGGAAGCAAATGCAACATATTGGGAATTACGTGAACAGTTAAATGAATTACGCGAATACAATGGTGTCTTGTATGCCTATACCTATTTTGTTCCAGAGGAGAATGGGGAAGTTACCTTATTAGTTGATGGTATGCCGGCAGATGATACCGAAAACGCCGGAATGCTGGGTGACCCATCAGGCTCTACAAAGTATGAGCATATTGAGCGTGTTAACGAAGACGGCCGGTTCGCATCCGATCTTTTAAGCAGTGATTTTGGTGAATATATTACCGGTATTGTTCCGGTTAAAAATGATGCAGGAGAAACGATAGCCTATTTAGGTGTTGATATCGACGCATCGTATATTTCTGCTTTAACAGAGAATGTAGCAAAAGAAATTGTCCCAATTATTGCGCTCATTTTCATCATTATTTTTATAGCAGCCTTATTCGGAATCTATTCTTATATCCGTCGGGCATTATCTCCATTACAAACATTGAATAAAGCAGCAGAAAATCTGGCTTCAGGTGATATTGTTGAATCACAGGCGATGTTAGATAAGCTGAATTTTAAAACGAACAATGAAATCACAGCGTTCGCAAAAAATTTCCAAAGCTCGCTTGTCGAGTTATCTGCCACATTCCAAGTATTGAAGGAACGGACAGATGGACTTGGACAAGTTGTCGATCTAATCGAAAAATCTACAGAACGTGTGAACACATCAAACGGAAAAATGGTAGAAAATATTACCACAATTTCACACAGCGGTTCATTACAGCAAGTAAGCAACAATGAAGTAAATGCCGCAATGAATGAAATGGCAATCGGCATTCAGAAACTGGCTGATACATTCAATGAGATTGCCGAAATTTCTTCTGATATGACAAACCTTGTTGAAGATGGCGCACAAAGTTCCGGTAATGTAGTCGGGCAGATTCAGGGGGTAGAAAAATCGGTTGAAAATACAGCTGTGCTTGTTAAAGAAATGGGAGAAAACTTCCACTCGATCAAAGAAATGGTGACAGTCATTACGAATATTTCGGATCAGACGAATTTACTGGCGCTGAATGCAGCAATTGAAGCAGCACGTGCCGGAGAAGCCGGAAAAGGATTTGCGGTTGTGGCGGATGAAGTGAAGAAACTGGCAGAAATGTCCCGTACATCAGCGGAGGAAATTTCCGGTCACCTGCAAAAATTCTCGCATATTACGGACCGTTTACTAGTTGAGATTGATATGACGACAACGGATGTTAAAGAAGGAACGGTGGCAGTAGGTGAAATCGGTCAGCGCTTAGAACAGATTTTAAATTCTGTATTGAATGTCAACAATCGCATTCAGGACGATTCAGCAGTTGTTGAACAAATGTCGGCAGGTGCAGAACAAATTTTAGCTTCGACTGAGGAAATGAGCCGTCTAGTGAATGATACTTCCGACTATGCAAAACATTTGGCCCTTGCTTCAGATGAACAAACACTCGTAGTCGATGATTTAACAAAAGCGGTTGAAGAGTTGGATAGCCATTCTCGGCAAGTTGTATTGGAAATGGATAAATTCAAAATATAAAGACCGATATAAGCAGCAGAGACCTTTTCTCGGCTGCTTATTTTTTTATGACTTATAGCCTAAAATAATGCTGGATAAATATTCTGAAAATAATTGCAATTTTTGCCATAATCATAAATAATAAAATAGAGGGAATTTCGAATTCCGAATGAATTGAACAGATGAGGTGAACGAGTTTGGTAACATTTAAAGACTTTGATTATAAACGTCCGGATTTAGAACAAATGAAAGAACAGACAGCTGCATTATTGGAAGAATTTAAAGCTGCAACTACTGTAGATGAACAAAGCGAAGTGATCGAAAAATTAAATGCGATCCGCAATACATTTTCTACAATGGCCAATCTTGTCTATGTACGTGCATCAATTGATACAAATGACGATTACTACCAAAAAGAGCGTGACTATTTTGATGAAGTAAGCCCAATGGCAGATGAGCTTGTTTTTAATTACTATACAGAACTGGTGAAATCGCCTTTCCGTGCACAACTGGAAGAAAAATGGGGCACGCAGCTATTTGCATTAGCCGAAAATTTATTGAAAGGTTTCTCGCCTGCAGTAATCGAGCTTATGCAAAAAGAAAACAGATTAACATCTGAATACAGCAAGCTCGTTGCTTCGGCTCAGATTGAATTTGACGGCAAAACATTGACATTGGCACAGCTTGGACCATATGCTGAATCGACTGAGCGTGAAGTTCGTAAAGCGGCACGTGAAGCGAGTGCAGATTTCTATGCTTCGAATAAAGAAAAATTCGATCAGATTTATGATGAGTTAGTAAAGCTTCGTCATGAAATCGCGGCAAAATTAGGATTTAAAAACTATGTGGAACTTGCCTATGTCAATATGAACCGTGTTGACTACAATGCAGAGATGGTCGCAAAATTCCGTGAGCAAGTACGTGAAAACATCGTGCCGCTTGCAACAAAACTGTACGAGCGCCAAGCAGAACGCATCGGTGTGGAAGACTTCAAATTCTATGATGAAGGCTTAACATTCCTAACAGGAAATGCCGTTCCTCAAGGTGACCCGGAATGGATTATTAATAACGGTAAAAAAATGTACGAAGAACTATCAGAAGAAACAGGTGAGTTCTTCAACTATATGATCGAACATGACCTGATGGATCTGGTTGCGAAAAAAGGTAAGGAAAGCGGCGGATACTGTACGTTTATCGAAGACTACGAATCACCGTTCATCTTCTCGAACTTTAATGGCACATCTGGTGATATCGATGTACTGACACATGAGGCAGGACATGCATTCCAAGTGTATTCAAGCCGAAATATTGGGATTCCGGAATACTTATGGCCGACATATGAGTCAGCAGAAATCCATTCTATGAGTATGGAATTCTTCACGTGGCCTTGGATGGAGCTATTCTTCAAGCACCAGACTGATAAGTATAAATTCTCGCACTTAAGCAGCGGGCTACTATTCTTGCCATACGGTGTAGCAGTCGATGAGTTCCAGCATGTCGTGTATGAAAACCCGCAAATGACACCAGCTGAGCGCAATGCTGCATGGAAGGAAATCGAATCGAAGTATTTACCGCATCGAGACTATGATGGTCATGACTATTTAGAATCAGGAGCTATTTGGCAGCGCCAAGGCCATATTTATTCATCTCCATTCTATTATATCGACTACACATTAGCGCAAATTTGTGCATTCCAGTTCTGGAAGCGTTCACGAGAAGATTTTGAAGGCGCTTGGAAAGACTATCTGCACCTATGCAGTCTTGGCGGTTCATTTGCTTTCACAAAACTTGTTGAGGAAGCGGGCTTAATCTCGCCATTTGACGACGGCTGTGTGGAGTCGGTTGTAGGGACAATCGAAGACTATTTAAATTCAATTGACGACAAAAAGCTATAAAATTTATGAGGTGCGTTTCGCAAATATTATTTTGCGAAACAATCCTTTTTTATTTTTTGTATTTTATGAAGCTTTGTGGCATGCTAAAACGTACATAGTATAGTGAAAATTAAAAGGAAAAGAAAGTTTGAGAAAGAGAGTGAGCCGATGACCAGAAAACTGTGGTTCCAAGTGGGCGTAGGAATTTTACTTACATTATTAATCATCAAATATTTTATTGAAATTCATCCGATTTTTAATCCGATTATCATCATTTTTACGACAATTCTTGTACCGTTATTACTCGGTGGGGTGCTCTATTATATTTCGGAGCCATTGCAGCGTATATTGGAAAAGCGAGGTATGCCGAGATGGGGAAGTTTAATAACGATTGTCCTTATAATTGCTGGTTTATTAGCAGGCTTTCTGATTCTAGTTGGTACTCCGATTGCAAACCAAGTTAACAGACTTGTTGAAAATGCACCGACGATCGCTAAGGATATTGAAGAAGCAGCTGATTTTATTTTAGATAATAGGGAAAATATCCCGATGCTGCCACCGCAAATAGAAGAGTTTATAGCATCAGTAACCACTTCTATTCAAGACATTGCTGTTGCTAGTAGTAAATATCTAGTTTCATTTTTGAGTGGAGCGGTAACGGTAACATTAACATTAGTACTGGCGCCATTTTTCTTTATTTTTATGTTGAAAGACCATGAAAAATTCGCTCCTCAAATTTACGGTATATTTTCCGGGGAACGCCGCACATGGTTGAAGAAAACATTGGAAGATATCGATAACGTATTAAGAAGCTATGTACAGGGACAGGTACTGGTCAGCTTTTTACTCGCGATTATGATGTACATCGGTTATTTGATCATTGGTTTGGATTATTCATTGTTACTTGCTCTTTTTGCATTTTTCATGAATATGATTCCATTTATCGGACCATGGCTTTCCCTCGTACCGGCAGTGATTGTAGCACTTCTTAATAACCCATTTGACATTATTTGGGTCGGTGTTGTAACGCTTATCGCACAACAAGTAGAAAGTAACCTGATTACACCGAATGTTATGGGACGTTCTTTGGATATCCATCCGTTGACGGTAATTTCAATCGTATTGGCAGCAGGGAATATTGCCGGTTTTATCGGAATTTTAATCGCCATTCCTACGTACTGTGTCCTTAAAGTAATCGTTCAAAATATTTATGAAGAACGCAAACAGATTAAAGAAGCAGCCACAAAGAATGTGTAATAAATTTAGCGGGACATATGTGATAAGCATATGCTTCGCTTTTTAATTTTCGCCGGAAACGGTATACTTATTAATTGAAAAGACATTTAAAAGGAGCATACAATGCTAACATTTGAACAAAAACAAGAAATTATCGAATCATTTCC
>Ga0079224_100014772_pt1 | contig 10915 bp, 12 predicted proteins | sample Stecom2015_FD_80414 | JGI IMG/M metagenome (GOLD analysis project Ga0079224, IMG submission 80414) | Agricultural soil microbial communities from Utah to study Nitrogen management - Steer compost 2015 | ecosystem: Environmental > Terrestrial > Soil > Agricultural land | place: USA: Utah...
GTTGCCGGCCGCACAGCTAGCGGCTGCCGAACCCACTGACGACACCGCCTTGCACGATTATCTGGATGCCCATGAAGGGCTGGTGGGTGTCGTGCCGGTGCGTCTGGTGTCCTATGGCACAGGGGTGCAGCCTTGACACAGTGGTTTGGCAAGGTTCTGATGCTCCTGATGCTGGCATGGCCAGTAGTGGCCACGTCCGCCACCAATGGGGCTGATGCCACCGTTACCGACAACAATGACACGTCGGCGCAGGCGGGTTTGTTGCTAAAAATGCAAGCGGCGGCCCGCGAACTGGACTACGCGGGTATTTATACCTATCAGCAAGGCGTGGTCATGATCTCTTCGCGGGTGGTGCATCTGGTCGATGGCACGGGTGAACGCGAGCGTATCGAGATTCTTGACGGTGCGCCGCGCGAATACATCCGCCACAACGACACCATCCTGACCTTGCTTCCCGAACGCAAGGTGGTGATCAAGGAAACACGCACAGTTGATCGCTTTCCGGCCTTCCTGGTGGGCGAGGGCAAGCAAATTGCTGAGCATTACGACATGGTGGTAACCGGCCTGCCCGAGCGGGTTGCCGGGCGCGATTGCGAACCGCTCGTGCTCAAGCCCCGTGACGAACACCGCTACGGGCACATCTTGTGCATAGATACCGACAGCCATTTGCTTTTGAAGGCACAAACCGTCAGTGCATCCAACGAAATTATCGACCAAGTTGCGTTTTCCAACCTTGTGATGGGCGAGGACGCCGCGGCCGCCCAGGTCAACGCGTCGTGGGACACATCAGAATGGACCGAAGTGGAAGCCCACCTGAATTCAGTGAATTTGTTTGACATGGGCTGGCGCATACCGCAGCCTCCCGGCTTTGATGTTATCGCCCAGGTGTCACGGCCATTGCGTGCAGATGCCCGCGTCAACCATCTGGTCTTGTCTGATGGGTTGGCGGCCATATCTATTTTTGTTGAACCGTTTGACCCTGACCGTCATTCGATGTCGGGCCAAGGCGGAATACACAAGGCCGGGCTAAGCGTCTTTCGCAAGCGTATTGGCGATTTCTGGTTGACGGCGCTGGGGCAAGTGCCTGCTGAAACCCTGCGCGATCTTGCCGGGCGGATTGAATATGTGCCGCTGGCCCGTTAAGCCCCGATTCTTACAATAAAGGAGTACCGCGATGCATACCACGTACGCATTCCAACGCAGTCCGCAACGGGGGGTTGTCCTCATGCTCATGGGTCTGTTGTTGTCGCTGGTTTTGGTAGGTGGCAACACTCACGCCAAGTCGGCAGCGCCCGCGTTTGCACTGCCTGATTTCACCGAAATTGTCGAACAGACGGAAGCGTCTGTCGTGAACATCCGCACGACCGAAGCTGTCCGAATCCGCAATCGCAACCCGCGCGGCAACGACCCTTATGACTTGTTCCGCTGGTTCTTTGGGCCCGATTTCATGCCGCCCGGCTTCCCTGAGCCAGATCGCCGCAATGCCCCGCCGATGGAAGAAGAGCGCACGGTGCCACGTGGGGTGGGGTCGGGCTTCATCATCAGTGACGACGGCTACATTCTTACCAACAACCACGTGGTGGCGCGCTCCAACGGTATTTTCGTTACCTTGGCGTCCGGCAAGGAATACACCGCTGAAATCGTGGGCACCGATCCGCGCACTGATATCGCTTTGATCAAAGTTGATGCCAAGGGTCTGCAACCCATGAAAATCGGCGAATCGGCCACACTCAAAAAGGGCCAATGGGTACTGGCCATCGGTTCGCCATTTGGGCTCGAATCCACGGTCACCGCCGGTATTGTTAGTGCCATCAACCGGGATACGGGTGACTACCTGCCGTTCATTCAGACAGACGTGGCCGTCAACCCGGGCAACTCCGGTGGCCCCCTCATCAATCTGAACGGCGAAGTGGTGGGCGTCAACTCGCAAATCATCTCGCGAAGTGGTGGGTTCATGGGCATTTCGCTGGCTATCCCCATTGATGAAGCCATGCAGGTTGTGCAGCAACTGAAAGACAAAGGCAAGGTGACGCGCGGCCGTATCGGCGTGCAGATTACCCCCGTATCCGATGATGTCGCCAAGGCCCTGGGTATTGGTGATGCCCGTGGAGCCCTGGTCAGCAGTGTCGAGCCGGGCGGTCCTGCCGATAAAGCCGGTGTGTTGTCAGGTGATGTCATCCTTGACTTCAACGGCACCGAGATCAAGCACATGACCGACTTGCCGCGATTGGTGGGGGCCACCCAGCCGGGTACGCGGGCCACCATGGAGGTTTGGCGCAAAGGGAAGTCTGTGTCGATCAAGATTGAAGTTGACGAGCTGATCACCGCCGACGAAGAGATGCCGGCGGCACGCACCCCTGAAGAGCCCGAAGCAGCCCCCGTCGATGCGCTGGGCCTGCGTGTGGCGCCGCTCACGCAAGAGCAGCGCAGCAGTGCGGGTGTCAAGGGTGGCGTGCGGGTCACCGAAGTTGAAGGACCAGCGGCAGCGGCCGGGCTTACCGAAGGCGACATCATTTTGACGATCAACGATGTCGACATCACCGACCCGGACCAATATGCGAAGGTCGTGGCCGGTCTTGATACGTCTCGTGCAGCAGCCGTACTGGTATTGCGCAATAATCAGTCGCAGTGGGTTGCGCTTACACCGCGAAATTAATTCGCATACCAGTTAAAATATGCATCTGGCATAGAAGGGGCGCCGTGTGCGCTCCTTTTTTATGGTTTTATTATCCCGCTTGGGCCGGCGGCGCCAATCACGCGCCGTTTCCCGTAAATGCACTGCCGCAGTGGGGCAGCCTGCCACGGGCCAAGCCTGCTTATTCCGTCTATGGATCACATTCGTAACTTTTCTATCATTGCCCATATCGACCATGGGAAGTCAACGCTGGCCGACCGTCTTATCCAGCGATGCGGGGGGTTGCAAGACCGCGAGATGTCAAGCCAGGTGCTTGATTCAATGGATATTGAGCGCGAGCGTGGCATCACCATCAAGGCGCAAACCGCCGCCCTTAAATATCAGGCAAAAGACGGCAAAGAGTATTCCCTCAATCTGATCGATACCCCCGGCCACGTCGACTTCTCGTACGAAGTCAGCCGCTCCTTGTCCGCCTGCGAAGGAGCGTTGCTGGTGGTCGACGCATCGCAAGGCGTGGAAGCGCAAACGGTGGCCAACTGCTACACCGCGATCGATCTGGGCGTCGAAGTGTTGCCCGTCTTGAACAAAATGGATCTTGCTTCGGCCGACCCCGACAGCGCCCGCGAAGAAATCGAGGACGTTATCGGGATCGATGCGTCCGACGCGATTCTGGCCAGCGCCAAAACAGGCATGGGCATTGACGACATCCTCGAAGCCATCGTCCATCAGGTTCCGCCGCCACAAGGCAGCGTTGACGCCCCATTGCAGGCGCTTATTATCGACTCCTGGTTTGATAATTACGTCGGCGTGGTCATGCTGGTGCGTATTGTCAACGGCGTGTTGCGTCCCAAAGACCGCATTATGCTGATGGCCACAGGCGCTACGCATCCGGTCGAACATATCGGCGTGTTCACGCCCAAGTCCGAACCGCGTACCGAGCTTACCGCCGGTAACGTCGGTTTCGTGATTGCCGGTATCAAAACCATTGAAGACGCCAAAGTGGGCGACACCATTACTCTGGCACATCAGCCCACCGACACGCCGCTGCCGGGCTTCAAAGAGGTGAAGCCCCAGGTGTTTGCCGGCATCTACCCCGTCGAGAACAGCGACTACGATCAGCTGCGCGATTCGCTCGAAAAGCTTAAGCTTAACGACGCGTCACTGATGTTCGAACCCGAAGTGTCGCAAGCGCTGGGCTTTGGTTTTCGATGCGGCTTTCTGGGCTTGTTGCACATGGAGATCGTGCAAGAGCGCCTGGATCGCGAATTCGACATGGATATCATCACCACTGCGCCCTCGGTGATTTACGAGGTAGAAAAGCGCAACGGCGAAGTGGTGATGGTTGAAAGCCCCTCGCGCATGCCGGATGTAGGCCAAATCGAAGTAATCCGCGAGCCCATGGTGCGGGTCACGCTGTTTATGCCTCAAGAATACGTGGGGCCGGTGATGTCATTATGTGTGGCCAAGCGCGGCGTTCAAACCAACATGAGCTACCACGGGCGGCAGGTACATCTGGTGTACGACATGCCGCTGGCCGAGATCGTGCTGGACTTTTTTGACCGGCTTAAATCGGTGTCTCGCGGCTACGCATCCATGGATTACGAGTTCACCCAATACCAGGACGCCGATGTGGTGCGCGTTGATGTGCTGATCAACGGCGACCGGGTCGACGCCCTGTCCATGATTGTTCACCGCTCAAGCGCGCGTTACCGCGGGCGTGAGGTGGTCTCCAAAATGCGAGGCCTGATTCCGCGCCAAATGTTTGATATTGCCATTCAGGCGGCCATTGGGTCTGAAGTCATCGCCCGCGAAAACGTGAAGGCGCTGCGTAAAAACGTACTTGCCAAGTGTTATGGTGGCGATATTTCTCGCAAGAAAAAACTGCTCGAACGTCAGAAAGCGGGTAAGAAACGCATGAAGCAAGTCGGCAACGTCGAAATTCCGCAGGAAGCATTTCTGGCGATTCTGCAAGTCGAGGATAAGTAGTCTTGAATAATAAGAAGGTGTTCTTGCCATGAGCTGGGATTTCGCCCTGATTTTGTTTTCACTGTTGGTGCTGACCGGGGCCATTTGGGCCTTTGATTTCTTTCATTTGCGGGCCCGCCGGCGCGCCAAGGCGGTGGCGGCCATGGCGGCTGTGGCGCCATCGGTGCAGGGGATTGACCCATCCCAGGCAGCCAAGGTGCGCCAGGAAGCGTACGACAAGGCTAACCGGGCCCCGTGGTGGATCGAATACGGCGTCAGTTTCTTTCCGGTAATCTTGTTTGTGTTTGTGCTGCGCTCGTTTGTGGTCGAACCTTTCCGGATACCTTCGGGCTCCATGTTGCCCACCTTGCAAAATGGTGACTTGATTCTGGTAAACAAGTTCCAGTACGGCATACGCCTGCCGGTGCTCGATAAAAAAATCGTCGAGGTGGGGCAGCCCCAGCGTGGGGATGTGGTGGTGTTTCGCTATCCGGTTGACCCAAGCGTTGATTACATCAAGCGTGTTGTGGGTGTGCCGGGCGATGTGGTCCAGTATCGCAACAAGGTACTGTCAATCAACGATGTGCCTATCGAGCAAACGCGCAATGGCGATTACTTCGAGCCGGACCGCGGGGTGTATATTTCAAGATATACCGAGCAACTGGGCAAACAGCCGCACGATATCCTCCTTAATCGCCGGGCCGGCCAGCAGTTCATGGCTATTTCCGACTTCCCCTTCCGGGAAAACTGCGATTACAGCAATGCCGGGGTGCGCTGTGTGGTACCTGACGGGCATTACTTCACGATGGGCGACAACCGCGACAACAGCCTTGACAGCCGCTACTGGGGCTTTGTTCCCGATGAAAACATCGTCGGACGTGCGTTCTTTATCTGGATGAACTTCAGTGCGCCCAGCCGTATAGGGAAGTTCCAATAATGGCCGATACCACCGCCTTGCTGGCCGCGCTTGATTATTCCTTTGCCGACCGCGACCTGCTTCGCCGGGCACTGACGCACCGTAGCCATAGCGCACAACACAACGAGCGCCTCGAGTTTCTGGGCGACTCCGTACTTAATTTTGTTGTGGCGGCCTTGCTGTTTGAACGCTTCCCCGACATGGACGAAGGGGATTTGTCGCGCCTGCGCGCCAACCTGGTGAAGCAGTCGGCACTGGCCGATATTGCACAGCACCTGCATCTGTCACGATACTTGCGCCTGGGCGAGGGCGAATTAAAAAGTGGCGGCTTTCGGCGTCCTTCTATTTTGTCGGATGCCCTTGAAGCGCTGTTTGGCGCGGTCTATCTGGACGGCGGTTTTGAAGCCGCCCATCATGTGATTGCCCGGCAATACCAACCTTTGGTGGCCAACATCAACCCCGTCACCTTGGGCAAAGACCCCAAAACGCGCTTGCAAGAACTGCTCCAGGCCCGCCGGCGTGAACTCCCGGTTTATACCGTCATCAGTACGCAAGGGGCAGCACACGATCAGCTTTTCGAGGTCGAATGCCGTATCGAGCGGCCCGAGATTGCCGTCACCGCCAGCGGTACCAGCCGGCGTGCGGCCGAGCAGGGCGCGGCCGAGTTGGCCATCGAGGCCTTGACCCGCCTTGAGCCCGATGCGCCGCCCAAGTCCGGAAAAGGCGGTTCGCGTGGGGCTCGCGGGCGCCGTGCTGCGCAGCTCTCATTGCCGGTGGCCGTTATCCAGGAGACAAAATGACAGACACCACAACGTATTGCGGGTTTGTTGCCCTGGTTGGCCGGCCCAACGTGGGGAAATCCACGCTGGCCAACGCCCTGATTGGCAGCAAAATATCCATTGTGTCGCGTAAGGCGCAAACCACGCGTCACCGCATCCACGGCGTTCTGACGCGCGACAGCAAACAGTTTGTGTTCGTGGACACCCCGGGCTTTCAAACCCGGCATGGTGGTGCCATGAACCGTATGATGAACCGTGTCGTCACCCAGACGCTGTCTGATGTTGATGTGGTGGTACACGTGGTTGAGGCCGGACGGTGGACGCCCGCCGATGCTCAAATTGTCCCGCTATTGCCCAAGGATAAGAAAGCGATCCTGGCCGTAAACAAGGTCGACTTGGTAAAAGACAAAACTACCTTGTTGCCCTATGTCGAAAAAGTCATGCTGCAGTACCCTTATGACGCGGTGGTGCCCATTAGCGCCATGCGCGACATCCAGCTGGATAACCTGTTGCAAGAAATAGGGGGGCGTCTGCCTGAAGGCGAACACATGTTCTCCGAAGACGCGCTGACTGACCGCTCCGTCCGTTTCCTCACGGCCGAAATCCTGCGTGAAAAGGTATTTCGCCTGGTAGGCGACGAGCTTCCCTACGGCTGCACGGTGTACATCGAAAACTGGGAAGAAGACGAAAAGGGGGTGCGTATTGCGGCGTGCATTCTGGTGGAACGTGAAAGCCACCGGCCCATCCTGCTGGGCACCAAGGGTACCCACATGCGCCGTATTGCCACCGAGGCACGCCAGGACATTGTCGAATTGCTGGATAAACCCGTTTTTCTGGAAGTGTTTGTCAAAGTAAGAAAAGGCTGGACCGAGCGCGAGAGTCTGCTGCGCGAACTGGGCTATGAGTAGACGGGGCCAACGCGTCGTCAATGTACCTGCTTATTTGCTGCATGCCACGGCGTGGCGCGAAACGTCATTGGTGGTGCAAGTGTTTGCGCGCAAACACGGTGTGGTGGCCATGGTAGCCAAAGGGGCCAAACGGCCCCATTCAGTGCTGCGCCCCGTACTTAATGCATTTCAACCACTTAGCCTGTCGTGGAGTGGCGCCGGCGAAGTTAAAACCCTGACGCGCGCCGAAAGTGCGGGCATCCAGCCCTTGCGTGGTCGGGCATTTATGTCAGCGTGGTACATGAACGAGCTGCTTTTGCGGCTGCTGCCCCGTGAAGATGCGCACCCGGTGCTGTTTGATGCCTATGAGGCTGCGCTGGCCAAATTGGTTGCAGTGGGGCAAGATCGCGACACCAGCTTGCCAATTTCAGGTTTGCTACGCCAGTTCGAATGGGCGTTGCTGCAAGAAACAGGGTATGGGTTTGACGAGCCCATGCCTGATTTTGCAGATGCTGACATTGAACGCCAATTTCGTCCCGTATTGCGCGAGCGGCTTGATGAGCTGCTCGGGCGCCCCCTGCAAACCCGTAAAGTCTTGATGGAACTGTATCGGTGACAGTCGATTCTCACTGCCAGCCTGCCCGCGTCCGGCGCTTGCCCGAGCCGGCACAACCCGTTTCTGATGCCTTGCCGTTGGTGCCTGATGTGGTAGTGTTGGATACCTGCGTTTTGATCTCCAGCGTGTTGCGTCCGCTACTGCTTAATATGGGGCAGGCCGGGTGCTTTGCACCGACGTGGAGTGCCATGATTGGCAAGGAATGGTGCCGTACTGCTGAAAAGCTTTGGCAGGCCGACCCCGATGACGTTCACAAGCAGTGGGCGGCTATCCAGAAAGCCCATCCCCTTGCTGATATGGGCGACGTAAGCGCCCATCTGGCCGGTTTGGTGCGTAGCGATCCCAAAGACTGGCACGTGATTGCAGCCGGGCGGGCAGCACTGGAGCGCTATCCCGACACCAAGGTTGCCGTCATCACGCGCAACATTAAAGACTTCCATCGCGCCGAATTGCGCCGCCTGGGACTGTATCTGTTCGACCCCGACCAGCTGCTTAGCCGTTACTGGCAGCACGATGCGCCTGCCGTGCGCCAACATTTGGTGCAGCTTGTTGAGCAAATTACGCAAGCCGCCTTTCAGCCCGATACGCTCGAATTTCTACTTAAACGCGAACGCCTGTTCCGACTTAATCGCCTGTTCCAGGGTCACGCATGAAACAAGGGGTTGTATTATCAGTGCTGGCATCGGCACTGTTTGCACTGCTTTATTACTACGTTACGTTGCTGGACCCCTTAAGTGGCACCGCCGTGTTCGCCTGGCGCATTTTATTGGGCTTGCCTGCATTGGCGTTGGTGATCACGCGGGCGCGTGTCTGGCCCGAGGTAAGGGCGGTTGGCAAGCGGTTGGTCACCGAGTGGCGTTTCGCCGCCATGTTGGTGTCCAGTGCTGCACTGATCGGTGCACAGTTGTGGCTGTTTGTATGGGCACCGTTGCACCAGAAAGCGATTGATGTCTCCATGGGCTATTTTTTGTTGCCACTGGTGATGGTGCTGGTGGGCCGTGTTTTCTATCACGAGCGCTTAAGCCGGATGCAAACGTGGGCGGTGGCCTTTGCGGCACTTGGTGTGCTGCACGAGCTGCTGTTCATGGGCGCTTTTTCGTGGGCCACGGCCTTGGTCATGTTTGGCTACCCACCGTATTTCATGTTGCGACGCTATTTGCGTATCGGGTCATTTAGCACACTGTGGTTCGATATGGTGCTGCTGGTGCCCGCTGCAGTCTATGTGTTGTATACCGACGCATTGGGAGTATGGCATCCGTTTGTGGTGCAGCCTTGGCTGTGGTTGCTGGTGCCGATAATGGGCTTGATCAGCTCGGTGGCCTTGGTGGCGTATATTTCGGCCAGTCGCAAGTTGCCGTTGGGCCTGTTTGGCATTTTGGGCTATGTTGAGCCGGTGCTGTTGTTCTGGGTGGCGCTGTTGCTGCTGCACGAGCCTGTAAGCCTGCAGGCGCTGTTCACCTATGTGCCTATTTGGATTGCCGTGGGGTTGGTAAGCGTAGAAGGCATTCTGGCATGGCGCCGCGAGGCGGCCGTAACGAGCACCGCGCCAAAATAAACGACGATAGCCGTCGGAACTATAGACACAACGGCTTCAAGATAAGCGAAGTGAGCCGCACCGCAGCAAAGTAAATGAAGCGCTTTGGTAAGCAACTGGCGTATTTTTACTGCTCGATAAAAACGGCCTGCCGGAGAAGATATGCCGGGCAGGCCGTTTTAATATGGGATAAACGGGCGTACGTGCGGTTACTCGCGACCGCCAAATACCCCCAGCAGCATCAGCAGGTTGACGAAGATGTTGTACACATCCAGGTATACCGCCAACGTGGCCGAAATATAGTTGGTTTCACCGCCGTTGACCACACGCTGGAGATCGACCAGCAGCAGTACAGAGAAGATACCCACGGCCATGACGGAGACGGTGAGCATCAGGGCAGGCAGCTGCAGGAAAATATTGGCCAGCGAGGCTACGATCAGCAGCACCACACCAATCAGCAAAAATTTTTGCAGGTGGCTGAAGTCGCGTTTGGTTGTGGTGGCAATGGTAGCCATAGTGCCAAATACGGCCGCGGTACCGCCAAAGGCCAGCATAATCAGCTGAGAGCCATTGGACATGCCCAGCACAAAGCCCAAAATGCGCGACAGCATCAGGCCCATGAAGAAGGTGAATGCCAACAGCAGGGCAACGCCCAGCGAGTTGTTTTTGTTGCGTTCAACCATGAACATCAGGCCAAATGCACCCACCAGGAAGATGATGGCGCTGGCGCCCGGGCTGGCCGCCATGATTTGGTTGATGCCAGAGCTTAGGCCCACCATGGCGCCCAAGACCGTTGGCACTAACGACAGCGCCAGCAGCCAATAAGTATTGCGCAGTACGCGGTTGCGCACCTGCACATTGCTTGTGCCAAAAGAGCCCTGTTCGGGCAGGCTTGGTTGGCGAAACTCGCTCATGATTAAACCCCTGTGGATTAATGTATTACTTAATTCAACAAGCTTACCTTACAAATACCTGAATACGCAAGGGAATTGGCCGCCAGGGTCGTGACGCCCCGCCTCCGGCGCACTGGTTTAGTGCCGACCCGACACATCGTGCGCGTGCAGCGTATGGCCCGCCGCTTGGTAAAGGCGCCACCGATTGCGCGCGGCGGCCTTGTCATCTTCGTGGTTGGACACGATCTCGAGGATGCGGTCGAAGGCGTCGGCATCCGGTGGGCAGTCAAGGTCAAGGTTAAGTAGCCAGGCGTCGGGCGCACTGGCGTGTTCGCGCGTGGCGACGGGAGATTCGGCCGTCAATACGACGGCCGTGGTGACGGCAAGAGGGTCGTCATGGCGCACATGCGGCACAAATGACGTTGGATCGAAGCCCCACAACAGGCGATCTAAATAGGCCAGACGCTGCGCGTCACGCGTGTAGACGATGACGCGGCGTCCGGCCAGATAATGCTTGCGAACGACATCGCAGGCCGCGCGCAAGCGGTGTTCGACGCCAAATGCGAAGTCGATGCGTGCCACGTCAGGAAGCAGCCTGACCAATCAGGTACTGCACAAGCAGCGGGACTGGGCGGCCCGATGCCCCCTTGTTGTCGCCGCCACTATGCCATGCGGTGCCGGCAATATCCA
>Ga0079224_100014773_pt1 | contig 10915 bp, 13 predicted proteins | sample Stecom2015_FD_80414 | JGI IMG/M metagenome (GOLD analysis project Ga0079224, IMG submission 80414) | Agricultural soil microbial communities from Utah to study Nitrogen management - Steer compost 2015 | ecosystem: Environmental > Terrestrial > Soil > Agricultural land | place: USA: Utah...
TCCCACACCCACACAAGGTCGGGCGCATGGTCCTCATCGCGCTCGGCGTGACGATGTTTGATCACCGTATCCGGAGCAGCGCCGTGGTGGAGGTTCTTCAAGCGGATCAGATCATCACCGCAGATCCGGCACAGCGCCCTTCGACTGCGGTCCTCGTACGGAGTCGCGCGATCGGGATTCACCTGCTGCGGGCGCACCCGACGCTGCTTGTTGGCCTTCCGACGTCCCATTCCCTCACAATATCGGGGCTTCGGAGGTCGGCCGTCCCCTCCAGCCCAGCGCACCGGGCGGGCCCTTCGGCAAGGGGAAGCACGCGCCTCGTCAGGTCATGCTCTTCCGGAAGCCCGTTGGGGCGGCGTGCGCCTGCGGCGTGGTGTCGGCCCGGCCGTCCGGAGCTGCGTTGGTGATCTGCGCGTGCCACTCGGGTGGGACAGCGCTGGCCGCGATAGTCCGCGTACGGCGGTCTCCGCGCAGCTTCCACCCCACCAGGGGTGGGTGGGCATCGCGGTGCAACGCAACTCGTCGTGAGGGCGCGGCGCGCATGTTGGTTGCCCCGCTCGGGGTGAAGGCTCAACCGGCACGCAGCACCGCCTGTTGATCCAACCATCTGGCAGGCTCATCTTCCGGCAGTGGGCGGTTGGCCAGAGTGCTGAGTCGTGTGGTCCAGGTGCATGAGGGGCGCGGTCGCGGAGCCTTGCCGGTCGCCGCAGGGGCCGTCCCGCGGGTGAGGCGCAGGTACACCTTCCGGCCTTCCTCGCTCAGCGGCGCCAATTCCTCGGCGGCGCGCGAGCGGGCCTCGGATTCGCAGGGCGGGCACATGCCGGTGATCGGATGGACGTGCTTCCTGGTGCCGCAGGGACTGCACACCGTCAGCCGTGCGTGTTCGTCGGAGCAGGGGCGGCAGATCCGGCCTGCAGTGAGCTCGCGGTCCTGACCGCAGTCACGGCACGGAGCTGTTGTGCGGCCCTCCCTGCGTGCCTGGCATGGCGGGCAGGGCTGGGCCCCGGTGCGCCTTCCGTGGAAGGTGTATCCGCAGTCCGGACAGCGTGTGACCTGGGGAAGTTGCGACAGAAGCCAGCCTAGCGGGCTCGCGATCACGCCTCGGTCGTCGGCCGCATCGTGTGGTCTTCCCACCGTCATGGGCGCGAGCCGTGCCTGGAGCTGGGCACTGAGCGCGACGGGTGAGGTGGTGCAGAGCACCGCGTTGATCGCAGCAGCGGCCGTGACCAGTTGTCCGTGATTGAGGGCATCTCGGATGGGACTGACGGCAGCGAGAACCTCCCGGACACCCTGCCGGAGGGTCCGTGTCGGAGCGCCTGCTTCGGCTCGATCACGGCGAGCTGCGCTCCGTCGCTTCGGCGTGTTCGCACCTGGCGTTGTCTCCGTTGGCCGGCAAGGTGAGGTGCTGTGCTTCGGGGGATTGTTCCTCGCGCGCGCACGCGCGCTTCCGGCGACGGTGGTTGCCCCTCCAACGGCTTCGCCGGAGAACCAACCACTTACCGAAACCTGAGCACGATGACCAGGTGGAGGTGAGTGGGGCGCGTGGAGGTGTGCAGCACCGTCGTGGCCCCCAACAGTGCCCCCTACGTGCTCGGAAAGCTGGCTCATCCCTTGGGGGCGCTGGACGGGGGGACAGCCGCGCCGTACAAGATCGCCGAGTGCAGAAAGACGTCCCTCAGCGTCATCGGATTCCTCGTCCGGTGGCTCCTGGCTCAGTGCCCCCTCCGCCGCACCGCCATCGTGCGCCGCCGGAATCGGCTCGCGTTCCGGAGCCGCCCCAGGGACTGGCATCGGACCCGGTGAGGGGGCGTTGGCCACGCTCTCACCAAGAGCATGCCGGGATGCCCCGTCGAGACGGGCGTGAGGACGCTTGCTGGACGTGTACGCAGGCGCAGGACGCAGGGCATCGACCAGCGCCGGCAGCACCACACGGCTCTTGCCCCCCATACCGATGTCCGTCGCGGGCTGGACGACCTCCACTACTCCGAGCGCGGAGAGCCGGGCCAGGACTTTGGCACCGGCAGCAGGGGTTGCGGCAAGCAGGCGTGCCACGGTGGTGGCCGGACGGCCGCGCCGGGCATCCACTGTTCCCGGGCACAGCCGCAGTCGTCCGCGATCCGTGGTGTTCAGGGCCATGAGGACCAGGGCCAAACGGTCGGTGGCGGCGCCACGGCCCGTGCGCTCGGCAAGGAGCCCGGCAGGGGTTGCGGCCTTGCCTGGATCGGATGGTTGCCATCCTGGGCCAATCAGGCCCTCCAGGAAGCGGAGGAGAGTGGCGAGTTCAGGGCGCGCGAGAGCCAGCGGGTGGGTGATGTCGCCTTCCCGCCGTGCGCGCCACATCGGCATGACGACGCACTCCAGACCTCGTATCCGGCCTGCGGCATCGGTCAGCGGGCGGGTAGCCAGAAGACCGCTGTTCCGGAGCGCCGGAAGGACATCGTGGGCGACAGCGGACTGACTGATGCCGAGCCAGCGCCCGAGTTCCGAGGCCCAGATCCGAGCGGTTCCGTCCTGGGCGGAGGTCTTGGCCATCAGGACCAGGAGTCCCAGTACGGCGGTGTCAGGGGACTCGGCTTGCCGGGCAGCGGCTACTGCCGCCGTCACGGCGGTGCGCAGGCGGCGCTGCATGGCCTTGCCGAGCCGAAGCGCCTCGGATGGAGCGGAGTGTCCGTCCAGGCGCGTAGTCGCTCGTGGCATTGCCAATAATGGCGGGTTCGGATCCCCAGCGGCGCGGCTTCCAGAGGTGGTCGGATTCGGGGTCCACGTCATCGCGTCGCTCCGAAACCCGGGCCGGCTCCGAGGGCCGCTGTCGGGGAGACATCACGGTGTACGCCTTCCTGCGGCGCGCAGGCACAGGCAAACTTCGGGACTTTCTGCGCATTCTCCGCCACCTGGACATACCAGAGCTGACAGAGGGCAGCGCCATGCTGCACCATGTCTAAGGGCCTCGTTCTGGGAAGAGGGAGGCAACACGAAGCCGCACCGCGACTTCGAGATCCTCGTCGGATCACATCCCCGGTGGAGGCGGCTTACAGGCCGACCAGCCGGGGCCTTCGCTCGGGTTGCTGCCGAGCGGTGACGGGAGGGTCGGAGTCAGGTACGCCAATACCTGGCCCGGCCACATGGCGGAGCGCCCCGCGAGGGCGCCGCCACACTTCACGACTACGTCATCTCGCCCTCTCCGTCACGGGGAGCGGAGCTGGCGACCGTCACACCGGGGCGCTTCGCGGTACGCACGAGTGACAGCGTGCGTACCGCGAAGCGCCCCACGTGTTGCTGGTAGTTGAGCATGTCGTCACCTGACTCTTGGTGGTGGAGGTGGCGGTCGGCAGGGGTATCGGCACAACGATCCCGCTTGCAGCTCCCCGCGCTTGCTCAAGGCCCGGGAGCGTCTCTCCAATGAGAGATCTTTCCGACGGGCAGCCTACGTCATCCAACCGAGAATGCGCACCCTAACCAACTCCGTTAAGCCGCAGCTCAGTTGACGGAAGCGTGCCCGTGCAGCCCTGCCGTGGGTGAAGGTTCGTGGTTGCACGGCAGGCCCGCGGAGTGGGGCCGAGCGCCTGGCGGAAGCATCTGCCTCGACCCCACCACCCATGGTGCGCACCTCCGCTGCTTCGATATCGGCTTATCACCACTGGGCCCGAGAGGGGCAGGTGGTTGGCTACGCTCCCGACGAGACACCTACACCGGCTATACACCCGGGGCCCACGCGTCTGCGTGCCGCATCAGCGACGGTCCGATCATCAACGGGCGTGGGTCCGCGATTTGGGTCACCTGGGACATCCACGGTGGGCAAACGGGCCGGCGGACCGCCCTCGGGTGGTCTGACTGAGGACGAGTCGATGACCAGTCGTGCCTGTTCGGCGTTAGTCAGGGACCTGCCGTCCCGGCCTGGAAGGCCTCGTCCAGGTCGGAGTCGATCTTCCTTCTCGCCAAGCTGCTTGTTACGGCGATCAACCAGTGACCAGCGAGAGGAGCAGCGTGCAGGTCCTGCGCAGGATGCCGCAGGAAGGACTTCGACCGGGGGTTGCCCGAAATCCGAGGCAACCGGCCGCCCGGCCGACCGGACGCCGATCGGCAGTGAAGAGCGGTGAACGCGAAGCCTGTTACCTGGCTTCCCGTAGGTCAACGGAGTGGGACACGACGTACGCGGCGGTGTCCATCACGGTCTGCTCGACCGCCAGCACACGCTCTTCGGCGTCCCAAACAGTGAGGCGGGCATCAAGCACGAAGCGCCCGACGGGGATCTCGAGAAGGTCGCAGTCCTCTCCTGAAGGTGCCCGCCCCCGGGTCTCCACGACCCCATCCACGGCAGACAGCCCTAGGTCGTGCAGCAGCGTGGTCAGACGACGGGGGGAGGCGTCGCGTCGGGCGACCGAGGTCTCCGGCACCAGCCCATCCGGAACGTACATACGCGTCAGCCTCACAGGCCGGCCCTGGACGGAGAACCGTGCCATCCACGTGAGGGCTGCCTGCTCGGCGTCGAGACCGAGGGTAGACGCGATGTCCGCTGGCGGCGGGTCGGAGGTGATGGCCACACAGTCGATATCGAAGGCACGAGGCTCGCCGGCAGCCCAAGCTCCTACTCTCCCCTGAGGCCCGGCGGAATCAGGGCACGGCTCGTGTTTGATGGCGAGCGGCGTCTGCGCATAGACGCCAGACCCACGTCGGCCAATGGCATGCCCGTCATTCTTGAGGAGGTCGACGGCGCGGTTGATCGTCCGGCTGGCCACCTGAAACTTCGCCGCGAGCTCGTCCTCGCCGGGCAGCCGCTCCCCGTCCGCGTAGACACCCCGCGCGATGTCCGAGCGGAGCTGGTCAGCGATGTTCACAAACACGCGCTGCGCGCTCGACGCGTCAGTCATATCGCTCCTCCCAGCTCTCCCGTCGGACCCTGATCGTACGGGGCGGAACGGCGCGGAATGAAGCCCCGCCCCGGCGCGTGAACCATAGGGCCTGAAAATTCCTTACGGAACTTCTTGAGTTCCTTACGGAACTTCTGCTTCACTGTGATCGGTACCGAGCAGCCCAGCACCCAGGGGTTGCGCGACTGCCTGTCCCCTGCCTTCGCCTACCGCCTGACATCCGGGCGCGGACGTGACGGTCGAGGACTGGCGGTTCCGGTCCCCCGCCTGCAGCGCCAACCGCCCCACGAGCAGTACGGGGCGCGGCACACGTCCGGCAGGTGGCCAGTACCACCACGTCGGCAGGCACGCGGATCCCCGCGGTCGTGCCGGCAACGTCCAACAACTCCACAGCGCGATCCACCGCAGCACGACGGCCGTGACCACACCGGCCGAGGTGAGTGGAGACCAGCCGGCCGAGAAAGGGCGCACGCCCACGACGTACCGCGCAACCGGCTCAAAAGAACGACGCGACCGACATTCACGCTGCAACGACGCCCGGGCGGATCTCACCGGGGGAAGCAGCCTCGCGTCCAGAGATCATCGCGCGGCATTCGCCGCGCACCAACCAGCAACCAACGTCGTCGATGCCCAACGAGCCGCTCAACTCCGCGAGCACCGACGGCCTCGGCTGCTGGTGGCCCAGCCACCCCGCCAACCGCACCACCTTTCCCTGGTCCGGCACTGCACCCGCCGGACGTCAGCCGTCATCACACACCCTGTGGAGGTACGCCATGGACTGGCGACACCGCGCCGTATGCCGTGAGGAAGAGCCCGACCTGTTCTTCCCCGTCGGCAGCACCGGCCCCGCGCTCCTGCAGATCGAAGAGGCCAAGGCCGCATGCCGTCGCTGCCCCGTCATGGAGCAGTGCCTGCAGTGGGCGCTCGAGTCCGGTCAGGACTTCGGCGTCTGGGGCGGTCTCAGCGAGGACGAGCGCCGCGCGATGAGGCGCCGCGCCGCCCGCAACCGAGCCCGCCAGGTCTCGGCTTGAGCGGACCGCGGCCGCCCCCTGCACGCCCCCCACGCGAGCGAGCCCGAGGCCCGCCCCGCGAGAACGGCCCCGATATGGCCCTTGGTCCCTGAGCTCAACTCCCGCACGAGTTGAGGACGGACCGCACCGCTCGCTAGGGCCCCGCGGCCAGCGGAGCCCCTAACGACCCGCCCCCTCACCGCACGGCAGCGGGCGGCCCCTACGCACCTCCTGCTCAACCACCCACTTCAACACCCATCAGAGGGAGACCAACTCATGACAGTGCGCGCCTACTTCGGCTTCGCCGAGCCGAACAAGGGCACCTTCGTCACGCAGCGGCGGAACCGGCGCCGCGTGGCGGTCGCCACCGGCACCGCCGCCGCCCTCGGGCTGATGGGGGCCGCCCTTGCCACGCCGGCCTCCGCCGACCCGACGTACGTCGGCTACGAGGGATTCACCGTCGACATCCACCCGAAGCCGGGCACCGGAGGCCTCTACTTCCGCGACGCCGGAGGCCACATCAAGGGCCTCATGGGCGAGAAGGACGAGGCGTCCGTGCTCGGCTGCCACCCCAACGACCCCACCCTGGCGTGGGTGGTCCAGACCTCGCGCAACGACGGCAACGGCGGATGGGGGGCCTACCAGGGCTTCGTCCGCTTCGAGTACGCAACGACCGAGGGCGACAACGTCCCGGTCCCGTGCGGCGGATGACCCGGTGACCCGGACCGCCGGGCGCCGTGCCCGACCCCGAAGGAAGCGGGGTCGGGCACGACCCCGGCCGCCCGGACCGGCAAGCCACCCCGCAGGGAAGCGCACCGCCCGGACGACCGGCGCGGGCAGGTGAGGACACACCAGCCCGCCGCCACGCAACTCCCAGAACTGACCTGGAGGACGCAGCCATGCTGAACCTTACCGACGACGTCTCCCGGCGGATGGCGCGAGTCCGCGACGCCGCCACGGGCGCCCAGACCGCCCGGCGCAGCCGCGAGCAGCTCCAGCGCGCCGGCGGCGGCCACTGATGGCTTGGGACTGGGACACCTACTTCAACTCCGGTAGCCGCCCGGGCCCGGAGCACGGCGAGCGGGCCACTCCGTCGCGGGCGCCTCACCTGCGGCTGGTCCGGGAGATGAACTGGGACGCCTACTTCAACTCCGGCGGCGCGCCGAACCCGGCCGCCCCGGGACGGAGCGTCCCGGCGCATCTCCGTGCCGTGCATGCCGCGCCCGGTCGGCAGTCCGCCACCTAGACCCACGAGACCGCCGGGGCGCCGTGCCTGCGCACGACGCCCCGGCCTGAACCACCCCCGTCGCTGCACGCGGTCCGAGCCAATCGGCCGAAAGGAAAACCATGCTGAACACCCCCGTATTCGACCGCAGCGCCGCCGAGCTGCTCGCCCAGGCTCACGCATCCGACCACGCGGCCACGCTCGCCCTGGAGGAAGGCAACTACGCCCGCGCGAAGGCCCACGCGTTGGTCGGGCGGCTCCGCATCCACCTCTACGAGATCGCGCTCAGCAAGGAGTGCCGCGACTGCTCGGGCAACGGGATCGTCGGCCGGTCCTGTGCCCGGACCGACTGCGAGGAGGCCTCCCGAGGCACCACGCACCACCTCCACTGGGAGCCCTGCCCCAACCGCGCCACCCACCGCAGCCCCATCACCGCCCCTGTCAGTGGGGCCCAGACCGCCACCGGCTGACCGGCCGCACGACGTCGCCTAGGAGTACGACACCCCGGTCGGCACGAAGAACCAACGCCCAGGGAGAAAGAGAAGTGACCACCGCGAATTCCACGAAGGCCCCGAGTCGAAGCAGCCTCATCGCCTTCCGCTTTCTCACGGCCGCCATCATCATCGGCGCTGCCATCGTAGGAGCCATCGGATTCGCCGGTTCGTACGATTCACTCAAGGAGCTTGCAGAGAACAAGGGGTTCGGGGACTTCTCCTATTTCCTGCCCGTGGGTGTGGATGCCGGAATCATCGTTCTTCTCGGACTGGACCTCTGGCTCACCAGGATGCGCATCCCTATGCCGCTGATGCGGCAATCGGCCTGGATTCTCACCGGCGCGACGATCTACTTCAATGCGAGCGCTGGAATTCCGGAACCCACCACGGCGAATCCGTACCCGTCCCTTTGGGATGATCCGGTCGCTGTGGGAATGCACTCCGTACTTCCGCTTTTGTTTGTGGCGACGGTGGAAGCCGCCCGTCATGCTGTGCGCCGCCTGGCGCACCTGGCGGAGGACAATTCGATGGACAAGGTCCGCACGATCCGGTGGTTCCTCGATCCGCTGCGGACCTTTGGTCTTTGGCGACGAATGCGCTTGTGGGAAATCACCTCCTACGCGAAGGCTCTCTTGCGGGAGAAAGAGCGCCTGGTGTACCTGTACCGCCTGCGTGCGAGGTACGGATCCCGGCGGAAAGCCCCTGTCGAGGTGGTGCTCCCGCTGAGGCTCGCTGATTACGGTGAGCCACTTCCCGCCCCTCCGCTGACCGAGCGGGAGGAAGCCGAGCAGGCGGAGGCCGAGGCTCGCGAGAGGGCGCGCGAGGCCGAACGCGAGGCTCGCGCGAGGCGTGATCGCGAGGAGCGGGAAGCGCAGGAAGAGAAGCGCCGCGAGGCCGAGCGCGAGGAGCGCGAGGCTCGCGAGGCGGCGGAGCGCGAGGCTCGCGAGGCCGAACGCGAGGCGGCTCGTGAGGCGCACGAGCGGGAAATGGCGAGGTTCGCGGCAGAGACCGAGGCCCGGCTTCGCGAGGCTCGCGAAGCAGCCAGTCTCAAGGCCGAGGCACTCGAACGCGAGGCTCGCATCGAGGCTGAGCGCCACGCTCGCGAGGAGGCTCGCAGGAGGGAAGAAGCGCAGGCCATGGCCGATGAAGTGAAGCGGCGCGAGGCTGTCCGGACTGCCTCGCAAACCAGCCAGGAGCAGCTTCGCGAAACCCGCGAGGCCCTCGCCGATCCGCGTCCTGCATCGGCCTCGCGAGGCTCGCGACCGGCACCCCGGCAGAACGGGAACACGCTGAGTCGCGAGGCTCTGAAAGCTCAGCGCGAGGACGCCGAACTGCATGCCGCGAGCCTCATCCTCGCCAACGCACGGCCCACCGCCAAGGAGTTCGGAGGCCTCTACAACCAGCGCGAGACCTGGGGCGGAGACCGCCTCCGCGAGGCCTCGAAGCGACTCGATCGCGACGCCGAGTTCCGGGACCGAGCCGAGAAGCTGAGGCTTGAGCAGATGCTTACGGGCTCCGCCGCTCATAACCCTGCGTAGTCATCAAGCGGCGTCGCGAGCCTTGTGTGATCCCGTCCCGCGAGAGGGGCGGGACCACACGGCGGCGCTGACACATACCGCTGCGCGGCCGGCGGGGCCCTTTGGTTCCCGCCTTGCTGTGGGTCCGTGCCCGGCTGAACGGGTCCAGGGCCTGGGCGCCGCATCACCTGTCCAAGAGAGAGCGAAGGGAGCACCACCATGCCCACGCACGCCGACCTGCCCCACACGGCTGCGCGGCGCGGCACGACGCACCGGAGTGTCCTTGACGGGGACCAGCCCCGCGGCTTCGGCCGGACCCGTCCGCGCCTGCGCCTCGTCCCGGATCTGGGCGAGTACGACCCCGCCGAGGAGCGCATCCGTAAGCAGCTTCACGCGATGGGAGTCGCGATGGGGGGCCGCTCATGACCACCACGGACGACACCGGATCTACGGTCGAGCCGAAGGTAGATGGAGACGGAGATGCGGTAGACACACAGGTCAGCGCTACACGTGGGGCTGACCCCGTCCCCCGGGGGAGCAGTAACAAGACCCCGGCGGTCCCTCTCAACGGAAGGGTGATCACCCCCACGCGGATCATCCCAGCGGATGGTTCCCTTGCCGTCGATCCCAATCAGGAGGTGGCTGCTCCAGCAGCCCCGCCGGAGGCCAGGGCACCGCTTGTTCTGCGTCCCCAGAAGGCTCGGCTCCTGAGTAACACGCGCCATGTGGACCTCGTGGGGCAGTCCGGGGAGATCTCGGCGCCCCAGGGTGACCCGAAGCAGGCAGAGCCCAGTGTCGCTCCGGCTCACGATGCCGTCGCTCCGCCAGCGGACGGCGGCGTTGTGGCGGATCACTCCCGGGGGCAAGTCCGCCCTGGCGGACAGGGCTATGCCGGGGACGAGGCACAGGGCAGCGACCGCACTCCTGACGCTGATGAAGAAGAGGAGGTGGAAGTAGCCAAGGCCCGGGAGCCGAAGCAGAGGACTGGCCGGTCGCGAGGGCTGCGGAAGCCGAGGTCTTTCAGTTCCGACGTCCCAGGTAGCAAGCATCTCCCCGGCTTCTTGGACACTCCGTGGCGCAGGTTCCTGCTGTTCTGGGGAACGGCTGCCGGGACAGGAAGCTATGCGGGTATTCGCGTCTGGTTCTCCCAGTGGGCCAATGATCCGGTCCACCAGGTCGACGGTGTGCTGGCCTACGCCATCACGCTCAGCGCGTTTACGATTGGCGTTTTGCTTTTCCGCGCCACCACGTTCAATCCGTTTGCCCTTTTCGGCCTACTCGTTTTGTCCGCGTGGCTCGGCTCAACCTACGGGCCGGATCTGCTTCCCCTTGCCTATCCGCACACAGCGAAAGTCGGGATTTCCCCGTACAGCACCAAACTCCTCGCCAACGCGATCGGGTTGATTGGCCCGATGGCGTGGTGGGTGTGGCTGCTCCGCCGGAGGTTTTGGCTGTTGCGGTGGCTTGCATGCGCACTGCTGAGCAGCTCCATTCTCGCGTGTGTGATGTTCACTACCGCCCCCTGATCGCGTTCCCCTTCACTCTCTTTATGGAAAGGCACGTCCGTGCATATCGTCGGCTCCGCTACCGCGTCAGGTATCGCGATGCTGATTTTCATCGTCTTGATCCTTGCGATTCGAGGCACTGACCTTCAGTTCATCCATTCCGACAAGAAATATGTCGCCGCAACCGCGCTCCTCTTCGGCATGATGGCCATGGCCGCCGGAAAGTCCTGGTCCGACCTGGTCAAGGGGGTGCACGATCTGCCCGCGTCGGTCGTCGTCAACGGCCCCATGGGCGA
>Ga0079224_100014774_pt1 | contig 10914 bp, 9 predicted proteins | sample Stecom2015_FD_80414 | JGI IMG/M metagenome (GOLD analysis project Ga0079224, IMG submission 80414) | Agricultural soil microbial communities from Utah to study Nitrogen management - Steer compost 2015 | ecosystem: Environmental > Terrestrial > Soil > Agricultural land | place: USA: Utah...
GTCACAGATAGCGTTCAATACTTCTACTATGTTGAATTGCTGTTGTTCATCGGCAATCTTGGCGTAGAAAAGAAGATGTAGCATCACGTCGCCAAGCTCTTTTTTTATCTCATTATAGTCTTTTTCCAGAATCGCATCAGTCAGCTCATAAAGTTCTTCAATGGTGAGATGCCTTAAGGATTCCATGGTTTGTTTCCGATCCCACGGACAGGCGATACGGAGTGTGTCCAGAATGGTGATCAACCTTTCGAATGCTTTTCCGGGAGTGTATTGAGGTTCGGGTACGGGGTATGCCATAACTGTTTTTGCGACCTAGTTTAACAAAGTGTTCAAAGCTAGCCAAAAAAATGCGAAAACAGAACTGCCCTTTGGCGTGTTATCTTATTAAATATTGGTTTTACTGGATAGAGACAAACTTTATATATTATGGAAACGAAACACAATTATGAAACGACAGATGTCGCATTGGCTAAATTAAAAGAAATGGGGTATTCCATAGATTTTAACGTGGAATTTGACGAAATACTAGCGGATGCCGATAATTATCAGATAGATCATCTCTATCGTTATGAAGGAGCATCTAATCCGGATGATGAATCGACAGTATATGGTATTTCAAATAGCAGTAACGGTAAAAAAGGCGTGTTTGTTGCCGGAAATTTGTCTTTGATAGAAGGTAAAAAACGAGATATTATATTGGCGTTGGAAATTAAATATAAAACCGGATATGATTAGCTTCGCGGAGTCGTTTTTTGCATAAATTATCTTATCTTAGGGAATGCTGTTGATTCCCTATTTAAAAAACACATTTGGTTTGACAGATGACCTGTTGGAACAAGTTGAACGGGTGGCCGTAACGAAAACCTATGCGAAAAAAGATACAATTTTAGATGCAGGACACTATTCGCGAAACGTGTTCTTTATAGAACAAGGACTTGTTCGGATGTTTTATTATAAATCGGGTAAGGATATTACCCATTATTTTTTTTCCGAACAAACTTTTGCGGCGGGTACAGAAAGCGTATTCTATCATAAAAAATCAATGTATGGCATAGAGGCGTTGGAATCTTCGACCATCACCCTAATCCCGTTTGATGCGATAGAGAAACTTGCATCCCATTCTATAGCCATGAATAGACTTATACAAACCATATTGTTACAGGCATTGATCGGTTTTTCTACACGATTACAGAGACTGCAATTTGAAACAGCACAAGAGCGCTATCAAAAATTAATGGAGCAACATCCAAATATACTCTTGCGGGCACCGTTAGGAGATATTGCTTCTTATTTAGGGATCTCTCAACAGACACTCAGTGTGATTAGATCGCAACGTTAACTACTTTTTTAAGATATCTTAAAAAAAGCACATCATATAAATCGGATATTTGTTTCGAAATACAAATAGAAATAAATTATGGGAAATAAATGGGGATGGATCTTTATTATGTTTAGCGTCGTTTTTCAACAAACAGGACGGGCGCAATCCATTATAGATCCAAAAGTAAAAGAAATTATTCAACAATCGTTTCAGACCAACAAGGATTTGAGACTCAAAAACTACGAAGTAGATAAAGCCAATCTGGAAGCAGAGGGCGTGAAAGCTAATAAGTTACCACATGTGTCAGCAACAGGCCTGTATGGCTTCATGTACAACAATGGTAGTCTGGACATTCCTACGTTAAATCTGCCGGTATTAAATCTGGGACTGTTTGATGGAGCAACAGACTTCAACCTCCGCTCGCAGGCGGCGTATGCAGGGGTGTCCGTTAGGCAAGTTATTTTTTCCGGATTGCAGATTCCCAACGGCGAACGGGCGCTCCAGGAAAAGGCAAGGGCACAAGGTTATTTGGCCGAAGCGGGAAAAGAGGGAATGGCAAAGGAGATTGCTGCGACGTTCGATCAGTTGATGTTGTTGAACGAAGTGGATAAATTGATTGTAGATTCCGAACGAAGACTGAAAAAAGAGCAGGAGAAAGTGAACAAGGCCATCGAAAATGGTTTGGCTATTCCGTACGACCGTGATAAACTAAAACTCGCCATATTAGAGCTGGAAGAAAAGAAAGTTGAGTTAGCTGGTAACCGCGCATTATTGGTCAAAAAAATACAACAGGAAACAGGTTTATCCGCAGTAGCGGTAGAAGAGGTACTGTACAACCTTTCGCCCATCTATTTATCGGATGTGCCAACAGGAGTAGAAGAGCGATCCGAGTTAAAAGCGTTGGATGCCTCATCTAAAGCCTATGAGTATTTGTATAAAAAAGAAAAAGGAGCTGCGCTACCCACTGTATTTGCATTTGGTTCAGCAAGCTATTTGAATCTTCATAATACGCATTTAACAATTAAAGATAGACCGATAGTAGGGGATATCGACCTTTCTGCCAATTATTTAAAAGGTAGACCTAACTTTATGGTTGGCGTCGGACTGAGATGGGATATCTTTAATGGCGGGGAACACCGAAATAAAGTAAAGCAGGGACAGTTAGATCAAGCTATCAACGAAACGAAGCTTCTTGACGCAACGGAAAAACTAAATTTGTTGCTGGATAAAAACAAAGTCAGTTATACGACTGCAAATCAGAAATTGAAAGTAGGCGATCAGCAGGTAAAGGTTGCCGAAAATAATCTACAGATGGCTTCGAAACAATATGAAGCAGGGTTGATTGACGTAACAGAGCTGCTGGCAACCGAAAATGAATGGTATAAAGTCAATCTCAATTTTTATAGCCATGTCTTGCAGCAACGTACCGTGGCATTGGAATTATTACATACATCAGGAAAACTATTACAAACCATATCCGAATAGAAATGAAACAGTTATACCTTATACCTTTGGCATTCTTATTTTTTGCTTGCAACAATGAAGTTCGGGAGAAGCCTTTGGAAGGAAAAGTAGAACGTGAGCAAATTACGGTTGTAACAAAAGTTCCCGGAAAAGTGGCGGAAATACGTGTTCAAGAAGGGGATTTTGTGCATGCAGGAGATACGTTAGCGATATTGGATATTCCCGAAGTGGATGCAAAAGCAGAACAGGCACAAGGTGCTTTACAATCTGCCGAAGCACAGTATAATATGGCAACAAAAGGTGCTACACCCGGGCAATTGGTTCAATTGCAAGCTAAAGTAGATGGGTTAAAAGAACAATATGAGTTTGCAGAGAAATCCATCAATCGGTTGAAAAACCTGTTACGCGACAGTTTGGTATCCCAACAACAATTTGATGAAACGTATGCCAAATACCAGGGTGCGAAAAATCAGTATCTTGCTGCACAAGCCGAAATGGAAGAAGCACGGAACGGTGCTCGTTATGAGCAGCAAATCATGGCGTTAGGACAAAAAGAGCGTGCGCTAGGAGCGGTCGCCGAGGTTAAAGTAGCCGCGCGGGAAAAATACCTCATCGCTCCACAGGATATGAGTGTGGAGACCATTAATTTAAATATCGGGGAACTGGCTACTGCTGGATATGCTATTATCAACGGTTATATTAATAATACGACTTATTTTCGATTTACAGTGCCGGAAAATAGGATTGGTAAATTAAATAGAGGAAGTGAGGTTACGCTACGTATACCTTATTTGGATAACAAGGAAATCAAAGGAAGGGTAGTAACGATGAAAGCACTGAGCTCGTATGCAAATATTTCGACTGCTTATCCAGACTATGATAACCAACTGGCCGTATTTGAGGTTAAAGTGATACCTCACAATCATGCAGACGTGAACGATTTATTGACCAAAACATTGGTTATTCTTCAAGCACAATAAAAAAGGATTAAAACGTGAAAAAATTTATAGAACTCATTCAGCGCGAGTTTAAGCTCTTTTTCAACAATAGTGTGCTTATGATGCTTTTTATCGGCGCACCGATTCTGTACGGTGTATTGATAGGACATGTGTATCAACAAGGGAAAGTAACGGAAATGCCGATCATTGTTGTCAATGAGGACAATAGTCCGTTGAGCGCCACTTTTATCGGCATGATGAACGATAACGAAAGTATCAAGGTAGTGCGTATGCTGCCATCGCTGTTTGATTCAAAAGAGATTGCCATTGAACATGACGCAACTGTTATTGTGCATATTCCTAAAGGTTTTGCCGCAGGTGTCCAGCAAAAACGGGTTCCGGAGGTGACGATTTTTGTGGATGGCTCCAATACACTGACTTCCAATACAGCCGCTATGGCCGTGAATGTCTGTGCGATGACGCTGAAAGCAGGGGTGCAAATCGAAACGCAGATGAAGCAAGGTGTTCCCGCTAAGATTGCAGCCGAACAATACGAGCCTTTCAAAACAACAATGGTCAGACAGAATATCCGAAGTGGGAACTACCTCTATTTCATGCTGCCCGGCGTACTGATTATTGTATTGCAGCAGGTACTACTTTTAGGGTTAGCATTATCCTTTTCCTCCGAATTTGAAAACGGCACCTTTGTAGAATTAGCGCAGAAAATGCGGAACCCTGTAGGGCTTATCTTTGTCAAGATTATTCCTTATATCCTCATGTCCATTGGTATACTGATATTATATTGGGGATTCGGAAGATGGTATGAGATGCCGCTACAGGCTGATTTTTGGTGGTTTGTATTATGTACGTTCGTGTTTATGTTGGCTGTTTGTTTTATCGGTGTTTTGGTCAGCATCGTTTTGCCATCACAATTGAAAGCGACGGAAATATTGATGGTTATCGCAACACCTGCATTTATTTTAAGTGGTTTCACCTGGCCATCTAGTTTGATGCCGACGTGGGTACAGCTTATTGCTGACGTCATTCCGTCTACACACTATTTACGCATTTTTAGGATCATGTTTATTCAGCACGGTGAAAATTATCATACCTACAGTGGTTTGATAGCGATGGCCATTATTGCTGTGGTGTGTTTTATTGTTGCCACAGTGGTGCTGGCCGTGAAGATACGGAAAGTAACTCGCCGCTAAATTCCCATTTCTTTCAAAATGAACTGCGCATTATCAATTTTGTCCGCTATCCACAATACATAACGGATATCCACACCGATGGAGCGACTATAATCTTCGCTCCAGGCAAAATCGTTTATGGTGGCGTCATACGCGCGGTCAAAGTTGACTCCGATTAACTCACCATGTGCATTCATAATGGGTGAACCTGAGTTCCCACCGGTTGTATCCATATTGTAGAGGATATTTACCGGAACATCATTAAGGTCTTTCTTTATGTATGCACCGAAGTTTTTTTCCAACCAAGCCGTTTTTATACTTTCCGGATATTCATATTCGGGTAATCCCGAATTTCCTTTTTCTATAAGTCCTTTTATCGTTGTAAAAGGGCTCATATAGGTGGCATCAGCCGGACTATATCCTTTGATGTTTCCGAAGGTAAGACGGAGGGTAGAGTTTGCATCCGGAATAAAGTTTCTTGCCTGATATTGCTCCTTAACAGCAACATAATCTCCCATAAGTCTATTCAAAACACCCTCACGTCGCTTTTGCTCCGCACTGAATACCTCCCGTTCAGCATCCAGTTCTTTTAGGATCGCAAATAGGTCGTCGTTGTAATTCTTTAACGATTGTATATCTTTTAACACTGTATCGTAGAGTGTCTCTTTACTATTAAGTTTGGATTTCTCTAAGGCTACTACAATATAATCTCCCGCTTCCTCTTTACTGGTAAAGTTTTTCTTGGCAAAGTAGTCGAGTTGGTTAAGCCCGTCCAATTGATAAGCATCTTCAAACATGCGGCGACCGATATTTTTGTCGACCGTAAGATGGTAGCTCCCATAGGCATTATCCAGATATTCTTTTAGTTGATTGATGTTGAGCGCGAATACCTCTTCTTGTGCTTTAAGGCCGTTTTGTTTAAGGATGGCCTCTTTAAAATCTTGTATGGTATATGCTATGCGAAGTAGCGAGATACTGCTATAGATATTATTGAACCAAAGTTCCTTAGGTGCCAGCTCAAAAACAGCCTGATAGTGCTTATCAATGTCAGCCATCAACGTACCGTATTTAGCTTGGAGATCGGGTTTGCTCGCAATGAATTTCGTCAATGCCTCATCTTCTGTTCGTTTGTCACCCACTAAATCCAGATTTTGAAGCCCTTTCAGTTTACCGCGATAGTTTTTCACGACGTTTGCATTTCGCTTGATGCGTGTTGCCAGTGCCAATTCCGTTTTCGGATCTTCTTTTCCCGCTGCAAACATCTGCTGGTTCTGAAAATCATAGAGTTCGGACGTATAGGGTAATAAATATTTTTGTTGGTATTCAATGTATTGTGCCGGACGGTGCCTAAATGTTCTGCCGGGATATCCTAAGATGAAAACAAAATCATTTTCGTTCACACCTTTTGGATTCACTTTAAGATGTTTTTTAGGTTGGTAAGGCACATTCTCTTTCGCATATTTCGCTGATGAACCGTCTGGCGCTACATAAGCACGTAAAAAAGAAAAGTCTCCTGTATGCCGCGGCCAAACCCAGTTGTCTGTTTCTCCTCCGAATTCACCGATATCTTGTCTGGGAACATAGACCAAGCGTACATCTTCGATTGTCTTGTAACGGAAAAGTACGTAGCTTTTGCCGATAAACATCTCGGATACTTCTGCCTTAATCGTGGGATCTTCCGTTTCCGCCCGCTTTGCAATTTCAGACCGCTTTTTACTCATCATGTTGATGCGTTCTGCTGGATCGCTAATGGAAGCTACAGCACTTAGAATTTCTTCTGATACATCTTCGTAAGAATCTGTAATGCGAATGGTCAAGCCTTGCGCTTCAATCTCCTGTTCGTAAGCGTGTGCAACGAAGCCGTTTTTCAAATAGTTGAATTCTGGCGAGCTCGCAAGCTGCACTGCGCTAAATGCACAATGGTGATTGGTAATGATAAGACCGTTAGGGGATACAAAAGAACCTGAACAACCACTTACCTGTACCAGTGCATCTACCAATCCAATTTGTCCGGGGTTATAAATATCTTTTTCCGCTATTTTTAACCCCGCCTTTTTTAATCCTGCACGGCTAAGCTCGCTGAGCGGAAACATCCCTTCATCGGGAATGGATGCAGAGAAGTTAAATACGCTGGCACCTAATAAAAGGGCACATAATAAACTGCCTTTTGCTTTTAGTTTGATCATACACTTCTAATTTAGCATTGCCCAAAGTTAAGTATTAATCGTTGAACCATGGACTGTTTGTACGAATAAAAAACTACCTTTGCATAGTTAAAATCGATAGGATGACACTTGTGCAATTGGAATATATTATAGCTGTGGATACATACCGTAGTTTTGTTGCTGCGGCAGAGCACTGTTATGTCACGCAGCCTACGTTGAGTATGCAGATTCAGAAATTGGAAGAATCGTTGGGAGCGAAAATTTTTGATCGGAGCCGACAGCCGGTCGTACCCACCGAAATAGGCGAGAAGATTGTCCGACAGGCACGTGTGGTATTGAACGAGAGCAAAAAAATAGAAGAACTGCTGCAAGAGGAGAGAGGAGTGATTTCCGGTGAACTAAAATTAGGTGTAATCCCGACAGTAGCGCCCTATTTGCTTCCCGATGTGTTGACCACGATACTACAAAAATATCCGAAATTACAATTGCAGATTTGGGAATATACCACCGAAAGGATTATCCAGGAGCTCAAAACGGGGCGTCTAGATTGTGGTATCCTTTCCACTCCTTTACAAGAGAATGGGATCGAGGAAACCCCATTATACTACGAGACTTTTGTCGCCTATGTCTCCGAAAAGAGCCGGCTATATGAAAAGAAAATAGTAACGGCAGACGAAATCGCCAATGAAAAGTTATGGCTCCTTAATGAGGGGCATTGTATGCGGGGACAAGTATTGAATATTTGTCATTATAAGCATAATCAGGCTGCAGACGGAACGTTTGAATATAATACCGGAAGTGTGGAGACACTGAAACGGATGGTGGATATCAATGGAGGAATTACGATATTGCCGGAAATGAGTATCTTGGGATATGATGAAGACCAGCTTAACCACGTCAGGTATTTCAAAATGCCGGAACCGGTGCGTGAAATCAGCTTGGTAACAACATCCCACTTTGTGCGGAAGCAGGCCGTAAACGCCTTGAAAAACGAAATTTTAGACATTGTACCCGAACGTTTTAAAACGAAAAAGAAAAGGGAAGTAATGGGTTTTGACCTCTAAAGGAGGCCATCGATATGAAGGTAAATATTAGGAAGAAATTAGACGAACTGAACCGGTGGCGGATGCAGAAGATTTCAAACCGGAATTTTCTGATCATACTGGCTTTTCTCGTCGGGATTATAGGAGGACTGGCGGCAGCCCTATTAAAAGGTTTGACACATTTTATCGCCGCCACGTTACAGAATGATATTGAGTGGCATTATAAATATTCTTTTTATTTGATTCTTCCACTTCTCGGTATTTTGTTGAGTGTACTGTATGTACGCAAGTTTTTAAAAAAGAAAAAATTTGAACACGGCATTACACCTATTATTTATGCCATATCGAGGAAATCCAGCCGTATAGAACCGCATAATGTTTATTCGCAGATCGTAACGAGTGCTATCACGGTAGGCTTTGGGGGTTCTTGTGGTTTGGAAGCGCCGATTGCCTATAGCGGTTCAGCCATTGGTTCCAATGTTGGCCGTTTCTTTGGCTTACAATATAAGGAGATTACCATGTTGTTGGCCTGCGGTGCGGCAGCTGGAATTGCAGGAGCTTTTAATAGCCCTATTGCAGGGATGATTTTTGCGATTGAGATTTTACTTCCGGAGTTTTCCATACCTGCGTTTATTCCTTTGTTGATTTCCGCCGCATTGGCTTCCGTTGTTTCGCGGTTGCTGTATAGTGAACCCCTTTTTCATACCGCGAGTACAGAGTGGGAGGTAGGCGCACTTATCTTCTATATATTATTGGCTGTCATTGTTGGATTGTATACTGTTTATTTCGCAAAAATAAGCTCCACGGTAAAATCCTGGTTCTCGAAAATCCGTAATCCCTATCACAAGGTATGGTTTAGTGGCATATCGCTAGGTCTGATGATTTTTGTTTTTCCGGCGTTATATGGCGAAGGCTATCTCGCGATACAACAAATGCTGGACGGACAATTTGATGCCATCGTGAAGAATAGTCTCTTTGCGGATTATAGGCACATGGCGGGTGTTGTTGTATGCTATACTGTTTTGACACTATTTGCAAAATCTTTTGCATCCCTTTTTACACTGAATGGCGGCGGAAACGGAGGGGTATTCGGTCCGAGTCTGGTAATGGGCGGGCTTCTCGGTTTCGCTTTTGCCTATGGTATCAATCAGACCGGTGTCGTGATGCTGAATGTGCCTAATTTTGTGGTAGCAGGCATGGCTGGTGCTCTGGCAGGTATTATGCACGCGCCATTGACAGGTTTATTCCTGATAGCGGAAATTACAGGAGGATATACACTCATGGTGCCCCTAATGCTTGTTGTGTCGATATCTTATCTTATCAATCGCTCGATACTCAAACATTCCATCTATACGAAAGTATTGGCAGATTCGGGCGACTTGCTTTCATACGAAGATAAAGACCGAACAGTATTAAGCATGATGAAACTGCGGTATGTACTGGAGACAAATTTCGTCTTACTACGTCCGCAAGAGACGCCGTTAGACAGGAAATCGGATATTATTCATTCAAAACGTAATATATTCCCGATCGTAGATAATGACGGGAAGTTGTTAGGAACAATCTATAGCGAGCGGCTTTTTTCCATTTTATTGGGCGAAGAGGAGGGCGCTGATAAGACTTTCGAACAATTGGCGCAAAAGCCAAACGATGTAATACGCGACAAAGAGAATATGGAAGTCGTGATGACCAAGATGAACAAGGACGACGTGTGGATACTGCCTGTAGTCGACGAGGACGACCGATATCTGGGATTTATTTCGAAATCCAGTGTGTTCAATAAATATCGGGCATTACTGGTAAGACAAGGGCATTATTTGGAGTAATCACGCATCGCCATCATTTTCGATACATATTTTCCTACAATATCAAATTCCAGATTAACGGTATCACCCACGTTAACATGCTGGAGATTGGTGTTCTCAATGGTATAAGGGATAATGGCAACTGAAAACTGATTTATCTGCGAATTGACTACTGTTAAGCTAATTCCATTTACGGTTATCGAACCTTTTTCCACGGTTATGTTTTGCTGTTGAGGTTGATATTCAAAGGTGAACAGCCAGCTTCCCTGTTGCTCTTCTTTCGCAATACAAATAGCGGTTTGGTCTACATGCCCCTGCACTATGTGGCCGTCGAATCGACCATTTGCCGGCGTACAACGTTCTAGATTGACCATGTCACCAATTTTTAAATCTCCTAAACTGGATTTGTTTAGTGTTTCTTGTATTGCCGTTACCTGATGAACATTTTCCACAATCCCAACGACTGTCAGACACACGCCATTATGGGAGACACTTTGGTCTATTTTCAACTCATTGGAAATGTCGGATTGTATAAAGAAGTGTAGATTTCCTAATTCCTTTTCTATGTTGGTCACTGTTCCTACAGTTTCTATAATGCCTGTAAACATAATCTTTATCTTTTTGCAAAGGTAACTTTTTATATTTTCATTTTTTTTATACCTTTGTCATAGGTTTAGGTTGATTATCCCGTTTACGGGATCATATTTTTAAAGCCTGGGAAATCGCCAGATTACTCCCAGGCTTTTTTGATGTTAAAATTTGTAGGTGATTCCGGCGCCAAGTATCTGTCTTACTTGAAGCCCCGGGCTTTTTGTTTCTACACCATCTCTTACTTTTGGTACATCGGTATTATCGTCATATATCAGTTGCACACCTGCATTGACCGTGATAAACCTATTTACTTCCATAAAAAGATTGGCAGTGTAATCAACGTCTACGTTTTGCGGATCCTCAAGGTAATTGGAATACAGCTTCAGTATGTTTTCCA
>Ga0079224_100014775_pt1 | contig 10914 bp, 8 predicted proteins | sample Stecom2015_FD_80414 | JGI IMG/M metagenome (GOLD analysis project Ga0079224, IMG submission 80414) | Agricultural soil microbial communities from Utah to study Nitrogen management - Steer compost 2015 | ecosystem: Environmental > Terrestrial > Soil > Agricultural land | place: USA: Utah...
ATCGGGATCAGGTAGCGATCCGCGTAGATGCGGTCGAGCGCCCAGGTTGTCGTGCGGAGCAATCCGCCGCCGGGGTAGCTGTCCACCTTGCCGATCTCAGCGAGCGCGCTTGAATCGTCGGGCAGCGCATGGCCGAACACCTGCGCGTAGAGGCTCATATCCTCGGTGGTGTGAGCGGTCGGGCGCCAGTAGAGCGTCACGTCGAGCGCTTCGTCCGGTGCGATTGGCTCGTTCGCCACGCGCACGCCAAGCAGTTCAATCGGGCCGAAACGCGCATCTACCGGCACGGCGTCGGCAGGAAGATCCGCGACGGTCGGCGGCGGGCTGTAGGCGGGGCGGATCACCGCGAAGGGCAGAGTGATCGCGGCGGCGACCAGCGGCGCGGCAGCCAGCGGTGCGAAGCGCTCCCACTTGCGCGGCAGCCAGCTCCCCCACCCGAGCGCGGCGAGCGTCACGATCCCGCCGAGCGCGGGGAACAGCAGGCGCCCTTGCGTGGCGGGCGTGCGGCGCGTCCAATTGACCAGCGCGACGAAGACGATCAGCGCGTGAAGCGCCAGCAGGCCGAGCGCGCGCCAGTCTACACTCGCAGACGCTCGGGTGCGGATTGCCAGGATCGCCAGCCCAATCAGCGCGATCAGGCTCAGCGCGTCGCCATACCAGAACAGCGCGTCCGGCGCGCTGAGGTTGAGCGTCCCGAACACGCCCCACGTCGAGCGGCGCAGTCCCTCGAACTCGCCCGCCAGCTCGCCCCAAGTCGGCGTGCGCTCGCGCGGCCCGATAATCTCGATCATGCTGTTCAGCCCGAACGGTTCGCCGTACAGATGTATGTTGCGCGCGTACCACCAGCCCGCGATCACGACCCACGCCGCGATCACGATCAGCAGAGTTCGCGCCCACTCGGCCCAGGGGTGCCGCTCCCGCACCAGCACGCCGAGCACCGCCAGCGCGGCGACCGGGTAGAGCGCCAGCCCGCTCAGCTTGGCGAGAGACGCCAGCGCCAGCAGCGCGGCAAGCGCGACGACGCGGTGCGTGCTCAGCCCGGCGCGCCAGATATCCAGCAGCAGCGCCAGCGTGGTCGCGCTCAACAGGTTGACAAGGTTATCGTTATTGACTGACGACGAGATGAACAGAAACATCGGGTTGAAGGCGGCGAGCAGCGTAGCGGTGATGTGCAGCGCGGGGCGACCGGGCAGCGCCAGCCGCGCAATCGCGTAGATCGCGGCAATGGTTCCTGCGCCGAGCGCCACGCTGAACAGCCGCACCACGTGCACGGCGCGCGCCGTCCCGCGCCAGGGGAACGCCTCAGCGTCCCAGTCATGCAGCACGCTGACGTGGTTATCCGTCGCCGCGCCGATCCCGATCTTCGCGTGAGGGTTGCGCGCCAGCCGCGTCGTGAGATCGCCGCGATCCAGCGGCAGGACGAGCGGCGCGCTCAGCAGGTAATAGAGCGGCGGCTGGCTGCCTTCCTGCTCCCACGGGCCGACGTCGTCCGGGTCTTGCACGGGCAGGGCGCCCGTCCGCGCGAGGTGGTCGATCAACGGGAAGTGGTAGACCTCGTCCGGTGGCTCGAAGATCGGCGTCACGGCGCTGTACACCACTGCCAGCGCGACGTACGCAACCAGCGCCGCGATCAGCCAGCGCGGGACCCGGCGCGCGCTCACTCGACCTGCATCCAGCTCAGCCATACGAAATCCTCGGACTGCGCGCCCGCTTCCCCGCGCACGCGCAGCGGCTCGCCCGGCGCGCCTTCGGGATAGACGCGCACCATCAGGCGGTAGCGGCTCGGTGGGACGTCCTCGAATACGGTCAGCGCGCGTGTCTCGGTGATCGTCTCGCCCGGCGGCCATTCGCTGGTGGGTGGCTGCGGCAGGGCGTCAAGCTGCGCCGCTTTCGTCAGCGTGACCGGGTCGATCACCTGCACCGAGACCGCGTATTCCTCACTCAGATCGTCCGGCGTTTGCCAGTACAGCGTAACCTCGGTCGTCTCGCCCGGCGCCAGCGATCGCTCGCTCACCGTGTACCCAAGCAGCGTCAGCCGCCCCGCGAAATCCGCATGGACGGGGTTTGGTACCTCGCCCGGCGGCGAAAGAAGCTCCACCTGCCCGAGCAGCACGCGGTCGGTCGCGGGCTCGATCCCGGTGCCCGCCGGAACCATGCGATCGCCGGTGGGCAGATGGTACAGGCCCAGGTATACGTCGAGCGTCTGCGGCGCGTAAACGCCATCTGGCACGCGCACCGCGATCGGATTATTCCATGTCTCGTCGCGCGCGGTCTCAGACGTGGCGATCAGTCCGCCGCCGGGATACACATCGCGCTGCGCCTCGATGATGCCATCCGAGCCGACAAGATGAACGAACAGGCTCCAATCACGCGTCAGATCGCCAGTGACGGTGAAGGTTGGCGTGAACCTGACGTACTCGCCCGGCGCGACCTCGCCGCCAAGCGGCTGCCACGCCGCGCACAGCGCCGGTCGCGGATCGTCCGGTTCTGACCAGCACGCGGCGGCGCGACCGGGGCGCTCATGCGTCTCCCCGCCGAGGCGCGCGGTGCGGTCGAGCGAGTACGCTGGGTGAATGACGAAGATCGGCGCGTAGACCGCGATCGCGACGAAGACCGCCGCCGCAGCCGCCAGTATCGCGCGTCGGAGCGTGTCGCGGCGCGTCCACCCTGCCAGCCCGACCGCGATCCACAGGCTGAGCGCGGCGATTGCGCTAAACCACAGCCGCCCCTGCGAGGCCCACGTCTGGCGCGTCCAACTCAACAGCGAAAGGAAGATGATCACCGGCCAGATCGCCGCGAACGTACGCGCCCAGAGCAGCGGCGCATCGTCCGCCCACGCGCGGCGCGCAATTACCCGGCGAACGAGTGCGACGATCAGCCCGCCGACTGCCAGCGCTGCGATACCGTTGAAAACGGCGTACGCCCAGCCGGGCAGGGGGACGTTCACGCCGCCGAAAAAGCCCCAGAACGCCATCACGAACGTCTCGCGCTCGGTCCAAAGCTGGCGCAGATCCGCCGGGACCTGCCGCCGCCCCACAATGTCGAGGAAGACGTTGATGCCGGTCGCGTCGCCATAAAGCTGATAATTGCGCCAGTACCACCAGCCTGCGAGCGCGATCGTCAGCCCGCCGGAGATCGCGCTGCCGACCACCAGTGGCCGCCACGACCGCTCCCGCCAGGAGACGATCGCCAGCACCAGCGCGATCAGCGGCAGCATGAAGCCGATCTGGAACTTGGCGAGCATCCCCGCGCCCGCCGCCACGCCGATCAGCGCGTAAAAACGCAGCGGCGGCTCCCCGCGCCAGCGCACGAGGCGCACCACCAGCACGAGCAGCAGGCTCGCCAGCAGGGTGGAGAGGTTGTCGTTGTTGATCACACCGCTGATGAACAGGAACATGGGGTTGAAGGCGGTGAGCGCCGCAGCCGCCAGCGCGACCCCAGGGTGCGCAGGGAATAACTCTACGCCGAGGCGATACGTCAGGTACACTGTGCCGAGACCCATCAGCACCGAGAGGAAGCGCACGATCCGCATGGCGAGCGCCGCGCCGCGCCACGGAAAGCCCTCACGCTCGGCGCTGTGCACCACCATATTCGCGTTGCCGTCCGGCACGACGACGCCGATATCCGCGTGCGGGTTGAGCTTGCGGAGCTCCGGCAGGTCGGACGTGTCGACCCAGAAGGTCGCCGCCGCGCCGAGGTAATAGTACAGCGGTGGCTGGCTGCCTTCCTGCCGCCACATCGTCGGCTGCGATGGATCCTGCACCGGCAGGCGAAAGCCGTTTTCGGCGATAGTCTGGACCATCGGGTAATGCCACAGCTCGTCTGACGCCTCGAATAGCGGCGTGACCAGGCTGTAGACCGTCGCCAGCGCGAGGAAGCCGATCAGAATGGCGGCCAGGGCGACGCGCTGACTGGTCGATGTTGCTGCGCTGCGCTCCATACTGCCCCTATCAGGTGCTGCGGGTGATTCGCGTGCCGGGCGGGAAGTGTACCGGATGTGTGCGGCGCGTGCCAGGGCGCGCCGCCTGCGCTCGGCTGACGATTGCGGCATAATTAGCGCGGCGCGTTTCACAGAAAAGAGACCTGGCACGATGCACGCGATGATTACGATCGATCACCCCTGGCAGCAAAGCTTTAACTTCACCATTCTTGAGCGCGTGCGGCGCGGGCTGGAGGCGTCCGGCTGCACGGTGGATGTGCTCGACCTCAACCGCGACGGGTTCAATCCGGTACTGACGGTTGAGGAACTCGCGATCTACACGCGCGGTGGCGTGCTCGACCCAAAAGTCCGCGAGTACCAGCGGCGCATCGCCCGCAGCGACCATCTGATCTATATCTTTCCGGTGTGGTGGGAAGTCATGCCCGCGCTGCTTAAGGGCTTCTTCGACAAAGTGTTTCTGCCAGAGTGGGCGTTCGCCGAGGAAGACGCCGCGCCGTTGCTGACGCACATCCGCACCGGGACCGCGATCACGACGATGGGCGCGCCGCGACCGATTCACACCTCGGTTGAGCGCGTACTGTGCAAGGGGATTCTGGAGTTCTGCGGCGTGCAGCGCACGCGCTGGATCAACTGCTGCGAGGTGTCGCAGATCGCACCCGAGCAGCGCCGCGCGTGGCTGGACGAGGTTGAGGCGTACGCGCGCGCCTTGCCGAGGCAGGACGCTTAGCCCGCCTGATCGATGAGGTCTTGATAGAACGCAGCAGTGCGCGCGGCAATTGCTTCCCACGAGAACTCCGCCGCCAGCTTAGCCGCGTTGCGCCCCAGTTCGGCGCACAGCTCGGGATTCTCCGCGAGGTCTTCCATCGCCAGCGCGAGCGCCGTGGGGGACTCCGCCGGGATCATGCGCACGTGCTTGTCCTCGAGCAGCTCCGGCGTATCCATCTCAGGGTGGGTGGTGATAATCGCGCAGCCATGCGCCAGCGCCGCCATCAAGCTTCCGCGCCGGAAGCTCACGCCGTCGCGATACGGCAGCGCGATCTGATCCGCCGCCAGCAGATGCCCGCTCACCGCCTGCGAATCGACAAACCCGGTCCATTTAATGTGATCGACCAGGTCCAGTTCTTCAGCCAGCTCGTCGATCTCCTGCGCATAGAGGAAGTTTGCCGGGTCGCTGGTGCCGGTGCGCCCGCCGATCATCAGCAGCTTCACCGGCAAGCCGCCGTTGCGGGCGATGCGCGCCGCCTGGAACAGCGTATCTACGCCTTTGCTGGCGTTCAGGAAGCCGAAATAGCCGACAACTACATCGTCTGGCTGGAAGCCGAGCGCCGACCGCCAGACCGCGCGGTTGTAGTCCGGCGGCGGATCGGGCGCGATGTTCGACCCGATGGGGATGTGCCGCAGGCTGGCAAGCGATTTCTCGGTGGCCAGCCGCTCGCGGTCTCCCCGGTTGGTGACGATCACGCCGTCGCTGCTGCGTGCCAGGGTCAGCACCGCTTGATAGCGCAGCGGCCCGGCTTTGGGGAATAGATACGGCACCAGCAGGTCGTGGAAGGTCGTGCAGACGCGCACCTCGTTAAGGCGCACCGGCAGAATATGGATGAACGCAGCCATGTTGTACGCCGCCGCCTGGTACTGGATGTTGATCACATCAAGTTGCTGCGCGGCAGCCCAGCGCCGGATGCGCCCTAGCATCCCCCAGCCCCATGTGCGCGCATCCGCGGTGACATGGATCGGATCGTCGGGTGGCTGCGGCGTCGCGCGGTGATCGGTGAACACAAAGACTTCGTGTCCGAGCGCGATCAGCCCTTTTGAAAGTTCCTGTGTGTACGCACCTACGCCACCCTGCATGGGGGGATACTCGCCGGTAATCTGGCCTATTCGCATAAAATAATGTGTCCTATGAGTACTCTTGGCGTGTGATCGGGCGCGCAAACCGCGCGGTCGCCAGCGCGCTAATCACGCGGCGATAGGTGGCGACCCGTGTTCGGCGCAGCGCGCGCTTGTGTCCCAGCAGCCCCTTCAGCGCCTCTTGCTCCAGTTGCGCGCTGTAGCTTGCCACCAGGAACAGCCGCAGCGCCCACGCGACCGCGCGTCCGTGAAACTTCCGGAAATAGCGGATCTTGCTTTCCTGAAAGTAAATGTGCTTCTGCGTCTCGATCTGCTCGGTGCTCTTGCCGCCATAGTGCGTGATTGTCGCGTCGCCCAGGTACAGCACGCGCCAGCCCGCGTCCTTCGCACGTCGGCACCAGTCCAGTTCTTCAGAGAACATGATGTAGCCGGTATCCAGTCCGCCGATCTGATCGTAGACCTCGCGCCGCGCAACCAGCGCGCAGCCCTGCACCCAGTCAACCTCGAACGTGCCGTGATCGGGCTGATCGGCGACGGTGAAGCGCTCAGTCACGCCGCGCGGCGCGTACCCCTGCAACCATGTGCTCTCGAAGAAAGCGGTCGCCAGCGTTGGGAAGCGCCGCCGCGTGGACTGCGTCGTGCCATCCGCGTTCAGCACGCGCGGCCCGATAATTCCCACTTGCGGGCGCGTGTCGAGCGCGTCCACCAGGCGATTAAGCGCGTCGCCATGCACGACGGTATCCGGGTTTAGCAGCATCAGGTGGCGGCCCTGCGCCCGCGCCAGCCCCAGGTTGTTGCCGCGTGTGAAGCCGATATTTTCGCGCTCGGCCAGCAGATGCACCCAGGGATAGCGCGTGCGGACCAATTCGGCGCTGCCGTCCGTGCTGGCGGAGTCGACCACGATGACCTCGACCGACGGTTCGCCCTCTCCGCTGCGCGATCCATCCGGCGCGATGCGTGTCACTGGGGCATCAGCGATGCTGTCCAGGCATTCCGCTAGCAGCCCCGCGACGTTCCAGCTCACGATGATGATCGATAGATCCAACCCCGGCCTCGCTAGCGTGGATAGGTGCGTCGGCGGCCATTGTACCAAGAATTCCCAAAACATCCGATGGCTGGTCGTGGATCGACGGCGCGTCCGCTGCCGGACCGCTCGCGCGTTATTCGTCCGCCGGATTCATGCGTGGCGAGGCGATTTGCGCTTCGGACGTATTTGTGCCATAAGTGACAGTGGGATTAAGCCGGGGATGTTTCATCTAGTTCTTGAAGGGGATGACATGCTTTCTGGAAGAGTAGCGCTGCTCGTCGGAAGCGGCGACGACAGCATTTCGCGAAGTGTTGCGCTGACGCTCGCAATGCGCCAGGTGCGCATTGCGGTATGCTACACGGAGCGCGACGAGGACATAGGCGCTGCAGTGCACACAGACCGGTTGATTGGCGCGATCCGTGATATGGGCGGTGAAGTCCTCGCTCTGCCGGTTGATCTAACCCAGCCGGATACGGTTGGCCCGATGGTCAATGACGTGCTTGCCGCATATGGCAAGGTGGATATTCTGGTGAGCCGGGTCGGGATGCGCTGGGATCCATGCGTCGCGGCGCATCTGCCGCCCGAGGACATAGACGCAACAGTTCAGGCCGAGATCGAGGGCACGCTGCAATGTATTGAAGGATGCCTTCCGGCGATGAGCGAGAACGGCTGGGGCCGGATTTTGGCGATCGGGCCGTTCGAGCCCGTCTGCTGGACGATTGGCAGTTCCGCGTCGGCTGCGCGCCATTTCCTGTCTCTGCAATTCGAGCGGCATGAACGCCCGTACAATATCACATTCAACTTGATTCATCCGGGGTGGGCGGTAGTTGGGCCGGGGCGCCCGGAAGCCGCCCTCGCGGCGGCGCGGCACGATCCCGCGTGGCAGGCGCGGCGTCACGCGACTGCACAGGATGTGGCGGACGCGGCGGTGTTCTTGTGCGGCGAGTCGGCCCGTTTCATCACGGGCAGCCAGTTATTCTTCGCGATGGAGTGAGTCTGCTCCGGCGTCTGGCTCCGGCGGCAGGCGGAACAGGCGCTCGGCGTTCGCGGTGCTTTGCGCGGCGAACGTTTCATCCGGGACGAGGCGCAGCGCGGCGAGCCGTTCCGCAATATAGCGCACATAGGCCGGTCGGTTCGGGCGGCGGCCCCGGTACGGGTGCGGCGTCAGGAACGGTCCGTCCGTCTCGACCAGGATGCGGTCATCCGGCACCTGCGCCGCGATGCGCCGTAGCTCGTCCGCGTTTTTGAACGTTACCGGCCCCGTGAAGCCCAGGTAGAACCCCAGGCTCAGCCCGCGCTCGGCGGCGGATTGCGGCGCGGAAAATGAGTGCAGCACCCCGGGCCGGTCGCGCAGGTCAGGCGGCAGCGACGCCACCCAGCCTGCGAGGATATCCAGCACGTCGTCACTGGCATCGCGGTTGTGGATGATCACAGGCAGTGCCAGCTCCGCCGCCAGCGCCAACTGCGCCTCGAACGCGCGCCACTGCGTTTCCTTCGGCGAATTGTCCCAATGATAGTCCAGCCCGATCTCGCCCACCGCGACCACCTTCGGCTCGCCCGCCAGCGCACGTAGTGCGTCAAGGTCGCCTTCGGACCAGCGCGCCGTGTTGTTGGGGTGGATGCCCACCGCCGCGAAGACGCCCGGATAGCGCGCTGCCAGATCGATCGCCGCGCGGGACCGGTCCAGACTTGTGCCGGGGTTGAGGATACGCGTCACGCCCGCTTCGGCGGCCTGCTGCACGAGCACGTCGCGCTGGCCGTCGTAGCTGTCGAAATCGAGGTGGCAGTGCGTGTCGATCAGCCGCATCGTGTTCAGCGAGCTGTCTCGCCGTTGCGCAGCATTTGCAGGTCCGCCTCAACCATCATGCGTACCAACTCGGTGAACGTTACTTGCGGTTCCCAGCCGAGCTTCTCACCCGCTTTTGACGGATCACCGACCAGCAAATCAACTTCCGCTGGACGCATGTACCGCTCGTCCTGCACGACGAACTCTTTCCAGTCGAGATCAAGATACTCGAACGCAGTGCGTACCAGTTCCTCGACGGAGTGCGTCTCGCCAGTCGCGATCACATAATCGTCCGGCTCGTCCTGCTGCAACATCAACCACATGGCGCGGACATAATCACCGGCGAAGCCCCAGTCGCGCCGCGCGTCCAGGTTGCCCAGGCGTAGCTCTTTCGCCATGCCGAGCTTGATCCGCGCGGCGGTGTGTGTCACCTTGCGCGTGACGAATTCCAACCCCCGGCGCGGGCTTTCGTGGTTAAACAGAATGCCGCTCACTGCGCCCAGCTTGTAGCTCTCGCGATAATTCACTGTGATCCAGTGGCCGTACACCTTCGCGACCCCGTAGGGGCTGCGCGGGTAGAAGGGCGTCGTCTCGCGCTGCGGCACCTCTCGCACCTTGCCGAACATCTCGCTGCTCGACGCCTGGTAGAAGCGGATCGACGGGTCAACGTGGCGGATCGCATCGAGCAGGCGGGTGACGCCGAGCGCGGTCACGTCGCCAGTGAACACGGGTTGCGTCCACGAAGTTTGCACGAAGCTCTGCGCGGCGAGGTTGTAAACCTCGGTTGGCTGGCACTCCGCCAGCGCGAGTTGCAGCGAGGTCTGGTCAAGCATATCGCCGGGGATCAGGCGCAGACGATCCTGGATGTGTTCGATCCGGCTGAAGTTGATCGTGCTGGTTCGTCGCACCAGTCCAAAAACCTCATACCCCTTTTCGAGCAGGAACTCGGCGAGGTACGAGCCATCTTGACCGGTGATCCCGGTGATCAGCGCGCGTTGAGCCATTTGCAGTTACTCCTGGTGTTCAGACGCGATCAGGGCGCACAGGCACGCCCATCGATTGGCGCCAGTCGTTGAGAATATCGAGCAGCGTTTGCTCGAACGGTATGGTCGGTTGCCAGCCAGTAGCGGCGCGCAGCTTGCTCGCGTCGCCGACATGGCGCGGCACGTCAGAGGGGCGCATCCGCGCCGGGTCCTGCCGGACTTCGATCTCGGCGCTGCTAAAGCTGAGCAACGTGTCGAGCAGGGACTGGATGCTGCGCGCGGCGCCGCTGCAGACGTTGTACGCGTCGCCCGGCGTGCCGTGTTCCAGCAGCAAGTGATAGGCGCGCACGACATCTCGCACGTCGGTGAAGTCGCGCTCTGCCGTCAGGTTGCCGACAAACATCACCGGCTCTTGCTGGCCCGCTTCGATCGCCGCAATCTGGCTGGCGAAGTCCGCCGCCACGAAGCCGCCTTTCTGGCTGGGGCCGATGTGGTTGAAGGGCCGCGCGCGGATGATCGCCATCCCGTGCGCGAGGTGATACTGCAAGCCGAGCATATCCTGCGTCACCTTGCTGACGCTGTACGGGCTGCCGGGCGCAAACGGAAAGCTCTCGTCGATCTGATGCGTGCTGCCGCCTGCCGCTCCGTAGATCTCGCTGGAACTAATGATCAGAATGCGCGTGTCCAGGCCGCTGCGCAGAATCGCTTCCTGCAAATTGAGCTGGACGCGGATATTGTTCTCCAGCGTCTTCCACGGGTCGCGAAACGACGCGCCCACCTGCGCCAGCGCGGCCAGGTGATAGACGCGGTCGGGTCGGGCCGCGTCGATGAGATCGCGGACGGCCTCAGGATCGCGCAAGTCTGCCACATGCTGGGTGATGGGCCGGCCATCCAGGCGGGGGTTCTTGCCGGGCGGGTCGAATACTGCCGCGTGCAGCGCCGTGTCGGGGACGGTTAGCAGAAAGTCGACCAGATGCCCGCCAACAAATCCACCGGCGCCGGTAATCAGAACGCGCACTAGGTTTCTCCGCTTCGAGTAGGGCCCGTCTCCGGCTGCTGGAGACGGGCGCTCAGCAGTCGCTCATTATACCGTGCGCAAGAGTCCGGGCAAGCCGTGCCGCGCAGAAAAAGACCCTGCGCACGCCCAGGCGTGGCAGGGCCGGGATATTCACTGTCGGATGCGCTGGTCGCTCAGCCGCTCTTGACCGTAATCTGGCGTGGGCGAACGGCTTCGGCCTTGGGCAGCGTCAGCGTCAGAACGCCGTTGCTGAACGTCGCCTCGACCTTGTCATGGTCGATCGGCGTGTTGATCGTCAGCGTCCGCTCGAAT
>Ga0079224_100014776_pt1 | contig 10914 bp, 10 predicted proteins | sample Stecom2015_FD_80414 | JGI IMG/M metagenome (GOLD analysis project Ga0079224, IMG submission 80414) | Agricultural soil microbial communities from Utah to study Nitrogen management - Steer compost 2015 | ecosystem: Environmental > Terrestrial > Soil > Agricultural land | place: USA: Utah...
ACTGGCGCAACGGGCCGGTGCTCAACAACGCCATTTCCGGCATCGATCAGGCGCTGTGGGATATCAAAGGCAAACAGGCCGGGATGCCAGTTTATGATCTGCTGGGTGGCAAGGTGCGCGAAGGTGCGGCGGTGTACGTTCATGCGGATGGCAGCACGGCGGAAGAAGTGGCCGCGAACGTGCAGAAATACATGGAACAGGGATACCGGCATATTCGGGTGCAGATGGGTGGTTATGGTGGTAAGAGTGCCACGATGGTCAAGCCCGAAGGCGCACCTGATGGAGCCTATTATGACCCGCGTGAATACTGCCGCAGTATGCTGAAAATGATCGAATATGTACGTAAAACGGTCGGTGACGAGGTGGAACTGCTGCACGACATCCACGAGCGTCTGATGCCGATTGATGCCGTGCGCTTTGCCAAAGATGTCGAGCCGTACAATCTGTTCTTTCTTGAAGACGCCCTAGCGCCAGAAGACATTGACTATTTCCGGCATATTCGCCAGCAGTGCGCGACGCGGATTGCAATGGGCGAATTGTTCAATAACCCGCGCGAATGGCAGCCGTTGATCGAGGAACGGCTGATCGACTTTATTCGGATGCACGTAAGCCAGATGGGGGGGATCACCCCGGCGCGTGATGTGGCGCTGTTTGCCAATATGTACGGCGTAAAAACCGCGTGGCACGGACCGGGCGATACATCACCGGTTGGTCATGCGGCCAATCTGCATCTGGATGTGTGGGCACCCAATTTTGGCATTCAGGAATGGTATCGCGCATCCGAACTGGAATACGAAATGTTCCCCGGACTGCCACAGGTGCGCAACGGTTACATGTACCCGAACGACAACCCGGGTCTGGGCATTGATATTGATGAAGAACTGGCGGCCAAGTACCCGTGCCGGGACGAGATCGAATTCTGGACGCAGACGCGCTGGCCGGATGGCACGCCGGTACGGCCCTAACGTGAGGTCTGGCTGGCGATAAACGCCTCAACTTCCGAGCGCGGTCTGGCTCCGGTCATTGGCCCTTGCAGGGTGACGGCCAGCGCGCCGCAGGCATTGGCGAAACGGGCCGCTTCTGCCGGTGTTTTGCCAGCCAGCCACTCGACCAAAAAGCCCGCATCAAAACAATCCCCGGCTCCTGTGGGGTCAACTTCTCTGACAGAGAAGCTGGGGATGTGCTGTGTTTCTGCTGTGGTGTATACTGTGCAGCCCTGCGCCCCCTGTGTGATGATGACGATCCGATCCGGGTGGTCTGCCAGCAGGATTTCTACCGAATCTTCGAGACGGGTTGTTCCGGTCAGAATCCGGGCTTCGTCAGCGGTCGGAATAATCACATCGGCAGCGGCGAGAAATGGCGCGAAGGCTGCGCGTGCCTGATCGACCGGCAGAAGTTGAGGGCGCAGATTAGGGTCGAAGCTGAATTTTGCGCCGGCATCCCGTGCCAGTTGAAGCGCACGCGAACCGGTGTTGAGCGCGGCCTGATGGATAGACAGGGTTGATCCCATCAGGTGCAGACAGCCCAAACCCTCGAACAGAGATGCATCCAGCATGTCGGGTGCGATCTGCCCGGCGGCGGCGTCCGCGATGTGAAAGATAAAATCGCGGCGGCCATCGGCGTGATAAGCCACAAAAGCCACTCCGGTTGTGTGTGTATCAAGTATCCTAATTCCACCTGAGGCGATGCCATCCTGCCGCATTTGATTGAGCAGGCAGCGGCCAAAGGCATCATCACCGACTGCGCCGACAGCGCCCACCCGTGCGCCAAGCCGCGCGGCCTGCGCCGCAAAGATGAAGGGCGCGCCGCTGGGGTAGGGACCGGAAAATGGGCCGGGTTGATCGAGCGGCTGGTCAACCCCGGTGCGCATGATTTCGACCAGCGCCTCGCCAATTGTCAGAATATCCAGCGCCACTGTCTGTCACCCTTGATCCTGACGGGCTGCTTCCATGAAACCCCCAATTATGGATGTTATATACCCTGAGATGATAGCGGTAGTTCGCAAATCCGGCCAAACAATTTATAATGAGTGTGTAGAGAACAGGTGGGTTAATAGATGTCTAAACACTATCACATTGTAATGCCACTGCTGCTGATCCTGCTGCTCGCAGCGACCCAGGTCAATGCTCAGACCGGGCGCTGGGATGGGGCCGACAATCAACCGGTAAGCCCGCTGGCCTGCCCCGGCGCGGACGATAACGGGCTGGATGAGACAGAACCCCCTTACAATGGCGGCCAGCCGACTAACGCCCCCAGTCTCAGAGGGCAGCCGATCACGGTGGTTAATCTGCGGCAGCCGATTTCAGCCAGCTACGATGCGGCTGTCGCTAAAGGCATGAGCGATGCAGCGAACGAGCTGGGCAATGTTGAGCTAATCAATGGAAACCTGAGTGTAGTCAGCGTGAGTCAGCAGGCTGCGCTGCTTGATGAGTACATATTTGGCGAAGTCAGCGGCATTCTGGTAGCAGCGGTTGATGCCCAGCAGGATGTTTCGCCCTCGCTGCGGGCTGCGCTGGACGCGGGCATTCACGTTATCAGCTACGAGACGGATGCTGAGGTGAGGGCACGCGAGTGGTTCGTCAGACCAGCGGAGGATAATGCGATTGCCAAGATTCTGATCGACAGTCTGGCGGAACAGGCCGGCGAAAATGCTGGTTTCGCTATCCTCACTTCAGAATACGACTCGCCGGCGGCTGCGCGCCTGATCGCCGAAATCTGGGCTTATGTGCAACAGTGCTACCCTGGTATGGAGTGGCTTGAAACCGCCGAAACGCAGAGCGATCCTACGCTGGCGTATAATCAGGCGGCGATACTTTCGCGAGATTATGGCGGCGACCTGAACGGCCTCGTGAGCGTATCCATCGCCGCCACTGCTAACGCTGCCAATGCGGTTTCGCAGCAGGGCCGGTGTAATTCGGTGGCGGTAGTTGGCCTGGCTGCTCCGGGTGATGTGCGCCCGCACATCAACAGCGGTTGTATGCAGTCGGCGGTTCTATGGAACCCGATTGATCTGGGATATGCTGCCGTCCACGTGATGCGCGCGGTGGCCGATGGTGCGCTTCAGCCGGGGAATACGTCGGTCCGGGCAGGGCGGTTAGGCGAACTGCCCATCGTAAACGGCAGCGAAATTCTGCTCGATGAGCCGCTTGTCATCGATGCGCGTAATGTCAATGATCTTGACTTTTAGAGCCGGGGCAGTACAGGCACTGCCCCGGGATGTTAGCTGCCGACATAGGCAACCACATCAATTTCCACAAGAATGTTGTTGAGCTGGCTGCCGACGGTGGTGCGAACCGGCTTCGGATCGTTAAAGTAGGTTGCGTACACCGAATTGAACTGCTGGAACAGGCTCAGATCGCTCAGGTGAACGGTGGTTTTGACCACATCGTCCATCGTCGCGCCGGCTGCCTCCAGAATGGCGCGAATGTTGTCGAGCGTTAACGCAGTCTGTTCTTCAATGGTTGCCGGGGTCGCGCCGGTTTGCGGGTGTCGGGGGACTGTCCCGGCGACGAATATAAAATCTCCGGCGCGCACTGCCTGAGAATAAGCCCCACCGGGTAGAGGCGCTTTGTCAGTCTGTATAGCCTGTTTGGGCATCGTTCTGCTCCTGATTGCTGAGTAAATGACTGCGCCAGTATAGCCCCGAAGCAGGCAGATGAGCAACGTATTGCCCGTGATGCCGGGTCAGCGGCGAAAGGCTTTGAGCCACTTGTCTCGGTTGGCTGCCCGCGCCATCTTGCCACTCGATGTTTTTATCAGCCAGCCAGGTTCGACCAACTGCACAACGCTGACGGCTGCCATGCTCTGCTGGCTGACCCGCTGGCGAATCTGCCGCCCGATTTCGCGCTGCTGCGCCGGATCGGCCACGTCCACTTCAGCCACAACCGCGATCAGTTCCGTACCCTCGCGCTCATCGGGTACACCAAAGGCCACAACCCGGCCCGGGTGAATGCCGGGAATGGTATTTACAATTGCTTCGATGTCCTGCGGATAAATGTTCTTGCCTGCGTTGATGATAAGGTCTTTATAGCGCCCGATCACGTAGATCGCATTGGCCGCCCTGTAGCCCATATCTCCGGTGCGATACCAGCCGTCGGGCGTGAATGGGTTCAGGTCGTCGCGCCGGTAGTAGCCTGTGAGCAGACAATTGCTCTTGATGGCGATTTCACCGACGCTGCGTTCTGGCAGAATGTCGCCCTGCGGGCCGAGAATCCGCACGCTGACACCGGGTATCGGCTGCCCGCACGAAACATAGGTTACTGCGCCGGTATGCCCAGCCGAAACTTGCCGGGCGACCTGCTGCGTAGCCAGCATCTCGCGGTCAATCCAATCGAGTTCTGGCGGCTGGCCGAGGCGGGTCTGGGTGACAGCAAAGACATTTTCAGCCATTGCATAGCTGACGGCCAGCTTGTCTGGCGTTACGCCGAGATCACCGAAGCGTTCGATAAACTGGGTGTGGCTGTCATGCCGCACAGGCTCCGAGCAGTTGATAAAGGCCCGCATGGTGGTCAGCGAGAGGCCGTCTGTGTCGGCGGCGCGAATGCGGCGGGCCATGTGGTTATAGGCAAAGTTCGGCAGCCAGCACAGCGTCCCACTGAACTGGTCGATGGCCTGAAGCAGCAGCACGGGGTTGCTCACCCAGTCGAACGGCGACATGATGACGAGCGGAAGTCCCTGAACCAGAGGGAGCAGGAAGCCTGCAATAAGCCCCATATCGTGATAAAGCGGCAGCCAGCTCACGATAACGTCCGCAGCATTCAGATTGAGGCTGTCGGAATAGCTGGCAAGCTGGTTGAGGACGGCGCAGTGCGACAGCGCCACGCCTTTCTGGAGGCCGGTAGTGCCGCTGGAATGTTGCAGGAATGCGATCTCGTCAGCAGCAGGTTCGGCAGTTTCCCACGACGCGGGCTGCTGATCGAACCGGTCGGAGCTGAGAACGGGGCAGTTGACATGAGCCGCCAGCCGGGGCGCGAACTCGTCCGTCGTGAAAATCGCTCTTACACCGGAGCGTTCGACCAGTTGAGACACGCTGTTGATATAAATTTCCGGGTCGAGCTTTTCCGTCAGCGTGGGGAAGATTGACGGGATTGCGCCCATCATCAATGCCCCCCAGAAGGCAAAGATCGTTTCGAGGTTCTGAACGTGGGCGATGATAATCAGATCGCGCGGTTGAATGCCATGCTGGCGGAGGGCGGTGGCATAGCGGGCGCTCTGCTCGTGAAATTGGGTGCGGGATACGATAACTGGTGGCTGCCCGGTCCGGACAAAGATAATCGCCGGACGCGGGTCTGTGGGTTGGGTCAGAATCAGGGCATCGAGCAAGGTGGAGAATTTACTGCGGTTTGCCAGCGTCAGCACGGCATCAACTCCGCAGCACACGGTCAACGATCTGATTTAGCGAGTCCATTTTTGCGACGGTCAAATCCGTGTTGGGTATGTAGACGCCGAATTCCTGTTCGATGTAGACGGCCAGTTCGGCCAGCGCGAACGAGTCCATCAGGCCGCCGGTGATGATCCCCTCATCATCAGCAATCTGGTAGCTCGCATCGCGGATGAGTTCGCGGGCGATGTAATGGCGCAGGTTTTCGCGGATGGCAGTTTCGTCCATTCAGGTGTCCTCATTGGCAATCATGATGATTTCCGTGCTTAAGCGTTCGGCCAACTGGCGTGAACCCGCCGGTGTCAGGTGAACCGGGCTGTCGGTGAATTCGGATGAGTCGATGCTGTTCCACAGATCGAGATAGCGCCAGTTGTGTGTACTCGCAGCGGCGCGGTACTGTTCCCGGTAGTTATCATAAGCCCAGCGCGGATACCAGAGATTATAGCGCAGATCGCTGTTCTGCCCGTCGCTGATGAAAATCGGCTCGTTGACCAGCAGCAGGGGGATGCTGCCCAGCATCTGCTGGCCGGCATCCAGTATATCGAAAGCCAGCATATTTTCAGGAATGGGCCGGGGTTCAGTGTAGCCTTCCCACGAGATGTCGTCATCAAAATCCGATGTGCGCAGGTCAAAGCTGTCCGGGTAATACTGGTCGATGCCGGTGATGCCCCACATGATGCCGAACAACTGAAGCCGGAGCCAATCGGCCAGTGCCCGACGCTGCCCGACAATGGTTCGTTCGAGCAGGGTTGGCTCGATCAGGCGATCATCACTTAAATTGTACGCCGGGCCATAGGCTGCGAACAGCCGCCGGATGTGACCGGCGTTGTGCCGGACGAGGGGCGCATCAAACTGGCGTTCTCGCGGAAATGAGCGCAACGTGGTCAGCCAGACAACCATATCCGGTTCGTAGCGCAGGGCGTGGTCCAGCAGAAGCAGGTCTTTGCTGAGGGCCAGTATCGGATGGCCGAGGTTATAGGCTGTGATCTGTCTGCCGTCTGTAAGCGTGAGATCAGCCCGGTTGATGTGCTCAGTTACAGTTTCATCGGGATGCAGCAGAATGCCCCACAGGCTGGAATCGCCGATAAACACCACCCGGTATTCGTTGGCGGATTTGGGGCGTGCAATCTGGTGCGAAGCGAACATCGCGGTCAGGTTATTCAGACTGAGGTTGTAGGCGCGCGGGTCTTCGCCATAGGGCAGGCGGACGCGGCCCGGTACTGGCCCATTGTAAAGGCTGACAGCGCCGATCACATCGAGAGGATTGAGCAGCGCAAAAGCCAGATTGACCACGACGAACAGCAGCGCCGCTTTTGCCAGCACCCGCGCGATAAAATGAGGATGCTCCGGCGTTTGTGCCAGCCAGCGCCAATCGCTCATAGCCCGAACAACCCACCCAGCACAGCCAACGCCAGCCCGGCATCGGGCAGGGCGAACCATACCCAACCAAGCACAACGAAGTGGAACGTCAGCACTACCCCGGCAACGGTCCATCCCTTCCAAAGTTTGGGGCGCTGCTGCAAGCCGCGATACCATCTGCGGGTACGGTCGCTCCACAGCTTGTGGATAAACAGGCCTAATCCGTGCCACAGTCCCCAGATCAGGAAAGTCCAGGTGATGCCATGCCACAGGCCGATCACGATCATGGTTGCCAGATGGCATATAAGCAGCACGAGAATCAGCGGCGGCCTTTTGGACTGACCGAGCAGCCAGCGTGACAGCGGTGAAAATATGTAGAAGCGAACCCAGTTGCTCAGAGTCATGTGCCAGCTTTGCCAGAAAGCGGTGATGCTGGACTTCAGATATGGGCGGTTGAAGTTTTCAGGCAGGGTGATTCCGTACAGGATGCCGATGCCGATGGCGATGTCGGTATAACCGCTGAAGTCGAAGAACAGCCGGAAGGTGTAGGCGTACAGCAGCACCCACAGCCCACCTGCTGAAACAGCCTGAGCGGCGCTGGTGGCATCGAGCGAGATCAGCGCCAGCGAATCGGCTATGACGAACTTCTTCAGCAGGCCGATAAGGATTCTGCCCAAACCGACGACCGCCTGCGATGCGGTCAGCACAGGCAAATCGCGGTAATCGGGAGCGAATCGCTCAGCACGGTCGATTGGCCCTGCGGTGTAAGTCGGGAAAAAGATGATATAAGTCAGGTACTCGCGCAGGGTTAAGTCCGGCAGTTGGCCGGTTTGCCGGTCGCGCAGCGTGTGAATCAGGCGGAAGGCGATGTAAGAGAACCCCAGCCAGTTCAAATCAGCAGAGGTGGCGAGGGAGACATCCTGCCCCTGCCAGGCGCGCAGTATCCCGCTGAACCATACGGCCAGTGGTTCGAACTTCAGGATAACGAAAAGGGCGACAATGACGAGAATGCTGAAGCTCAGCAGCAAGGGCCGCGAGCGAAGCAGCCGCCACAGCGCCAGATTCAGGCCGATTATGAGGGTAAGCGCGATAGACACCGCCAGTATATCCGGCGGGCGTGAAGTCAGGCGCAGTTCCGGGACGAGGTAGCGGGTTGATGAGATCAGCAGCACCAGGCCGCACATTACCCCCAGCGCCGCCCAATCCTCTCGCGCCAGGCTTCGCTCCTGCCGGGTGAAAAGCCAGCTCATGAAAGCAATAACCAGCGTCGCAGTTGGAAAGAAAAAATCAAGCTGGCGGGTGGGGGTTTGTGGCTGAAGCCAGTAAATAGCAAGAACGCTGGCGATCATGAGCAGCCAGCCGCGCCATCGTGCCGGGGCGATCCAGTTGTAAAGCAGGGCTGCCAGAACAAAGACCGCGATGTGAGCCAGACTCATCAGCTAGAAGCCCTGATAAATCCACTGCGGCGAGGAATCTGTTGTGGTGATGATGAGCAGGATGATAATCAGGCATAGGGCAAGCGCGAAAACGTTTTCGCGCGACAGCAATCTATGCATTGCTTAACCTGCCTCGCCGCACCATTTCCATTCACCATCTTCCTGCACGACGCGGTAAGTCGTGAGCGGAAATGATGTGTCCTCGGTGCCGTAGACGGCTATGATCTCTCCGGTGCATTGGACAGTGTTGGTTTCGCCAACGCGGGCACACGCCATATTCTCGATACGGGCGTCAGTAACGCTGGCAAACGATGAAACCTCACGGGGCAGATCCGCCTCCATCGACAGGCACAGCAGTTCACGCAGCGTGGTTTCGTCACCCGCCACTTTGGCCTGCAAATAGCGTTCGACCACCGGAGCAGGGTCGGCAGTTTCGGCTGCACAGGCGGCAAGCGAAAGCAGCAGGGCAATCACGAGTATTGTTCGCATAGTCATTCGTCAGTGCATATCCAATGTTCGTCGCAGTTCATCGAGCATACGGATTGCCAGCAGATTCTGCAAACTGGTTCCGTACCAGACTTCATGGCCGGTCGAAAATTTGATGTTGGGAAAGCCGCTGTTCGCCACGTGGATGCCATCAACATCGAGACCGTACTCCGGCAGGATGCGCGAAGCGGCCCAGAAATTGATAAGCGGCACTTCGTATTCGGCAGAAATCTCTGTCAGGCGCAGATTAAAGTTGATAGCCTGCCACCAGAGCCTGTCATCCGGGTGGACACTGAAGGTCGAAAGCACCGGAATCACCCCCTGATCGAGGCTCTGCTCGACGATCTCGCGCATTTGTACGGCGAACTCAGCATCGGTCATGTGGCGTACGTCATTTGGGCCAAACAGGATCATGGCAATGGCAGGCTGCTTGATCCGATACTCGCAGGCCAGCGGGGTTTCGCCGGGGTTACAGTGTTCCTTATCAGCCCACAGTGGATCGAAGATCACGTAGGTTGTCATGCCGATGCGCGAGGCTACGCTTCCCGCTGCCAGTGACGGGCCGAAAAAGTTGATTGTTTCTTCCAGAAAATCATATGGGCCGAGTTCGTGATCGCCCCGGCTCATGGGGTTCAGATAAAGGGAATTGGTGCTCACGCTGTCGCCTACTTTGGTGACGACATTGCTGCGCTTGCCCAGCGCCTGACCGTAGCGATAGACCCCCTGCATGGCCCGGCTCACCTCAGAGATCAGTGGCACGGCGTACAACTTGCCCGTCGATACGTAATCGGCATTGGCGGGATCGGCATCAGCAATAGTGGTGTTGACCGGAATCTCGCTCAGGTGAAAACTGCCATCATAATTCAGATAGCCGGTGGGAACCCAGCCATCGAGTACAACCGTGCCGTTGTCTGTGGTGCGCGTTACACGCACCCAGTTGCCCACACGGTTACGCTCGATGATATGGACCGGCACGCCGGGATTCAGGCGGGCAATGTCGTGAAAAGTGTGCCCCGGTCCCCGGTGGACAAACACCTCCTGATAGGCCGTAGTCTGTGGCGCTTCAACCCTGAGAGTGGCGGCCAACAGCAGGGCCAGAAGGATACGAATAGGCATAGTTCAGGCAGTACCCCGGACAAACGATCATGATATCTCGCCGCAGACTCGCCAGCTATCACGCTCCAGAATAAGGCGATAGCGGCCCAGGGGAAGTTCGCGCTGTTCCCCCTGATAGGTGACGACAATTCTACCCTGACACTGGACGATCTGATAGGCTGCATCTACTTCAATAACGGTACACTGCATATCCTGTAGACTGGCCCCAGTACCCCGAAGTGATGCGGCTGCTGTGAGCGCATCGGCTTCGCGGGCCGCGCAGACCAGTTCGGCAAGCTGTTCCGTGTTGTCGTCTATGACAGCCTGAAGGTAAGATTCGACCAGTGCAGCCGGGTCATTTGTAGTACAGCGCGCCAAACTCAATACGCACAGCAGCAGGGTAAACCATTTTCTCTGCATCACGGTTAACCAACGCTGCGGCGGATGGTATCGAGCATTTGCAGGGTGAGCAGATCGCGCAATGAGAGACCCCACTGATGTTCGTCACTGTCAAAGATGACCCGCCGGTTGTCTTTCTGCGAAAGGTGGAACTTATCCGGCCCGACGCCGTTGTCCGGCAGCGCCAGCGCCGGCTCACGCAGTTCGATCAGCGGGATTTGCTCTCTGCTGGCAATGCGGCGGATCACATCGTTGAACGCAACCGACTCATTCCAGTAGAAGTCCTCGCGGTTTGGAAACGTGGTCAGCACGGGAATTGTGCCATGATTAATGCTGACCTGAACAATGCTTGTCATGTATCCCTCGTACTCGCTGACGCTGTAAAGCTGCATATCGACAGAGCCGAGCATGATAAGCGCAATGCTGGGCCGGTTAAGCCGATATTCACACTCAAGCGGCGATTCGTTGGGGGCGCACAGGTTGGGGTCAGCCCAGATTTCCGACAGGACAGCGGCAGCGTTGAAGGCGCTTGAAGCAGCCTGGCTGGCACGCCCAAACGAATCACGGTAATAGTCAATGGTCTCCTGAAGGTAGCCGTATGAGCCGAGTTCGTAATTGCCAGATGCAAAGGCGGTCAGAAACGGCTGGTTGGCGGTGATACTATCACCGACCTTCGAGAAGGCTGCCGGGTTATTGCCCCGATGTATCCCCTGGCGATAAATCTGGATTGCGCGCTGGCTGATGCTGCCGGTGATGACG